>Ga0163151_10000147_pt1 | contig 119932 bp, 102 predicted proteins | sample OliLakLV19MP5IB2_FD_145596 | JGI IMG/M metagenome (GOLD analysis project Ga0163151, IMG submission 145596) | Freshwater microbial mat bacterial communities from Lake Vanda, McMurdo Dry Valleys, Antarctica - Oligotrophic Lake LV.19.MP5.IB-2 | ecosystem: Environmental > Aquatic > Freshwater >...
TGTTGCGCACCTGGTCCTTTAGCGACAACTGCGGCAACACCACCGCACAAACATGGACAGTAACAGTGATAGATGATGAAGCACCTGTTCTTTTTGGAGTTCCGGATGACGTAACGCTGGAGTGTGGTGATGATGTGCCGGATGCCATTGTTTTCGCCCTGGATAATTGCAGTGGCATTCTTGCCGTTGGCATTTCAGCATCTACCGAACCTACAGAGTGTGGCGAAATTTTTACACGCACCTGGTTCACCACTGATGATTGTGGAAATCTGGTACAAGCCACCCAAGTGGTAACCTTTAGCGATTTTACCGCACCAGTGTTGAGCGCAAATCCCGCGGACATACAACTATTGTGTGGAGATGAAATACCCGCACCGATCACCATTACGGCAACTGATAACTGCGATGCCAGTGTGGTGGTAATCTTTGAGGAAATAAATCCGGGAAATTGTGGAGATATTACTCGCACATGGTGCGCCACAGATTGTTCCGGCAACGAATCCTGCTGGACGCAAACTATTACAATTTTATCGGGTATTGCTGAAGGAGGCAACCATGGCGTTCCTGATAAAGGTGGAAATGAGGATGGGGAGCACATATCCGGAGAAACACTACTGAAGCAGGGTGTGCAGCTATACAATATGCAGGGTGAAAAAATTATGGAGATGGATAATTATTCTTCATCACAACAGATAAAAGCTGCTCTGCACAATGGCGTTTTTGATCTTGCCACTGGTATTTATTTGGTGCGCTTCGGCCAAGGAGTTCATGCCAGGACGGAGAAGATTTTTATAATAAGCTCCCGATAGCTAGCCGGATTGCAATAGGCAATCAGAAAAAAAATGACCCCGGAGCATTACACTAATAGGGTGGTGGCTTCGGGGTTTTTCTTTTTGGGGCTTGATGAAAACACGTTCGGCCTTCGTGCGCCACTGCCCCTAAATATGCCATTTGCCAAAAGTGTGGTCAGCATCGGCATACTGCCGTATCGTCACATCTACATTCGCCCCATGCATCAATCCATTCTTATCCTGGATTTCGGATCGCAGGTCACCCAACTCATTGCCCGCAGAATCCGCGAACTCAATATCTACTGCGAAATTCATCCTTGGAACAAGGCTCCTGAAATCACGCCTTCTGTAAAAGGTGTCATCTTAAGCGGCAGTCCTTTTTCGGTTCATGATGCCAACGCGCCCTTGCCGGATGTCGCCCTATACGCGCGTGTTCCGCTCCTCGGCATTTGCTACGGTGCACAATTGATTGCCCATACACAAGGAGGCGAGGTGGTGCGTTCCACCCATCGCGAGTATGGTCGGGCAAATCTTGTTTCCTTAAAGACGGAGAGCGCATTGTTGCAAAAAATGAATGTCGGTTCGCAGGTATGGATGTCCCATGGCGATACGATAAAAACAGCCGGGCCCGATGCTGAAATCATCTGTTCTACTTCCGATGTGTTGTGTGCCGGCTACCAGTTGCGCGGTAAAAAGATTTTTGCGGTGCAGTTTCACCCGGAAGTGTATCACACCACCGAAGGCAAACAATTGCTGGAAAATTTTGCAGTCCTCATTTGCGGCTGCGCACAGGACTGGACGCCCACATCCTTTGTTGATGAAACAGTGATAAACCTCCAATCACAGTTGCAAAACGACAGGGTGATTATGGGATTGAGCGGGGGAGTGGACAGCTCCGTTGCGGCAGAACTAATTCATCGTGCTGTAGGCAAAAACCTTCATTGCATTTTTGTGGACAATGGGCTTCTTCGTAAAAACGAGTTTGAAGATGTGCTGGATAATTACCGCGATATGGGACTTCAGGTTACAGGTGTAGATGCGAAACAACAATTCTATTCTGCACTGAAGGGATTGACCGACCCCGAGGAAAAACGCAAGGCAATTGGCCGTGCATTTATAGAAGTGTTCGATGCTGAATCAAAGAAAGAAAATGATGCAAAATGGCTCGGGCAGGGCACCATTTATCCTGATGTCATTGAATCGCTATCGGCCACTGGCGGTCCATCACAAACCATAAAGAGTCATCACAACGTGGGGGGACTTCCCGATTTTATGAAATTAAAAGTGGTGGAGCCGTTGCGATTGCTTTTCAAAGATGAAGTGCGAAGGGTGGGGAAGACACTCGGCATCAAAGATTCTATTCTTAGTCGCCATCCGTTTCCGGGTCCGGGTCTTGGCATCAGGATAATTGGTGCCATCACACCGGAAAAAGTTCGCATACTGCAAGAAGTGGATGCCATATGGATAAACAGTCTGCGGGAAAATAATCTTTACAACGAAGTGTGGCAGGCCGGTGCCATTCTTCTTCCCGTGCAAAGTGTGGGAGTGATGGGTGATGAACGCACCTACGAACAGGTAGTGGCACTTCGCGCGGTGAACAGCACCGATGGCATGACTGCAGACTGGTCGCGCCTACCACATGAATTTCTTGCAAAAGTTTCCAGCGACATAATCAATAAAGTAAAGGGTGTGAATAGAGTGGTGTATGATATTTCCAGCAAGCCACCTGCTACCATTGAATGGGAATGACCAATATGCAAAATGCAATAGGCAATGGCTTGCCTAACGTTGATAAATTCGTAATTTGTAAACCACAACAACGCTATGACTTCTGATTTTTGGCATTGTGTTTCGTTATCGCTTGGTAAAAAGTCATCACCTAAAGTTTTGCTAATAATGCGAATTCAATTCTTTCTTCTTTCTTTTTGCCTTCTGTTTCTCACTTCTTGTAGAACTCCTGCGCAGATCACTGCACCTGTTGAGAAAATCGAAGGCAAGAGCTACTACATGCACACCGTTGAGAAAGGCCAGACACTCTATTCACTTTCGAAATTGTACCGATGCGATATCAACGATATTCTTTCCGCCAATCCGGGAACTGATACCGGAATTAAGGAGAACCAAACCATTAAAATTCCTGTATCGAAATCAAAATCGGATGTCGTTCCCGTGCTCACTGCCGCGGATGGGTCATACCTGATGCACGAGGTGAAAAAAAAGGAAACGCTTTTTTCCATATCTCAACTTTACAAGACCGATATCAACGCTATCGCTTCCGCAAATCCAGGGAGCGACCAGGGAATAAAGAAGGGGCAAATGCTCAAGATTCCGTTGAAGAAAAAGGCGGACGACAACTTGCGAAAACACATTGTGCAAAAGAGTGAAACGCTTTACTCCATTTCAAAAACATACGGCATCACGGTGGATGATTTAGTGAAAGCGAATCCGGGACTCACTGAAAGTTTGAAAGAAGGATACATGCTCACAATCCCTGCAACTGTCACTCTTCCTCCAATTGCAGATCCATCAGACAACATAACCAAAATTCCGGGCGAGGTGACCATCATCGGCCAGGTTTTTCAGGAGAAATACAGTATTGCACTAATGCTTCCATTCTTTTCTTCATTCAACGATTCTTTGGGATTGAAGGAGAAGGACAGGAAACTTCGCGATGTGGCTTTGAACATGTATCGAGGCGCACTGGTGGGTGTTGATTCATTACAGAATTTTGGTTTCAATGCTGACTTATACATCTACGATATTCTGGATGGAATAACGATGGTGAATACCGCTATTGCAAAACCAGAAATGAAGGAAATGGACCTGATCATTGGCCCAACTTACCGCGACCCGCTGAACGAGCTTACCCGCTGGGCCACCAAGCATGGAGTTCATGTAGTGTGTCCAGTGCAGCAATCCAACTCCGTACTTCTTTCATCACCCAACATGAGCAAGGCATGGTCGTCCTCTGTTTCACAATGGGAAACGATCGCGCAATTTATTTTTGAAAAGCACGCTGATGACAACGTAATTCTTGTGAACACGAAAAACACCGATGACAAAAAACGTGTGGATGCATTTCGCAATAAATTTCTACAACTTAAAGGCGATACAGTAATGACAGAGGTAACAGTTCTCAGTGGTTCGCTCTACGGGGTGCGCGATAAACTTTCCACATCGAAGAAAAATATTGTGATCGCGCCTACCAACGACAGAACAATGATTAACTCGCTCCTTAAAGGACTCAGCAGCACAGAAAACACTATCCTGTTTGGGACTGATGAGTGGGAAAATCTTGAATTGATTGAAGCCAAAGATCGCAACCGTCTTCATCTGCACTATCCGAAAGTTGTTGCTGTGGATTACAACTCTGATCGTGTCCGCGAATGGATACTGGCTTACCGCAGGAAGTTCAAATCAGAACCTACCGAATATGCGTTTCTTGGGTTTGATATGATGATGTATTACTGCCAGGGAATACAGAAGTTCGGAATTGCATTTCCCAATCATTTTGCTGAAATGAACCAGGCTGGTTTGCTTGGCAGTGGATTTACCTACACCAAAACCAGTGATGAAAGCGGTTTTGAAAACAGCCATGTATTCATACTTGGCACCGATGACTTTGAAGTCACCTTGAAAAACTAAATCATTGCTTTTGCGCTTTGGCTTTGCCCTCAACCACTATTGGGGTTTGCTTTACACTTTTTATTTAGTAAAGTGAAAAATTCATTCAAAGACGAAGTCGAAGGATACTTCATGCAATTGCAGGATGAAATCTGTGGCTCACTTCAAACGCTCGATGGTAAATCAAAATTTACAGAAGACAAATGGGCCCGAGAAGAAGGCGGGGGAGGTCGCTCACGCATCATTCAACAGGGAGATGTTTTTGAAAAAGGCGGAGTAAACTTCTCTGCGGTCCACGGAAAGCTTCCTGGCTTTCTTCATGGAACTGTGAATGAAAAATCAACTCGGTTTTTCGCCACCGGACTTTCCATTGTTCTCCATCCCTTTAATCCATTTGTTCCCATCATCCACATGAACGTGCGTTACTTCGAAACCGATGTTGGAGATGCATGGTTCGGTGGCGGAATTGATCTCACTCCCATCTATGTGAAAGAATGGGAAGCAAGGTTTTTTCATGAAGTATTGAAGAATACCTCCGATGCATTTGACAAATCATACTACCCGAAATTCAAGTCGTGGGCTGATGATTATTTCTTTATCGCGCACCGCAATGAAACACGTGGCATTGGAGGAATTTTCTTTGATCATCTGGTCTCAACCGAAGAACACACGTTGCAGCAATTGTTTGAATTTACCAAAGGTGTTGGTCAATCATTTCTTCCTGCATACACCCCAATTGCTGAAGCCAACAGGAGCAAAACATTTTCTCAGGAACAGAAACAATGGCAACTGATTCGAAGAGGACGTTACGTTGAATTCAATTTGGTATATGATCGAGGCACTCGTTTCGGTCTCGAAACCAACGGGCGTATCGAATCCATTCTGATGAGCTTGCCGGAGCATGCTTCTTGGGTGTACAATCATCAACCACTCCGTGGAAGTGAAGAGGCTTTAACCCTCTCTTACTTGAGAAAAGGAGTTGATTGGGTTGGAATGAAAATTTGATGAAGGTTAATATACCCACTCCGTGATAAAGCCTTGATTTTTGACCAACAACATTCGCTCACTTTTGCCACGCGGTAGGCAGCAGCTATCGCATCTTAAAACTTTGGATAAACGGGTTGCAGTTATTGGAGGCGGATTGGCGGGATTGGCAGCCGCGTGTTGTCTTACACAGCATGGCTGTGATGTATCCCTCTATGAGAAAAACGAATCCACAGGAGGACGCGCCAGGCATTTTGATCATAAAGGATTTGTATTTGACATGGGTCCAAGCTGGTACTGGATGCCCGAAGTGATGGAGCAGTTTTTCAATCGTTTTGGGCAGTCAGTGTCAAACTATTTTAACCTTGTAAGATTAGATCCTTCTTACAGGATTTTCTTTCATGATGGGCCGCTGGATGTTCCGGCAAGCCGTGTAGAATTGGATGCATTGTTTGAATCTCTCGAACCCGGAAGTAGTCCTTCACTAAAAAAGTTTCTTGCAGAAGCAAAAAGAAAGTACGACACTGGCATGGGCAAGTTTGTTTGGAAACCATCACTCGGTGTGGCTGAGTATCTGAGTTGGGAGTTGCTGGGCGAATCATTCCGCCTCGACTTGTTGTCATCCGTTTCAAGCCATGTGCAGAAATATTTCCGCAACGAAAAAATCATCCAGTTGCTGGAATTCCCGGTTTTATTCCTAGGGGCAAAACCATCGAAGACTCCTGCACTTTACACCATGATGAACTATGCGGACATGGAACTAGGAACATGGTATCCAATGGGTGGAATGTGCCAGTTGCCCATTGCAATGACAAAACTTGCGGAAGAACTTGGAGTGACGATTCATTGCAATTCTCCAATCGAAAAAATTTTGACATCAGGACGAAAGGCAAACGGATTGCTGGTGAATGGCAATGAAATTTCATTCGATGTTGTTGTTGCAACAGCAGATTATCATCACGTTGAATCATCATTGCTTTACAAAGAATCGAGAACTTATTCTGATGAATACTGGAGCAAGAGAGTGATGTCTCCGTCCTGCCTCATCTACTATGTGGGCGTAAACAAAAAAGTGGATGGTCTGTTGCATCATAATTTGTTTTTCGATCAGCCTTTTGCTCCACACGGTCATGCCATCTACGACCAGCCTAGTTGGCCGGACAATCCGCAGTTCTATGTCTGCTGCCCATCAAAAACTGATGCATCGGTGGCACCATCCGAAATGGAAAATCTCTTTATTCTTATTCCTCTTGCTCCCGGCTTGGCAAGTAATGAATCATTGCGGGAGAAACTATTTGAAAAAGCAATTTCAAGAATTGAGTTGCTTACCGGTTCAACATTCATGAACAATATCGTTTACAAAAAATCTTATGCTCACGAAGAGTTCATTTCCGACTACAATGCCTTCATGGGAAACGCTTATGGACTTGCAAATACCTTGCGGCAAACAGCTTTTTTGAAACCAAGAATGCAGAGTAAGAAAATTTCTAACCTCTTTTTTGCTGGCCAACTGACCGTTCCCGGACCTGGTGTTCCTCCGGCTATTATTTCAGGACAGATAGCCGCTCGCATTGCCGCAGAATATGCTTCAGGACTTAAACACTCTTAAAAATTTTCGATATATGAAAGAACTCTATGATAAAGTTTCAGTTGAGTGCAGCAAACAAACCACTTTGGCTTACAGCACGAGTTTCAGCCTGGGAGTGCGGATGCTCAACAAATGTTACCGCCATCACATTTATTCGTTGTATGGATTTGTGCGATTTGCCGATGAAATTGTGGACACGTTTCATGACTACAACAAAGCTGAATTGATTCAGCGTTACAGGCGCGATGTGGAGTTTGCAGTGGCGGAACGCATCTCCATCAATCCGATCCTCAACAGCTTCCAGCACTGTTATCATCAAAACAATTTCGAGTGGTCGCTGGTAGATTGTTTTCTGAAGAGCATGGAAATGGATTTGGAAAAGTCTTCGCACAGCATCGTTACGTTCAATGAATATGTGTTGGGCAGTGCCGAAGTGGTGGGGTTGATGTGTCTCAAAGTTTTTACAAATGGCAACATTGAGATGTATGAAAAACTGAAACCATTTGCAATGAAACTAGGTTCTGCTTTCCAGAAGGTAAACTTCCTTCGCGATGTGCAGGAGGATTACAACCTGCGTGGACGCACCTATTTTCCCGGACTAAACTGGGCTGAATTCACCGATGCTGAGAAGAGAAAAATCGAAAGTGAAATAGAAGATGATTTCAGGGAAGCACTTATCGGGATAAAGAAATTGCCTCGCGAAGTTCGCTTTGGTGTTTATCTCGCCTACGTTTACTACAGAAGACTGTTCCAGAAAATAAGAAGTGTACCGAGTCACCAGATTATGAAGGAACGCATTCGAATACCTGACCGCAGAAAATTAGCGCTTATAGTGAGTTCATACGTGCGACATAACCTCAATATAATTTGATGTGAATGGATGGATACTGAAGAAGTGATATTGGTAAACGAATGGGATCATCCTATAGGCACTATGGGCAAACTGGAGGCGCACCGACTTGGCAGCTTGCACCGCGCATTTTCTGTTTTTGTATTTAATGATGAAGACGAATTGCTTGTTCACCGCAGGGCTGATGGAAAATATCATTCTACCGGGTTATGGACGAACACATGTTGCAGCCATCCGCGGCCGGGTGAAAAGATCATGAATGCAGCCCACAGGAGATTGCGGGAAGAAATGGGATTTGATTGTCCGCTCATAAATGCTTTTCAATTCAAGTACAAGGCTGATGTAGGAAATGGATTGGTGGAGCATGAACATGACCATGTATTCATTGGGCAGTTTAATGGAGAGCCATGCCCCAATGAAAATGAAGTGAGTGAATGGAAATTCGTTTCAATGGATGATTTGAAACTGAAATTGAAAAATCAATCAGAAGATTTTACCTCGTGGTTTCGCATCGCGCTTCCAGTGGTGGAAGAATGGATAACAATCAATTGAAATACGGAACCGAAGAATGATTTATGCACTAATTACAATCACAACATTTGCCTTTATGGAAGGCGTTACATGGTTTACTCATAAGTATGTGATGCACGGCTCTATGTGGTATTTCCACAACGACCATCACAATCCGGAAAAGGGTTTCTTTGAAAAGAACGATGCTTTCTTTTTGATTTTCGCTGTGCCCAGTTTCCTGCTCATGTTGTTTGGTGCAAAGGCCGGTTTCGATTTCCGATTCTTCATAGGGCTGGGAGTGATGTTCTATGGCATTGCCTATTTCCTTGTGCATGATGTGTTGATTCACCAGCGGTTTAATTGGTTCAGCCGAACGAACAACATTTACTTCCGTGCGCTGCGCAAAGCACACAAGGTTCATCACAAACACCTCGACCGGCATGACGGTGAGTGTTTCGGAATGTTGTTCGTTCCCATCAAGTATTTCAGGGAAGCACGGCAGTACAAGCAGGCAAAGTCACACGCATAAAATTTCGAAGTGGAGAAATTCTACTATTTGTTTGTGAATCTTTCTTGCGTTGCGATTCCGCTACTGGCTTCGTTTCATCCACGTATAAAATTTTACAGGAACTGGCGCGCAGCATTTGTCGCAATGCTTTGCACCATGCTGGTTTTTATTCCGTGGGACATTGCCTTCACAACTTCGGGAGTTTGGGCATTCAATCCGCGTTATACAATTGGTATTGGAATTTGGGGATTGCCACTGGAAGAGTGGCTCTTTTTCGTTTGTATTCCTTATGCGTGTGTATTTACCTACCACTGCTTTAGTATTTTTCTTTCGCGGCAGCCACTGAGGAAGTTTGCCAATGGAATCGCATACACCATTGCGTTCGGTTTTTTGCTGATTGCATTTACAAATACTGACAGGGCTTATACATTCTGGGCACACCTCGGATGTGGAGTCTTGTTATTGCTCCATCTTTTCAAAATCAGGAACAACTATCTGGGCCGGTTCTTTTTCATGTACCTCATCATTCTTGTTCCATTCATTATTTCAAATGGAGTTTTAACCGGGCTGGATTTCTGGCAATACGATTTCATAAACACCAATGTAGATGCAATTGCTGATCAGGTGGTGTGGTACAACAACGATGAAAACCTGAGGCTGCGAATTTTCTCCATGCCCGTGGACGATCTTGCCTATGGCATGTTGATGCTGCTGATGAACGTGACAATTTATGAATGGATGATGCCTTGCAATGGCAGTGCAACATCACTCCGATGAATCTCGCCAGCCCCGCAGGAACTCTTCAATATTCATTCTCCGCTTTCCTTCTAGTTGCAAATCGGTGATGGAGTATTGTGCATCGTTGCACTGGAAAGAAAGAAATGTTTTGCCATCGGTTTGAAACTCACCTGGTGATGAACTGGATGGTTCAAATTTCTTCTCACCAGAAAATATCTTGAGTGTTTTACCCCTGAGACTTATTCGCGCAGCCGGGTAAGGGCTTAGGCCGCGAATGAAGTTGTGTATTTCAGCAACAGTTTTGTTCCAATTGATTTCACTGTCTTCCTTGAAAATTTTCGGAGCGGGTTTTAGTTCTTCGATGCTCTGACTGAAATCATCTTGCGCAAGTGCTTCCGGTTTTCCATGGGCAATCATGTCAACAGTCTGCACAAGTGTTTTTGCTCCTATGTGCATCATGCGGTCGTGCAGTCCACCGGCTGTTTCATTTTCTCCTATTGGAATGGTGGTTTGCAGAATCACTTTGCCGGTGTCAATTTCTTTTTCGATGAAGAAGGTGGTAACTCCTGTTTCTTTTTCTCCGTTGATGATGGCCCAGTTGATAGGAGCTGCACCCCTGTATTGCGGGAGCAATGAGCCATGCAGGTTGATGGTGCCTTTTGCGGGCATCGCCCAAACTTCTTCCGGCAACATGCGGAACGCTACCACCACAAATAATTCTGCCTTGAATGATTTCAGTTCTGCCAGAAAAATTTCATCACGCAACTTTATGGGTTGAAGAACGGGAATGTTTTTCTCCAAGGCATATTTCTTCACCGCACTTTCATTCAGTTGCTGCCCGCGGCCTGATGGTTTATCAGCCACCGTCACTACCGCCAATACCTCATGCGATGAGTGGTGCAGTGCATCTAACGATACCGCTGCAAACTCCGGGGTACCCATGAAGATGATGCGCATGTGTGGATGAATTGCGAACTATGTCCCGATATCTATTGGGAAAAGAATTGTGCGCTTTGTGCTGTAGGTGAGTAATTCGTTTTTTATGTTTGGATAAACAAACTGTGAACTAATGAGTGATTGCCTGTCGGATATTGACTGTGGCTGATCCCAATAGCCCTACCAGCCGCTGGCAGGTATCAGGACGAAACCTGGAACTCGCAACTATGAATTACAAACAACCCCCTCCAAAGGCACCAAGGAATACCAACAGGTCGGGTGTAGATACGGTTCCATCGCCAGTAAGATCAAGGGTGCAACCGGAGAGGCAGCCGAATTCTGCCATGAACAATAGCAGGTCGCTGATGTTAACTGTTCCGTCATTGTTCAAGTCTGGACAAATAATTTCATCGCCCTCAACTGCACCGTTGCAATTGTTGTCCACATTTTCCTGAGTGCCCGTAGCACCGGGAAAGACATCATTTCGCATATCGTCACAATCGTCATTATTTGCAACATGCAATGGAGGTTGCAAACAAGCGTTCACCACAGCGCCAGCGCCAAAGCCATCATTGTCATTGTCAGCAAACCAAACAGAATAAACAGAAGTGTTGATGGTGAAATCTCTCGTATATGAATTGTAAAATCCATCGGCCTCAATAGAAATAAGGTGTGATGAAGAAGTATTTGGCAGGTTGGATATGGTGAGCACAACAGTGGTGGGAGCGGTTACTCCGTTAGCAGAAAAATTGGCCACTGCTCCAAAGGGTAATCCGGCCACGGAAAAATTTATCGGCCCGGCAAATCCTGATGCTACTTCAATTGTAATAATCGCATCATCAGCAGCACACACATCGGTTGAATTTTCGGCAAGATGAATGAAATTCGGTTTTACTATGAACATCCCGAAATCAATATCGGTGACAGGAATCACCCCGCTTTCAAAGAAGGGATAGTTCATCCACGTTCCATCGAAAGCCGTGTTGTCGTCCGATGGATAATGATCGAAGTAGGCCACTTCAGTGAGGCTCGCTGATGCAATGTTTGTGACATCAAGGATTCGCAAACCCGCAGTGTAATTACTTTGGTAATCGAGGTTGCCTATAATATATTGGTTGTGATCCACCGATGTGGTGGACGCTATGTAATCGCCCATGTAGAGCGGTGCATCGAGGTTGATCATATCCCAAATTAATGTGCGTGTGTTGGCAACAAGTCCCTGGTATTCGTCCAGTTCATCATCCATCACAAGAAAGCGTTCTGTTTCATCCAGCCATCCCTGGTGCGGATAACCGGCAAGTGCGTAAGTGGTTTGAGAAATCAAGGTTACATCACTTTTATCAGTGGCGTCTACAAGCACCAGTCTATCGGAGTTTCCGTTGTAACAAAACACAATTTCTTTTCCAACATGTTCTGTATCGGGTCCATTGTAAATAAGCACTTGTGCTTCGTGGGTATAGCCGCTCAGACTGTAGCTCCCGGCAAGAACAGGAACCAGCGGATTCTGAATGTTCACAATGTGCAAACCACCACTGTAAGTATTGGTTCCACAGGCGTATAGATAGCCCGTGTCTTCATTGATGACAAGTGAATGGCATTTGCCGAATCCATTGTACCAGGCATCCTCGGCAAAGGTGACCGGAGGAGCTATCACTGTGGGCAATTCCGTAAGGTCAAAAACCTGCAAGCCATGCCCCGATGCTTCGCTTCCCACGAATAAATAATTGTTGTAAACCCGCAGTGTCCGCCATAATGAATTGCCGGTGTGGGGAGGCAATGTGCCGAGGTAAACTGGTGCGGTTGGAATGGAGAGATCAATAAATGCAACTCCATTGCTCTTGCCCAGCAGTGCATATTCTTTTCCGCTTATCGGATCAACCCAACCCCAGACTTCGTTGGTAGTTCCGCCACCTATTTGGTCGGGTGTCATATGGTATAGCAGATCAATATTCTCGCATGGATAAATTCCTGCATAGCCGTTTTCACATGGGGTTTGTGCAATTGTAAAAGCAGGCAGCAACATCAAAAAGTAAAGTGTTTTTTTCATCGTTTAAAAATTGAATGGCGAAGGTAGGCGAAGATGGAAATGTGATATGAGATGCGGGACTTCGCATCTCACAAATTTCACATGTCATATCTCACAATCAAAAAACCGCCCTGGCAATTTCCTTCGTGCTTTTCGGTTTTCCCATGGTGTAATAATGAAGCACCGGTACTCCTGCTTTCATCAGTTCTTTTGATTGCTGGATACACCATTCCACACCTATGTTTCTCACGTCTTCATCGGTTTTGGCTTTTTCAACTTGCTGCACCAAATCATCGGGTAGGTTAATATGGAAATGGTGTGGTATGATGTTGAGTTGCGAGCGTGTAGTCAGTGGTTTCAAACCCGGAATAATGGGAACGTTGATTTGGTTTTCTCGGCACTCCTCCAAAAAGCGGAAGTAAGCGCGATTGTCATAAAACATTTGGGTGACGATATATTCTGCACCCGCATCAATTTTTTCTTTAAGATGGCGCAGGTCCGATTTTCTGTTGGGCGCTTCGAAATGTTTTTCAGGATACCCCGCCACTCCAATGCAGAAATTGGTTTTCATCACATCGCGCAAATCGGGTTCTATGTAGTTGCCGTTGTTCATGGCCACAGTTTGCTGAACCAGATCAACCGCATAATGATGTCCTTCCGGTTCCGGTTTAAAACGGCCTTCAGTTTTTATCGGATCGCCCCGCAATGCAAGCACATTGTCAATGCCAACAAAGTTGAGATCAATCAATGCGTCTTCAGTATCCTGTTTTGAAAATCCTCCGCAGATAATGTGCGGCACGGTGTCCACTTTGTAGCGGTTCATGATGGCGGCACAAATTCCAACAGTTCCAGGGCGTTTGCGCACCACATGTTTTTCAAGAAGGCCATTGCCAGCATCGCGGAAAATATATTCTTCGCGGTGGTAAGTAACATCAACAAAGGCAGGAGAAAATTCCATCAACTCATCCATGGTCTGGAAAATTGAATTGATGTTTTGCCCCTTGAGTGGCGGAAGAATCTCGATAGAGAAAAGTGTTGACTTCGACTTACTGATGTGTTCGGTAACTTTCATTTAGAAGATGTGAGACTATGAGATTTGAGATATGAGGTTGACAGACATTGAACGATGAATGCATCTGAACCTCATGAACTATCAACTATAAACCATGAACTTTTTCGGGCGCGAAGGTGGGCAATTCAATTTTCAGATTCCAAATTTTGCTTTGTCACAATTCTTTGAGCCTTCGTCACGCAATTGCGCAACGATATACTTGCACCATGAACAACATTATGCCCTACTTCCCCGAAATCCGCTTTGCAGATATTGATGCGATGGGTCATGTGAACAACGCGACTTACCTCAGCTATTTCGAGCAGGCGCGAATGCATTTCTTTCGTCATCTTGTGGGTGGCGCGTGGGACTGGAACGTGCATGGAATTCTTGTGGCAAAAAATGAAATTGAATACCTAAAGCCCATTCATCTCAATGATAAAATCAGGATTGAAATGGTTTGCGAACACATCGGCACAAAAAGTTTTACGTTGAGTTACAACATCATGAGGGTGAATACGCGCCTGCCTGACAAGCATGAAGGTGGTGATGAATTGTGCAGCCGCGGACGTTCTGTGCTTGTGTCTTTTAATCATCAAACAAAAACAACGGAGGCGGTGCCGGTGGAGTGGAGGCAAAAACTGAAAGCACTCATGGCCGTTTGAATTCAAGAAGAAGAAATGATTTTGCAGGGATGGTGATGGTCTCATTCAAAACCATTTCTTCCCCAGTGATAATGTTTCGGCATTTGTTTCCGGTTCTTATAAACTGATCGAATCTTTCAGTCTCAACGTTTCTGTCGGATTCATGTTGGTTCATGAATACCATGAGTATGTTTTGATTCCACTGTTCGGGTTGTTTAAGATTATGTCGCAATGCAAATCCATTGCGCATACGCGGGTGAGAAGGTGGCTTGAAATTGTGGCGGGCATAAACGTAAATTCCATCTTCAGGAACAAATTGCGTCATCCATGTCTTGGCAAACCAGGCATTTTGTTTTCGCCATTGTGCAAGAGTCTTGATAAATGTGAAGGCTTCGTTTTCTTTCCCGGTTCTTGCTCCGGATAAAAATTTGTTGATTGAATCAGTGGGCCATCCTCCCGGAAAATCTTCACGCACTAAAGCATCAGGATCCGAAAAGTTTTTCATTAGAATTTCTGTTCCATAATAGATACACGGAATGCCTCTAATGGTCATAAGTAGTGCAACAGCCATTTTCCATTTCTCAACATCTTCATTCATCATGGAGTACACTCTTGACAAGTCGTGATTGTCGAGAAATGTGACTAATTGTTCCGGATGTTCATAAAGCCAATCATGTGCAAGCGTTAACTCAATCTTTGAAAAACCCGTTGTCCATCCGAATTTTTCATTTAGTCCTTCAGTTATGGCGTAGTAAAGTTGAAAGTCGGTAAGGCTGGTGTAATAAACCGACTGGTTCCACCACTCCCTTCCTTTAAAATTTTCGAACCATGCCTGCACGGGGGAACCCTGTACCCACGTTTCACCAAACAGAAAAAAGTCCGGGTACTCTTCATGGATGTTGAAACACAATTGTCTCATGAAGTCTTGATCGGGATAAGCGTAAGTGTCAATTCGGAATGCATCAAGTTTCGCTGTCTCGATCCACCAAAGCGAATTTTGAATCAGGTAAGTTGAAAGATGATTGTCTTTTTGGTTCAGGTCGGGCATGTGTTTATCAAACCATGCGTCCGACATTTTTTTTTCATCAGCCCAACTGGCATGAGGATCCATCAGAACTTCAGCGCGATAATTCGTTTTTGTAAACTGATCGAACCAATGCACCCAGTTACTATCCGGCAAATTTTTGATGAGCCAGTTTTCATTTCCCCAATGATTGTAAATGACATCCATCACCATCTTGATTCCGTGAGCGTGACATGAATCTGATAGTGCATAGTACAAATCATTCGTGCCAAATCGCTGATCAACTTTGTAGAGATCAGTTGCCGCATAGCCGTGATATGATTCCATGGGCTGGTTGTTTTCTAAAATTGGGTTAAGCCAAAGTGCAGTTACTCCCAAATCTTCGAGATAGTTAAGATGGTTCATTACGCCTTGCAAATCGCCACCATGCCTGGTTTTCAAACCCGAACGATCGCAACTTTTTTCGTTCATCTCCAGCAATGCATCATTCGCAGTATCGCCATTCGAAAAACGATCGGGCATGGCGAGGTAAATGAGATCGCCTGGCGACATAACTTGCGGTTCATGTGATTTTTGTTTCAGCAAATAAGGCACTTCAACTTTTTTTTCATCGTTGGAAAATGTCAAGATTATTTCTCCCGCCTCTTGTTTTTTTTTTATTTCCAATATCACAAAAAGAAATTCTGGATTCTGAGCCGGCAGAGCAGAAATTACTTTCGTTTGTCGTGATGAAGATTCCACTACGGCACGTGAAATATTTTGGCCATGAACCAGCAGTTCGACATGGTTGTTCTCCATTTTCACCCACCAGTTAGGGGGATCAATGCGATTAATTGTAAACGACTGCGCATTGAGTGAAGAGAAGCTGAGTAGAACACTTAATAGCAAAATCACTCGGTTGATTGTACACAACAAGTTGTAATGAATAGACAGAATTTTCATGCAGAGATATTACCAGGTTCAAAAATCTATACTTTTGGCAAAGTGTACAAAGTACACGAACTATATTTTCAGGCAAATAAAATCAATCACAACCCAAACAAAATTCAAAAACAGATGAAAAAAATTTACACTTTATTTCTTGTAATGCTTGTGGCAACAACGATGGTTGCCCAAGTGGCCGTAACGTTCGAAGTGGACATGACTGGTCAGGTGCTTTCAGCCAACGGTGTTCACATTGCCGGTAATTTTCAGGATCCAAATGGTGATGGAATTTTTGAAAATCCATCGCTTACTAACTGGCAACCTGGTGTTCATCAGTTGACAGACCCAAACTTTGATCTGGTCTATTCTATTACGCTGCAATTGATTCCTGAACGGTATGAATTCAAATTCATAAACGGCAATGACTGGCCCGGTGCTGAGGATGTGCCTCCTGCATGCCAGGTAGAAGTTGCCGGCAACGATAACCGTGTAGTTTGGATTGCTGAGTCAACTACACATCATGTATGTTTTGCATCGTGCGCTCCATGTGGAATGCGCACCGTTCGTTTCCGTGTGGATATGACCATGGAAACTGTTGATGCAGGTGGTGTGCACGTTGCTGGAGATTTTCAGAACCCTGATGGCGGTCCTGATGGGGATTGGGATCCTTCCACATTTGAACTAACTGATCCCGCTGGCAATGGGGCTACCGACAATGTGTATGAAGGGTGGTACAACGTGGGCACCTTGAGCACATTCGAGTACAAATTTGTAAACGGTAATAGCTGGGATACGGGAACACCCGAGTCCTTTACCGAAGGCCCTTGCCTTGCAGACAACGACAATCGTTTTGAAAACATTTCGCAACTCAACACTGTTCTTCCTGTGTATTGTTTCAACTCGTGCGATGCATGCAGCGAGCCGGTAAATGTCACTTTTAGTGTGGATCTTAATACCTCCTGCATGGATTATGACACTGAAGGTGTAAACCTGATGGGAACCGCCACAGATTGGAACAATGGATTGCCAATGGATGACAGCGACAATGACAATGTATATATGCTGACCCTTGCATTGCAACCAGGTGACTACGAATACAAATTCCGCGTTGGTACTACTGGCTGGGAAGGACTCGCTAACCGCCTGCTAACAGTTGTTCCCGAAATGCCACAAGTTTTGCCCGAGGTGTGTTTTGGATCCACTGATCCTTGCGGCCCTTCATTCCCTCCTGCCGATGTAACGTTTGAAGTAAAAGAGAGCACTGCGAATCCCGTGGGTGCCGGACACAGCATGTGGCTAATGGGTGACTTTACAAACTGGCAAGGCAATGCCATAGAAATGACCGATGATGACGGTGATAATATCTGGACGCATGAAATACAGGACTTCTGTCCTCAAAACGCATCGTTCAAGTTTGCCGTTGGTCTTGACACATTGAACACATCTTTTGAATGGGTGGAAGAAAGCGCAGATTTTTCAGCGATCGGTGGATGCGGAGTGGATAATGGAACCTTCTCTGACAACCGATTTTTCGAAAGAACTGATGCCGGTCCGCTAAGTTTCTGCTACATCTTTGATACCTGCCAGCCGTGTGTTGTTTCGGTAGAAGAAAATGTGGTGGTCAATGGTTTGAATATTTTCCCAGTTCCGGCAGAGGATATTTTGAATGTCACTTTCGAATCGGTAACGAATCAGGCCGTAGTGCTAACAATGGTGAACCAACTGGGTCAGGATGTGATTTCACAAAAATCGAATGCAATACAAGGCTTGCAAACAATTGCCATGAACATTAACCATCTTTCAACCGGGCTTTACACCCTTGAAATTTCTAACGGAATTACCACACAAACACAATTGGTAGCCATCCGCTAGTCAAAAAAAAAATCATCTTTCATAACCCCAAAGTGTATTGCGCTTTGGGGTTTTTTCAACCCTTGTATGTATTTGGTTGGAGTGTGAAATGTGTACAATTCCTGTGAGCAGGGCGACACGCAACCACTTTACTTTTGCCCCTCCAAAAAAAACAATTAAACTAAAATGAAAAAAAATTTACTTGCTGCAATCGTGCTGATGTCCGCATTCAATCTTCAATCGCAGATACAGTATCTGCGACTGGACACTTTGTGCTCCGGTGATTGTCCCGGTATCGCTGCAGAGTACACCACCGTGCAACTCGTTGCACATTGTACCAATGCCACCGATGTGGTTTCAACCATCTATGGTTTAATTGGCACTCCCCTCCACATAACTACGGATTGTTGTTTCTACCATTCCCCAGTAGGCGCTAATACTGGCTCTGAAATCAATTGCGCTTTGTGCACATTTTTTCCTGATCTCTGTTACGATTCGTGGGTGACCGTAGGCTGCGAGTGCAGCACGGATTGCTCCCAGGTTTTCACCTTGCAGAACGCAAATCAACAATGGCTTAATGCCTTCAACACTCCTGGTTGTGGAGGATCTATTTTTATTGATGATGCTATTGGTGGCGCGTGGTTTACTACACCCAACCAGCCACAAGCTATGGCAGGTGATGATCTTGATGTACTTCTCGGTCAATTCACAACTTGTGGCTGCATTGATATACTTATCAATTGCCAGGTGTTTCCGAATTACAATGGCCCTGGTTCCCCTGATATACAGCAGACCGGACTCGCCATATCCACCTGCGCGGCTTGCGCTGATCCGGGTTGTATGGATTCGGAAGCTGCTAATTATGATGCCGATGCCATTTGTGAAAACCCGGGGATGTGTGTATACTGCAATCTTGCCGTGGACTCGGTGGCCGTCAACAATCCAACCTGCGGAAACGACATGGATGGTTCGGTGAGTATTGATGGATCGGGGGCGGAAGGTTTTCTTGAATTCCATCTTGGTGACGATGATAATCTGAGTGGAATTTTTAATGGCCTGGGAAACGGAACTTATACCATCACACTGGTTGATCAATACTTTGAACCAGGGCAGCCGGGCAACGAATTTCTACCCGATGGTTGCCTGCTCGATGTGGAAGTGGTACTCAATACACCTGCTGTAAACTACGGCAGTTTCACCAGCAGCAACGTCACTTGTTTTGGATTAAGTGATGGATGTGCAACGCACTCTTTTTCGGGCGGCCTTGGCCCCATAGAATTTATGATCCAGCACTGCAGTGACAATTCATTTCTTGAGAATGAGGAAGGCAACACGTTAGTGCTCTCCACACCCGTTTATTGCTCTATACCAGCGGGCACATGGCGCTGGGTGGCCACTGATGCAAGCGGTTGCGAGTATCTCTCTTCCTGTTTTGGCATTAATCAGCCGGCTGATATTGTTCTCACCTACAATGCCGTTACTAATGCCACCTGTGCCGAGTCTTCCGATGGTGGCCTGTGCATAGGTTGGTTCGGTGGAACGGGCGATGTAGATTTTACATTTGAACCTGGCGGAACCTTGGAAGAAGGCAATTGCTGGTTTAACACTTTTGCTCCGGGCACTTATGACATTTACGCGGTGGATGCCAATGGTTGTGATGGATCAGGTGAGTTTACTATCAGCAGCCCCGATTCGGTGCAGATACAAACATCGGTCTTGCCCGCATTGTGTTCTTATAGTATTGATGGCTGCATCTCAGCAACCGCAACAGGTGGTTCTGGCGATTCCTACATTTTTTATCTGGAGGATGGAATTCCTTTTGCAGATGGAAATAATAATTGTGGACTCGGTGCCGGGGATTACACTGTGCAGGCTATTGATGATCTCGGATGTGAAGGGACAGTTGTGGTAACTGTAACCGCTGCCGAAGAACTAGAATCCAACATCCTTACAAATTCCGTAAGCTGCAATGGGGATGTTGATGGATCAATAACCGCCAGTGCAAGTGGTGGAACTGGTCCTTACACTTACGACATTGGCGATGGTCCCGTGACCGAAGGCATTTTCAACGATCTTGAACCGGCAACTTATTCTTTAATAATTACTGATGCGAATTTGTGCACCGGCACATTCAATTTCACTATATCAGAGCCCAATGTGCTTACTGCAACAACTGAAGTCACTGATCCTCTATGTGATACTGCGTTCGGAAGCCTAGCGGTAATGACTACTGGTGGAACAAGTCCTTTTTCTTATAGCATTGACGGCATGGATCCGCAAACCGACAACCTGTTTGAAAGTCTTAATCCTGGCACTTACGACCTGGTTGTAGTTGATGCAAATGGATGCACTTTTTCTTTGCAAGGTATTGTAGGCGATACTCCTGATCCCATCACTTTTGGTGCTCCTGATGTGGAATGTGCGGCTTTTGATGGAACATGCGATGGAAGCATTGCGGTTTCAGTAAGTGGCGGAACAGCGGGTTATGATTTTGCATGGATGGATGATAATGGCAATGTGGTTTCCACCGATGCCGTACCTGCGGATTTATGCGAAGGCGATTACACGCTACTGGTTACCGATGCCAATGGATGCGAGCAGGAGTATGCCAGTGCAATAGAAGTATGTGTTGGCATTGGCGAACTTTCTTCCATTGCCCAAATTGAACTGTCGCCCAATCCCACTAGCGGAAAATTTGCTGTGCACATTACAGGTATGCCGAGGGGCGCATGGAGCTATTCGATTCTTGATGCTGCTGGCAACCTGGTAATGAAAAACAATGGGCAATTGGAATCTACCTGGCAAACTGTGGATGAAGAAATAGACTTGACTGGATATGCCTCTGGAACATATTTCCTCTCTATGATGCAGGGAAATTATTCATCCACTTTCAAGGTAGTGAAAGAGTAATGAGAATGTGTTCAAAACTCAGTGGCGGGGAGCAGTCCTGGCGAGGCTGCCTTTTACCCATTGCAACGTCAAGGAAACGGTAGAGGGATGGGGGCTGAAAAGCACGGGTAAAACGTGGTGATAACAGCCCGAAAACCGGAAGCTTCAAACCTGCATCCAGCTATATTTGACCGCTTAAAAAAGTATATCAATCAAACTATTAAAAACACAAATGAAAAAATTTTTACTTATGACTTTTATGGCAACTGTAGGGCTGGCAATGAGCGCCCAGGTTGTAGAACTGCAACTTATCCAGATTTGTCCATCGACCAATCCGGTTTGCACATTGCCAATGGGCATTCCCGCCAACTATGTATGTGCCCAGTTATGGGCTGTGATGACCAACCCTACTGACGTTATTTCTACCGTTTATGGAGTTCTTGGCTCTCCGCTAAGCGTAACCACTGATTGCTGTTTCTGGCAGTCACCGGTAGGCGTTGATATAGGTGCCGAAATCAATACGAGTTTATTTCCATTTTTCCCAAGTCTCGAATACGACTCGTGGGTGACAGTGGGCATGGAATCTATCTCAGATCCGGGTGGACCCATTTACGTTCTGGAGAGCCCCAGTCAACAATGGATTGATTCATTTAATACCCCTGGCTGTGGTGGCAATATCATTATGAATGATATTTTCGGTGGATCATGGTTTACACTGCCCACCGCTGTTAACGCTGTGGCCGGTGATGACCTTATGATTTTGCTGGGGCAGTTTACCTACTGCGGAAATCTAAATGTAAACCTCAACCTACAGGTTTTCCCTGGTTACACTGGACCCGGCTCACCTTCAATAAATCAGGAAGGATTGACTCTTGCAGGCTCCATTTGTGGTTGCCTGGATCCTCTTGCATGCAACTATGATGCTGTTGCCGAGTGCGATGATCTAAGTTGTGTATACCCGTGTGCACTCACCTTAGAATCTGAAACTCATACCGACCCCACCTGTTCCTTTGATGAAGATGGCGAAATTGAAGTTACATCCTCCGGTGGTCAGGGTTTTGTGAGGTACTACATTGATGGTCCTGGCAACGCTAACGATGATGACGGCCTGCAAGGGAGTTTCAGCAATCTTCCCAACGGTACTTATACTTTAACTATAGTAGATGAATACTTCTTGCCGGGAGCACCAGGCGCCACTGCATGTGGCATTGTTGGCTGCCAGCAGCAAACTGTTGTCACTATCAACACTGCTCCGCTTGTGCTGAGCAACGGCAGCAACCTTAACGTTACCTGCTTTGGCCTTACGGATGGCAGCAGTTCTTATGATTTTGCCGGAGGCACCGGGGCAATTGATTTTATGCCCTACAACTGCACTACCAATCTGCAACTTACCGAGGGCGGCATTCCTGTGGTGTTGCCCTCACCAGATTATGATGGGTTTGGCGTGGGTTCTTTCAAGTGGAAAGCCACGGACGCAAACGGTTGTGTGTTTGAGTTCCCTTGTTTCAGCCTTACTCAACCACTCGACCTCAACGTTACTATTCAAGCCACGGTGGCTTCTTCCTGCTCCGATTCTCCTGATGGTGGCGTAAGCCTCAACTGGTTTGGTGGCGGTGGAAGCGATGTGGATTTTACATTCTGGGCTGATAGTGCCGATGCAGGTAATTATCTGGAAGGAAATTTCTTCTTTGATATGTTTCTGCCAGGCACTTACAACGTATATGGTATTGATGGATTAGGCTGCACCGATGTAGATACGTTTACTATCACCGCTCCAGCGCCTGTGGTAGTGTCTGCTACTGCTGCCCAGACATCATGCTCTTACTTGGGTGATGGTTGTGTTACAGGCATGGCTACAGGTGGAAACCTGGGCGTCTTTACTTACAGCCTTGACGATATTACTTACCAAAGCGCTGCACAGTTTTGCGGATTGCCCGCGGGCGAATACACTGTTTATGCACACGACAACCAGCAATGCGAGGGTATGGATATGATAACTGTAACCGCACCAGCGGAGCTGGTGGCCTCTGTTGTGGGTACTGATGTTACTTGCTTTGGTTTTGGAAATGGCCAGGTTAACGTGACCGCGGCAGGTGGTTCACCTACTTATTTCTACAACATCGGATTGGGTAATTCCACCAGCGGATTGTTTACGAGTTTAGGCCCAATGCTTCAAACCATTATAGTTACTGACCTCAACGATTGTGCGGATACCGTATCTGTTCTCATATCAGAACCCAATGAGTTGTTGCTTACAGGCACTGCAACCAGCACACTCTGCAACAATTCGGACGATGGCGCTATCACTGTTACTGCAACTGGTGGTAGTCCTGTTTATGAATACAAGGAAGGAAATGGAAGTTTACAAACTTCCAACGTCTTTGGTGGATTGGATGCCAACGAGTATGACATTACAGTGGTTGATGCGAATGGATGCGAGTTTGAAATCCAGGTGGAAGTGACTGAACCATCAGCTCTTGCTGTTTCAGTGATTGGCAATACCGATGAAACAACACTCAATGCTGATGATGGCACAATTGACATTAGTATAAATGGTGGAACTGCCGGATATACATTTGAGTGGACCAATCAGGCAACTGAAGTAGTTTCAACCGATGAAGATCCTGAAAATCTTGAGCCTGGCTTTTATACTGTAACAGTGACCGATGCCAATGGCTGCACTTTTGAATTAGGCAACTTTGTTGAAATCGAAATCACAGTGGCCGAGCTGTCAGGTGGCCTTATAGTTTCCTTCAATCCAAACCCAACCCTCGGCCAGTTTGTGCTGAATATGGAAGGATTGAATGGCGAGAAAGTAAGTTACCGCATTATGGATATGCAGGGTCGTGTGGTTACTGAGCGCGAACTTGGGACACAAAGTGGCAACAGCACCGAGCAGGTGGACATCACCTCTTGCGCTGCGGGTGTTTATTACATGAATGTAATTTTAGGTGAACAGCAAACCACTTTGAAGGTGGTGAAGAATTAAGCATCGTTCATCAACCCATAATAAAAAAGACCCCCACCGCGCTGCGAGGCGCTGTGGGGGTTTTTCTTTGGGGAAAAAATTCTGCAGTAAGTGCCCAGGCATTGGGCCGCGTGTAATGGGAAAGCCGTCATTTAGCAAAAACGCGTTGTTCAATTCTAAACGCTGCGGCCTAAGTGGATAGCCCTATTGAATAAATGATTGAATTTCAAGACTATGCGTTTTGCCATTGGGGCAAAAGAATCGGTTTACTGTCATGGCTGCTTATCTTTATGGCAAACCACGTGGTTTACTGTCTCGGGGAAGCGGGTATGCCACCCAAGTGAGTGGTTTACTGACATGGTTATGCTGGCATGGCAGTAAACCACTCAGTTGGGTGGCAGGGTTACGTGGGCATTGAGGTAAACCACGTGGTTTATCGTGATGGCTGCGCGGGTATGTGGGCAAAGCAGGTGGTTTGATGTCGTGGCTAAACAACCGGGGCAGTAAACTGAAAATGCGTATATTCTGAATAAAGATAACTATCGTTATTGCCTTTTGCATTTTACTCTGCCCATTGATTTTTCAAAGTCTCCCCACGGGAACAACCTCGTGGATGCTTATTTCCATTTGCAGATACTCCGCAAACATCTGGGCAGCTTCCATCATAAACTCATCATCCTTCTCTACCTCCCATAGCACATGAATGTTGCGCCCCGCCTGCATTACTTTTCGCAGAGCCTTGAGCACAAACACCAACCCTTTGGAAGAGGCAGAGTTGAAATACGGAAGGTGGAAAACGAATTGGCTTCCGCTGCTTATGTGTGTTTCATTGGCATCAATCCAATGGACTATCACGTTGAAAAACTCAAGTGCATTGAGCGGGGTGGAAATGCCCTGAATCAGATAGACTCCGTTTTCAGGATCCATGGTTACCAGCGGAGTAGTGCGTGTGGCTTCAATGTTTAGTTTGTTCATGGTCTCTTCTTGTTATTGAGTTTTTTTTCTACCAGGCAGGTACACAACCAGTTCTCCTCATCTACATTAGTTATCTGTACTTCGAAGCGGTCAATTCCTTTTCTGCCTATCTGCAAGATGCCAAGGCCTGCACCCCCGCGGTAGCCAAATGCAGGATTCAGTAACTGGCGTTTGTAGGCTTCATCCATTTCCGCCCTGGATAGTGTGCCAATGGCTTCAGCATATTCTTTCAGTCGTGCGGCATCATCAGGCGATGCCATATTTTCCAGCCGCAGTTGCAGCGATTCGTTAGTGATGTGCAGATCGAAAAGGATATTGCCCGTGTTGCTATAGCGCTGCGCGTTGTCCACCAGCTCCAGGGCAATGTTGCAATACTTCTTCATCTCGTTGTTGTCCTCAGCATTTACAGGAATGGCAGCCAGCAGCAATTCCGTTAGGCGCAGGCCCACTTCACTGTTCATCTTCCCTTCATATCTAAGTATGCTTGTTTTGATAATGTTGTTGGTGCTAGTTGCTGTTTAAATGTTGAAAGTTGTTTATTGCCACTCCTGGCTCTTTCCGGTGAAAATGTTGTTGGTCGTGTGTTGCTGGTTGCCTTTTGTTCTTTTACCCTTTACTCTTTGCCTTCACTTACCGATCAAAGCTCAAACCCAGCAGCATAATATCATCTGTCTGGTCAATACTTCCTTTCCAGTCATTGAAGGCACGTATTAAATCTTCTTTTATAAAACCCATCGGTTGATGGTGGAGCGCCTGAAGTTTTCCCATCAGGCTTGCCATCGAGAACTTTTTATCACCGCTGGTTCCACCAAACTGGTGAATGAAACCATCTGTGCACAAATAAACTCGATCCGATTTGCTGAGGTACCGATTGTGCGTTATAAAATGAGGCAGGTTATCAACACACACATCGCCTATGGAAAACACATCGCCTTTTATTCTTTCTTTATTGTTTTTACCAATGATGAGCAGCGGAATTTGAGCACCTGCGTATTGAATCTCCTGGGTATCCAGGTTTATTTTGCAAAGCGCCAGATCCACACCGGCATTGAAGTCCGGCTTCTGTGTTTGTTGTTTCAAAGCCTGCAACATCCGTTTGTGAAGCATGCCGAGCAGTTCCCCGCAACTGAAGTTCGGTTTTTCACTCACCAGTTCTTTCAGGTTGTAATGCACCATGAACGAAAGCATGGCAGCCGGCACACCGTGACCAATACAATCAATGGCGCCAATGAACAATTCGCGGCCCCGCTTTTCGAAATACGGAATGTCGCCACTCACTATGTCGAGGGGCAAATGGATCATAAAACCATCGGGCACATAAGAGCGCAATACTTCCTCGCCCGGCACTATGCTTTCCTGGAAATGTCGCGCATAGTTGATGCCCGAGAGTATGCCATCATTCTGCTCTTTTAGTTGGTGGTTGATCAGGCCGATGCTCCGGCTCTGTTGTGCAATCAGTTTGTTTTTCTTTTTGGTGGTTATCAATCCATGGGATACCATCAATAAAATGCACATCAACAGCGAACCAGCTGTGATGCCGAAATTCTTGAGGGTCATATTGCGCTTCAGTTCCACTTCTTTCAATTTCTTTTGGCTCTCCAGCAATTCATTTTCTTTTTGGAGTAACACCAGTCCCTTATCGCGTTCATCTTGTCGAAGATGGAGTTGTGCAAACTCCATAAGCCTTGCCGAACGGTCGCTCTCCAGCGAATAAATAATGGTCTGTTGTTTCTCCGCCTTGAGCGCTGCCTGAAGCAATGCAAGTTCTTTCATGGCTTCTTCCCTGGCCACCTGTTCATTGAGCAGGGAGGCTTTGTCCAGTTCGTTTTCGTACAGCAAGCTGCTTAGTTCGACTAACGAATGTGCGTTGGCAAGTTGCTGAAGCAATTTCATCCGTTCCAGCTTTTGCCAGGCCGTGCTGTCCGATATTATTATCTCATGAGCTGATAAAGGTGCTTCAGGAATAGTGCCTTTACAGTGTAAGGCCGTGTCAGTGTGCTGACGAACACCCGAATGGATGCTGTCCAGCCTGGGCAAGGAAGAAAAATCACTAAGCAACACATTTGAACTCCTGCTTTGCTCCTGCGCATAAACACCAGAAAAAGTCATAGTACTGCTGTAGCATACAGCTAAGACTAAAAAAATTCTCGATGAAAAACCTGTGTAGTGCATTGCGCTTTTGAGAGATGATTTTATACCCCCGCTGGGTTGTTTTTGTTTCATCAACATCCCGCTAACTGCCGAAGCCTTTCCTTTGCGGGGCTGATATGAAAACGAAAACCCTGAAAAGAAATAAAGTGAACGTGGTGACACTCGGTTGTGCCAAAAACATTTTCGACAGCGAAGTGATGATGGCGCAACTCCAGGCCAACCACTTTGCAGTGGAGCACGAAAGCGATGACCGCGATGCCGAAATTGTTATCATAAACACCTGTGGATTTATTGATAATGCCAAGGAGGAAAGCATCAACACGATACTGGCCTGGGCTGCTGAAAAGAAAAAAGGGAACGTGCACAAACTCCTGGTGACCGGGTGCCTGAGCGAGCGCTACAAACCTGAACTTGAAAAGGACATTCCTGAAGTGGATGCTTTTTTCGGCACACGCGATTTGCCTCGCCTGCTCAAAACCCTAAAGGCGGATTACAAACATGAACTGGTGGGCCAGCGCCTGCTCACCACTCCCTCGCATTATGCGTATTTCAAAATATCGGAAGGATGCGACAGGCCGTGTTCTTTTTGTGCCATACCACTGATGCGGGGCAAACATGTGAGCACACCACAAGATCAATTGGTTGCCAATGCAAAAAAACTGGCAGCACAAGGCGTGAAGGAACTCATCCTTATTGCACAAGACCTTACTTACTACGGCCTCGATATTTATCGTGAAAGAAAACTGGCAGACTTGCTCAAATCATTGAGTGATGTGGAGGGTATTGAGTGGATAAGACTTCAGTATGCCTTTCCTTCGGGTTTCCCGCTGGAAGTATTGGATGTGATGCGCGAGCGAAACAACATTTGCAACTACCTAGACATGCCGCTGCAACATGCCAGCACCAAAATGCTGAAAGCAATGCGCAGGGGAATAACCCGCGAAAAAACCGATGAGTTGATTGCCACCATCCGGGAGCGCGTACCGGAAATTGCGTTGCGTACCACCTTGATCTGCGGATACCCGGGCGAAACCGAACAAGATTTTGAAGAGATGATGCAGTGGGTTGAACTCAGTCGTTTCGAACGGCTCGGTGTGTTCCAGTATTCGCACGAAGAAAACACACATGCCTTCAATGTGGTGGATGATGTTCCGGCCAAAACAAAAAAGAAACGTGCCGAAGCCATCATGGAACTACAAGCCGGAATTTCTTTCGAACTCAACCAACAAAAAACCGGCAAACAATTTCGGGTGCTCGTAGATAGAATTGAAGGGGATGACTACATAGGCCGCACTGAATTCGATTCGCCCGAGGTGGACAACGAAGTCATCATTCCAAAAAAATCAGGTTACCTGCGGGTGGGAGATTTTGCAGAAATAAAAATTCACTCAGCGGAACATTATGATCTCTTCGGGGAGGTGGTGTGAAAAATAAATGAGGCTGTCTGAAAAGCAATAAATCTCACGCAAAGACGCGAAGGCGCGAAGAGTATTCGGTTAGTTATCAAACTTCGCGACTTCGTGTCTATGCGTGAAATCCTTAGTGTGGTGGCTTTTGATACAGCCTTATAGACCATCACTGCACCGTTAGTTTCTTGAAAATCTTTTCACCCGATGCGAGAGCAAATTCCAGTGTGTACATGCCGGCTGGCAAGTTCAGGTGTTGCAAATCAATCTGGCGGAAATCACCATCGCCCCGCGGCTTGCTCATCACCACTTTGCCGTGGATGCTAAACATGGTGAGTGATACCACAGCATCAGTATTGCCGCCTACATTCACCACATCCCCGTGGGAGGGGTTGGGGTAGATAAGAATATCATCTTTCGACATGAACTCCACCACTTCAATCTCGGAATATTTGTATTGACCATCATAGTCTATTTGCTTAAGCCGGTAGAAGTTCAGGCCGTGTATCGGATCATGATCGTAAGAGGTGTAGTAGATGGTGGATTCGGAAGTGCCTGCTCCCGGCAAGCGGCTTACTTCCATCCAATCGTCTATGCCGTTGGCTGATCTTTCTACAATAAAAAGTTCGTTATTTAATTCAGAAGTAGTTACCCATTTTATGGCCACGCGTATTCCATCGGGCACGGCTACAAAACTTAAAAGTTCGATAGGAAAGAAGAGCAACTGGCAGAGATCACCCCATCCCGGTGCATAAAAATAAAGGTTAAAATCCTGTGTATAAACCACATTTTGCGGCCCCGGTGGATCGTAAGGAGTACCGTCTGCATTCATCTGGCGCAGTTGCAAATTCACTGCGCCATCCATGCTGCCGTCTGTGGTAAACTGGCCAATGAGGATTTCGTTATTGACATCTGGAAAACCTAACGTTTCTGCAGTGCCATGGTAATAAACCAGCCCTGATCCAAAACAGGAAGTGACACCGTCCACAAGCATATCGCCACCAGTATTGTTCCACTGTGTAACGGGCAGGGGTGGAGTGGTAATGTTAGCACAACTTGGTCCAGATTCCACAAATAAAAAGTTCATGGGGGATTGTTGTTGAGTGTTTATGGTCCACCAGCTATCATAAGCCAGTTCAGGAAAGAATCCAAAGAAAGCAGGATTTATATTGTCTGCATAAACCTGGTTGCCGAAAGGAGCCTGAAAGAAACTGGTGCTTGAGTTTAGTCGCCACGCAGGGTCAGTGCCGGCTGAACCACCATAAAAGATGGATTGCATTTCCCAAAGCGGGTTGCCAATACACGCAAAAACCTGCCAGCATTTTGCAACGGCCAATGGGTCGGTAAGATTGGCGTCAATAATTAGCTGTGTAGCAAGAGGAATTACTTTCTCTTTTACAATAAGACCGGTGAGTGGAGAGGCCACACTTGTTCCCACACAAACGCAAGCTGCATTATATACATCGTTGATCGTAGTTGCGTTGCCATCATCACAAGTTGCACCTGTATATACACAAGGGCCCAGGCAAGCTGCTGCCGGGTTGTAGTTGCAGGCTCCCAAGGTGAGGCAGCCGGGGTAGGTGCAAGAACCATCATCGCAACCGGCTGTTGCATTGTAGTTGCATGCTCCTACAACGGTGCAGCCTCCATAGGTGCATGTGAGATCTGAACAACCGGCAGCGGAATTAAAGTTGCAGGCAAGTGGATCAATACAGCCCGGAGTTCCGCAAACCACTGTTCCAACTACACGAAAATTCCGGACAATCAATTCACTAGTTGTACTTGCAGCACCGAAACCAAATAGTTGAACCAACAATGTGTTTGCGGTGGTAAAATCTGTAACATTCCATGTAAATACGGTGCCTGCAGTGGTACAAGCCACATTAGTATTGGTGGGCGTGTCGTTGCTTGCTTTAGCAATCCATGTGGTGCCTCCATCAGTACTGTAAGCTATTCGGATAGAGGTGGGACCATTGGTAACTGATCTTCTCAAAGTATACTCGAATTGTGTGACACTAAGCGCATACCCCGCATTTGGGGTTATAGTTAGCCTCACGGCAGGCAGAGTGGTGGCATAAGTTCCTGTGTTTGGAAAATTGGAAGCCGTGTAACCGGAAGAACATGTAGCTGGATTCGTTGCGCCATTTACTACCGTAAGCATGGGTGTGGGCACTGAGGTGTTGGTGGATACGCATTGAGCATTGCCAGGCACACTGCTGGTGTATGTAACGATGTAAGTTGCACACTGCGCACTCGCTTCCTGCCCGCCCAGCGCGGCAAGAAAAAGAAATGCAGTAAAAACAAATTTGATTGTTGAAAGAAAGTTGGCGCCAGAAGAAAGAATAGGGAGGTAAATTTTTGCCATTTTCATTTGGGATATTAGTGTTTTTAATTCTAGTTTTATGTATGAGCAAATGTAGTGGGAATGATGCCCGGTTGAGAGACGGTTTTATCAACCGATAGTTGTCTGTGGGAGTGCTTTGAATTGCGAAGTACGATGCGTAAGAATTTCGCACTTGGCTCTTCCATGATGGAGGCAAAAAAAACCCCCTTCACATTTTCTGCGAAGGGGTTTTTTCGATGCAACAAACTATCAAATCATCACTTCCCATTCCTGATCATTGGTAGCATCCGCATTTCTTACGTTGAGGTAAATGCGCGAGCCGCTTCTCCCCAGGCTTTGTGCTTCCACTGTTTGGGCGGCTGAGTTATCCACCTGTAGTGCTGTAACCCCCGCCTCTACAGCCCCTGCCGGTGTGGTGCAGAAGTAAAAATAGAGTTTAAGCCAGGCCACCGGGGTGTTGTTTGAAAATTTGATTCCCGTGGTGTTGCTCACATTCACACTAATAAGTGGAATGTTCATGGTAGAAAGTTGAACTGCGATACCAGATTTCTTATTTCGGTAGGTGAATCTGTTAAGCCACACCCCTATCACAAGTGCCACAACCACAATTGCAATCTCATACCATTTCATGTAGTCAGATGAATTAGCGCAAATACTTTTCAAGCCTAGCCCCTTGTTTGAAAGGGGTAATTTCTGCAATCTCACTATTCACTAAAGTTCCTTTCGCCCGCAATACTAAACCTTTCCCCACCTAAATATGTATGGTCCACCAGCTATCAAATTCCAGTTCAGGAAAGAATCCAAAGCAAGCAGGAATTACGAATTGCGGTGGGTGCGCAATTCCCAATTCGTAAATCACTCCTCATAGTTTTACCCCCACTATGAAAGAAAGCACAAGAATAAACGACCCCGGCTTTGGGGAAAAGGTGGGTGCCGGTGCCAGGCGCATCATCAATGATGATGGCAGTTTCAACGTAAAACGCAGAGGTGGCGATAGCGGCCTGCGCAGCATTTACCAGCAACTGGTATTTATGAAGAACACGCATTTCTTCCTAGTGGTGCTCTCGGGATACATAGTGGTGAATGTGTTTTTCGCATTCATTTATTTTTTCATCGGGCCGGAAAATTTGCAGGGCGTGCGCAGTGAAACACCGCTGGGCAGTTTTCTCGATTGTTTCTATTTCTCCACCCAAACTTTTACCACCGTGGGCTATGGCGCAATAGCCCCGCGTGGAATCATGGCCAGCTCTGTGGCATCGCTCGAAGCGTTTACAGGAGTGCTCACATTCGCCATTGCCACAGGATTGTTGTATGCGCGCTTTTCCAAACCCAAAGCCAACCTCAAATACAGCCACCGTGCAGTGGTGGCACATTTTCAAGATGGCCAGGCCTTGATGTTCAGGCTGGCCAACCAACGCAGCAACGTGCTTATGGAAATGAAGGCGCGGGCCATTGTAACCATGCACGACTCATCCACCTCAAACGCGCGGCAATACTTCCAGCTGAAACTGGAAATTGATACGGTAATTTTTCTTGCCCTCAGTTGGACACTCGTCCACAAGCTCGATGAAAATTCTCCGCTCTATGGATTATCGCTGGAAGACCTGCGCAAGCGCGATGCGGAAATCATGGTGCTCATCTCGGCATTTGACGATACGTTTAACCAAACCGTACACTCGCGCCACAGTTTTATTGCCAATGAAATTATCTGGAACGCAAAATTCAAAAAAGCTTTTAGGGTGGATGATGATGGTGATGTGGAATTGGATCTTGGGTTGATGGATGAATATGAATTGATGACGGCAGACCGATGACCGAAGTTGACCCTGCATTTTCGCGGGGGGAAATCCCGACACTCCGGGGAGCCGGAGATGGGAAACATTGAACGGAAGACAAAATTGAAAAAATAATGATCAACTTTCCAACGCAGGAACAAGTGCTGATGCGGGCAGAAAAATGGAAGCAGACGGGTAAAATAATTGTGTTTACCAACGGTGTTTTCGATATCCTTCATGCAGGCCATGTGGCCTACCTCGATAGTGCGCGCAGGCTAGGCCACAAGTTAATTGTGGGCCTCAACGGTGATCAATCCGTGGAGCATTTGAACAAAGGCCGGGAGCGCCCAGTCAATAAAATTTTGTCTAGGTGTGCGGTATTGTCTGCCCTGCGCATGGTGGACAGGGTGCTCGTTTTCCACGAGGACACTCCGCTCGAAATGATAAAAAGAATAAAACCCGATGTGCTTGTAAAAGGTGGCGACTACGATGCGGATGAATCCAATCCATCCTCCAAAAAATACATTGTGGGTTCCAAAGAAGTAAAAGAGTACGGTGGAAAAGTGGTGGTGATTCCGCTGCTGGAAGGATTTTCTACCACAGCCATTGTGGAGAGGCTAAGGACATCCTGAAGACCTTTTGGTGATGATGAATTTCATTGGGCTTTGAGCATCATTACTAAATGAGCGTGAAGGAGTGGATTGAAATCTACCGGGAGCAGGTAAAAAAGAAATGAGATATAAGACAGCCGTAGCTTCTCATATCTCACTTCTCTAAAACTAACATCTCTTATCTCTAATCCCGATAGCTATCGGGATTCTCTTACATCTCACATCTTCACTAATCACACGTTGTCCCGAATGCGCCAAGGAACAACAACAAATCCGAGGTGTTCACGGTATAGTCTCCAGTAATGTCAAAACTGCAAATACCAATTTGCCCGAAAGAACCAAGGAAGAGCAGGAGGTCGCTGGTGTTGATGTTTCCGTTCAAATCGAAGTCACCAGTACAGCCTACTGTTACGGTGCTTTCCGTCACCGTCACTTCCACACCTTTGGGGTGCGACCATTGACCATCTTCGGAAACGGTGCGCACATAGAACCAATAAATGCCAGGTGCAAAACCGTTGGTGGTCACCGCTCCGCATACCTGCACACTATCGCCCACTGCAATTACGCCAAGGGGAGTTCCATTGCCCGCGCCCGGATCGGTATCCCAGAAGTATTCGCCACCAACAATGTTGCGGCTGATATAAAATCGCTTCTTGTATGTAGTACCAAAACTTCCGTTTATCCCCCGCACACGGGAGAAGAGATAGTGTACACCGGGCGAAGACTCGCCACTGTTCACAGCCACCTCCTGGTCAAGGTTATCAATCTGCGGAGCCAGCGAAAATGAAGTGCCATTTCCCACACCCGGATCAGCATCCCAGAAGTATTCACCCTCGGAATAAACCGTAGGAACATACACTTTTTGCACCTTCGGTACACTCCACACATCGCCCTTTCCTTTTGTTCGCACACCCAGGTATCGGTTGCCCGGTGCCACACCCACAGTACTTATAGTTATGTTACCGTTGAATTCCGCAAGCGTAGTGCTAAGGGCAGCCGGAGTACCGTTTCCGGCACCGGGGTCAGTATTCCAGAAATATTCCGCCCCGGTAAACTGGTGTACGTATATAGTTTTCGTATCCGTATCGCTCCACTGGCCAATGCTGTTCTTAGTGCGCACACCCAAAATGTGGTTCCCCTCATTTAAACCCGCAGGCGAAAACGAAACCGTGGCATCAATGGAAGCCAGATCAGCTACATCAAAAGGTGTAGCCAAACCCGCCCCGGGATCAGTATCCCAGAAGTATTCTCCCGCAACTATGAGTTGCGAGCGTGCTGCCAGTTGCCCCAGGGCAAGTGCCAGCACAATTAGTATTTTTCTTCTCATGATTGAAAAATTTTAATCAGTAGGAAGAAAAAATTATTCGTGCGCTACGCTTATGATGTTTACGTTGAAAGTAGCATTGGCAGGCACCACTGCACCACCGGGAACATTCACTGCACGCACAATAGGAATAGAAGGCTCACCATCCATGCGGAACACGCCATCACCATCATAAATTCCAATGTCCTCGCTATTTGGGCCAGCACCTATGGCAGGTGATCCCGCCTGCAGGTGATAATCATAAGTCCATGCATGAGATGTGTTTGCAGTGTAGGTTACAAACAGTGGATTCATATTGGTAATGTTTCCACCGCCAGTCCATGCACCGCTGCCGCCAAAACTCAGGTTGCCCGAAACATTATTTGAAGCAAGCACCGTGTTTATTTGCCGGTTTATGGCAATGTTGCCTTGGAAAGTGCCATTGATCACATTGCCTGTTGTAATAAAGATGGTACCGCCACCAAGGCTAGACAGAAAAAGGTTATGGGTGATATTGCTGTTTTCTGCCGAGTTGATACCACCATTAAAAACATTGTTGCGGATGGTGCAGTTCAGGAAATCGCTGGTGCTACCGTTGCTTGACAAATTGAAGTCATTCCATAGGCTGAACACGTTGCCCTCGATAAGTGCCGCAGTCCAGTCGTCATCATTCAGGTTAATTGTATTGTCAATAATGCTTCGCATTACCACCACGTTGTTCACGTTAGCAATTCCTGCCTTAGTGCTATAAATGAGACCGGCACGAATACCAATCAGCCGTGTGTTGTCCTCCGAAATATTAATAGTGTTGAACTGTGCCGCATTGCTGTAGCCGCCACCCGATACCACGCGGCCCGGGCCAATAATGGTAAGCGACTTGTTCACTGTGGCATCGCCATAGTTCACACCAGTCCCCGCCACCATCAACGTGTCGCCAGTTGCGGCAGCGGCTATGGCCGCAGCTATGGTGCTGTGCTGCCCCGGTGATGGGTTGGCGTTATTTACTGTAATAATTGTGGCTGTGCCTGCAAGTGAAGCAAGCATGAATGCGCCCAGCGCAATAGAAGTAATTGTTTTCATGTTGAACATTTTTTTTGATTTGGTTAATTAAACAAATTGTTGGAGCGGCAAAAATAGGAGCGGCCAGTGGTCTGCCAAACAATTATCCCATCCCCATTTCGGGGGGGATATCTGAAAAAAAAAACTGCCCCAAGATTTTATCGAGGGGCAGTTACCATTTACCACAAAAAACAAAATGCACCATGAAAAGTGCATTTGAAATACGGGGCAAATATGGGTAATCAACGGCTGCATCCAACTGCCTCCGGCACCCCTACCTACTCATTATGAGGTCTTCTTATCGGTGCAACAAACACCCTGTCCTCTGCAACCCACTTTGGAGTTTGAATGGAAAGAACTTTCATGGGTATGGTGGCAGTTACCGCATGAACTGTCCCCATTGGAATCATCACAAAGTCGCCCACTTTCACGTTGAACGATGTTTCACCCCAATCCATTCTTCCTTCGCCTTCCAGAATGTAAACGCACTCCGTATGTGTGGCATGGAAGTGATGTTTCACTCCACCGCGTATCCAGATTTCAAATGCAGTGGCCAGCGAATCATCCGCAAGTTTTTCCACATACACGCTTTCCATTTCACCCTTCACTCCGCGTGCGGGCAGGTTCTCGATGTGTTGTGAAAATGATTGATGAGCGATGATGATGAATGAAATACAAAACAATGTTTTCATCTTATGATTTTATTGCAAAGGTCTCGAAGAACGTATCGTATTGCTTCACGAGTTTCTCCCATGCAAGATGCTGCGTTAATTTCTCTCCAACAAATGCATCATACTTTTTTGTTGTGAGAAGTATTTCGAGTTTTGAAATAAGCTCATCATGATTATGATAAAAGAATTCATCATCAGAAAAATGTTCGCGATACACCAATCTATCGGGAAGGAGAGGATATGCACTGCAATGCACAGCCTCGAGCACGCTATAGCCAAAAAACTCTTGTCTTGAAGTAACGGGCAGCACATCTGCAATCCAAAGCAGCCGTGCGTATTCCTTAAAACTTTCCGCAAATCCCCAATGCACAATGTGTGCTGACAATCTCGTTCGTGCTTCATCAAAAACATTGGGTATTTCGCCAAAGCTCTGTCCCGCCACTGCGAGTTTGAAGTTCACTCCGCGTTCACTCAATAGGTAGAGTGCATCAAAAAAATCTTCCGCGTTCTTATCGTACTCCCACCGGTGATTCCACAGCACCAGCGGTGCATCATATTTCTCTTCCGTCTTAAAATTTTCGAGTGCCGAAAAATCAATGCCTGGATAAATAGTGTGGGACTTTCTTTTTATCTCCTCCACCGTTTCCACATTCTGGTGGTCGGGAAATGCTTCCAGGAATTTCGGGAGCGCATCGAGAAAAACATTTTGGTGATAATCCGAATTCCACAACACGGCATCGGCACAAAGCGCAGATGTGTAATTGATGAATGCGTAATGCCTGTCGCGTTTCAATTTCACATCTACATCACCGGCACTCCACGGATAAGTCAACTGGTTTTCGTGGAAGTAAACAAGGCAGGGAACATTTATTCTTTTTTGATGAAGGAGACTTCGCACTGTAGTGAGGTCGGTCATATCACTAACAAGAACTAAGTCGGGAATGAAGCCAGTCTCAATCATTTCCATGGCAAGCGTGATGGCTCCGCCATGCATCCGCCATTTCCAGTGTGCGCCACTGAGGCTGAAAATTTTTATTTCGTGCTGAGAATGTTCCCGAAGCCCCTCCGCCCATTTGCGATGTGAATGGATGAAATACGGTTCGAGCAACGCGATTTTCATTCGACAAGAAAATCGCTTTACTAAAGCCCCAGAGCATCCACCCCCTGTTCGAAAACCACATCTACCGGAATGCCGGAATTGTTTACCTTGTCCAGGTCGGATTGAAACTCGGGCTTGATAACAGCCTGCATTTCCATGAAGCTTTTCACCTTATAGTAAGCGCCATCACCCTGCAACTGGAGAATGACTCCTGCGAGCCTGTCAATTGCAGATTTCATTTTATCCGCGTCCACATTGTAGGTCCCCTTTCTGGAGTCTCTTGTAAATGCTTCGTTCTCTTTAAGGAAATTAAACGTGAGCATATTTGCTCTTCCATGGGCGCTGCTCGCCCCGAAACGACAGGATCGAAACACACTCACTACAAAGGTCACGTAATTATCCATGAGTTCACCTTCGCTTATTTCACCCTTCGCACGTAGGTTGGTGATAAGCCATAAACCCAACACATCAGCTTTGGCTTCTTCCAGCGCACTGTGTTGTTCCTTTAGAGTATCAGCGATGATGATTTTTGTCCCTGACACATTTTTTGGACCCAGCCCATGTGCAACTTCATGAAACATTACGTTGCCAAAAAATGCATCGAAGGTTACATGTTTTCTTTGGTCTTCGTCAATCAATTGTCCTGAAATGGGCACCACAATCTTATCAAACTTTGCCCGAATGGTATTTTTCAATTGCGATCTTCTTGTACCGTGCTCTTGCTGAATGCCCGCGTCATTTGGGAGATTCACTGCAATGGTTTTTCCACCTGCATTGCAATCACCGGCATAGTACACCACATCGAAAGCTGCGAGTTGAGATTTGTTTCCCACGGCATCGGCCTTGTACTTTGGATCACACGGCAATTCTTTTTGCAGGCCTGGAAGAAGTGCCACGTATTTCTCAAGCCTTGCGCTCCACTCCTTGTCGCGAATGAGCACGTAAGCCTCGTGTGCGCATTTCATTTCAAAGAGCGCATCCTCATAATTTTCGATAGGGCCAATAATGATGTCCAGCGTGTTACCGGTTTGTAGAAGCCATGCCACATCACTTGCGTTGTACGAATCGCGTTCGAGTGCTTCAGCTCTATTCTCCAGGTAGTAAGCAAACTCTTTGTCGGATGTAATGGCTGCTGCCTGCCTTAACAACCCTGCTGCCTTTGTCACTTCCTCCTTAAAAAATTCATGGTACCAGGTTGCCTTCAGTTGGCCTGTGGTATCTCTTGTAATAATGGTATAAGGTTTTTCCTTGAGGTCGTTATTCCATTTTTCAAATTCTTCCTTGGTCATGTCTGCCGGATAGAATCCTGCGCCTTTTGGTTTCTCGCCAATCCCTTCAATGAATGGTTTATTGCCATCGAGTCTATCCCAAGGGCCGTAGTTCATCTCCGCAAAATTTCTTGCATCCTTGTCGTCAATAGCATCCAGTAATTCATTCTTATTACCATAGGCCTCTTTCCAGAAAATATCATTCATGACATCTGCTGCTTGTATCAAAAGTTTCAGAACTTTTTTCTCTTCATCAGTCAACTGTGAAAGGTCGGAGGTGAGTTTCACCGGTGTGTAAATGCCGGCTCGTTTTGCATCCAGCGTACTTTTCAATTCGTTGGATGACGAGGACCCGTGGTTGCCTCCACTGCATCCGCAAAGGAGAAGTGACAAGACGAAGAGGCTTGAAAAAATCAATTTCATTTTTTTTGTTTTGGAATTTTGGGGTGAAATTAGAGAACGGCAATTTTTGAGTTCATCCGTTCTTCATATTTGAAAAAAAGTTTGGTTCTGAAAGTGTGTTTCAATGCGATCAAAATTTTTTGACATGATGCCCGATTAATAAAAACCAGAAGCCCCGCTTTGGGCGGGTCTGAGTAATTGTGGCTTAAGAGGAAAGGGCGCTGGGAAAAAATGACAAAGACTGAAATCAATCTTGCTCCTCCAACTGATACACTAATTCCATGCGCCCCTTTTTGGTAAGCACATAGCCCTGCTTGTTGAAGAGGTAACCTTCCAGGTAAAGATTGGTGATTCGCTCCCCGATCTGAGTTTCGTTCATATCGTGGGAAGAATCGTTCTCGATTCGGGTCCAAAAAATTTTCTCAATTCCGGTGAGTTTGATCAGTTCTGTTTTGTGTTCCTTTTTGTAGGCGTGAATAATGTCAAGGATCACATAATCGTACTTGTCGAGGATCATAAGCGGGTTTGACTTTTAGATGTTAAAGGTTGATTGTTTCGCTAAAGCGGCTTTCTCACCAATCTTTACCAACGCTTAAATGTTTCGCGGACGAAAGTAGATGGACTTGCACAACACAATGTTAACTCACACTAAATAATTTACTCACAAAATTTCAACTTTAGGGAAATGCAAATGCCAGATATGGCGCGCTCCAGAATTCCTCCGGCAAAATGAAATACATTGCCGCCAAATATTTTCCATGACCAAATTCCTTACACTCATTTCAGTTTGTGTTTTTCTTTCTGCATCAGCGCAAGTCACCATTACAAGTGATAACCTTCCGCATGAAGGCGAAACGCTTATTCAAAAAGCAGCATTTCTAACGGCCACTGTTGATCTTGAAGACAGTGGTGCTGATCATTTCTGGACTTTTGATGAAGCGCTTCTTCAACCATTAGGCACAACCACTGAAACGGTTTGCCTTGATGTGGCGGACTCACCTTTGTTGTACCAGTTTCTGTTCAACAATCCTTTCGATCCGGAGCACAATGCTGATTTCGCATTCGGTGTTGATGACATTGACATTGCGGGCTTCATCACTTTTACTGATGTGTATTGGTATTACCAGAACAATTCTGATGAATACACTGCAGTAGGGCAGGGGGTAACTATCAATGAAATTCCATTGCCCACTCAAGCCGATCCTGTGGATGTGATTTATGAACTCCCCATCGAATTCAGCGATGAGTCTTCCAGTTACAGTGAACTTGAAATGGATGTTCCGAAGTTGTTTGCCTACAAACTTGAACAGACCCGTAGCAATGTGGTGGATGGCTGGGGCACCATTGATATTTGGGGTGTGGAGTACGATGTGTTGCGGGTGCGCACTGAGATTGCCGCAACCGATTCTTTCTATGTTTCCGCATTTCAACTCGGGCAATCGCTCGACAGGCCGCTAGTGGTAGAATACAAATGGCTGTCCCCCGACTACAATGTGCCGGTGTTGCAGATCACAACTTCAGGAGGCTTCGTCACTTCTGTACTCACGGCTGATATTGCTGTTGGAATATCTGAAAGCGAATTTTCGTCATTTGAAATTTTCCCAAACCCAGCTTCCGATTTTATTCATATCTCCGGTACAGATAGTAAAGGAGCGGATGTGGAAGTTTTTTCATCATCAGGCCTGTTGGTGTATTCAGGTGTGTTGAGTTCGGAGATGAGGATGGATATTTCCATGCTTGCCAGAGGAAACTACAACTTGGTTATGCGCAATGGCTCAACGCTCGTTCGCAAGTGTTTCATAATAGAATAGCATTGCCCCACAACAAAAACGCGGAAGATGATTCATTCATCTTCCGCGTTTTTGTTTTTCGGGAGAGACTATTCAATCTTCACAGGAATAATCGCTGCTTGGATTTGGATTGCAGAAGTTGAGGTCTTGCGTGTACACGCTGTTTACAAATGCGCGTTCAGGGCCTTCATTCGGATTGCCTATTTCGTTGACCAGGAAAATATCCGTTACGTCATGGGTGGCGCGGGAGGAAAACAACCCCAGGCCGCCATTCACATTGGTATAGAACGGACGCTCCTGCACAATGCCGGTAACAGGGGAATGAACCTGGAAGTACGTATTCAGCTCTTCGCCTCCAGCGTGGATAATAACATCGTAACAATGTGTGCCAGCTTCGGGCTCAGCATCCAGGTCATAGATACCAATCTCACGCGTGATGAGTGGATCGGCCACTATGTTGTTTCCCAAGTAGGCGAAGAAAGATTCGCCCGAAATGTCAGCATTAATTTTTCCTGAAGAATTCACATTGGTTTGATCAAACGATCCTACGTAGTAGTTCAGGGATTTCATGGTTTCAGAAACCAGGATGGTATGATTTGCATCTGCCCACACCAGTTCATTGTAATAAAATCTCACTGTGATTTCATAAAAAGGTGCATTTTCAATTGGGACAAAACGAACGGTGTGTGTTTTGAAAGTGAAACCCTCTGTGCCCACTGATTGTGCCAGCAGCAAACTGGCTCCTGAATTCTGCATTGGGTTTTCCATCACTATTTCATCTACCTTCACTATGTCAGTTTTTGCGCTGACATCGTTCTTGTTCTCAAAATCAATTTTCAATCGGTATTCATGTTCTTCATTCAGACCTCCATTATTCTCAAAGAAATAAACCGTTTGGTGGGGCGAATAAAAAATTCCACTGATTTCTTTGTTGTGAATAGTCATGGAATCCAGTGCGAATGTGTTCACCACATTTTCGTTTGCATCCAGTTCTTCCACAACCGCAGCGAAATCACTGAAGTCATATTCCGAGCTGTCGCGAATAGTTGCGTAGTCCAAATTATTTCCGTCACCGATAAAAGTCTTGTTGATCTTCACCCACTGCGTATCCTGCACAGGGTCCAGTAAGCTATAAACAATGGTGGTTGGCAAATAGTCAGCGGTGAGGTCCACTTCGGTGGAACATGAACTGATGATGGAAAGAATAATGATAAATGGGAATACTGAATTTTTCATAAGGGCGCAAGATACCAGTTGCCTTAAGGTGGGTACGAAGCCGTTAATCATTTTGGTTGCTCATTATCAGGGAAAATTGCAGTTCAGAACTAAGAGAGTGAACTGAGAAACATCATCGTGTCAACACCATCGGCATAGTCCCAAAGCATGGGGCATTGTGTAGAACCAAATGCCATATCAAGCCTGCCCACCTTGCATTGAATCTCAATTTCTTTAGTTGCTAGGTGGTTCCTCAATTCCCTTTCATCCTTGTAGGATTGCCAATACAACGTGGCGGTGGGCGATGTCAGCGCTGTTTCTTCTTTTAAGAGGAGGAAACCATTGTCCAGCAATTTTTGACGGTTCAAAAGCCAGATGGCCTTGTTGTAATCGTAGTTGTTTGCGTATTTGTTGTGATGAACAATAGGGTTGAAATCATAAATCGCTTCGAAAAAAGAGTCGAAGCGGTAATCTTCAGGAACATAAAGTTTGGTGACATTGCGACAACCCAATCCGAAATAATCGAAGATATCGTTGCCAAGTTTCTTTAACTCTTCAGAAGTTTCATTGCCATCCAGTATGGCAATGCTGTTCCTGTTTTTGCGGATGATATGGGGGTATTTCCCGAAATAATAATTGAAGTATTGCGCACTGTTGTTGCTTCCTGTGGCTATCACCGCATCGAAGTTTTCAAGTTTCGAATCGGTGAATTCAATGTGACTGTCCAAGGCATCGTCTGATTTTTGCAATAATGAAAACAAGGCAGGAAGCAATTTATCATCATCCCTTGAAAGTTTTACCAGCGCATCATTACCGGAAGCATACACACAGAGGATGTCGTGCATGGCTACCATAGGGATGTTTCCGGCCCCGATAACAGCAATTTTTTTTCGGACAGCTTTTTCCGATTTGAAACTGTAGGGTGCAAGCCAGCGATGGATGTTTTCATTCGTGAGAGCATCGGCCCATGCCTCCAAGGCTTCCCTGACATTTTGTTCAATAAACCATCCATTATGGTGAAATACGGTTTTGATAAGGTTATCAAAAGCATTGAACTCATGTTCTGTTATGCCTGTGTGAAAGCCCTGCCAGCCCTTGTTTTCAGCCATAGCACGGCAAAGCAATCCCAATTGTACTAAAAGTTTCTGCCTGTGTTCAAGTAAAGTATTCAAAGCGATGTAGCAATTCTATTTTTGCCGCGCGAAATTAAAACGCACCAAAGAGAGGAGAACAGCACGATGGCGATAATGATTACTGATGAATGCATTAACTGCGGAGCCTGCGAACCCGAATGCCCTAACAATGCAATTTATGAAGGCGGTGCTGAATGGAGATTTTCAGACGGCACAGCATTGCGCGGTATCCTTTCGAATAAAGAGAAGGAAGTAGATGCGGATGCAATACATGAACCTGTGAACATGGATGTTTACTACATCGTTTCGGATAAGTGTACGGAGTGTGTGGGCTTTCATGACGAACCGCAGTGTGCTGCAGTTTGCCCGGTGGATTGTTGTGTGGACGATCCCGACCACCGCGAAACGGACGAACAACTCAAGGCGAAAAAAGCGTTCATGCATTTGTGAACATCACCAGCGATTTCCTGCGCGCGGCACAATTTTTTTCATTTTCATTTGTTGCTGAACAAACCCACAGGATGAAATTCTATTTCGCATTTCTATTTATTGTATTCTTTCAAAACTCGCACTCGCAGGTATTGCAAATTCTTGAGGACTCCATCCATGTTTATTACACGAAACTGCAAACTTCAGCAACGGAAAATGATCGCAATTCTGCCAGCAACAGGATGCGTGAATTGTTCGTGCAAAGTTTTGGCGACCCTGGCATTTTCGAATTTCCTTTTGAGCGATTGAAGCTCTGCAAAATCACTTCATCGGATGGCCGTGTCCGCCTTATCAACTGGAACCAACCTGCTGATGATGGTTCAAGCAAATATTACTGTTTTGTTCTTTGGAAGAATTTGAAAACAGGTGAACTCAGTTGGCAGGAGTTGACAGATACTCAACACAGGCCGGATAAACTGGAAGACAAATACCTGAATGCGGAGAAATGGTTTGGCACACTCTACTTCGACATAATCCCGATGGGAAAAAAGAAGAGAAGTGATACTTACACTTTGCTTGGTTGGGAAAGCAAAGACAATCTTACTACTTGCAAGGTGATGGATGCCCTTAGCATCAGCAATGGAAACGTGAGGCTGGGAGCGCCCATTTTTAAAGATGAAAAGGACAGGGTGAGGAAGCGCATCATTTTCGAATACAGCAATGATGTGAGCATGTCGGTGAAATATCATTCGAAGAAAAAAACAATCGTGGTGGATCATCTTTCACCCAGGAGTTCCATGATGGAAGGCATCTATGCCGACTATGGCCCCGATGGTAGTTACGATGCATACCAACTCCGAAAAGGAAAGTGGGAATTTCAATCCAACATTGATGTAGGCACTTTTTCAGAAGAGGAAGACAGGCCTTATGTTGATCCGAGGAGGCAGTGACTAGCCACCCGATATGAATTACGAAGGACGTTGGCCCCTTACTTCGTAAATCGTAATTCATGAAAACCTCAATCTCACTTCTGTGGCTCCATAACCATATTGGGTGTAAGAAGCATCCATGAAAGAGGCATTCGGATAGTATTGAGTTATGAGTTTCCTGATTTCAGCTCGCAGCACACCTTGACCGACACCATGAATGAAAATGCAACGCGGGATTTTTTTTTTTTCAGCAATGCGCAACATCCGTTCGAAATGGATGATTTGCACTTCCACAATCTCCGAGTTAGTCATGTTTCGGTGGTTGTCCAATAGTGCATGAATGTGCAAATCCACTTCCATCGTTTCGCCTTTGCGTTTAATGTTAGTGGCCTCTCGGTTTTTGTAAAGAAGATTGAAATCATCGGTGGCCTTCTTTGTCAATTCCGGATCAATGTTTCGCTCCAACATATCGCGTATATCCTGCTGCACTTCGTTGTAAGCAGCATTCTCTTTCCACCAGTCGCCAACGGGCACCAATTCGCTGATAGGATGAGGGTAGGAAAAACCAGATTCATCTTCCACCAGCGCAATGCCCGGCCCGGGAAATTCAATTATTTTTCCTTCGCCTGCGTCATTGAGAAAACGAACTTGGTCGCCTTGTTTAAATTCCATCAGCGGCAAAAGTAGAATTTTGGCAGCGGTACTTTTGACCACCAACATCCAACAAAAATTTTATGAACAAAATCTTCCTGCTGTCACTCACAATTTTAGTTTCATTCCATCCGCTTCTTTCACAAAAGCGAGACAAGGAATTGGAGAAGAAACTAAAGTCGCTAGATGTTTTGTTTGAGCAGAGCATCATTGATTTTAACGTACCGGGAATGTCCATCGCCATAGTGCACAACGACAGCCTCGTGTTTTGCAACGGCTACGGAGTGACGAATGTGAAAAGTAAAACCCCTGTCGATGAAAACACATTGTTTGCCATTGCGAGCAATACCAAAGCATTCACATCGGCAGCGCTGGGCATGTTAGTGGATGAAGGAAAAATTTCGTGGGATGATAAAGTGCGTTCGCACTTGCCTTACTTCCAATTGTACTCACCTTTTGTTTCCGAGGAAATGACTATCCGCGATTTGTTGTGTCACCGAAGCGGGCTTGCCACATTTAGCGGAGACCTTATCTGGTACGGAACTGCGAAGACAAGAGAAGATGTGATTCGCAGCGCACGGTTTCTTGAACCCACCTCAGGTTTTAGAACCACTTGGGGATATTCCAACATCATGTTTCTTGCCGCGGGCGAAGTGGTTGCCAACGTTTCCGGTCTGAGTTGGGATGAATTCATGAAGAAAAAATTCTTCGATCCACTTGTAATGAAAAACAGCAACACTTCCATCACTCAATTCACCAAAGCTGGAAACATTGCCATACCTCACAATGAAGTTGAAGGCAAAAACGTGACAATAGAATATGTGAACTGGGACAACATAGGTGCTGCGGGAAGTATTAATTCCAGCGCACATGATGTGGCGCAATGGCTTCGTGTTCAGTTGAACAAAGGCACTTACAGAGGTACAAAACTTTGGAGTGAAGCCCGTAGTTGGGAGATGTGGGAAAACCAGACTCCGCGCCCTGTTGGGAAGTGGCAAAGGGAAAACATGCCCTCACGACATTGGAATGGGTATGGCCTCGGATGGGAATTGATGGAGTACGGTGGCTACAAAATTGTTTCGCATGGAGGAGGGTATGATGGTATGATTTCAAAAACAGTTTTGATACCTGAACTCAACATTGGCTTTGTGATTCTCACCAACAACATCAATTCACTTCCCGGTTATCTTACGTACGAAATCCTGGATGAATTCACCAGCGTGAAAGAGAAAAAGGACTGGAAGAAAATTTTTCTTGAATTCAAAAAACAAGATGAGGAAGAAACCGCCAAAGCACAGAGGGAAGAAGAAGAGAAGCGGAAGAAAGACACCGAGCCATCACTTTTGCTTCGTGAGTATTGTGGCACTTATTCCAGCGAGATGTACGGTGAAGTGGTGGTGAAAATGGCTGTGAACGATGCAGGTCTCGTCATAGATTTTCTTCCCACCGCTTTGTTTAAGGGAACTCTTTCACATTGGCATTACGACACTTTCCAACTGTCCTGGAGCACACAAATGATGTTGCCGAAAGGAAAGGTGACATTCGTTTTGAATGCGGCAGGTGAAGTGGAAGAAATGAAAGTGGATGTTCCCAATCCCGATTTTGATTTCACAGAGTTGAAGTTGAAGAAGCAGGCCCGTGAGTGATTAAGTTGCCTGATTCTATCCACCTTCTTTCTGGCAATGGTGCTTCTATATTTGCGCCCGCTCAAAAAAAATGGCATCGTAGCTCAACTGGATAGAGCATGTGACTACGGATCACAAGGTTTGGGGTTCGAATCCCTACGGTGTCACACGTAATGGCTGTCCTCCTAACAGGCAGCCATTTTTTTTAATGAAAAAAAGCGAATTTGAAAAACACATTGTGTATGTGATTTACAGCACCACCCACCAGCGGAATCACGTTGGAATTTGCGAGGATCTTGAAGAAATCGTGGAGCTGCACAACTCCGGCAGGATGTTGTCCACAGCAGCATTCAAACCCTGGAAACTAATCCACTCAGAAGAATGCGAGTCGCGACCCGCGGCAAAAAAGCGCGATACATACTTCAAGAGCACTTTGGGGCGAGCCTGGTTGTTGCGCACTTACAAAGTGTGATGCCTTTTCACGACTTGCCCACCATTCAATTACAGCGATTTTATTCATCCGCATTCAGGCCATTCAGACATAATTTTCGCCAAACATTTGGTTAATTATTTCACACAGATTACGCAGTTTGAAAATGATTTGGTTTGGTATCATGTGCAAATCTTGGGTCAATAAATCATCAAGGTCTTAACAGGTGCCAGCGCTTTGGTGGCAAGAGTCTTTAGCCGTCAAATAAGAAAACTTTGCAATTAGCATATCGGTTTTTTATTTCAACCGAAAATTTTACGTAAAAACAATGTTCTGCTCAAATCCGACTATCTTTCGCACGTTCATCAGAAGGAGGTTTTAGTTGCACGGCACTTCGGGAAATGCAGACAAGACCACCCATGGTGAATCCCCGAATCAAACCATCTAATAAACCTTTAACACCTCCAAAACCCATGGTTACAGTACAACTTAAAATTGTGGAAGAAGGTCTGAAACACCCGCTTGAAGACCTCAAACAGGCATTGGCAAGCCAGCTTTTTGAAGAAGATGTGGTGATAAAAGATGATGCTGAGCACACGCTCAAAATCAAGTTCACCATTGACAACGGTCAGGATCTTATTCTGCTCCAGTTGCGAGAATCCAATACAAAGAACAAGATTTCTGAAAAGGTGATTCACTACCTGGAAGAGAGTTGGGTAAAGGACATTGCCGCTGAGGCACATGCCCTGGTCACCAACCTTTCAAGTGTGGCATGAAAGAAAATTGTAGTTAGTTCAATGCCCGGTGTGATTAACGCACCGGGCTTTTTTTTGCCTCAAAACCTAACCCGGAGAATGGACATTGCGTAACACATCCGCATTCCATTTTTCCGATTGAAGGAAAGTGAGAATGGTTACCAACCCTGGTTTCATGAAACTTTCCCAGAAATCATTACTCGACATGTTTCGCTTGCATAGCGGGGATGAATTGCTATTGTGCTATCAAGGTGATTTTAAAGACATGCTAACAGCGCACATCCTGGAAATAAGTCGGCAGAACTCGGTATTACAAGGTGATGATAAGAAAATCGGAAAACGACTGTCTCTTCTATTGGTCGAATGTTTCCAAAACATAATTCGCCATGGTGGAAATGACCAAATGAATACTTTGGATCACAGCGACAATTTCTTTTGCCTCAGAAAAGTTGAGGGCATTTATTACCTGAATACGGCTAATCTTATTTCAAAAGATGCTTCACCTGCATTGGTGTCCCTCTTAAAGAAGATTAATACGCTGGACAATGATTCGCTCAAGCGTGAATACCTCTCAAGGCTTGAACATGCAGTGATAAATAATCGTGGTGGAGCTGGCCTCGGCTTGCTGGAGATGGCAAGAAAATCAGGACGTAAAATTTTGCATGAACTCACTTCTTTTGATGAAAACAATAACCTGGTGCATTTACAGATAACCATTGAAGATGGTGGAGGTACAACAGCCGCGGAGCGCAGTTGGATTGAAGAGTGTCACGCACTTTTCAAAACCATGAAGTCAGAAAATTCAAGTTTGAAGTACAAAGGGGAAATATCGCAGCAGATACTTATCCAATTCCTGGAAATGTCCAAAGGATTTTTTGTTAAAAGTGCTGCGAAATCAAAGGCTATGAAACGAATGACGCACACCCTCATCGAGTTGCTACAGAACATTAGTAAACACGCAAAACTGCATGAAAAGGGTAGTGAGGGATACATGATAATCGGACAGAAACACAAACAATTCATTATTGAAGCTGGCAATGTGGCTAGTGAAAAGAAAATTGCTGTGTTAAGTGACAAGCTCAAATACCTTTCTCAACTCAGCCTGCGTGAACTGATGGAATTACACCGCAAAGTGCTGGCTGCAAGCCTGAAATTTGAAAATAAGCTGAATTCCGGTCTTGGACTGATTGAAATTTTTATGGCCACAAAAAGCAAAATTAGTTATCACATTACGCGTACAAACGACACGCCTTTCTTCGCCATCAGCGTAGTCATCTGACACCATGGAATTGAAATCACTTCATATAGAAGCTACAGATGAAACACCTTGCATTCATTTCGATGTGGTGAAATGCGAGCTTACCATAAGCGGCAGGTCTTTGCCTGAAAATGCTTTTAGATTTTACGGCCCGGTGATCGAGCACATTAAATTCTATAGCCAGCACATGGCGCGGCAATTCCAGGTATTTGTTGAACTCGAATACTACAATTCGTCATCAGGAAGGTACTTGCTGGAATTGTTGGGGGTATTGCAAGAGCGATTTAAGTCGCACCATGAATGCTGTATCTACTGGAAAGTGGAACATGATGACGAATTGATGATCGAAAAAGGCGAGGAGCTAAAAGAACTCATCAGTCTTCCACTTGAAATTGTTCGTTCAGAAAAGCTGTGATCGTTTTTAAGAAAACTACTTTACAATCTCACCCCGATAAGCAGAATGTCATCAAGTTGAGGTTGGCCAGCCCGCCAGTCCTGAAGAAAGCGATCGCACATTTCCTTGGCTTTAGTAAGGCCTTCTGTGTTCAGGTGTTCGAGTACTTCCTTGAATTTCGACTTGTTTAGTTTCTTTTTTTGATCTCCACCAAATTGGTCCATAAAACCATCAGTAAACATGTAGAGCAGTGCGCCTTCATGGTACGAATAATCAACCGTGCGAAACAGGCTGCTGCCAGCTTTGATTGGTTTTAAGCTCAATGAACCACCGATGCTCTGATTGTCTGCTTTCATTTCGGTGAACCCATCGTGCTCCAACAGAAGTGCACCATTATGGGCACCGGCAAACGATACTTTTCTTAAGTGGCGATCTACCACGCATAGGCTCATTTCCATTCCATCATGCGTTGTTGCATAGTCAAGGTCCTGATGCAGCGACTCAATAATCTCAGCATTCACTTTTGAAAGAATGGCTGCAGGGTCTTCAATCCCTATTTCATCCACAACCTTGCGCAATTTGTTGTTTGCAATCAAGGACATAAAAGCTCCCGGCACTCCATGCCCGGTGCAGTCAATAGAAGCAATTAGGATTTTTTCGCCAGCCCGGTGAAACCAGTAAAAATCTCCCGAAACAATATCCTTCGGCCTGAAATAGATAAATCCATCATCAAAGAAAGTTTTCAATTCTTCCTCTGGCATCAGTATGGAATTCTGGATGCGTTTTGCATAGTTGATGCTCGAAATAATCTTTTGTCGCTGTTTCCTGATTTCAGAATTCTGCCTTCGCAGTATGTGGTTCAGCTTTCTCTTTTTTATCAGGTTGTACAGCCCCAGTAGTCCAATGATGACAAGCCCGCTCAAGCTGATGAGAGTGAGCAGCAGGAAAGATGATTTCTGTTGAAGTTGCTGGTTCTTTCTGGAAATTTCTAGTTCTCTCTTTTCTGTTTCGTATTTCATGTTCAATTCCGAAACGCGATTGAAATCACCGAGCATATCCAAACTGTCTTTGGTGGTCAGATAAAGTTTCTGTACTTCCAGAGCTTTGTCCAGCTTCCCTTGTTTTTCAAATAGAATTGCCTTTTGTTCAAGGAGGTCCACTATAATTTCATTGAATTCGTTGGCCTGGGCGAAGATCATCGCCTTTTGAATAATGAATTCGGCTTCGCCATATCTTTTTTGCTTTATGCGAACTTCGGCAAGCTGCACATTCAAGGCTGTTACCATATAATCATCTGGCTGGGCCTTGAATTCTGCAATGGCAATATCAAGATAGTGTTCCGCTGAATCGGTTACCTCCTTTTCCAGAAAGAGTTGGGCCAGTATAGCTGCGCTTGAAATCACACTGCTGTTCCCTGCTCTTAATCCTTCCAGCACATGGAGGTATTTCTCTGCCTGGTCAAATTGTTTCAGTTCAAGGTACTCCGAACAAATGTTGAACATACTCAGGCCAGCATTCTCGATTTTGCCAAGCTCGAGCGAGAGGTCGTATGCTTCCAGATAGTTGCGGACGGCATTTTCATGATCCTGCATATAGCCATAAACCACCCCGATATTGTTGGCACAAAGACCGCAGCCCGCCTTGTCATTTATGGACCGATACCATCTCAGAGCATCCTGGTAATACTCGATTGCAGTGAGGTAGTGAGCCCTGTTAGTAGCTAATATGCCTTTGTAATTATACCCTTGTCCGATGTACAATGAATTCTTGTTTTCGATGGCCAGTTGCAAGGCTTTGTCCACCAATACTTCGGCTGAGTCGGGCAGGCTAAAGATGAAAATGTCTGCAAGGTCAAAATGAATTCGCACTACTACCGAATCGTGTTTTGCCCCAGGCAGGAGTTGGCGCAAACTATCGGCTTTTGCCACATCTTGCGCAACAACGCAGAACAACTGAAACAAGCTGATGGCGAAAAGGCTGGATTTTTTATACCTCATTGGCGATCGTCTGGTTGAAAACGAGGCAAGTCATACGCATTCGACAGAAGCAAGGTTCTGCGGCTGCTGGTATAACTTTTTACAGTAAGGGGCCAGCAAAAGACCCTGAACTCCTTATATATTTGCCGCCCATTAAAAAAAACACATGGCAAACCATAAATCGTCTATCAAGAGAATCCGCTCCAATAATGCCAAGCAGGTGCGCAATCGTTACTATCACAAAACCACCCGCAACGCTATCCGCAAAATGCGTTCAATAAGTTCGAAGCCCGAAGCGGAGGCTATGTTGCCGAAGGTGGTTTCGATGCTCGACAAGTTGGCCAAGCGCAACGTGATCCACAAGAACAAGGCAGCCAACCTCAAAAGCAGCCTGCAGGTTCATATCAATTCATTGAAATAATTACATCCTGATTTTATACCGGAGGCCTTCATTTTTTGAAGGCCTCTTTTATTTTCGGCCAATGGCTGACACCACTTCCAATTTTCAAGGCATCAAAACCTGGTCGCCCGATGACCGTCCAAGGGAAAAGCTTATGAGCAAAGGCCAGCTAGCCCTTAGCGATGCGGAACTTCTGGCCATTCTCATTGGTTCAGGTTCCAGCAAAGAATCAGCGGTGGAACTTTCCAGGCGCATTCTTCTGTCGGTAAACGGCAGCCTGGATGAATTGGGTAAACTGAGCCTTGCCGACCTGATGAAGTTCCATGGGATGGGTGAAGCAAAATCAGTGACGGTGTTGGCAGCCCTCGAGTTTGCCCGCAGACGCAGGGTTCAGGAGTCTCCGGCAAAAGACAAAATTGTTTCCTCACGCGATGCATACGAACGATTCCTGCAAGTGATGGGAGACATCGCGCACGAAGAATTCTGGGCCATTTATCTCAACCGCGCCAACAAAATTCTTTCTATGAAAAAAGTAGGTGAAGGCGGAACAAGCGCCACCATTGTTGATCCTAAAAAGATTTTCCAGGGAGCACTGGAATCGAAAGCATGCAGTGTGGTGGTGGGACACAATCATCCTTCCGGAAATCTTCAACCGAGTTCCCAGGATAAACAACTTACCAGCCGTTTGGTTCAGGCAGGTAAAGTGATGGATTGCCCGCTTACTGATCACATCATTGTTACCAACTCAGCCTATTTCAGTTTTGCTGATGAAGGCGTACTTCACTCCGAATGAAAACCATACTCACCATTGTAGGTGCGCGTCCGCAAATTATCAAAGCCGCGGCCATTTCAAGAGCCATTGCAGGAACGTTTAAAGATGTCCTTCGCGAAATAATTGTTCACACCGGGCAACACTATGATGAAAACATGTCCGAAGTTTTTTTTCGCGAACTTGGCATTCCACAGCCCGATTTCAACCTACACTCAGGTTCAGGAAAACATGGTGCGCAAACCGCTGACATGATGCTTGGCCTGGAAAAAATATTTCTTGAGACCCGGCCAAACTGTGTGCTGGTTTATGGGGACACCAACTCAACTCTTGCAGCCGCAATTGTTGCCACAAAATTGCATATTCCGCTTGTGCATGTGGAAGCAGGGCTTCGTTCTTTCAACAAAAAGATGCCGGAAGAAATCAACCGGATTCTTTGCGACCATTGCTCGACACTCCTCTTTTCGCCAACTGTAAAAGGAATGGCCAACCTGGAGCGCGAGGGTTTTTCACTTCATAACGATAAACCATATAGCGCAGATGCTCCCGGAGTATTTCATTGCGGTGATGTGATGTTTGATAATTCGGTGCACTTCGCAGCATTGGCTGAGGAAAGATCGGATGTGCTGAAGAGGACAGAATTACAGGCGGGTCAGTTTATACTGGCCACTATCCATCGCGACCACAACACAGACATTGCATCCCGGATGAATGCAATTTTTTCGGCATTGCTCTCTTTGGTTGAAGACAATAATCTTCACTTGGTGCTTCCACTTCATCCACGAACCCGAAAAATGATGGAGCTAAATCTTGATTCAGGCATAAAAAATTCCTATTCAAATCATTCCCACATTAGCATCATTCCTCCTGTTTCATTCCTTGACATGATTTGCCTTGAAAAAAATTCGCAATTTGTGATTACCGATTCGGGTGGTGTACAAAAGGAAGCATACTTCTTCCGCAAGCCATGCATTATCCTGCGAAAAGAAACGGAGTGGGTTGAACTGGTAGAAAATGGAAATGCAGTACTGGCTGATGCAAGTCCGCAAAAAATCCTGGACGCTTTCATTCATTTTAGTACATCACAAAATCTAACCTGGCCCGAAATTTTTGGAAATGGAAAAGCCTCTGAGTTTATCTGTGCAACAATTGAGCAACACATCCGGTAAACAATTTTTGAAGTAAATAAAATCACTTCCGGTGGATTATTTCACCGTTAAAATTTTGAAAGCTCGCGGTGGTGCTTATTTGATTCGTGTACCTTGCGCCTCGCCCAATCCACTTGCACACTATGGTTCACGAACTCACGCGTCATCATTCTATTCTCAGCAATTTTGTAGCTGAACTGCGCGATGAACAAATCCAGAAAGACCGGATGCGTTTCCGTAAAAACCTCGAACGCGTGGGTGAAATAATGGCTTACGAAATTTCAAAGACACTTGCCTTTTCCACTTCTGATGTTACTACTCAACTTGGGGTTGCAGAAGTAAATACTCTTACTGAACAACCGGTGCTGTGCACGATACTGAGAGCAGGAATTCCATTTCACCAAGGCTTCCTCAATTTTTTTGACCGCGCTGAAAATGCTTTTGTTTCCGCTTACCGGAGATACCATAAAGGAGGCGATTTCGAAATTGATGTGGAGTATGTCAACTCGCCAGCGCTGGAAGGAAAAACACTCATTATCACCGATCCTATGGTGGCGACAGGAATGAGTATTGAGACGGTGTACAAAGCACTTATGCGAAAAGGAAATCCATCCAGTGTTCATATTGCATCTGTGATTGCCGCTGATTCAGGCTTCAACCATTTGCGCAGCAAACTACCTGATAACACTACATATTGGTCAGCCGTCATTGACAATGAGCTTACTGCGCAGGCCTACATCGTTCCTGGCCTTGGCGATGCGGGCGATCTCGCTTATGGGAGGAAAGACTGATGTTATCCATGTTTCTGAAAATTTTCTTTTGGTGGATGGCTTGCATTGGAAAATTCCTCTTTGTTCCTTTTGCCATGATACTAGATGATGGTGGAGAACATTGGTCATGGCTTGGTACCATAGCCATCACATCATCGGGCGCTGCACTTGGAGTTTACATTTTCTTTCATTTTGGGGAATACATCTTCAACTGGCTGGCGCATGTTTTTTGGAAGCCCAAAAAAAATTTCAAACCATGGAAGAGAAGAATAATAAAGTTGAAATGGCGGTACGGCATCAAAGGGCTGATGCTCATCTCAGGATTGATTTCCGTTCCAATAGCATCACTTGTTGCGGCAAAATTTTACAGGCATAACCCAAATGCATTATCAATGATGATTGTTGGTTTCTTCTTTTGGTCCGTTTTGCTCTCCTCCGTTGCTTATGGTATGAAACTGATAGGCCTGAGTTTCCAATTTTGAAAAAGTACACACATCTTTTCTTCGACCTTGACGGTACGTTGTGGGATTTGCGAATCAACGCACACAATGCCTTGTCCATTCTTTTTTCAAACTACAATCATCAAGGTCTCGATAAAATTGATTTTGAAAAATTTATTTCGCGTTATCATTTCCACAACGACCAGGTTTGGACTTTGTACCGGAAAGGACAAATAGAAAAAAATGTACTTCGCACAATCCGATTCGAAAGAGCATTTGCAGATGTAGGAATAGAAAAACCTGCCTGGCTCAACGATTTTTCAAACGAATTTTTGGAAATATGCCCGCGCCAGACGCAACTTGTGGAAGGAACAAAGCACGCATTGGATACTCTTTCAAAAATCTACCAGCTTCACATCATCACCAATGGATTTAAAGAAGTGCAGGGACTGAAACTTGATGCAGGAGGAATCACGCACTATTTCTCGCACATCATCAATTCTGAAGATTGCGGTGTGCGGAAACCTAATGCGGCAATTTTTGAATTTGCACTGAAAACCGCAGGTGCGTTAAAAGAAACCAGCCTTATGATTGGTGACGACTGGGAGGCTGATATTCTTGGCGCACGTGACTTCGGGATGGACCAGGCATTCCTTACCACCACCGAAGAATCACTTGCCGGTGAATCCGGAATTCGCCACAATTACACTCCAACTTACACCATCCGAAACATGTATGATTTGTTGGATTTTCTGTGAACACCACTTTCCACCGAAATTCGCAAACTTTCTAATTAAGAATTAATAAACTCAAATGGCAGACAACAAAAATCCCCAACAGCAACTCAATATCGAGCTTTCAGAAGAAGTGGCGCAAGGCGTTTATTCCAATCTCGCAGTTATCACTCACTCGCCTGCCGAGTTTGTGGTGGACTTTATCCGCGTGATGCCCGGAGTGCCCAAGGCAAAAGTGAAATCCCGCGTGATACTCACACCACAACACGCCAAACGATTGATGCGTGCGCTAATGGAGAACATCACCAAGTTTGAATCACAGCATGGCAAAATCAATGAAACGTTGAGTCAGGAAAATGCATTTCCCGTGAATTTCGGAGGGCCACAAGGCCAGGCTTGATGATGCCAATTAACTGATAGTAGCAATCACCTTTCCGCTCAATTCCTTCTTGAGGAATGGGGAATTTTTCGATTTTGATTTCCAAGAACTTTCAGTGAAATGCGTAGACTCCAACGTTGAAAAAACGGTGAGTTCCGCTTCAGCGCCCTCTTCAATTTTGTTCATCTGCAATCCTAATATGCCGACAGGTCCTGCTGTGAATTTGGACACGAGTTGTTCAATCGTCAGTGAATTTTTCAGCGCAGAATAAGCAGAGCAAAATGCAGTTTGTATGCTGCTGACACCAAATTCCGAATACCCGAACTCACGGTTTTTGTGTTCCACATCTTCAGGAGAATGGTCGCTACAAATGGCATCAATGGTTCCATCCTTCAGCCCCGCAACAATTCCCTTTTGGTCTGTCTCATTTCTGAAAGGCGGCAACACTTTCAGGTTATTGTCAAAATTTCTGAGGTCGTCATCCGTGAAGTTCAGTTGGTGAGCTGCAATGGCGCACGAAATTTTCAGTTTGTCCCTTTTGGCCTTGCGGATAAATTCAACCGACTTTGCTGTTGAGATGAGAGATACATGCATTCGTCCACCACAATATCGCAGCAATTCAATGTCTCTTTGCAACGCAAGTTCTTCGCTCACATTTGGAATGCCCTTCAATCCTGTAGAAATACTTGCGGGTCCCTCATTGATTTGACCCGCAGGATTCACACCGTCATCGTATGGCAATGTCATCACAAGTCCACCAAAATTCCGGGTGTACTCAAGCGCCCTCACCATCAGTTCTGTGCTCACATGAATTTTATCATCAGTAAAAGCCAATGCACCACTGCTGTACATATCAAACATTTCTGCAAGTTGTTTTCCTTCCATATTTGCAGAGAGAGAACCAGTCGGAATAATGGCAACAGGTAAATTTTTCGACTTTGAAACGAGGTACTCAATTGCGCTCTTGCTATCTGCCACGGGAAATGTGGAAGGCATGAGTACCACCCGTGTGAAACCTCCGCTGGCAGCAGCCTCGGCACCACTTATCAAATCCTCTTTGTACTCAAAACCGGGGTCGCGAAAATTCGCCCGCAGGTCAATCCAGCCTGGTGAAACGCACAGGCCTTTTGACTTTATGACTCTGTGCTTTCCATCCGAAATGCTAGTTGAAATGGAAGTGATGATTCCTTTTTCAATAAGGACATCCCTCACTTTGCCATTCAATGTGCTCCGTGCATCAACAATAGTTGCCGACTTAATTAGTGTTCCCATTCCGGATTGTCAATTCCAAATTTCAAATTCCAAATTTCAGTTTCAGCCACTGTGGTCTTCGGTCTCTTCTACTATCTCCAAAATTTGATAAGCAAAACTTCGACAGCTAGAAATATCAATGCCCATACAATACATGTCCACCAAAGTTTTCTTCCCTCATTCAACTCAATGGCGCCTTTGCGAATACCTTCTGTACCTGTCTCGATAACAGTGGCATTCACCCAGTTCAAATCAACAATATTCTTTTTCAATTCATCAACAGAATAACTCTCTGTATGCGATTCTACACGGTTGTAGTTGAAAGAAAGTGTTGACAGCACACTATCGCCAAGACTCAGCAAATAATTTCCATCCTGCTTCATTTCTTCCTTCACAAAAATGTCGGTGGATGAAGACATGTTGCTATGCCGTGGAATAAACTCATCATTGGTTTGGATGTTTCGGAGCCGCAATGATTCTTCACCCGAGACGCTCAGGTTGTCCATGCTGATGGTTTCATCCTGCCCAATGTTGTAATAAAGCGGTGATGTTGAGCGGCTGTATTCCGCCACGCAAAGAAGAGTAGCCGGGAACAAGGCATGTGCCGTAAAATTGCTCACTTCCTTACTCAGTGAAACAGCGGAAACGAACACTCTGCCCCCTCCAAAATCGGTGCTGATTAGAAATGGATAACCGTTTTGCAAAGTCATCAATGGTTCTGAAACCGACCGGGAGGAAACCGTCATGGGGTAGAATGCGGAAACTTCAGGAAGATCAACGTCCTGTTTGTTCTTCTCGAAAAGATTGCTGTACACCGGATGCTGATAATTAATCGTGTTCACTTTCGTTTCTTCAAAAAGCGGTTCAGAAAACGCAACACTTCCAAGTTTCGAAAGCAGGTTGTTGTAACTAACCACATCGGCTTCGGGAGCAGGAACGATGAAGATGGAACCACCGGCATTCACAAATTTTTCCAGCTCGCTTTGTAGCCCTGAACTCATTTCAATCAACTGGTCGAGCACTACGAGGTTCTGTTTCTGCAATTCGCCAAAATCAATATTGGCAGCACTCATCTGAGCATATCTGAAATACGGGTCTTCGGAAAACAATGTGGCCACTGGGCCAGAAGCACCGGATGTATTCCCAATATTCGTGACAAGAATTTGTTCAGCCACATCAAACGAAAAATAAAACTGATTGTCGAATGAAACCGGATGGTCGTCAATGCTCACAATGCATTGTTTGATTCCAGCCCCTGTATTCGAAAATGTAAGTTCAACATCCGCTTTGCTGTTTGCCGGGACGTTCACAGTGGCCACGGATTTCTGCTCACCATTCACCCTTAATGAAAGCGGGATATTGTTCTTCTCATCAGCGGAAGAATTTCCGATGCGCACATTGAGCGCCTCAGGCTGGTTGAGCAATCGCACCGGTGTGTCGAACCACACAGAATCAATAAAAAGATTCGAGCGGGTGGAAGCAAGACTGGGCACAAGCCTCAACTGTATGGTGGTGTCGTTCTCCAAATCTTCCAGGTCGGTGCTGCTCTTCTGGAGGTCGGTAAGAAGAAAAGCAGTTTTGTTGTCAATGCCACTTGAATTCAACCCATCACGCAGGCGGGAAAAGGTTTCTGAAATTTTTCTCGACTTCGGGGAAATCTGTATTTCATGAATCAGGTCGGTCATCTCTTCACGGCTTACCAGGCGAAGATGTCTTCCCTCAAAATCATTGGTGAGCAACTGGAATTTATCAGAAGGTGCAAACGCGTTTACAATTTCAAAAGCTTTGTTCCTGGCTAGTTCCAGCAACATCCCTCCTTCGTGTTCGGCCTCCATACTAAATGAATTGTCAATGTAAACACCGACAGCACGATTGCCGGTAACAGCCGCCTTCTGCGTTGTGGGAATAAAGGGTTGGGCAAATGCCAGAACAATGGCAGCAATAGCAAGAAGTCGTGAAGCCAGAATGAGGAGATGTTTCAACCTGCTCTTCGATTGTGTTTCCTGTTTTATTTCTTTGAGAAACGAAACGTTAGGGAAGAGAACTTTCTTAAACCTGCGGAAATTGAAAAGATGAACAATAATGGGTATGGAGAGGGCGCCAAGTGCCCATAGTATTGACGGGTAAACGAAATTCATAATTCGGAGGCCAAAAGTAACAGCCACGGCAACCCGTGTGGAATGCTAAATTTCCCTAAGGCCGCCAAGCTTTATTTGCGGCTATGTCCAAAACAACCGACATCAATTCCATGAAGGAATTCCTCGATGAAAAGTCTGCGAAACACAACTCATTGACTTTTATCGAATTCGACCCCATCTCCATTCCCCATCGCTTTTCAAAAAAGGAAGACATCGAGATTGCGGGGTTCCTGTCCGCAACAATCGCATGGGGCAATCGCAAGTCAATCCTGACAAGTGCAAACCGGATGATGATGATGATGGATGAAAGCCCTTTTGATTTTGTGATGAACCATTCCGCAAAAGAATTGTTACGGCTGAACAAGTTCGCACATCGCACTTTCAATGATCAGGACTTCAAACACTTCGTCAAAGCGCTCAAGTTTATCTATTTGAAAAAAGGAGGCATGGAAAAAGTTTTTTCTGACGAAATGATTGGCTATCGCAATCCTCAACATGCCATCGCGGCCTTCAAGAGGCTCTTTTTTGAAATTTCACATCCGGCAAGAACACGCAAACACATTTCAAATCCGATGGAGGGTTCATCTGCAAAACGCATAAACATGTATTTGCGGTGGATGGTACGTAAAGACAAACATGGAGTTGATTTCGGAATTTGGAAAAAACCTTCTCCTTCACTGTTATCCATTCCGCTTGATGTGCACACCGGCAATGTTTCTCGAAAACTTGGATTGCTCACACGCAAACAAAATGATTGGAAAGCGGTGGAGGAATTGGATGCAGTGCTTCGGTCGTTTGATGCAAGTGACCCTGTGAAATATGATTTTGCGCTGTTTGGTTTGGGTGCGATTGAAAAATTCTAAAAAGCAAATTATAGCCTCCAGAGGCTATAATGGGCGATTATAGCCTCTGGAGGCTATAATGCTCCGAAAGCCTTGACAGACAAGCCAACCACGAGTGAAAAAAGAAAACTGAGCAGCGTTCCTATGATAAGGTACTCCGTCTGGATACGAGGCTCTTCAATGGTTCCCTCGCGAAAACGGAGCAATGATTTTGCTGTAATCAAATAGCCGATTACCTCGTACTGGCCAGTGAGAATAAAAGTGAGTGTGAGAATTCTTTCCAAAATGCCAATAGCCTGACCTGCGTTTTGCAGACTTTCATCGGCTTCTACTTTTTTGAAATGAAAACTTCTGAGAATTGATTTCATAAGATAGGCAACAGGCCAGCTCACAAAAAGATAAGCAGTTGCAACAACGAAAAAGTTCTCATTTGAAAATATGAATTCACATTCACTGAGTAGTGTCCAGTCATTTATCCAACACCAAACAAGCAGTATTGAAACGATGTGCAAAGCTTGGTCAATCACAAAGCAATGCCACCTTCCATGCTTGTCGAAGTACAGTTTGAATGTATCAATCAACGTGTGGATGAGGAAGATGTACATAGCCACCCACCAATATTGCCAATCAAACAAAAGCAACCATGCCAGTGCGGCATGCATTACCCCGTGCATGTAAAGATGAATTGAGGCCGCTTTCTTTTTTCGTTTGTCCTCTACCGTTGCTTTCGACTGCAACAAGAAGTCGCCAACCAGGTGGGCCAGCAAAAGTTTGATAAAAATTAGCGTACCCATTCGCTCTTCTATTTCATTGATGAAACGATGTTGCTAAATCTTTTCTGCAATCTCTCCACTGCTTTCCAGTTCGCTGCTTTTGAGTGGGCGTTTACCGTAGGTTGACTTATGTGAAGCACTTCTGCAATCTCTGTTTCCGTGTATCCAATCAGCTTGTAGAACAGCACATCTTTTTGAACGATAGTCCACCGGGAGGTCATGCCTTCCAGCAGGTAGCAATGTGTTTCAAGTTCATCATTCAGTTCATTACTCGTTGTTTTGAAAGAGGTTGAAACAGTGGAATACTTCATCTCATCCAATGTTCTTCCGGAAAGATGAAATGCCTCTCCATCTGATTCTCCGGATCTTCTCTTTAGTGGCGAACTGGTGCCAATACCCACAGACAGCTTGATTTCAAATACGAGAAATGTTTTTAATTGCAATACCACCGCAAGTGCATTTGTTGGCTTTGTAAGCACCAGTTGAAAACTATCGCCACGAAATATTTCAGGATTTCCGCGCAATGAGTTTTGTTTTCGGTATTCTTTCAATACTTCAAAACAACGCTTCAAATCATCAAGGCATTTGTCGCGCTTCTTTTGGTTCATGCGGGTAAAGCCCGCTATGTCGCCTGTTATTACTGCTATCTGTTCCATTTTTTCCGAAGTGGCGAATATAGCCTCTGGAGGCTATAATGACTCATTATAGTGTCTGGAGGCTATAATTGCCCATTATAGCCTCTGGAGGCTATAATGATCCGAATCTCAATAGCAATAGGCATTTTCGACTATCAATTTTGCAGCAATCACTCTTCTCGTTTCTTTCACATTGAATATTTCCATCTTGGTAAAGCGCTTTATTCCCATCAACATCATGCGTTGTTCATCGCCTTCGGCAAAGCCGTAGAGCGCCTCGCGGCCAGCGCGGCCAATGATTTCCGAAGCGTCATAAAAGAAAACTTTCATCATTTCGATTTGCTCTTTGCATTTGTCAGCACCGCGTAGTGTAACCAGTTTTTCTGTGCGCAGCAATGTGCTTTCAGTGATGTAAGTCTGTATAATCATGTCGGCTACATTCATCAGAATCTCTTGCTCTTTGTCCAGTGTCATCATCAGTTTTTGTACTGCCGCACCTGCCACCATCAGTATCGCTTTTTTGAAATTCACCAGGTACTTTTTGTGTTGTTCAAACACATCGTTGGTGCTTTCGCCAAAGTCGGGGATACTCATCAAATCACCTGCAACTTTCATGGCGGGTGTCATCAAATCAAGTTCCCCTTTCATAGCTTTTTTCAGAATCATGTCCACCGTGAGCAGGCGGTTGATTTCGTTGGTGCCTTCAAAAATGCGGTTGATACGCGCGTCACGATAGGCCCGCTCCACATGGGTTTCAGCGCTATATCCCATTCCCCCATGAATCTGCAATGCTTCATCCACCACAAAGTCCAGCACCTCGCTGCCGAACACTTTCAGTATCGCGCATTCAGGTGCAAACGAAGCAATGCCTTTCAAAACTGCTTTACCTTTTTCCACGCCTCCGGCAGCCAATGAAACGATGGCGTCATCAATATTTTGTGTGGCGCGATACACTGCGCATTCAAGCGCATAAATGCGAATGGCCATATCGGCAATCTTGTGGCGGATGGCTCCGTATTTCATAATCGGCCTGCCGAATTGCTGGCGCTCATTGGCGTAATGAATCGCGTCAGTGAGTGTGGCCTTGGAACCGCCCAGCACACCGCCACCCAGTTTTATCCTGCCGATGTTCAGAATGTTCACCGCGATTTTGAAACCGTTGCCGCGTTCGCTCAACAGGTTCTCCACCGGCACTTTCACGTTATTGAAAAATATCTGCCGCGTGCTTGAACCTTTAATACCCATCTTCTTTTCTTCGGCATTGAAAGTGATTCCCTCCATGTCGCGTGTGAGGATGAATGCGGAAAGATTTTCATCGCTATCAATCTTCGCAAACAGGATGAGCACATGCGCAAAACCTGCGTTGGTAATCCACATTTTTTGGCCGTTGACGATGTAGTTTTTTCCATCGTCACTCAACACTGCTTTTGTTTTTCCGCTGTTGGCATCACTGCCGCTGCCGGGTTCGGTCAGGCAGTAGCAACCTTTCCATTCGCCACTTACAAGCTTCGGAACAAAACGCTTTTTCTGTTCTTCATTGCCATAATAAAGAATGGGCAGCGTACCGATTCCCGTGTGCGCACCATAAGCCACGCTGAACGAATGTCCTGCTCCCAATGCTTCAGTCACCAGCATACTCGTTTTGAAATCCATGCCCATGCCGCCCAAATCCTCCGGCACGGAAATGCCCAGCAGGCCAAGCTCCCCGGCTTTGTCGAGGATGGATTGCATGAGGCCTTCTTCCTGGTGGTCAATAGCGTCCAACTTTGGAACAATTTCCCGCGCGACAAAATCCTCGCAGGTTGTTTTCATCATGAGTTGCTCTTCTGAAAATTCTTCGGGAATGAATACTTCGTTTGAACTTGTTTCTCTTATGAGGAACTCTCCTCCGGTTATTGCTTTGTTCATTGGATTTGGGTATTGAGTATTGGGTATTGAGAAAGGACTAAGTGGGATTTGGGCATTGAAATGTGAGAATTGGTAAACGACTATTGGTTTTGAGGTTCTTCTTTAGGGTTTGGAAATTGGTTTTCTATTGCGGATTCTTAGGTTGTATATCATTTTTTGTAACGAGTTGATTTCATTTAGGAGAACTTCAATATTTTCTTTTGAACCAAAGCTGAGTTTTGAGGTGAGGATAGATTGGGCTTGCAACTCATAGAGTGAGCCATTGGCCATTCCGAGGAATTGAACGAATTCTCCGGGCGGGTTTCTACCAGCACCTTCTGCAATGTTGGATGCAATAGAAATGGCACTGCGTTTCATCTGACTTGTTAGTCCATACAACTCATCCTTGGGAAATTCCTTAACCAATTCATAAGTAAGCAGCACAATATCGTTTGGCTTGTGCCAGATTTTTAAGTCTTCGAGTTTGTGCATATTCCTTCTTGCATTTTCATATCTCAATACCCCATACTCACTACCCAATACCCTTTACATTATCTCAAACACCCCCGCAGCTCCCTGCCCCGTTCCCACACACATCGTCACCACTCCGTATTTGTTTTTTCTTCTGCGCATTTCGTTAAAGAGTTGAACAGAAAGTTTTGCACCTGTGCAGCCGAGTGGATGGCCGAGTGCAATCGCCCCACCGTTCACGTTTACGATGTCGGGGTTCAAACCGAGTTCGCGAATCACCGCGAGAGATTGTGAGGCAAATGCTTCGTTCAACTCAAAGAGTTCTATGTCTTGCAACTTCATGCCTGCGCGTTGCAAAGCGCCCGGTACTGCGTAGATAGGCCCGACACCCATAATGCGCGGCTCAAGTGCGGCCACGTGATAACTTTTCAGTTGTGCAATCGGCTTAACGTTCAACTCCTTCAACATTTTTTCTGATACCACCATCACGAACGCAGCGCCATCAGAAGTCTGTGATGAGTTGCCGGCTGTCACGCTGCCTTTCGCGTCAAACACAGGTTTCAATTTGGCCAGTGCTTCCAGCGAAGTGTCTTTGCGTGCGCCTTCATCGGTGTCAACGGTGTAAGTGCGTTCTTGTCTTTTTTCGTTTGCGTCAAGAAAAACTTCCGTCACGGGTACTGGAACAATTTCATCTTTCCACTTCCCGCTTTCAATGGCAGCAATGGCTTTCTGGTGCGAGTGCAATGCAAACGCGTCCTGGTCTTCGCGCGAAACTTTGTAGTCCTGCGCAACGGCTTCTGCCGTCAATCCCATGCCCCAATACCACGTTGGATTTTCTTTCGCGACTCTAGCATTGGGAACAATGCGCCATCCGCCAAACGGAATGGGCGACATGGTTTCCACACCTCCTGCGATAACGCAATCGGCAAGTCCCGCATGAATTTTCGCAGAGGCAATCGCAATCGTTTCCAGTCCGCTGGAGCAATAACGATTCACCGTCATACCCGGAACTTTGTCGGTATCCAATCCCATCAGCGAAATCATTCGACCCACGTTGAGGCCCTGCTCTGCTTCGGGTGTGGCGTTGCCGACAATCACATCGTCAATACGTGTTTTGTCGAGCTGTGGAAGATCGCTGATGAGTCTTTTAATGACGATTGCGCCAAGGTCGTCCGCACGAAAGTTTTTGAAAACACCGCGTGGCGCTTTGCCGACTGCAGTGCGGTAGCCTGCTATGATGTATGCGTTCATGGTTTTTTTCCTTTCCTGATTTTGTATGTGGCCTCAATTGCCTGTTCTGTGTAATCACCGTATTTCTGGCCTTTGTTCTTTATGGAATTTTTCACGTCTTCAAGTGTTTGAAATCCTGAAGTGAATTCCTGAAATTCTTCGATCCAGTTCATTATTTCCACGTAACCACGATTGCCGTATTGCTCCTGCTTGTCAGAAACAATTGGTTGCCAGGCTTCCTGGTGGTCGTATTTCTTTGTGCTATCCACGGATTCTTTTCAATTGAACAATGTCAAATTGGTCTTGTTCGCGATTTGCTGCGGCCTTCATTTCAATCAGGTGATCAATTGAGACAAGGTTGATGGGAATATTCTGATCATATCGAACATGCTTTTCATTCCACATTTCTTCAAATGAACGAGGCGCATTTAAAATAACATCAACTATCAACACGCCCCGCTGAATATCATGATAAGAAAATGCAAGCATATTATGTTCAACCCGCAACTTCTTCCGGTATGCGCTGTCCCAAAGATCCCTTGCAAATACAGGAACCCGTTCGCGAAACCCAAGCGATTTTACAATCTGTTCAAAAGTCAGAAGATTCTCTTTCTCAAATTCAATGATCAAGTCAATATCCCTTGTGCCGCGCTGCACACCATAAATGTTCGCAGCAAATCCCCCCGCAACCATGTAGCGAACATTTTTCGCATTCAAGTGTTTTACAATTTCATAATAGCTATTCATCAGTTCCTCAAAATTTTTCCGGTAGCTATAAGTGATTGCATGCGTTCAAGTGTCTTGCGTTGCATACAAAGTTCTAAAAATGTTTTACGCTCAAGGTTGAGCAGGTATTGTTCGCTCACCTGTGTTGCAGCACTCACATCGCCACCCGCGAGAACAAATCCCAACTTCTCTGAAATGAGTTGGTCGTGTTCGCTGATGTAGTTGCCACTCTTCATCGTGTTTGCCCCGACATAGACAATACCCAGAGCTTCTTGTCCGAGGACTGTTATGTCTTTGCGCAATGTGGGTTGTGTGTAGCCAGCGTCCGCGAGTTCGAGGCAGGCTTCTTTCGCTCTGGCAAGTTGAAGTTCACGACTTACGATCACTTCATCAATGCCATGACGGAGATAGCCGAGGTCGAATGCTTCGTAAGCGGAAGTAGAAACTTTCGCCTGGCCGATGGTGAGGAAACGATTGCGGAAAGTGTTGAGTTTTATGTCACCATCGTGGAATTCATCGCTGCAACGCAACGCAAATTCCTTTGTGCCTGCGCCACCGGGAATTATGCCGACACCAAACTCGACAAGTCCCATATAGAGTTCCGCGTGAGCCACCACTTTGTCCACGTGCAAATTCAATTCGCAGCCACCACCAAGAGCGAGATTGTGTGGCGCACCCACAACTGGAATTGACGAGTGACGCATTCTCATAACCACATTCTGGAATGCGCGGATGGCCATGTCCAGTTCTTCGTAATCCTGATCGGCAGCTAGCATGAAGATGAGTCCAACGTTTGCACCGGCAGAGAAATTATCTCCATCGTTGTAAAGCACAAGGCCTCGATAGTCTTTTTCTGCAAGGTCAATTGCCTTGTTTAATCCTTCTATCACTTCGCCACCGATGGTGTTCATCTTGGTGTACCAACTACAACACAAAATACCATCGCCCAAATGACGAATCACAGACGCTGAGTTTTTCCAGACCACAGCGCTCTCAGGCAATTGTGAAAGCACGATTTGTTTTTCTGGTGCAGGAATTTGCTGGTATGATTTCGAAGCGATGTCATAGAAAAATTTCTTGCCGTCTTCGAGTTTGTAAAAAGATTTTATGCCAGATGAAATCATTTCCTTTATCCATGAGGCAACTGCGTGGCCGTTTGCTTCAGCGTCTTTAATTCCTTGTTCAACACCTACCAAATCCCAACTCTCAAATGGCCCCAACTGCCAGCCAAATCCGGCTTTCATCGCGTCATCAATGCTGAAAAGATTGTCGCTGATTTCGGGAATTCGGTTGCTGACGTAAGCAAACAATCCCGCGAAAGATTTCTTGTAAAACTCGCCAGCATTGTCGCTGCCGTTGTACAACATCGGCAAACGTTTATTCAAATCGTCAACGGCTTTTGTGGCTTCGAGCGTGGCGAATTTTGATTTCACCTGCGCCCCGTATTCCAATGTGGTGAGAATCAAACTCAGAATTTCACTTTCGCCTTTTTCGTTTTTAATTTTCTTGTAAAAACCCTGTTTCGTTTTGTCGCCAATCCATTTGTTCTCGACCATCTTCTTCACGAAGTCAGTGATTTCGAAAACAGAACGCGCTTCATCGTTCGGACAATTTTCGCGCACTCCGTTCGCTACATGAACAAGTGTGTCGAGACCGACCACATCACAAGTGCGGAACGTTGCGCTCTTCGGCCTGCCTAAGACTGGGCCGGTGAGTTTGTCTACATCTTCCACGGTCAGTCCCATTTCCTTTACCAAATGAAACAATGCCTGTATACTATATACGCCAACACGATTCGCGATGAAGGCGGGAGTGTCTTTGCAGTTCACCACCACTTTTCCCAGATAGCGCTGACCGTAATCCTGGAAGAAAGAAATCACATCAAGTGATGTCTTTGGCGATGGAATTAATTCTAAAAGTTTCAGGTAGCGGGGCGGATTGAAGAAGTGAGTCCCGCAAAAATTCTTTTGGAAGTCTTCGCTGCGCCCTTCAATCAGTGTGTGAATTGGAATGCCTGAAGTGTTTGATGTAATGAGTGAGCCAGGTTTTCGGTGCGCCTCCACTTTTTCAAAAACAGATTTCTTGATGTCGAGTCGTTCAACTACTGCTTCGATAATCCAATCGCAGTCTTTTAGCAATTGCATGTCATCATCGAAGTTTCCGGTTTTGATGCGTTTCGCAAATCTTTGGCGGTAAATCGGGGAGGGGTTGGATTTGATGGCCGATTGCAATGCATCGTTTACAACGCGATTGCGGACAATGGAATTTTCCAAGGTCAGGCCTTTTGCTTTTTCTGCTTCAGAAAGTTCTTTTGGGGCGATGTCCAATAGAATCACTTCTAGTCCAATGTTGGCAAAATGGCAAGCGATTCGGGAGCCCATTACTCCAGAGCCGAGTACTGCTGCTTTTTTAATTGTGCGTTTCATTTCCTATTCAAAAAATTTTGTTTTTGTCCAATTCTGTGTTGATGGTTTGTATCACTTCAAAAAAAGTATTCAACTTCCCCTGTGGAATCTTTTCGTGCATGCGTTCATTCAGTTGAATCACTTTTTGTTTGGCGATGTCGCGGTAGTTTTTTCCTTTCTGTGTAATCTGAACTATCACTTTTCTGCCATCCGCTTCATCAGGTTCGCGTTTTATGTAGCCTTGGTCTTCGAGTGATTTCAAAAGTCGGGTGAGGCTAGTGGGTTCCATTCCCATCTTGGGACCGAGCTTGGTTGCGGGGGTTCCGTTTTTGTCAATGCTCAACAACGCAAACGCCATCGGCATGGTGGCATTGTGCTTTGCAGCTTCGGCATTGTAAGCCTTGCTCATCTTGGCCCAGGCCCAGCGGATGTGGAAGTCTATGGTTTCTTCGGGAGACATTCTTAGGTATTGGATGATGAGTGCTGGGTATCGGGAAATGACTTTGAATTTCGAATTGTAAACGGGTACGAAGAAAAGGCAATAATGTTATGCGCGCATAGGAAAAATTGAAAAAAATTTACCTGAGCTCCTTGAAATAAACAGAACCCTTGAATTCATTGAACACATAAATTTTCTAGGAATCAATCTCGTTATTCTGAGATTGTGCGGGAATAGGTAAACTCAGCAGCATAATGATTGCCAAACGAGTTATGAGATTTCTAATATCAATGGAATGAATAGACGTTCTCAAAAAAAAATAAAGAGGTCGCCCCATTTTGAGACGACCTCTTTCAATTCTGATCCAAAGTTTTTGTTAGCCGCTTCGATTATCTGAAGTTTGATGTTTCAGTACACCTATTCTTCGGCAGGAGGCAAGTCCCCTTTCGACTCTTTCGTTTTGGCTTCTTTCGGTGTTTTGGTTTTTTCTGCCTTCATCACAATTTTGTCTTCCTCTTTATTGTAATCCACAAAGATGGTATCACCGGCTTTTACATTTCCATTTATAATTTCTTCGGCCAACGGGTCTTCCAAGTATTTCTGTATGGCCCGTTTCAACGGGCGCGCCCCGAATTTTTCATCGTAACCTTTTTCCGCAACATGGTCTTTTGCGGTATCCGTAAGTTTGATGGTGTAGCCCAGTTCAATAATGCGCTGGAAAAGTTTTGCCAGTTCGATATCAATGATTTCGAATATGTGTTCTTTCTTCAATGCGTTAAACACTACCACATCATCAACACGGTTGAGAAATTCGGGTGCAAATGCTTTCTTCAAAGCATTTTCAATAATGCCTTTTTTGTCATCTGCTTCCTGGTTGTTTCTGCTGGAGGTGCCAAATCCTACCCCGGTCCCGAAATCGGAAAGTTGCCTTGCACCGATATTGGAAGTCATGATGATGATGCTGTTTTTGAAATCAATCTTGCGGCCAAGTGAATCAGTCATTTGTCCATCGTCCAATGCCTGAAGCAAAAGGTTGAACACATCGGGATGTGCTTTTTCAATTTCATCAAGAAGAATGATGGAGTAGGGGCGTCTGCGAACTTTTTCGGTAAGTTGTCCGCCTTCTTCATAACCAATGTAGCCGGGAGGTGCACCTATAAGCCGTGACACGGCAAATTTTTCCATGTACTCGCTCATATCGATTCGTATAAGCGCTTCTTCGGTGTCAAACAAAAACTTCGCAAGTTCTTTAGCCAATTGGGTTTTACCAACTCCTGTGGGGCCAAGGAAAATGAAAGAACCAATGGGTCTGTTCGGGTCCTTTAGACCTGCGCGGTTTCGTTTTATTGCTTTCACCACTTTCAGGATGGCTTGCGATTGACCCACCACGGTGCCTTCAAGTTCTTTGTCCATTCGTGCAAGGCGGCCACTTTCTTTTTCTGCCACACGTTGTACTGGAATTCCTGTCATCATGGCCACTACTTCTTCCACGTTAGTCTGAGTGACTGTTACGCGGTGACTGCGTGTTTCTTCTTCCCATTTTTTCTTGGCGGCTTCGAGTTTCTCCTGGAGCTGGCGCTCTTTGTCGCGCAGTTTTGCGGCCTCTTCATACTTCTGGCTCCGTACCACCCGGTTCTTGTCTTCTTTCACATCTTCAATGCTCTTTTCAATATCAATAATTTCTTTCGGCACATTGATATTGTTGAGGTGAACTCGTGAGCCGGATTCATCCAGCGCATCAATTGCCTTGTCGGGCAAATGGCGGTCGGTGATATAACGTGTGGTGAGTTTCACGCAAGCAAGTATGGCTTCATCGGTGTAAGTCACACTGTGATGATCTTCGTATTTGTCTTTAATATTATTTAGAATCTGGATGGTCTCCGCCACCGTTGTGGGATCTACAATCACCTTTTGGAACCTCCGTTCCAGTGCTCCGTCTTTCTCAATGTACTGGCGATATTCATCCAGCGTGGTGGCGCCTATACATTGAATCTCTCCGCGTGCAAGAGCAGGCTTGAACATATTGGAAGCATCCAGCGATCCGCTTGCCCCACCTGCACCAACTATTGTGTGAATTTCATCAATGAACAAAATGACATCGGGCGATTTTTCAAGTTCATTCATCACCGCCTTCATGCGTTCTTCGAACTGGCCGCGGTACTTCGTACCGGCAACAAGGGAGGCGATGTCCAGCGTCACTATTCTTTTGTTGAACAAGACCCGCGAAACTTTTTTCTGGATGATGCGCAAAGCAAGGCCTTCCGCAATGGCTGACTTTCCAACACCAGGTTCGCCAATAAGAATAGGATTGTTCTTTTTTCTTCGCGCCAGGATTTGTGATACACGTTCGATTTCTTTTTCGCGCCCAACTATGGCATCCAGTTTTCCATCTTCGCCCAATTTGGTTAGGTCGCGACCGAAATTGTCGAGCACGGGGGTTTTGCTCTTTGTTTCACCGGGCTTCTTGGCGCCTGTGCCAGGGTTGCTGCCCGTATAGCTGCGTTCGTCATCATCCTCGTCAGTGCTTCCAGGAAGTTCGGCTCGCGGAGCATCTTCTGGTGGAAGATTGCCGGCCAGCATTTCAATTTCTTTTCGGGTTGATTCATAATCCACATTGAAACCGCGAAGGGTCCGCGTGGCTACATTGTCATTATCCTTTAGTATGGATAGCAACAGATGTTCAGTACCAATCACCGAGGTATTGAAAGTTTTTGCTTCGAGGTAAGTAATTTTCAAAACCTTCTCGGCCTGTTTCACCACGGGCAACTGGTTCTTGTCCGTTATTTTCACTCCGGTAGCGTTAGTACGAATGGATGATTCAACGGTCCTCCTCAACCGTGCAAGATCCACTTCCATGGATTCAAGAATCCGGATAGCGGTGCCCTCACCCTGGCGAATAAGACCAAGAAGAAAATGTTCAACTCCTACATAATTGTGTCCCAGCCGCAGGGCTTCCTCGCGGCTATAGGTCAACACCTGCCTCACCCTGGGCGAAAATTTGGATTCCATACTCATAATTGATCTCCTGTGACTTAAAAGTTTCTTGTGGTTAGACTGTGCAAAGAACAGCCATTTCCAGGCCAAATCAAATGTATTCGAAGGCTTCTACACAGGCTGTGGTAAAAAGTTGACTTTTTTCAACTATCCAATGTTTAGCTCATAATTTTTTTACAAAGTGTAATGATGCAATATTAAATCCATTGTTGAGGTAGAGCCTGTGAGCGTCCAGCCGGTGAAAACCACTGTCAAGAGTTACTACTTCGAATCCTTTGCTTCTTGCTTCTTCAAAAATAAATTCGAGCAACAAAGTGCCATATCCTTTTTTTCTTGCCTGTGGCAGGGTGGTAAGGTCATCAATATAAAAGTGCTTGCCACAGTGAAGGAATTGCAGATAGCGGTAACCAATTGCAGCAACAGCAATATTCTCTTCCAGCACATAAGCAATGTTATAACCTCCGGCAAGCATTTCGCGCAGTGTGGGCAGAAAATTTTCTTCTGTCAGTATTGGGCGAAATTCCATCAGGACTTTTTTGCACTGAAGAAGATCTTCATCAGTACGCGCAAGTTTTACAAGTGAGAAATCAATCATCTATTCAATCAATTTTTTCTGAAAACCCGTTAGCTGCTTTTAACAAATAAATTCCACCTGCCAAGGTTGATATATCAATTGAACACACATGCTGATTTGTAGTTTGCTCACCCAAACAACCCTTTCTTCCTCGAACTTCTTCCACCCAAACCCAACACTCCAAGTATTCCGCGTGCAAGTTCTCGCACCACTGTATTTCCTGCTTGCCGCACCATCGTGTTTTTTGATGCTCGTTCGATGAACGATGGTTCCTCTTTGCCTTTTGCTCTTTGCCCTTTACTATTGTTTGTTTCCACTTCTTCTTCCCCCTTTGCTGTGTTGAGTTTGGCTTCCAGAATTTCGTAAGCGCTTTCACGCTCTAGCTCTTCGTTGTACTTCACACCAAGCAGTGATGAGTTTACGATTCGATCCAATTCTTCAGGCACAAGCACTCCCATGCGGGACTTTGGTGCACGAAGGTGAGTGGCTGCAAGAGGAGTCGGAATTCCCTTTTCATTCAGCGCGGTTATCAACGCCTGGCCTATGCCGATTGACGTAAGCAATTCTTCCGTTTTGTAGAAAAGCGAAATGGGATAGTTCTCTGCTGTTTTGCGAATGGCTTTGCGATCCTTTTCAGTGAAAGCGCGTAGGGCATGTTGCACTTTTAAACCGAGTTGCGCAAGAACATCTTCCGGAATGTCATAAGGATTTTGAGTGCAGAAATAAATACCCACGCCTTTCGAGCGGATGAGTTTTATGATGGTTTCAATCTGATTGAGCAATGCCTTTGAAGCTTCACTAAACACGAGGTGTGCTTCATCTATGAACACACAGAGTTTTGGTTTTTCGAGATCGCCTGCTTCGGGGAAGGAGGAATAAATTTCCGCAAGCATCTGCAACATGAAAGTGGAAAACAGTTTCGGTTTGTCCTGTATGTCGGTGAGGCGGATGATGCTCACCACGCCTCTACCATTTTGATCCAGCCGCACGAGGTCAGCCACTTCAAATGATTTTTCACCGAAGAAAATTTCAGCACCCTGCGTTTCCAGTTCTATCACTTTGCGAAGGATGGTGCCCACGCTTGCTTCTGAAATTTTGCCGTAATCTTTTTCGATTATTTCCTTGCCCTCATTGGTGGAGTATTGAAGAAGTTTTTTGAAGTCTTTCAAATCAAGCAGCGGAAGATTGTTGTCGTCTGCCCACTTGAAAAGTATGGCTACGATGCCTCCCTGTACATCATTGAGTTCAAGGATTTTTGAAAACAACACGGGGCCGAATTCACTCACCGTGGCTCGCAGCCTTGTGCCTTTTTCTTTCGAGAGCGAAAGCAATTCAACAGTGCATCCTGCTGCTTCATAAGCAATGCCGATGGCCGCATGGCGTTCTTCAATTTTCGGATTGATGGTGCCGAATGCCGCAATTCCGCTGAGGTCGCCTTTCACATCCATGAGCAAGACAGGAATGCCTTTGGCGCTCATGTTTTCTGCAATGATTTGCAGCGTAACGGTTTTTCCTGTTCCTGTGGCACCGGCAATAAGCCCGTGGCGGTTCAGGGTTTTTAGCGGAATGTTTACCAAGGTGTTTTGCTGCGGTGTTCCATCCAGCATGGCTCCACCGAGTGTTATGAAATCACCTTTGAAGGTGTAGCCTTCGGTGATGTGTTGTGAAAATTGTTCTGTGCTATTCATCCTTGAGAAAATTGAGCGGACGAATATCGGATTTCGAAAAAGAGGAACTAAATAGTGATTATTTCATTCAATTCCAGAGCGCAAGAATTGCAATTGATTTTTTCATGTAAGTGGTGAATCCAAAAAATGAGAAGTTTATTGCATTGGCATTTTCAGAAACCCCAGCCTATGCCCTGCTGCGCAGCAACCCATCCGCATATTCAAATTTCTCTTTCCACTTTTCCGTCTCTTTTTTTTCCGTTTCTTGTGAGGCTTTCAGTTCCTCAATCTCCTTGTGCAGCTGGCGGGTGAGGGCTGTTTCTCTACAATCTTCCGGCAGCAGCATCAGATAAGAGTCGAACATATTGCGGTGAGTAGCCCATGAGAGGCACACCAGCACACTCACGGAAACATCGCCCGTGGCCAGCCTGCGGCCAAGGAAATTTCGCTCCCGGCCTATCATTTTACTCAATGTGGTTAAGCCTTGTTGGGCATGCGGCCTCACCATTTTGGCAAGTCTTATGGCTGCGGTTCTTTTCTCGGCCTCGGTAAGCGATACGGGAAGTACTGGTGCCTGTTCTTCAATGGGTTGTGTGGGTTCTGTCATGGTAGGTAGGGATTTCATTGCCCCATGGGGGCATTGCGCGGCAATGATACAACATTTCTAAACTGATTCAACATCTAATGCTGCTGCATTATGGTTCTAGGCTGATGCATTATGGTTCTAGGTTGCTGCATTATGGTTCTAGGATGCTGCATTATGGTTCTAGGCTGCTTCATAATGGTTCTAGGCTGCTGCATTGGTATTATGGCGACAAAACCCAGCAGTGACGGGCTTTTGTGGCACAATAAACCCCGAATGGCGTGAAGTAATGCCTCCAATGAACCTTTACCTGGCAGCATGAGACTTTACATTTAGGGTACATCCTGCTCCGATGTACCCAAATCATGAAGAAACCATTTCAGATTCTTGTTTTTTCTGCTCCGTGAGTTTGGCAATTTCGCTACTGGTTTCCTGCTAAAAAATTCCCTTCAACTACCGAAACAAATACCTGGGTGCTTGGCATTTTGAAATTGCAACTCATGGTTGGTCGGGTACCGACAACATTCTTCTCACCTACACTTTGGATGCGTTCGATGGAACCATACGCTATGGTGGAAATGATGAATCGCTTTGGATTCGATTTTTAGAAGTGGATTCGGTAGAGGTTCTGGTTGAGAAGGATGGGAAATTCGAAATTCAAACGGAACACTATTACTTCAGCGGGGCAGGATATTTCGGTGGTGACAATGTGGTGAGTTTTAATACGAACCTTTCCGTACAGGGAGGAGGTGCCTCGAAAAGTGTTTATGGAACAAGGCAATAGCGCTCCATTCAAAAATTTTCTCAATTCCTCTCATTCATTCCCTCGCATAGTTTCATTTGCGCCCGTAATGCGATTTACAAGTTCTCCCAATCCACAACTTTCCACTTCTGAATGAGCTACGCTAAATTTATTGGTGGTGCCCTTGGCTGGGCATTGGGCGGCCCCATTGGTGCTTTGCTCGGCTTTGCTTTCGGCTATATGATGGACGACAAATCGTTTAGCCTCGATATGGGAAAAGGGCAAGGGCGAATTCCAGGTGGTGGCGAGCCCCAGTATGAACAGTTCCGCCACCATACACGTCCGGGAGATTTTGGTTCTGCACTTCTGGTGTTGAGTGCAGCGGTAATGAAAGCCGATCAAAAATTATTGAAAAGCGAACTCGATTTCATTCGCGCTTTTTATGCACGTCAATTCGGAAGCACCAATGCTGCCTACCAGGTTGGGCTGCTCAAAGAGTTGTTGAAGAAAGAAATTCCGCTGCGCGATGTGTGCCAACAAATCAGGCACTTCATGGAATTGCCCATGCGCTTGCAATTGCTGCATTACCTCTTCGGCATAGCGCGGGCCGATGGAAATGTGGACAAAGCAGAAGTACACATCATTGGGACGATTGCAAACTATCTGGGTATTTCGGACAAAGATTACGAGAGCATCCGAGCCATGTTTTACAAGGATGCTGCGAGTGCTTTCAAAATTCTTGAAATTGAATCCAACGCCACCGATGATGAAGTGAAAAAGGCTTATCGCAAAATGGCGATGAAGTACCATCCCGATAAAGTGCGCGGCCTTGGCGAACAGCACGAAAAAGCTGCCCAGGCCAAATTCATAAAGGTGCAGCAGGCTTATGAGCAACTTAAGAAAGAGCGTGGGTTCAAATAGCAGATATGATCAGAAAAAAAATTATTGAACGGAAAATGAAAACGATAATTCTAACCGGTGCTTCCAGCGGTATTGGCAAAGCCGCTGCTCATGCACTTCAAAAGGCAGGGCATCAAATAATTCTTGCTTCGCGCAATGAAGAAAAACTTCAGGATCTCAAAATTTCTTTGGGCAAGAATGTTCATGTAGTGGTTACCGATGTGTGTGACTATGCGCAGGTTCAACATTTAATAAATGACACACTGCGTGTATTCGGCACCATAGACGTGTTGGTAAACAATGCAGGTGTGGGGTATTTCGATAAGGTGGTGGACGGAAGAATTGAGGACTGGCACCACATGGTGGATGTAAATGTGAATGGCGTGTTGAATTGCATACATGCTGCACTGCCCCACCTCATTTCAACAGGTGGACAGGTGGTAAACATTGCCTCTGTTGCAGCGCACAATGTGTTTGTGAATTCTGGAATTTATTGCGGGACAAAACATGCTGTGTTTGCATTTTCCGAAGCGTTGCGAATGGAACTTGCCGGAAAAATCCGGGTGTCCACCTTATCACCAGGGGCAGTGAACACCGCTTTTATCGACAACACACACACACCCGAAATGCTTACCGAGTACAGAGATTATTTTGCATCTTCCATGAATCCCGATCTGGTGGCAGAACAAATTGTACGCCTGGTGGATGCCCCGGATGGAGTGGTGATTTCTGAAATAGTGATACGGCCACATAGGAGTAACAAGTGATAAATATTCAATCTTACCTCAGGTAGAAACGTGGCTTTCCACAGGCCACGATAAACAAATTGCAAGGAAAAATGCTGCCCATGTAAACCACTCTGTAAAATTGCCGTACACTTGCCGCGTCTACTCAGACAAGATTCTTCCCGACCGCTACCTTCATTTCAGGGCAAACAGGCCAACGCATTTTCACAGAACTAGTTTTTTCAAGACATCCATTTAATACTTTTTTTATCTATATGCACGATATTATTACGCTTAATGCCATGAAGTTGTCCGACCTGCGCGCTGCTGCCGAGCAACTCGGAATCAACCAGCTCGACAAATACAAGAAGACCGATTTGATTTATAAAATCCTGGACGAACAATCACTTCGATCCGCAGAATCGAAGTCATCGGATAAGCCACTGGACAGCACTTCAATCCCATTAGCAGCATCCGAAATATCTTCTCCGGAAATGGATACACGTGAAAACACACCGCCACAGCGTGAGCCGCGAGGCAATGATGATCGCAGGAAACGGGATCGCATAAAACGCCCAGCGGTTGAAAGTGCGCGTACGGAACAGCCTGTGCCTCCACCATCTGTGGTTGAACAAGCACCCGAAGAACAAAATTCACCAGCACCCATAGAGCACCCGGATGTACAACCAGAACTATTCATCAATGAAGATGTAAATGAAATGATGGAAGTTCAGCAAACTGTGCCCGAAATGGAAGACCAACAAGATGAAATTTTGCCCAGAGGCGAAACTATTGCTGAGAAAATTGAACGGCAAAAGCGCCTTCAGGCACAAGCAGAAACCAGTGCTCAGGAACAACAGAGCGCAGGCGGTTTAGCGGAACAGCCACCACAACAACCAGCGCAGCAACATCAGCACGAACGCAGGGGTCATCAACAGCACAACAAATTCAACCAAAATCAGAATGCGAATGTGGTGCGCCCCGATCGTTCCAAGCGTGGCCAGCCCGATGAACATGGCTATAATTTCGATGGCCTAGTAATAGCCGAGGGTGTGCTGGAAGCTATGCCAGATGGTTTTGGGTTTCTCCGCTCTGCCGATTTCAACTACCTGAATTCGCCAGACGATATTTATGTATCGCAACAGCAATTCAAATCTTACGGCTTGCTCCCCGGTGACACTATTCGCGGTGCCATACGCCCCCCTCGGGAGGGTGAAAAATACTTTCCCCTGATTCGCGTGGACTCCATAAATGGCCGAGATCCGGGGTGGGTGCGCGACAGGGTTCCCTTTAAATTTCTTACGCCCCTGTTTCCACAGGAGCGTTTCCATCTTGCCGATAACAATCCCAATATTTCCATGCGCATCATGGACTTGTTTGCCCCCATTGGCAAGGGCCAGCGAGGCATGATTGTATCGCAACCCAAAACGGGTAAAACCACTTTGCTTAAAGATGTAGCCAATGCCATCGCACTCAATCACCCCGAAACTTTTCTCATCATTCTTCTTATAGATGAACGCCCTGAAGAAGTAACCGACATGAAACGAAGTGTTCGTGGCGAAGTGATTGCGTCCACCTTCGATGAGCCGGCAGAGCGACATGTAAAAATTGCCAATATTGTTCTGGAAAAAGCAAAACGGCTGGTGGAGTGCGGCCACGATGTGTGCATCCTCCTCGATTCCATTACCCGACTTGCACGCGCTTACAACACGGTGCAGCCTTCCAGCGGTAAAGTACTTAGCGGTGGTGTGGAAGCCAACGCCTTGGAAAAGCCAAAACGATTTTTTGGAGCCGCAAGAAAAATAGAGAACGGTGGTTCTCTTTCCATAATCGCCACTGCTCTTGTGGACACGGGTTCTAAAATGGATGAGGTGATTTTCGAAGAATTCAAGGGAACCGGCAACATGGAATTGCAACTCGACCGCAAAATTTCGAACCGCAGAATTTTCCCTTCCATGGATATCATTTCATCCGGAACAAGGCGGGAAGATTTGCTTCATGATAAAGACGTGCTGCAACGCATGTGGATATTGCGCAGACATCTTTCCGACATGAACCCGGTGGAAGCCATGGAGTTTGTGAAGGACCGAATCGAGAAAACCAAAAACAACGAGGAGTTTCTCATCTCTATGAATTCGTGATTCGTTACCTCCCTTATTTACTTGCCGTGCTTTGGTTAGGTATCCGCATAGCTGGTGGGTACTCAGTGGATTTCAATTATGAAAGGGGAAAAACCATCGGCATTTTCACCAATCTTGCAATCATTCTCATAATCATTCTTGTTTCGCTTTATGGAACCCTCAAGATAAAATCCACCTCCACTTTTCTGGATGATTTCCGGCTGTGCGTGAAAGGCGCTTTGAAATATATCCTGCCCATGATGGTCTTGCTCATTTTCTATTACTCCGCGTTTAGTTATGAATTGGAAACAACCAGAAACAGTAAGTACCAAGAAATAATATCAAGTCTTGATACCGATGAAGAACTGATGAAGGCCAAAACAGAAAATGCAATGTTCAGGGATATGAGCCGCGAACAAATTATGGCCAACTGGAAAAGCAGCGCTGATTTTATCTACAGCCTTAAAGCTATTGCTGGTGCAGGCCTGCTTGTACTCATAATCATTGCGTTTGCTTACTCTGCAATTGGCACCTGGTTGTGGCGCACTGTGCTGCGCACAGGGGCTGATGCTGATCACAAAATAAATGGGAAAACTTCGCCCGGGCAATAAAAGGCAGAGGATTTAGTTGGGCTATTTTTACAACCGTACACAGATGAAACTGCTATTAAGATATTCCATTCTTCTCCTGTTGGGTCTTGTTATCTTTTCTGATGGTGTAATGGCACAGAAGAGAATTCGAGGCCAGAAAAACCTGGCGTACTTCGATAGCAAACCCTATCACTTTGGTTTCCTTCTTTCATGGAACACGTCATCCTTCTTCTTGGATTTAAAACCGGACTACACTTTTAACGATTCGTTGCTGAGTGTTGCCAATGTTCCCCAGGCAGGATTCAACCTGGGCATGCTCGCCTCTTTAAACTTGAATAAGAATGTGAGTTTCCGGTTTATTCCCACGCTCTCGTTTCAAGACAGGGGACTTGAATACCGTTTTCATAAAGCAGACGGAGGCACACAAACCTTTCTGAAAAGAACTGAATCAGTTTGGCTGGAATTTCCGTTGATTCTGAAACTGCGCACCAACCGCGTAGGAAATTTTGCTGCTTATGCATTGGTAGGTGGAAAGTATGGCCTCGATATGCAAACACAAAAAGACGTGAATAATGATGTGGCCAGCGACATTATCATAAAACTACAGGACCGTGATTATTCCATTGATGCAGGCGGAGGATTCGACTTTTTTCTGGAGTATTTCAAGTTTGCCATTGAAATGAAAACTGCATTTGGGCTGCCAGATGTACTACTGCACGAGGATCATCAATTCTCGGCACCCCTTTCAAAACTCCGCACCCGTACGTTTATTTTTTCCATTTCGTTTGAGGGATAGCGAACTTCAGAACGTGTGATTAGTTTCGCACCTCATGTTTTTTCCTGCAAGAAACACCCCCCGCTGGATTATTTTTTTGATAGATGTTGTCATTTGTGTGATAGCATTCATGGGTGCTTACCTGGTAAGGTTTGAGTTCCATGTTCCCGCATTGGAAATTCAATTGGCCAAAGCCTTCTTCCCCATTTTTATTGCAGTACGTGCACTTTCCTTTTTAATCGGGAAGACCTATGCGGGCATCATTCGATTTACCAGCACACAGGATACGCTGAGGATTTTCCTGGTACTCACTACGGGCAGTTTGCTGTTTGCTGGACTGAACCAGGTGCGTTACCATTTTGCAGATGAAACTTTTTTCATACCGAACTCCATCATCATTGTCGAGTATCTCATTTCGCTGGTGGTGATGGTGGTGAGCCGTATCACAATAAAAGTGTTGTACTTGGAACTAAAAACTCCGGCAAAGGCGAAAACGCGCGTTGTGATTTTCGGTGCTGGTGAGGCGGGCATCATTACCAAACGCTCCCTTGATCGCGACCGAAAAAGCGGTGTTTATGTGGTGGCATTTCTGGATGACGATGTGGGCAAAAGCGGAAAAAAAATTGAAGGAACTTCTATCTATCACTCCTCCAAGGCGGAAGAATTTTTTTCATCCGGAAAAACCGATGAAATCATTCTGGCAATCCAGAAACTTGACAAGGGAAGAAAAAATGAATTGGTGAATCTTGCACTTAAATACAATGTGCGTGTGCGCAATGTTCCACCCATTGGCCAATGGATAGGTGGCGAGTTGAGTGCAAAACAAATCAGGAATGTTAAGATTGAAGACTTGCTGGGAAGGGAAACCATTAGGCTGGACAGCACTGCTGTGCGCGCTCAGGTTAAAGACAAGGTGGTGGTAGTGACAGGTGCCGCAGGGAGCATAGGCAGCGAATTGGTGAGGCAACTGCTAGCCTACGGTCCGAAAAAAATTGTGCTCTGTGATCAATCGGAAACTCCGTTGTTCGAGCTGGAAAATGAATTGAAGAATTCAGGTCAATTGCATTGGTGCGAAATGGTGATGGGCGATGTGCGGCAATACGACCGCATGAAAAGAATGATGGAGTATTTCCGTCCCCACATTGTTTATCACGCTGCCGCTTACAAGCATGTGCCGTTGATGGAAAGCAACCCAAGCGAAGCGGTGCTGGCCAACGTGCTTGGCACAAAAAATCTTGTGGATCTTGCCCACGACCTGGGTGTGGAAACTTTTGTTTTCGTTAGCACAGACAAGGCCGTAAATCCCACAAGTGTGATGGGGGCAACCAAGCGTGTAGCAGAAATCTATTCGCAATCGAAATCATCCGTTTCTAATACAAAGTTCATCACTACCCGCTTTGGCAATGTGCTGGGGAGCAACGGCTCTGTAATTCCTGTTTTTAAAAAGCAAATTGAATCTGGAGGGCCGGTAACTGTTACCCACCGTGATGTGATGCGTTTCTTCATGACTATTCCCGAAGCGGTGCAGCTGGTGCTGGAGGCGGGTGCCATGGGAAAGGGAGGAGAAATTTTCGCGTTCGATATGGGCGAAAGTGTGCGCATAGCAGACCTTGCCGAAAACATGATTCGTCTTTCGGGATTTGAACCGCACACGGAAATCGAAATCAAATTCACCGGCCTTCGTCCGGGGGAAAAGCTTTTTGAAGAAGTGTTGAGTGAAAAAGAAAATGCTGTTCCAACACATCATCCCAAAATTCTTGCGGCACGGGAAACGCAACATGAATTTGAAAGTGTGAATGCACAAGTGAAAGACCTCATCTCATTGTTCGACACGCAGGACAATGAAAAGCTGGTGCAGAGACTGAAAGCGATGGTGCCGGAGTATCAATCGAAGAATTCAGTATTTGAAAAACTGGATAGATGAGGTTCTTCTGTTTGCCTGTTTGAAGTGCCCCGCTCCTCATGATTTGCCGACTTTGTTTGAGCGTTGAGAAATGAATCATTTAATCGTTTACTTGTCTAAAATCCCGTTTCGTATAGATTTGCCACGGAGAGATGGCAGAGCGGTTGATTGCACCAGTCTTGAAAACTGGCTTGGGTAATACCAACGGGGGTTCGAATCCCTCTCTCTCCGCTGGAACCCTGTTAGAAAGAAAGCGAAAAATTCTGAAAAGTCCCGTCAATGCTGATGTTTGACGGGATTTTTCTTTTCTTATGACTGCGAAGAAAAACGTCAATTTCAGCAAAAAATACCCCTGGTTCAGGAGCGAATTGGGAGCGGATTTACAGAGGAAGTTTTAGAAAACTTTCAAGCTGCTTACCTCCAACTTTCACAAGCGAATCAAAGGTCTGAATCCTTCGCGGATTGTCGCACCTATTCGCTAGCACAGTCATTCCCAGTGGCCGAGGTTTGCAAACCATAACGCCATGCATATAAAGCCAATCGTTTTAAACTTCATTCTCAAAAGGAAGACCGGGCACCCCGAACTTCACACATTATATATGCGTGCTTCCATTGGCGAAAGGACAATACTTATTTCGCTGAAGCATGACATTGACCCTAATCACTGGGACAACAGAAACCAGCGACTCAGAGGCAAGCACTTTGATCAGGCATTCCTTGATTCAGTAATGAGTCAATACCGACAGCGGGCACTCTCCATTTACATGGACATGATTCAGCGCGGGATGGCTCCTGATCTTTCCGTTACCCGGGAGCGACTTATTGATAGCAATCACAACTCGTCCGGTGAACCAATGTTCCTCGAACTGTTTGATAGGATTATCAAGCGTAAGCTGACGTTGTCCGGTCAAAATAATAGCCCGGCAACTATCCAGAAATACTCCAGGTGCAAAATCCACCTCCAGAACCTCATTCAGTCAAACTTCCAGACAAAAGACATTCGATTTGATAAACTCAGCCTCACTTTCATCGAGGACTTTGAAGTTTATCTCAGGGGTCATGGTTGTTGCCACAACACATCAATGAAGTATTTGCAAACTGTAAAGACGGTTTTCAAAAATGGGTTGGCTCATGGATATATCCGGCACGACCCCTTTGCCCAATTCAAGATCAGTCTTCAAGAAGTTGTAAGACCATATCTAACCGAGCAGGAAATTGATCGCATGCTTCGCCAACCGATTGAATCGGAAAGATTGTGCCGGGTGCGCGACCATTTCATCTTTAGCTGCTTTACGGGTCTTGCATACATTGATCTGAAAGGATTGAGGATGAAACATATTCATCATGAAGGTGGACGTTTCTGGATACGCACCAGGCGACAAAAGACGAATACCAAAACCAACGTGCCTCTTCTTGAAATTCCCTTCCAACTCATTCAGCAGCGCTTTGGTGATTGGCAAAAAAGAGAACCCGAAGAAGAAATATTCCACGTTATGAGTAACCAGAAAATGAATGACTACCTGAAAGAACTCGCTACTCTGTGTAACATTCAAAAGGCGCTCACATTCCATGATATTCAATTCCGTTGGTGATCCGGCAATCACATCGGCCATACATTTCAGGAACGAACCATGCACGGTTTGGTCACCGAATCTGTATTCCTGTGCAACTTCAAAATCCTGCGCTGCGCTTATTATCAGTGCACCGTTTTTTTCAGGTTGTGGGTAAGTCCTATCATCCTGAATCACCTCATCTCCTGTAGCGAGCATCTTGATGCCGGTACTAACACCTCGAGCCATGGAACCACTGTGGCAACATTCGAAAATCGCTGTAACCGTTACACCCTTGTCAATAAATTGCTGGAAGAGGTTGGCGAGTTCTTTATCGCGAATTAGTTTGCCCGCATAGATGCCATCGGCCGGCACAATGGTTTCATCTTTTTTGTCTGGCTCGATGGAAAGCGGATTCCTGATTTGACTTCCGTGCCCTGAAAAGAGAAAGAAAAACACATCCCCGGAATTTGCCACTTGCAGTTGTTCGTTAAGTGCAATCAAAATTGCATCGTGCGTGGCTTCATGGTTCAGCAACCAGGAAATATTGGAGGCTTCAAAACCAAACCTTGCCTGGAGAATTTGATCCATGACCATTACATCATTTTCACAACCGAGTAGGTTTGTGATTTCCTGGCTCCGTGTTTTTAAATGAACTGCACTGTCGGGTTTTTGATAGTTGTTAATGCCAATGAGCAGAGCGCGGTTGGTTTGGCATTGGCAAAGCCAAGGTGAGAACGAAAATGCTATAAGAAAAATGAACGGGATGATTTTCTGATATGCTATGCGACTAAAGGCGCAAGCATTTTTTGGGAATTGGCTTCCCTGAATCTTCATTTTGAATGGTAAAGTTTGATTCATTCTGACACGGTTTTAGTTCCATACAGAAGTTTAGGTCGGTTCAAACGTAAGCCCTTCCCGGTGGTTCTGCGCGTTTCCGTGCAGAAAAATTGATTCCCGGATATTTTTTATCAGCAATTATTTGAATCAGGAAAATCGCGTAAATCCGGTAAAACTTATAGAACCCCTTCAGTCTATCCATGAATTGGAATTTGAAGAAGTGTTTTGTGCAGGTTCCTTTTTTTGATCGGCAATGGATTTTTCTCCATTGGCCACCTTTGATTCAGTTCTCATCAGGTCCCCCTCCTTAGCTTCAAATCGTGCGCTCTTCAACTCAAAATTCTCAAGCCAGTACCTAAGAGCAAAAGCCGGGTCTTCGTCCTCGAGCATGAATTGTTTTACCGGCCCGAAAAATTCCTTGACTTGTGCTTTGTCACATGTCGGAAGAAAAATGCGCAGCACCCGCGGATCATAAAAACGGAAATATAATTCTTTGCCATCTTCGGTTTTTACCAATAAGAATTTGCGAAAGTGTTTTCTTAAATCTTCTAACGAAACTGTAGTCTCCACAAACATGCCCCACGAATTTCCCCAGCCTTTTTCTAATAACCATTTTCCAAATTCTGAATCGGGTTGGTAAGCAAATAAATAAGGTGCAACGGAACTCAGCAACTCCTCACTCTGCCCCATATACAAACTCAAAAAATTTGTTTGCAACTGTTGGGCAGTATCTAACTCACCAAAGATGCGGGCTGCATCGAGGATGGAGTAGGTGTGGCTGAGCTGATCTTGATTTTGACCTAACATTACTATATCTTACATTATTTCATTTTAAAACCTATTCATTATCGATATAATATTTTAACTTTAAGTTTCATATTTAATCATCCATATAAGGAATTTCTATAAATTCATTATCATTAACAATATTTATAATTGCTTCCTCGATTGAGTTTCCACACTTAAATAATAAAGAATCATATGCCATATAAACTTGATTTTTACCATCTACCATTATAATATAATAGTTTCTATAAGCAGTTCCGATTACTGTTAGTTGTGATTGAGTTCTAATATTATACTCTTCCTCTAATCTTTCTGGGGCTTCTATTTTACATGCTTCTTCAAAATTAAAATCAAAATAATCTTCTTTGTTGCTTTTTTTATTAAAAAAAATAATCTTAATGAATCCTAATTTTTCAAGTATTTGAACAACATTGGAAAAAATAGGGAACCCGTATTTTTTATATACTGATTGAATAATATCAGTAGAAATATGGTGGTCTTCATTCCAACCAGACTTTATTAAAATATTTTTTACTTTATCAATGTCCATTTTAGTTATTTTTTGCTTGTCATTTCAACTCCTTCAAATGTTTGTTGGCAATTATTGCAGGGTTCAAAATCAGAAACCACACCAGTATTTTTCTCAATCTTCACCGTATGGATTTCCAAATCTTCAATCTTTGCACCATCTTTTAATGCTTCGTTAGCTGCATCAACTTCTGCACAATTATCAGGAGAATGTCTTTCCAAACTTTCTTTAGGCATTCTTTGCTCCAATTCAGGATGCAAATCAGTTCTGGGAGGTTTTACCCTACCGCTTTCGCCAGTATAAACTTTACCTGTCTTTTTATCAACTGCTACACTAACAGCTCTTGGAAGTTTAGATTTTGATCTTCCACTTTTTAATATTTTTTCAGCGGCTTTTTTTGCTTCCTTTTGTGCAAGACCTTTTGCCCACTTTCCAAGACTTGGAAATATTTTTACAATCTTTGCGCCAATTCCCCTTCCAAGAGCACCAAGAGGCCCTGATGCTAACTTAAGCACTGGACCTAATACAGCTCCAATAGCAGCCCCCCACAATCCAGATTTAAGAGCACATGCAATAAATATATCTTTATGATCCATTAAATCGCTTACAATGGATTCTGTTGCGCCAGCCACAAAACCGGATATTGCTCCTATTATTACAAGAGCCACCAATGAACCAGCAATTACAGGTGCAGATATTCCAATAGCTCCTGCAACAGCAACCGCTGCGGCTGCCGTTGCAACCCCTGCAACAATACCTGCTCCAACAGAAAGTACATTTTTAGTATTTAACCACTCAGGCCAGTTACCATCCGTGTCAATTTTATTATATGGGTCATTGGCAGCATAACTATAGTTATTTGCTCCAAACAAAATCCATTTAGGATCAAGAGATAAAAAACTGCGTAAATAAGGACTGTAATAACGGGCAAGGTTATAATGCAACCCTGTTTCATTATCAAAATATTGACCTGCTAATCTCCAGGGTTGTTTAATCTTCTCAATAGAAATATTTGCTTTCCCAAATGCGGTGTAGCTTGCACTCCAAACTATTTCCCCTCTTTCATCATGCACTCTTATTATTGCTCCACGTACATCTTTTTGAAAATAATAAATTTTGTTTCCCTCTATAAATGCAACAGGAACATTACTGTCAGTATAAATATATTCGCGGTTAATAACTAAATCTGCTTTGCTATATTCTTCGGATAGTAATTTATCACCTGCCCAAAAATATTTGTATGCTTCATTACCATTTGACTTTCCAACTCTTCTTCCTAAACCATCGTACCAATACTCCCATGTCTCATTATTAATCAGAGCATGTTTTAAAGTATTATTTTCTGAGAATTTGAATTTAAATTTTCTGTTATTATCATCATTAAATCCCGATAAATTTCCTGCTTTGTCATATTCTAAAAGGTTATTGCCAAGACGCTTTACCTCGTCCATTAAGCCTATCTCTATTTTGATTTCATTGGCTTGTATTATATTTCCTTTTGCATCATAAGAATATTTCTCGTAATTATTTTGGTTGTTTTCCTTAGCAGAAGTTAAGCGATGTTCAGCATCATACTCAAACTGCCAATCTCTTGCGGTATTTTTTTCTAAGTCATGTAATGTTTTCAAACGACCCAGTTCGTCATAAGAGTAAGTTTGTTCTGAGATTACACTTCCCGATTTATTTATCAGTCTTGATTTCTGCAAACCGCTGAAAACAAAATTTTTTTGTTCCTCATTTATTCCGTTTGGATAGTTAATTTGGGATAAAGTTCCATCAGCATTGTACTGATAATTTATTTCCTTATCGCCAATTTTTACCGATTGCAGTTCATCATCCTCATTATACTCATAAGTAACTTTTAATCCACTTGGGTAAATAATCTTTTTAAGTAACTCATTATCGTAAATGTAAATTACTTTAGACTCTTGATATGATTCAGATAGCGGTCTTCCATATTCATCATACTCATAAGAAATAATTCCTGTTGAATTTTCAATAGATTGTACTTGAAGTTTCTCATTAAGTTTAATATCCTGAAAACTTCCATCTTCCCATTCAATTCTTTCAAGATAAAGTTCACCACTATAAATAGTTTTTGTTTTACCATTTCGCAGCTTTACTACTTCAGCATCTAAATCTTCATTGTATGATACTTCCTGTGAAGTTCCATCAGGAAGTAAAATTTTTTCCATTCCTCCAAAAGAATCCATAGTAAACTGAATCTGCCTGCCTAATGAATCTTTCAGTTGATGAATTAATTTTCCATCAATTATTGTTGTATTAAAAAATTGAGTTTCACCAGCACGATTGGTAATAGAAATCAACTTATCGTTTTCTCCATACTGAAAACGAACACTTTTTTTATCAGGAAAAACAATTTCAGAAATCTGGCTCTTGGCAGTATAAACTATTTCAAGTATTGCACCATTTATATTAATACTTTTAGGTAATTCGTCTTTGTATTTTAAATTTAATGTTTCTTTAGTTGCAAGCTCAATTTGACTGAGTCTATCCTCTTCATCATAAGTAAAATTGCTTTTTACACCAGTTGGCTTGGTGAATTGACTTAACAAATTCTTTTCTGAATAGTCAAGAACTGATTTTCTCTTTTTCGAATCTAGTATATGAACACTATTTTCAGTCTCGTAAATTTTTTCATAACCATTACTTTGAAGTTGAGCAAGAAATTTTTCTCTTGCTTTGGCTCTTAGCGGAACCCTAAAAACATCAAGCTGATTATTTTTTATTTGAAACATAAAACGTAGCTTATGTTTTTTCACATGGTAACATTCCCATTGCACCTTCCGCAGCAGCAACTCCAGCAGTAACTGCCTGAGGACTTACTTCACCTATTAATACAGTGGGGCATCCAAGAACAATTGTCCCACCATGTGCGCACATATCACCCATCCTTGCAGCGGGCTTCCCACCTATCATCACGCCAACACTTCCAAGAATAATTGTATCAGGAGGTCCAACACATGTACACATATCACCCATCACAGCAGCAGGCATTCCTCCAATTAAAACTGTGGGTACTCCTGGTCCAACTATTGGTCCGCCAACATGAGGTTTGGGTCCATCAAACATTGGACATACGTGCATGTCTGTTATTCTTGCTGCTGGTTTTCCCATGGCTATTTGATGTAACTGTTCAATGATTCGCCTGTTGCTATTCTGGCTCCCCATTCCGAGCGGTGGGCAAGTTTTAGAGTATTCCTGACGGCTTCATAAATGACCACGTCTTCCAGTTTCATTGTTTTAATCTTTTTGTTTCTCCACCAGGCCCTCGGAGAATTCTTTACAAATTTCGCTACTGCGAGGGCTATGCTTTTGAAGGAAGTCGGAACTTTATATAAAAATGCCTTCATCAAGGCATGAACAACTCCCATGGCATTGCTTGCCTCTATCGCAGCAAGCAGCAGCCCTTGGGCAAAAGCAATATAGTTTGCAGTAAATTCTGATGACTTTAGTTCTGAGGAACCGAAGAGGAATGTCATGACGCGATGTGCCTCTTCCTGACTAAGAAAAATTTCTGATTGTGAAAATTTATTTAAAAGTGCCATGGTGGTAGGTATAATTTTTTTCAGAGGTGTGCAAAATGTGATATCGTGGCAAATTCCTCCGAGCTGCTTTCCTTTATCCCTTTAAAGCGCGGTATCACATATTGTTTGAAACCACCAATCCGGTGATCTGTAGCTCGGTAAACCTTGCTCTTAAACATCTGAGAAACTTCCGGCTGATCCGAAAAGTGTTTTTGCGGACCAGTAGCACCTACATACGCAATTACGCTTTTCTTGAATTCGATCTTCACGCGCCAATTCAGTTTCGACCAATGTTCAAGTATGGCCAAGTTGTCGTGTACCACTTTCTTTTTAGTCTTCTCCGAAAAATCTCCCCAACTGCGGAAGACTTCCATTAGTGCTTTCATTGTTTCACGGTCAACCCAGCAATCAGAAAACCGGTTTTTCTTTTTCTGGGAAACAAACCGCCAAAGTGCATCGCCTGGTTCCATTTCAACTGTCTGAATGCTTTGTGCATCATCAAACATAGTTTTTTGATGATGGCTAAGCAGATCTGATTTGCTCTGCACTGCCGTTGAAACAATTGTTTTCATTTCGCAAAGTTTATCTGAATGGTATCATCTTCAAGGCTCTGATATCAGGATTACGTTATGTTTTCGCTGTTACGTTCCGACTCAATCCACCACATAAAACCACTTGGCATCATTCGAATTCACAGTTTGCAAATCCTTCTTCTTGATGGTGCGCTTTTTCACTTTGCCTTGAGCAGCCTATTGACCCCAAACTGTAATTCCGTTGTCGGTATGCGAAATGTAAATGGCTGCATGTCCACCATATTCTTCTCCTTTGAAAGTGGCAATAGCAGTACCTCTGGCAATTGCACCAGGTGTTGATGTCAATACATGAGTACCCTTTTTCCATTGTTGGGTGAGCGGAGCTTTTGTAACCTTTTGCACGAAATAAGCACATTCGGTGGTAGATTTCATTTCACCGCCACGTTCGCGCTTGTACACAAATGTTGAATCGTTGTCGTAGTCCTTAAAAGCGTCACTGAGTTGGTAAGCCATGACTTTAGAGTAGTTGGTTAATGAATTGGTTTGGTTCTCACTCATCAAGTATAGTAATGAGCGGATAGATAGTTTAGGAAAACGCCTCAAAAGTATTCGCCTTTTTTAAATGACAAAATTTTTCAGGATTTTTTTTGCATCTATGGGTTAGTCAATCTCATTTAGATTTGGCGAACCTAAACTAACTGAACAAGTTTTCATCCAGTCAAATTAACCATGATGAAATTCTTACCAATGAATTCATTCATGCCAAAATGAAAATCGAATGGCAGAAGAAGCAAACCGAATTGACTATACGTTCATAGCACAACAGGAAGGCAGTGCCACAGTTGCCTATGTTCCTCAGTGCACATTGAAGAGTACCACCAACAAAGACAACCAGGCCTGCTTTGGAAAAAATGTAGGTGACGTCATTGGAAAAAGTGGTGTAACCATTGGCAAAGGTTTCGATATAGGTCAGAACAATTTGTATGATCTGAAAAATCGCATGTATCTTTCGCAGGGCATGATTGATAAACTTTCGCCCTACCTTGAAAAAAGAAAGAAGGATGCAGTTGCGGCATTGAACAAAACTCCGCTTGTCTTGAGTTCAACTGAACTTGCCGAATTGAATCGGGCAATGAAACATAGTGAACTGAAAAAACTTTTGAATGCTTACGGCACCGACATCAACAACACTGCTAAGACTGCCTTTCACACACTTCCAGTCCAAGCCCAGACAGCTATTGCTTCATGGGCATTCCAGGGAATTTACACGGACAAACCGGTTTGGAAATCTTTTGTGATGCAGGACTGGACAAAGGCCAGCGAACAGTTGAAAGCCGAAACACTTTATAGCGGAAGAAGAAAAGCAGAAGCCGCTTTGCTCGATGAACTTATAAGTACTACCGCAAATTAAATTCTCATGAACGTACCGATACCAGGAACGAAACTCATTCCCAAACAAAACAACTACAACCAGAATCGCGGCATTGTTCAAAGCCTGTTGGGAAGAATTCTTTTTGTTTCAAATGGCTTTGTTACTTGCAGACTTTACCCTTCAGGTTTAAAAAACCGACCTATTGATTTTTGCATTGGCGAGCATCAGCTTGGGGAGAATTTTCACCTCTTACAAGAAGATCAAGAAAAACTTAATCCGTACAGCGACTACAACAGGAAGAGACATGAATGGGAAAAAGTGTTTTTCAACATACATAGCAAGTTGAAGTATTCCGATGTGAGAATTCCATCTGGGTTTTGACCGAAAATTTAAAAATGACCGAAACAATAAACTACTCCGAAGACCTCAAAAAAGCGGTGCACATTGCACAGCAATTCGCTCGCGATTATTCCAACCCGAAGTTTTCGCCAGCACATCTTCTGCGCGCGTTGCTTCATAAAGATGCAGGCCTCATGCAATTGATGATAAACCTGGGCAAGGACATTTACTTTATGGAAGAATGGGCCGATGTGCGCATTGAACAACAACCTAAAGGAAAAGCGGAAGATCCCATTCGTGGCGATGATAAAATTGTGGTCGTGATGGAAGAAGCGGACATCATCCGCCTTAAAATTGGTAAGGATGTTATTGATCCTTTATGTGTACTCGCGGCTCTGTCAATTCCCGGTCTTGCATTCAGTTACGATCAACTCAAATCTTTTCCCATCCGGCAGGATGAGTTGCTTAAAGAAAGTGTTGCGAGTGCTGAACTTCAATCCGCCCTATCGCCCTCCAACGGACAAAGTGGTGCACCCGATACCGCCAATACCGGAGCACTGCTTAAATACTGCGTGGACAAAACTGAACGCGGACGGCAAGGCAAACTCGATAATATTATTGGCCGCGACCGCGAAGTGCGCATGGTGGCCGAAATTCTTGGACGCAGAAGCAAACCCAACGTAATTATTGTAGGCGAGCCGGGTGTGGGCAAGACCGCACTAGTTGATGGATTTGCATTGAACATCATAGAAGGAAAAGTTCCGGGAGCGTTGAAGAATGCACGCCTTTTCGAATTGGACTTCGGTGCATTGGTGGCAGGTGCTGCTTACAAAGGAGAAGTGGAAGACCGCCTGAAAAAGATTATGGCCGAACTCAAAAATTTCGAAAAGGCAATTCTCTTTATTGATGAAATACACATGCTGTTGGATAAAAACGGAGGCGCTGGCGGAGCAGCGCAATTACTAAAACCCGAATTGGCACGGGGAGAACTCACCGTGATTGGAGCCACCACTAACGAAGAGTTTCGCAAACATGTGGAACCCGATGAAGCTTTCAGCCGAAGGTTCGAAATACTTCGGGTAGATGAACCGGATGAATCCACAGCAGCCCGCATGGTAAAAATGATTGCACCGTATTATGAAAAACATCATGAAATAAAACTTGCCGGAGATGCCGTGCCGGAAGCGGTGCGATTGGCAAGGCGATACGATAAGGACCGCAGGCTTCCAGATAGTGCCATTGACCTTATTGATAGAACGATGAGCGTTGTGCGCCTGATGGGCGAAACATCAAAGGAAGAATTGACTGCACTTGGTGTTGCTCTAACAGAACTTGACAATCAAAAACTCGAAGAAGCAGAAATGCTAAAAGAATTGCAGTGGTTCAGCGTTCAGATGAAAGACAAAGTGAGCCATGTCTTGTTCAGCCAGATCGAAGATGAATCCGATGCAGCCAAAATGGAAACTTCCATTGAAGTAAAAGCTTTTCTTGATAAGACCCTGAAAAAACTCGAAGAACTTTCGGGCAACAAAAAAGATTCAGTAGAAAAAATTGATCTCGCTGCTGTGATTTCAAATAAAACTGGAATTCCTCTTGGCAAACTTCAGTCGCAGGAAAAAGAACGGTTGATGAACATGGAGGAATACCTTAAGAAAAGAGTGGTGGGACAAGACCACGGACTTAAGGCCATCAATGCAGCCATTCTTGAATCGCGTTCCGGCCTTAGCAAACCTGGCCAGCCAATAGGTTCGTTTTTCTTCCTTGGTCCCACCGGCACAGGTAAAACCGAATTGGCGAAATCGCTTGCTGAATTTTTGTTTGCTGATGAAAACGCACTCATCCGTTTCGACATGAGCGAATTCAAAGAAGAACACAGTGCCGCTTTATTATATGGTGCTCCTCCAGGATATGTGGGGTACGAAGAAGGCGGAATGCTCGTAAACAAAATCCGGGAGAAACCTTATAGTATAGTGTTGTTCGATGAAATTGAGAAAGCACATAAAAGTGTATTTGATCTTTTCCTCCAGATTCTTGATGAAGGAAAACTGCATGATCGCCTGGGCAAAGAAGGCGACTTTTCCAATTCAGTTGTCCTGTTCACTTCCAACATAGGATCCGATTTTATCATAGAAAAATTTACTGCCGGTGAAATACCAAAACAAAACGACCTGATGGAAATCATGCAGAAATATTTCCGTCCTGAGTTCCTGGGAAGGCTTACCGAAATAATTCCATTCGCGCCTATCAGCGAAAAAATTGCGCTCAGCATTTTCAACATTCACCTACAGAGCTTAATCAAGACACTTGAAAAACAAGGCATCATTCTTCAACTTACTGATGAAGCAAAAAAATCATTGGCTATGTCCGGCTTCACTCCCAAATATGGTGCGCGTCCGTTGCAGGGCGTTATCCGCAACCAACTTCGCAGACCTCTATCGCGAATGATAATTTCAGGTGAGATTGGTAAAGGCGCAATGGTGAAAATTGAGTTAGGAGATGATGGAGAAGTAAAATGGTCGCATTGACTTGGGCAAATGTTTTGTCCAATAAAATAAATTTGTAAAACAGCGAATGTTAATATATTTACCCGCTTTATCGAAACAATTAACCTTAATAAACTCACAACATGTTTGAGTACGGCCTAGGCGGAACTGAACGCAAAAAGGATGGTGCAGGCGAAGCATTCGCTGAAATACAATTGAACCGCAGCATCTTCATCCAGCAACTTACCAGTGAAGTACAGAATACACCTGAGATAGTTCAGGGACTGGATACCGTTGAAGCGGCCTTCAACCATTTCAAACCCAATATTGAAATAGAATACGAACAGGAAGATGGCTCCGCTTCTAAGGAGAATGTCAGCTTCAGCAACCTAGGCGATTTTGGGGTAAAAGGCATTACCAATAAAAGCAAATTCCTGCAAGACCAGAATGTGAAACACGAGCAATACCAGAAATTTATGAAGAACCTTAAAAGTTCGAAACCATTGCAAACCCTGCTCGCCAATCCTGAAATGAAACAGGCATACATCACCGCACTTCAAGCCATGATAATGGAACTTGAAGAAGCCGGTGCATAATTTTGATCCAACCACATCAACTCCTAAATAAAAGAGAATGTCAGACCTCCAACAACAGCAACAAGGAAGACAAGCTGCGGAACGCGAAAGTGTAAAAATTGAAAATGCTGCCAGCGCACTTGCCGAAAGCGTTGGCAAACTAGCCAAAGTGGGTGGCTACTCGCTTATTGAATCTACCGTTGACGGTGCTCAAAACCTTAACCCCGAGCGCGAAGCCCGCAAACAAATTTTTCTTACCGAAGCCGATCAAAAGAAAGATCGGCAAAACCTAAAGCGCGTACTTGACATGTGGATGGAAACCATTGCCGATGGCAATAGCGTACCCGACATGATTGAAAAGTGCCGGGAAAAGGCGGAAGTAGCTGCCAAGACGCTGAAGAAAAATCAGAAAAAGGCACTTGATACAACACGCAATCTTGAACAGGGCTGGCGTTCGCTCAACCTGTTTTACAAAAACACCGAAGAAACAAAGTTGAAGAATGTTGCTGTACTAAATGCAGGCATGGAGCAACTCACCGACCTTGACAACCCGTTATTCCATGATGCCATTCAGGACGAACTGAGCCGGAGTTATGATCGCCTCGATTTGCGTAACAACTATTCCATGGTTGTGATACCGGGATACATGGGATCGAACCCAGTGCTGGAAAAATGGGGGAAGACCTGCTTTAAGAATAAGGTCATGATGATCACTGATTTCAGGGATCTTAACAAAGAAGACGATATTATTGAAATGTTTGAAAAGGCCAACCATACCGGTGGCGAAGATTGGAAAAGCCATGTGATGATGACATGCAACTGGCTTATTGGCCGGGGCAAATCCGAAGAAGTGGGCGAAGGAAAAGACCTTACTGTACCGCCTTCATCAGCATTGGCTGGTCGAGTTTACAGTACGCTAATGTCGCAGGTTACTGCCGGTAAAGAATACGGTGGTCTCAACGAGGTGGCAGGTGCAGTGATAGGCAACATGAAGAAGAGCACATTTACATCTATGGAAAAAATGGGCCTTATCCCCATGGTAAATGAATATGGAAAAGTAATGGCCTTTTCCGGCAAAACGCTTTTCACCGGTGATGACCAGGGAATGCAGACTTACTCGGTGATGCGCGTGTTCGATTTTGTGATGAAAACACTAATGGACTTCCTTAACCGCAAGGCATTTGTAAACTGGAGCCCTAACGTGAAAAAAGATCTTCAGGAGCAGATTGAGAAATTTATGGACAGGATTACAGGGCCGAAAAAGCTGATCGAAAAATTTAAGATCCAACATTTCGACCGCGACCCCAACGATAAAGGCAAGATTAATTTTATGCTTCACATGACGCCTTATTTCCCGGCTAAGAATTTTGTGATTGACCTAAAAGGTACTAAAGGCGATGAGGCAGAAAGTTCAGTAGCATGGGATGCCAATGTGGCTCAACAGAAATAGAACATGTGTATATTCAAAATAGTTATTTAATATTAACCAAATCCCTTACATCAAATGTCGTTTAATGCAAATCTTTCAATTGATGGTGGAGCAGATGTTCGAGTGCTTCACTGCAGCTACGCGCTAAACCGCGATGTGGATTCTACAGGCCGCCCTTCTTCAACGATTCGCGGAGGTACTATCCAACTCGAGGTCGAGTCCACCGAAGACACATCCCTCTTCGCTTGGATGATTGACCAGTACACTACCAAGAATGGAAAAGTTACGTTCCTTAAACGCGATTCAAAAGCCAAGATGAAGGAACTGAGCTGGGAGAACGGGTACATCGTTCAAATCAGCGAGAGTATTGACTCAGTGGGCGCAAATCCAATGACAATACATTTCGTTGTATCGGCACAAAAAATTACTGTGGGTGATGCCACTCATGAGAATCCATGGCCGATTTAGTTGTATTCAGCAAACGTTCTTCCCTCCACGGGTAAAGTCCGTTTCAGGGTGCACAATGCACTCCTCCAATCTGAAAAAGCACAGTTCGAATTATTTCTTACTGTGCTTTTTCTTCTTTCAACTATTCAAGTTAACCAAAAATACCGATTGTTATGGCACATGAAAATCTTCACCTGAAAGTTGAAGTGGAAATAGACGGAGCCGGCAAAAAGCTCGACACCATTTCCCACCTGAGCATTGTGCAAAGAATAGACTGGCACCACACTTTTGAAATTCGCGCATCGTTAGAATCGGTGGAGGGTGACCGCAAATACACCATAGACAAATCGAAAGATTTTGTGGGCAAGGGTATCAAGATCGGTCTTAAAGCCCAACAGGGAAGTAGCCAGCTCAATTTTTTCAAAGGAGTAATAACCGAAGTTAGCCTTTCACGCTATGGCGGTGCTGCTGCTGATCTGCTTATCCGCGGCTTCAGTCCATCAATACTACTTGATGATGGTCCCCATTGCGCATCACACCTGGAAAAACCCCTTTCACAAATTGTTGATGCCACTACACAAGGCTATCCGGTAAACCTGCTGGCCATGAAGAGCAGCCCAAGCCCTGACACCATGATGCCCTTTGCGGTTCAATACAATGAAAGTGCTTACAATTTTTTAGGGCGACTAGCCAATTCGCATGGTCAATGGTTTTATTACAACGGCTCCGAAATGATTTTCGGCAAACCGGATGGAAAATCGAAAGCCGATCTTTTTTTCGGACATGATCTCAGCAACTTCGAACTTTCAGTTAAAGTGTCGCCACTCAAATTTGAAGCACATACTTATGACTATGTGAAAAACGAACAACTGAAACAGGCATCGTCCAATGCAGTGCCTGGTGTGGATACCTGGGCGAGTCATGCCGTAAAAAGTTCGGACTCGCTATACAATTCGAGTCATACCTACCATTCGCCCGAAGTAATAAAAGACCAGGGCATGTTGAAAGCGGTAACTGAAAGCAGGAAGAATGCACTAGCTGCTTCGCTGGTGGTGTTTACCGGTGTCAGTGATAATCCAGTGCTCAATGCGGGCACGCGAATCACCGTGAAGGGTGCCGCAACTGCATCCATCGGAGGCGATAAACTGGACTACGGGCAATACATTATTACCAGCGTGGCACACCAGACAGATGGTCTTGGCTCTTATCAAAACAGGTTCGAAGCTATACCTGCCGATTTGAAAGTATCTCCACTTAATGCAAACATAAAAGAAACACTGGACGAAAACCAGGTGGCCAAAGTGGTGGATAATAAAGACCCCGATGCCTTAGGAAGAATCAAGGTACAATACTACTGGCAGAAAAGTGCCGATACCACTCCGTGGTTAAGAATGACCACCCCCCATGCCGGCAAGGAACGAGGTTTTTACATGTTGCCGGAAATCGGTGACGAAGTGATAGTGGGTTTCGAACATGGCAATGCAAGCATACCTTTTGTGATTGGAAGTCTATACAACGGAAAAGAAAATAGCAGTGACCGTTACGACAACGACAACTACATAAAAACCATTCGCACAATTAGCGGCAACGAAATTCGGTTAAGCGATAAAAGTGGTGAAGAAGCCATTCACATTTTTACCAAGGACAAAATGAACGAAGTGCTCATCACTATGAAAGATGATGGCCTGGTAAAAATTCTTTCCAACAAAAACATAATGGTGGAAGCAAAAGATGGAATAGAAGTTAAATCGAAGACGATGAAATTTACAGCTGAAGAATCTATCGAGTTCAAGGCAAAAGAATTTAAAGTAGGTACTGATACCCTGATCCAACTGGACAGCATGAAAGACTTGAAATCAAAAGGACTTAATGTGACCACTGAAGCCACCAGTGCATTAAAGATGAGTTCCAACGCCACGGCTGAATTTACCGCCAATGCCACTATGGAAATTTCGGGTAATGCAAAAACCACTGTAAAAGCAACTGGACAACTGGAACTTTCGGCTGCTGCACAGGCTACACTTAAAGCGGGGATCGTCATGATTAATTGATGAATTTAGCATGAGCAGTTACTACCGCTTCCCGCTCAACTTCTCAAACCTTATACAGAAAAAGGAGTTGGCCACCTGCGGTCTGGAGAAATCCATTGCACAAAACATTTACCTTATCCTAACCTCCCAGTTTGGGGAATTCAGGTACGATGAAACCTACGGATGCTCCATCTGGGAACATGATTTTGAAAACATTGTTTCCGTGCACTCCTGGAAAGATCGCATTGCACAATCCATAAGGTTATCGCTCATACGCCACGAAATGCGCTTGCTAAATCCCACAGTGCGTATTGAAATTGGACAGGAAGAAAAAGTGATGCCGGGAAAAGAACACATCAGCCGAATTAAAAAGTGCATTGACATAACCGTGAGCGGTACCATAGCCGAGACCAACGAACCTTTTACACCTTACACCCAGCGATTGTACATCAGTCCGTTTTCATTCGATTGAGTTGAGCAATAGAGTTACCAGGTTAGGCGCAGGCATAATCCCTTGCCTTCCCTTCCCAAAAGGAAGTGGAGGGATGGGACTACTTGTGAAAAGCGGATTAGTAGATTTTCGCGACCTAACTTGATAGCCCAATTGTTTTTATAGCGTTACCAACTTAGGTCGCGAAAGTTTAGAAATGAAAAACGCATTTTGGTAAATGACGACTGTCCCATTAACATTGGCCCCTCACACCCCTGCCCCTAAAGGGTCACCCCACCTGCCGAACGCGGGAAGACCCTTTAGGGGCAGGGGTGTGTTGTGGCTGGAGTACAGGCAACAGGAATCGAGCGACCTAACTTGATAGCCCAATTGTTTTTATTTGCTGACCAAACGATACATCAATGAGCTTGCGAAAAAAAGATACCCAGCAAACACGCGACCGCATAAGGGCCCGCATGATGCGCAACGCCTCCGAATTGTGGGGGCAGCCCAACGCATCACTCGAATCGTTCGATCCGCTGGTGGGCATGTTGATTGGCGCGTGCGCTGCGGAAGTTGAAAAGGTTTACAACGATTTACAAACCTCGCAATCGCGTGTGCTGGAAAGGCTGGCACACCTGCTTACACCCCAGGTGCTAAAGGGTGCTCGTGCAGCACATGGCATTTTGTACAGCCGGGGCGTGGAACCGGTTGCGCCCATCAAACGAGAGTTCCAGTATTTCATCCAGAAAAAATCTCCCTCCCGCGAGAGTTCATCACGAGAGGATTTCACTCAGGTATTTTTTTCTCCAGTACAGCAGATCAAGGTATGGGATGCCGGAATAAAAATGATGGTGAGCGGACGTATCATACAATCCGTAGCAAATGTTTTTGATCGCGAAGTGGTGTCAGAAGCCAGGGGGCAGAAAAAATTCCAGCCGAACATTCTTTATATCGGGGTGGAAATGAACAGGCGCATCGAAAATATTTCCGGCCTGTCATTTTACTTCGATTGGATAAACGATGCCGACCGCAACCACTACTACCGGCTGCTGCCGCTCACCCAATGGTTTGTAGGCAACAGCCCCTTGCAAATTACACAGGGACTACCTCAACTGGACCAGCAACACAATGCTATTGGCGATTTCGAAATTGAACTGGAGAACGACCTCTCGAAAGTGGCTGAAAAAAGTGTATCGCAGTTATACGATCAGCGTTTTATCACCATCAGCCAGAACATGAAAATGGATACGGATGCGGATACTAAAAAATATCCCTCTGAATTTGAAAACGTGTTTTCAACCCAAGAGCTTGCACCATTAAAAGATTCATTGTTGTGGCTGCGGGTAGAATTTCCACCGGCAATGAATCCCGATGCGCTGGCCGATGTTATTTGCTCGCTCAATTGTTATCCGGTAATAAACAGGAGACTTCACGAATTTTCCTACCGCCTGCAGAGCGGTTCCAATATCATTCCGCTGAAATCGGAAGGCGAATTGTTTTTCAGTCTTAAAGCTGTGCGCAGTTCCAGCGGAAACCAATTTATACCTGCAGCCGCTAAGGACATTATGAAATCGCAGGCCGACACTTACCTCTTGCGACAAGGCGGGGTAGAAAGATTCGATGCCCGCACCGCATCCGAACTGCTTACTTACTTGTTGGACTTGCTTCGTGATGAAAGTGCATCGTTCGCCATTTATGGCAACGACCTTATCTCGACCAACCTACGCGAATTGCAACAACTGATGAATTCGCTTTCACAAAAAGTGGACGCCACCAACCTCAGCGAAGAGCAGGTGTCTTACCTCATTATTAATTCCACTGCCGACACTGAAAATATCTTCACTGAATTTTGGGGAACCCATGGCGAATTTGCCAACAACATTCGCAGCAGTGCTAAACTGATGCCCTTCTCTGGGTATGAAGTGCGCAGCGAAAGCGTGATGATGCTAACGAATACCCAGGGCGGGCGTGATAACCTGACCAACAACGAAACGCTGGACGCTTTTCGCAAAGCATTGATGACCCGCGGCAGGGTAGTTACACCCAACGACATCCGCCTGCTGGTGCAACACGAAATGGGATCGCGAGTGGCTGGTGTGGAGGTAAAGCGGGGAATGCGCATCAGTGCCGATGCAAAGCATGGCTACGAAAGATCGGTGGATGTTATTATTACGCCTTCCGATGAAATTTCGAACCACGGACAATGGGAAGGCATGTGTGCCAGTCTTGAAAATACTATTACTATGCAGACTTCGGGCTACTATCCAGTGCGCGTATTAATGTCAAACCAAAAAGAGCGAGCATGAACCTCAAAGAAAAATACGATGACAATGCTGATGTGCGGGCCGAAGTGATAGCGGCTGACCTACTCGATGATGGTGTTCTCCTAAACAACATTACCGTGCGCCCGGCAGGAACTTTTCGCAGAACCTACAGCAAGGATGTGTTGAGCGCTGAAAAGGTGCCTGATGAAACAGGCACCAGTTTCAAACTGGAAATGGAAGTGAGCCGCGAAGGCATATACGATATGTTGCCCGAAGGTCTTTTTCACCAGCCCGATGCTAACAAGCGGGCAACAAATGTGGGCGATGTAGTAACTCATATCCGCAAAACAAGGAAGGAAGAAGAAGACTCGCGCAAATTTTTTCTTGCCATTGAAAAAGAACTTTACCGCCTCCGCATTCTGGTGGAACTGGAAGAACGAAAAACACTGGAAGATTACAGCGACCATTTCAGGAACGAATTGTTCTTCCAGGTGTGGCCGGATTTGTATATCCTGAAAAAAGAATATGTGAACCCGCTTATCCAGGTACTACCACACGCATTTAAAATATGTGGCAATATTCAACTCACAGAATATTGTTTCAGCAAAGTGTTGGGCTATGATGTTAGCATTCGCATCACCGAGGTAATGAAAAGAAATGTGGAGAATACAAATACGACAAGACTAGGAAACTCCAGGCTGGGCATTGATGCGTTTGCGGGTGATGTGCTCATAGATTTTTTTCCTGAGACGGTTATCAGCATAGGCCCGTTAGGCAAAAAGCAGGTTCCCGATTTTAGCACTGGTGGCAGCGCATGGCTGGCTTACCAGGTGTTGTGCAATTACCTGCTTCCGGCTGATGCCGAACCGGAAATGAAACTGAGGATACAACGGGGCGAAGAACATTTAGTTTTGACCACCGAAAAATTTGATGGCATATTGAACCATACATCCTGCATCTGATGGGACTGATAAAAAAACTTCGAGCACTTGGTACCCTGGGGCTAATCCCCATCCTCCTGATTATCTCCATTGTGGTGCTGTTAATTTTTATGCGATCGAAGCAGGGCATCAACCGCAAGCAGGTTTTGCGTTACGCACTGTTAACCATTTTCATGTTCCTCCTTTGTTCATGCATCATTTTTACCGAGCAGAAAAGTGCTATGGTCACCTTTGTTATTCTGCAATCTTTTGCACTTGTGCTGGGCACTTTGCATTGCTGGCTTATGTACCTGTGGTTTAAATGGGCCAGCCGCGAAACTTTTTGGGCCGAATTTCTCTTCACACTTTTTGTTACCTGTGCAGGCGTAACTATTTTCCTGTTGGTCACATCAATGGTTGCCGCCACCGATTGGGGAGAGGTCAATATTCCCGATTTTGTGAAATGGTACAGCTTAGCTTTTATCACTTTTCTTATTCCTTACCTGGTGCTCAAATTATTTGATTATGCCTGGGCCGTGCCACCCACCATGTACAAGTTGTGGTATTATCCGGTGGGAGCAGATATTCCAGATCCTTCGGAATTTGAGTTGGAAGACCACATGAAAATTGTAGAGTTCGAACTGGATCACCTGCCTGGCGAAGATCCGCAACGAAGCGAAGTAAAAATTCCGGAACGAATGGAGATAGGTCAACTGTTTATGGCCTTCATCCACCTCAATTCCAGAAAGCAACCGGACAAACCGATAGAGTATATGGATGAAAACCAAAACGCATATGGATGGATTTTTTCCAGGAAGAAGAAAGTCTTTTTTAATCGTTCTAAAATCTACAATCCTGAGGCAACGTTCAACGACAACAAGATAAAAGAACGGGACATCATTATTGCCGAACGTGTTGAATACGAATAAAGAATTACGATGCTCAAATTCATAAAATATTATCCTGTAAACTGGACCGATGGCATGAAGTTAACCCGCGAGCATTTTGTGTCGTGGGAGCAGGCCATTCACGATTCCATTCGCGATGGATCGAACCAACGGCTCACCTCCTACAACTACGGATTGTTGCCGCCCATACCAGGAGTGGAACGCAGCCTGGAATTGGAAGTCATAGTGGATCGCACAGGGCTGATAAGAGTTGTACTAAAAAGTTGTCGCGCAATAACTCCCGCAGGCGCCCGTATCGAAGTGGTGAATATGGAAGGAACCGATATTCATACCAGCATAGGCCAACTCACGGATGAATTCAATTTCCAGAACCACAACGGAAAAACACTTTATGTAGTGCTGAGTGTAAATCTTTTTGAACGCAAACCTTTTGGCGAACCTATTGGCGGAGAGCAACCACAACGTTTCCCCTACTCCATTCCTGCCTACAGTATAAAAGTGGTTCCCGAAGATCAATACGAAGATGTAGGCATGTGGCATTTACCGGTGGCCAAACTGGTAGTGCAGCAAAACGCAGCACAGTTAATTGATACTTACATACCGCCCTCTTCCACCATGGAAAGCCATTACGACCTGGCCAGGCTATGCGATGAAACGGCAGTGTTCCTCAACACCATGGAGAAAGACACGGGCATTATTCTCCAAAAAATTTATACCCGGAAACAAACCACGCTCACCGAAATAGCCGAGCATCTGTGCGACCGTATGATGGGCTGGTTCTCCACCCACATTCCTGCTTTTCGCTGGACAGCGCGGGAGAATGCACCCATTTACTTTTTTGCTTCGCTGTCGTCATTGGCAAGGGTAATGAAGAATGCCTTGGAAATGCGATCAGGCAGCGGGCGCGAAGAGTTTATAAACTACCTGACCGACTGGGATGAATTCAACTTGCAACAGGGCGAGTTCGAAGCATTGCTGAACGACCTTGTACTGCTCAACTACAACCACCAGGACATTTCCGATGCGGTAATAAAACTGCGAAGAGTATGCAGCAAAATGCAACAGGTTTTTGCCAAGCTGGCCAAACTCGACTTTATAGGAAAAGAGAAAGACCCGGGAATAATAGTAACACAGCGCACCGCCAAAGAAGCCGACAAAAAAACCAAGAGCGGGTTCTGGAAAGACTAAGCCATATCATCAAGAACAATTTCACCAAAAAATACTTTACCCATGGAACCTATCAACAAAAAAGAAAGAAACGAAGCCTTCTGGAAATTCCTGCTCATGTTCGTTATAGCAATGGTTGTGGTGGGGTTGGCTTTTTTTTCTGTGGTCGAAGTGACAAATGCACTGTCGGTGACTGATCGGGAAAAGTTGATTAAACTGGATCATCAGTCAATCGATGGAGAAAAGATTGTTACTTCAATGAACAATGTGAATATTGGGTTAGACAAGTTAAAAGAAGCATCAGAAGTCAATGAAACTAGCACTGCAAAGCGAAATGCAGATGCGTTCATTGATTCATTTCAAGACTTGATTCCGAAGGATTCAAGTTTCAATCAAACAATACTGATTGATCTTAAGGAATCCTATTTCCAGCTATCACAGACAATGGCGGATATCAATTTGAAAGATGATTCGTTGAGAACAATAGTAAAGGCATTGTCCACGAAAACTGAATCATATAACGACATTTATAAACTTTACTATGGTTTTTGTGAAGCTGCCGGAATTAAGCCCAAGGAAAAGGAGTAATAATGCCCGACAGATTCAAAGACAAAAATCCAACGCTTGATAAACTGCTTTCAGATTCAGCCGTAGCAATTTCCCAAGGATGAATAGATTTGAAAGCAAAGTCATCACCAGATTCACTTTCTACCTATGGTCGAATTCTGATTAAGTTTGATCGAACCATTTTTTCTTGCTATAACATTATTGACAAGGAAAGAGAATCGAGGAAAAAGTTGCTTGAGAATCATGAAATAGATTTAAAAAATTTGTCAAAGACAAAGGACGATGAATGTGACAAAAAAATCAGAGAATTGCCTACACCACAAGGAGTGCCCAAATGAAAATTTGTTTCCTTTTTTGTCCTGTCCACTTATTGACGATAATGAGCGTATGTGCAAACGCTCTCCGAACAAGAATTCAAATGAGGAGTAGGAATCTCTCAAATCAATTAATTTTTTTGTAATTGACTCTGCGGAACCTCAGCGTCCTCTGTGTCTCCGCGGTAAAAAAAAAGTGTATGGAGCAGTGAGGATATTTTCACTGTCAATCTCCCGAGCTTCATCTTAGGGCCTCAATTGAGATTTTTTTCGCATTACAGCTATCTCCCGATATTTCCCGCTCATTCCCAACAATGGTTTTCCGCGAAATACCACAACCCGGCAACGAACTAGTTAAACTTGATGCAAGTGGAAACCTTGTCATTCGCAGTCGTGTGGACAAAGGCCAGCAGCGCCAAGATTTGGAAAACAACATGTTGCCCGGATCTCGTGTGGGCTTGCAGGGTTGGGAACGTTCGCATAGCCAGGGTGCAGGCACAGGGCACGAGAGTCCTTTCGGTATTGTGTATGCACCGAGCATCGTAAACCAGCAATACCAAAATCTGGGAGTTGAAAAAAAAATACGTGATTTGTTCGAGGCACTACCCAAATTTGAAAAGAGAAAGGGGGACATCATCCTGGTGTTGCAAACCGTCACTGCTACCTGGTGGGAAACCTTTCCCAAAAAGCGCGACACGCGAAGGCTGAAAGACATCACCTACACCATAGAATCACACAGTCAGAGTTTAGGCACGTGGACTATCCTATTCGAAGCAACCATCTGGGTGGACAATGCTGCTCTTAGCCCGCGCTGTGGATTTGAGGTGGACCCCAATGTGAGTGTGGGGATGATCTGGAAGGAGAATCCGTTTTACCGTTAGCATAAAAAGGACGATGAACTCAAACTTCCGCCCGGGCCTCCGTTTCAGGATTCGCGATACCACGGAAACACGCAACCTTGGTCTATCGCCACATGGCTCGCATGGATGGGTAACTCACATAGATGATACGTACATCAGTATGGTGATCACTAGTGGAAAAATTCCCGAACACGAAATCAAAGCAAAGACTACATACGAAAATTTTCAACTTCATTTCACCATTGATCCGTTTACTGCACCCGATCATGAAAAGGTGAAGGGATTTGGTTGCGAAAGAATATTTCCGTAGAAGCTCGTAAAATGTTTTTTTGTTGAGTGATTTTTATACTTTCGGCCTCCTTAATTAACCACCACCTAAATGAGACTATTCAGATGCTTGAGCGTGATGCTTTTTCTGATCGGCAGTCGCTGTGGTTCAAATGACAGTGACCGTGATGGATGCCCCGATGATGCTGATGAATGTCCAGATGATTTTGGCACCAAGATGAATAACTACTGCCCTGATACAGATAAGGACGGAACAATTGACCGGGAAGATGATTGCCCAAATGAGTACGCATTGGGTGAGGCAAAAGGCTGCCCCGATGTGGACGAAGATCGAGTACCGGATAGAAACGAACGTGACCCCGGCAACATTGATCAATGCCTAAATATTACCGGCAGCGATGCAAACTGCGGCTGCCCAATGAGTGACTATGATGAAGACGGCATACAGGATTGTCATGACAGTTGCCTAACGGAAGGCGACAGGCGTTATGTAGATGAAAAAGGCTGCTGGAAATACATCCGCACAGCTTGCGAGGACAGGGAAGACCATTATGCTACCATTAATTGGGATGGGAAAACCTTCGACCTTGCGCAAAAACCCCTTCTTGACAAACTGGTGAACCATCAGCAATGGGCTGACACAGCGAACTGGCTAATTATTCGTGCATTCGAACTGGAGAGTATGCCACATCCCAACTACGAAGTACTCGAAGAACGATGCCGGATAATCAGTAATCACTTGATAGAGTACGTGGGAATAGACCCAGCCCGCATCAAGATAAATGTTTGCGGAAAAGATGGCCGCAACTGCCAATGCCCTGTACCGGAAAATTTCACTAACGCGGATGTGATTATTTTGAAGTGGAAGTGGGAATGAGATACCGATGGCCAATCATGTAAGATCCATAACTATGAAAAGAGAAAATTTGAAGTTGAAAGCAAATCACGCTCGAACTAAGTTCATACACTTGATTTGTTTGTTAGTACTGTTTGCGACTAGCCATACTTTGATGGCCCAAGATTGTAATATTGAATCAGGCTGTCCTGATTCTCTAATAATCAATGGCTCTAGCTTTTCAGTAGCCGACAATGCAGTTAGTATCTATACAACTGCACTTTGTGTTGGAACGGAAATTACCCTGGCTGTACCCATCGGTAACTATGGACTAGATAATGTAGTATTTCAGTGGTATATTGGCGCTGATGATGGCAGCGATAGTTATGATGGTTTAGGAAGTAGTTTTACTCATACCCTTACAGGGGATACACAATTCACATTGAATATTGATGATTCTGGATCGTGTAATAACACTGAACTTTGCATTCTGTTTGACAATGTAAATCCAACTCCAATAATTTCAGCAACTCCCGACCCAGGCAACTCCATGTGCGATGGAGAATACATTGACTTTACTCTGACCGGTGGCACTACTTATTCATGGACAGCCACGGATAGCGGAAATGATATTAACGGTGAGGCCATTGGTACTAACCAAACCAGCTTTGCATATCAGACTTTACAGAATGATGGCTCAACAAGTCAAACCGTTGAATACTGTTTTACTACCGCATCATCCTTCAATTGTACAAGTACAAACACCGAATGCGACACCATTGCGGTTCACCCGTCACCTTCAGGTGCATTAACCGGAACTTCTAATGCTTGTTTTGGTGATCCAATAACCGTAACCTTGTCTATTGTGGAAGGTAGCCCATCGTATTCGGTTACTTATACGATAAATGGCAGTAGCGTTGACTATGAAAACCTTATAGATAGTCTGGAGTTTACCGTTAGCATTAGCGATAGTAATTCAACAACCATCGTGCTGACTGAATTGGTAGATGAATTAGGATGTTCAGCTGACTTTCAGGGACTGGATACATTGGTGATAGAAACATTATTGCTGCCTTATGTTGAACTTTTGGATTTTCCCGATTCACTTTGTGCGAATGAAAATCTCATAGTTAGTTTCCAAGGCACAAACAATGCTGATTTCAGTTTTGAATTTAATGATGAAGTACAATATGACTCACTCAATTCATCTGGGCAATTGAGCAATTTAGACCTTGGAGTCTTGGGGAATGACAATGTCACTATCAACAATTTCATAGTTATTTTGGGAAACTGCGTTGACACCTTGACGACACAATGTGGTGTGATCCCTTGGCCTGTTCCTGAACAGCCTTGCCTCCTAAATCCCGCCACCCCATGCTCCAATGCCCAGAGCATTTATTTCGAAGTGGATACCATCAATCCAGAATGTGTAAATGGTGTGGCGATTGACAATTATATCTGGTCAATTGATCCAACAGTTAGTGATACAGCTATCACAGATGCGAGTCCCGGATTCAATCCTGTCGCACATATTGATTTTGGAGATTCAGTAACGTACACTATTTCTGTTTTTGCCGAAAGCGATGAAGGCTGCCTGTCCGATATATTAGATTACCAGTTCAGCCCAGATGCTAATGCACCAGAAGCATTTACTATTGCATCCCTCGGCAGCGGTGACAATTTCCTGCTGTACGTTACCCAGAACGATCCTACCTACTCATTTCAATGGGGCTGCACCGAACCGGATTCATTGATATCAACTTCATTTCCAGGTGAAGTATTCCAGTCGTTCTTTATCAACCAGGATTCTATTGCTACATGCTATTATTGGTGTGAAATCACCTATCAGGGCTGCACCACCATTTCATACTATCTAAATGGACTGAATGTCCCGAATACCATTACTACAGAACTACGTATCTGGCCAAACCCAACTTCCGGGATATTAAATATCACCGGGCACCACTTATCGCAATACAATTCAGTTGATCTTTTTAACGGAACCGGTGTCATGGTTCTCTCGAACGAAATAACCAACGGCACTCAGTCAATCGAAATAAATATGGCCGGACTTTCTGCTGGTGTATATCATATTCGCCTCCGCGGTATTCACGCTTCAGCCAACATTAAAATAGTAAAGGAATGAAGAAACTCAGAGTGATTTTGTTTAGTTTGCTTTTTGCTCCAGCCATGGTTCAGTCACAGGAACTGTCAGATGCTGAATTGATCCATTTGTTCACAGCCAAAGATTCGCTACTTCGTCTATTTAACGATCTGGGTGATTTTCGTTCAGTTACTGACGAGTTCGATCCCACAGAAGCAACAGCCTGGTCCAATTTGTTTGTTGCTGGTGTGATGGTTCACGATGGCATTGTGCCTCCGAGAAATGGAAAGGGAAAAATATCAGAGAAGCCTTTAGGCGTAATGAAACCGCCTGGGCAGTTTACCACTGATATCAAAACAAATTATCCGCTGGGTTTAGAATTTTACAGGGTGACCCGTGGTAAAATCCTCTACAACAAAGCCCGGCAAGGAATCATTGTTGCCATTTTAGAAACCACCGCAGAAGCCACCACACATGACGGTTTCAAAATATCGTGCACCGACACCATAGAGATAGAGATGCAACCCGCACTACCCTCCGCTCAATTAAAAATATCATCACTTAAACTGTTGGGTTCATCTATTATTTGTGAAGAGTGCCCGGAACCGGAACCCGTTTATGTAGAAATTCCGGACACAATCATTCGCCAACCCGAACGCAAAGACACCATCAGGAAAGTGCGGGATCCCATTCAACTTCCTGCCTTCTCATGGGCCGTTTCAGGAAAAGGCTGTTATGGCATCAGCAGTATAAAAACGGATGATTTTACATCTGCACAATACGACACATCACACTACTCCAACCTTATTGTCGATCAAAGTGAAACCAAAGGCTACAGACATACACCAAAAATGGTTTCAAGCGCTGGAATTAACTTGCACCTCATAATTGGGAAAGCTGAAAAATTTTCGATTAATCTGGGATTGTTATATCAGCGAGGGAAATCAACATTGGATGTGGACACGCAAAAAATTGCCTTCAAGTCTTACCATGAAGCAAATTCGATTTACTACAAGAGTACATTAACCATAAGCGCCATCAACGAAGGTTGGACAATTGCACAGGTGAGTGCTGATATATCAATGGCCTTAGTTGTTTCGTTAGGAAAATCCTTGCATTTGCAGCCATACGCAGGTGTCGCTTTACCATTACAAGCCTCATTGACCTATACAGGAAATGCATTGTTAGCGATCAGTAACAGGTATTCCGGGCATTCCGCTGACGGTTTTTCAGAGACAGATTCATTTGACGATTTGCTCTTTTCCAATGACATGGCAGGTTCAAATTCAGGAGAAGAAGAGACTCACTTGTCAACCGGGCAAACAGTTGGTTGGGACGCCACAATGCCGCGAAATAAGAATGCAGACGAAAAGGAGGTTACCGGAATAAAAGCCAACACTGCCTGGTTTGCCGGCATCAATCTACTGCTAGTACCTCCCGATGTTTCCGGATTCAAGATTGGTGTTGAGATGAGATCAACGACATTCAACCAGGAGGTAAAATCTTTCAAACAAATAGATGCTAGCACTGACACCTACAATAGTTACCTCCTAGCTGACGACAAGATTGACTGGAACACATTTACCATTAACCTTTCTTACGTTCTTAAATTTTAAATATATCCCTGCCATGGCAAGACCACTTAGAAAAAGGAAACAGATAAGTCCTGTTCTCTTTATCACTTTCGGTGCGGTAATAATGCTGGCCTGTGCTTTTATTGGCTACAAGATGTTGTCAAAGAAAAATTGTGAAGACCTAAAGGGAGAAATCAATATATCATCAGACAACGGCCAATACCTTGCCGGTGAGCCAATACGCTTTACCTATTCTGGAGATCAACTCGATTCTATTCGATGGGATTTTGGCGACAACACCCCGGGCAATATGTCAACGGATGTATATCACACATTTCAATTACCCGGAGCCTACGAAGTGAAGGCTATCTGCAACGGTGAATGCGTACTGAAAAAACCCATAGAAGTTTTACTGAACAAGGAGTTTGTACCGGAAGAAACCATGGAAATATCCATAAGGCAAAGCGCTGATATAATACGGGTAGGTGAAACTGTAACTTTTGAGTGCATAGCCGCAAATGATACTTCATGGATATGGTCGTTCACTGACGATAAATCGGCCACAAGCAAGGAGCGAAAACAATTGGCGACCTATAAGTTCAGGGATGTTTGTGAAGGCGGGGGGGTGAGTGTTTTTGTGAATGGCAAACACCCCCAATCAATAAAAGTAAATGTGTTGCCCGAGCAAACCAAAGCTTTAAAAACTGGCGCGAAACCTATCGAGTTTACCGCCAGCGACTTTGTAAAAATGTTTAAGCAAAACCAGGGCGGAGGCGACAATACTATTAAGATTACAGCAAAAAATAGTAGGCTGCTTTGTGAGAAGGCCGTGGTGATAATAGATGGGCAAAAGCCAAAACTCAACACTTTCCTCGACAAGCACCAAATGAGTTCTGATATCAATATTGAGAAGTACAATATAAAGGTAGAAAGGAATGCGGAATGTGGTGCTTATCAATTTACCCTTACCAAAAAATAACCAACGCACCATGAGACTAATCCTAATCATAGTTTTCTTTTTAATTCAGTGCATTGCCTTTTCGCAAGCCACCACACACATTTATTGCATTGATGCAAGCGATAAGAAAGACTTAGGAGCAGCAGGATCGGGGCTAGCCGCCATTTACGATCATATAGAACTGGACACCACCGAATCAAAATTTCTGTTCTACGCTTTCAATGATGAGAAACCGGAAACGGCTACCAGCCGGAAAAAGGCGTTAAAATCAATTGGAGAACTGAGCAAAAACCCTCCCTATTCTCCTTCATCGAAAGAGTTGAAAGCAATGGTTGATTACATGAGGGATTATTCTACAGGGCTGGATGGAAATATCGTGATTCACTTCCTTGTTTCTACCCAGTTGGCTAAAGACATCTACCAATCCGCTTACCCAGGCGGGATTCTATTTTGCCTCAATTCATTGCCACAGGAAATGATGCTGCTGGATAGCGACATTACAAAAGCGGGAGTACATCTCTACTATGTAAATCCAACAGGTGAATTGAAACCTGAAAACCTTGCTGATGCTTTAGAATTTTACAACGACATTCAATTGCCGTATAGCACCCCCAACCTAACACACAATCTCACAAAATGAAACTGAAGGCCCTTGTAATCGTTATTCTCCAATCTTTCTCTCTGGTTGGAGCCAGTCAGGTATTTGACGGCACTCCACCCTACGTTATTCCCCGTACCTATGAAACACCTGATGGCACCATTGTACCGGCAACAGAAAAATGCGATGGTCCATTGTGCGATGCATGGTTTGTATTTAGCGACAGGGACAACAACCCCACATATACAGATAAGGATTGCACCAAGCCCAATGGCAAGATGATGTCCTTTATGGATCTGTTTTATGTGGTGGAGGTGGCTGAGGAAGGAAGAAAACTTTTGCTTGTTAAAGTAGATGGCGAAATAGGCGAAACATTCGGACTTAAAGATGTTAAGTGGGGCTGGGTGGATTATTCGCGTATGCTTCTATGGCGCAAGCCTCTTGTAAAAAAGGAATCGAGATTTACACGCAAGGCTTTAGTCGTTACTCCTTATGATGAGTCGGATTCCAAGATAGCAGATGTAGGCAAGAATGTAGATGTCCGCAATTCACCCGACTCCAGCAGTTCTCTCAATGACAGAGATCTTCGCCAGTTTGTATTCCTGTTCATTTACAAAGTTGATGGTATCTCCGGCAATATGCTGGTGGGATTAAAACCCGCAATGCCCGATGGCGAACAAGCAAAAGAAGATATGCTGGGATGGGTTTCCTCCAAGGATGTGCAGGAATGGCCGAGTCGCCTGGTGCTGGCACCCAGGGACAGTGATGATTTGAGGGCCAGGCTCAATGATAAAAACATCAAGGTTAATCTTTTTAAAACCAAGGAGGCGGCAATGGACTTTGCATCCAATGGAAAAGAGCTCAACATTTATCCCTCACCGCTTAACGATAATTTTATGAATTGGGATGGAACAAAGGCCGGCTTTCCGCGCTTTCCGGTTTTCGAACAATTTAACCGATCTGACAATCTGATTTTACAAGCTGGCGTGATAACCGGAACGTATGATTCGGAAAATGGAAACCTGGAAGTGCTATCATTGGATGAAACCGTAAAAATGAACGAAGTCCATGAAGAAAACAGGAGTGCAGTGAGCAAGATAAACATAGTTATTGTGATGGATGCGGCAGAAAATTTTTCTGATAAATGGACAAGTATCCAGAAAGCCATTCTCAAAATATCAGAACAGATGGAGAGTATTTCATACAACGAAGGCGGGAATGAATTCAATTTCGCCCTTGTGTTGTACGGACAGCCGGGCACCCAACCTGTCGAAACCATCCTGAAGGCTAGAGCTTCGAGCGCCATTAAGGGCTATCGCGACCTGGTAATTGAACGGGCAGGCAGCGAATACAGAAACCTTCTAGGTGGTTTGCAACATGCGCTGCAACTGCCCAATCTCGGTGTTGATGAAACCAATGTGATTGTGGTTTTTGGTAACAGTGGAAGTACCGATGCTGACGAAAAAAATCTTCATGATAAAGTGAAGAACTTACTCGTAGAAAAATCAGCCGCGTTGTATGCGTACAAATTGGTATCCGGTTCTGATTTCGGTTACCAAAAAAAATTCACTAGACAATTGCAAAAGTTGATGGAAGAATCGGCCTCTAGTGCCCTCAATTCATTCAGAGAGGATAAATACACTCATGTTAAAATTAAAATGCAGCAAGCACTTACTGACAGATACACGAAAACCTCCCTGCCCTATCCCGATATCTCCCCAATACCTGGAGCATCGGCTTTCATTGGTCAGGGTGAATTTCTCGACTCGGATTTAATGGCCAAGGACATTGCCGAAGTTGTAAAGAACCGTAACGATGACATCAATAAATTAAAAAACAACGCAGGCCGGATGCAATATGGCACTGGTACAGTGCGTGAAAACAATTCAGCAGATAGCCTAAATATGGAAAGATCCAACTTTACCGATGAACAGAAAAAAGTTTTATTGAATACTACCAAGAAGCAGCTCTGCATTACGGGGTGGGTGCCCCAGCGGCTGCTGACCGAAGAATTTAAGGATGATTTGTTTGAATTCCAATTATTGCTCACCCAGGCCGAGTTCAATGAACTGCTCAACAAATTCGAAAAAATTGCAGACATAAGATATGCATCAGGAACTAAAAAAAATGAAATCGCTAAAGCCTGCCTCATTGGTTTGGCGGAGGCATTTGTTGGAAGCGAATCGAAAGAAATAATGAACCTCAAAGCCAGCGAGGTGCTGGAAAAAATTGCGCAACTCCCTCTGAAAAACAAAACTCTTTATAAATACACCATTGCCGAAATCGAGAACATGGGTTCGGAAGAACTGGCTGAGGTAGCAACTGTTCTTGAAAACATGCTGAAAAAAATTGCAGCCGTAAAAGAGAACGACAAGAAATACAGCTTCAAGCAAGAAGGCGCCACATTTTACTGGCTGCCTTTCAGCGTTTTTCAATAAAGCGCCTTCCCATCAGAACAATACATTATGAGCCAGGAGTCGAATGTGTTATTCAGAATTAATAATCTTTACTGCTCGTACCACCTGGACGGCAGCAAGTGTGTGCTGCACATTCCGCAACTGGAAATTCCAAGGGCCAAACTTGTTTTTATAGTAGGCCCCTCGGGCTGTGGCAAAAGCACCCTGCTGGAATTGCTGGGGCTTATGAATTTCACTATCTCATCGGGATCAGTGGAGTTTTTTGTGGACCAAGCTACAAGCGTACAGCTGGAAGAAATATGGCTAAATGAAAACCAGCTTTCATCATTCAGGAGAAAAAACTTCAGCTTTATTTTCCAAAACACGAACCTGATGGAGAACCTGACGGTCTACGATAACGTGAATGCTGCTCAGATGATCCAAGGTTCGGCAGAATATGCGAAGGCCACGCAGCGAACAGCAAGTACGCTTGCACAAGTAAACCTGGACTCGCATGAAATTAATGCCACCACATTTCCCAACAACATTTCAGGCGGACAAAGGCAACGTGTTTCATTCGCCCGTGCGCTTGCCACAGAAAGCCAGGTAATGTTGTGTGATGAGCCAACGGGTAACCTGGACGAAGTGAATGCGGTTGATCTAATAGGAGTTTTAAAAGAGCAATGCGATGCAGGCAGGTCAATTATCATTGTGAGTCACGATATCAGGCTTGCCATAAATTACGCTGACGCCATTATTTCGCTGAGGAAAACCACAGCAGGCTACGGCATACTTGAGCCAACGGATATTTACATGCGTCATCAGTGGCAATCTATGAGCGCTGATGAAGTCCGTGATTTTTCATCCGCATTGCTGGCGTGTACTACCGAAGAGTCCATTCCTAACACTCCAGAAGTCGTTCTGCCAATGAACGCAAATGAATCGTTCCGCAACTACTCGTCATTGCTTCGGAAAAAGGAAGCCGCAGTTCTTTCAGGAAAGCGAAAAGGAAAATTGATTCTGTCCACGCTCATATTTTTTATCACCTTGCTGGCGCTTGGCTTTGGCAATGGCAGTATTGAGTACCTGAAGAAAAAAGCAAGTAACCCGCTTGTCAACTATGTAAGCCTGGAAATTGATTGGGGAATTGACGAAGAAGTGAGCAAAATGTTGAAACGCATCAATTCCAGATCGACAGAAAAGGAACGCTTCCATATCAACTACCTGTCTGGCTTCTACGAGCAATTATTGCATCCACTCACCTATTCGAAAAACAACATGGGCACAACATCTCTTGTTGCAGAGTGCAGAACCATTGGTGACGTAAACGATAAATTGCTGGAAGTTTTGCTGGACTCTGCAAACTGTGTAGCAGGTGGACAGTTCAACACCCAATGCAATTTGGATGTGGTGGTTACAGAAAAATTTCTGCGAAGGCTCGGATATTCTGAATTCCCAGCCACCCTGGTTTTTTCCGAAAACAGTATCCGACTTAATGGAGAATCACAAAAAGTTTATAACCTACCCATTCCTATTGTGGCAGTGGTAAAAGAGATTCCTGGAAAATTCGATATCCTGATGCTGGAAAGTTTGTACCACTTCTTAATGACCGCGTTGGACCTTGATCTGGAAAAGCATCAGCTGAGTTACATTATTCGTCAGGAAGATGTTGCACAAGTGGAAAGCAAGGTGCCTGGACTGCTTGACTCGCATAAACTGGATTCTAATCATGTAACGATGCGTTTTTCATCCGAGTGCGATCCTTCATGGATGAATGGAAAAATCATGACATTGGAGTTCGACTTTCCGCGCAATGGAGATATGCAGATAGTACGTGAGCTGATAATGGAAGAGCTGGCACCCGGCAAAGACATTAACGCTGTTTCAGAGTTTGAAAATTTCGCTGATTCTTCACCCCACAAAAGCAATGAAGCAAAATTCAGTAATGGCGCCATCTATTTTGATGATCTGGACAGCGTTCGGGCATTCCAGAAATTCCTATACGAAGAGTCAAGGAAGATTGGGGCCAATCAAATTGCTGACCTGGACACGCAGGCCGTAACAGAAAAAGAAAATTTCAACTTCATGCTTAACCAGGTTCGGATCATTAGCTGGCTTGTCCTGTTTTTTGGTGTTATCAGCGTGACTATTTTCATTTACAACCTTCTGAAATCCCACTTGGAAAAAGTGAAAATGAACATCGGCACGTTCAAGGCATTTGGGCTGAGTGACAGGGATGCATCCGGCATCTATCTCCGCATCATCATGAAGTTTATTGCCACGAGTATCCTGATTGGTTTTTGCCTTGCACTTGTTGCCGGCTATTGTTTTGCCTGCCTGCTGAAACAATACTTGCCATCGGAAGAAGATATGGAACTGTTCGAACTATTTCATTCCAATACCTACATTGCAATTGGGATTATGCTTGGCATCAGCATATTGGTGGGGATACTTGTAGTAAGAAAAATTCTCTACAAAACCCCAGGCGATTTGATTTATAACCGCTAGCTTTCTATTCTTTTGTGATCAGCAGTTTCAATGGTAGAAACCAACCGAGTTAAGTACAAACTCACTTCTGCACACAAATAAAACCGCGTTTGCCCCTTCTCATCAACGTAACCCCCCGCTCAACCCCATCTTGATTCAATGATTTTCGCAGTTCTGCTTTGCGGCCATGAATACAAAAGTAAAAACCGATTGGTTAGCACACATTGAAGGTAACCCCCCGCTGAACCCCATCTTGATTCAATGATTTTCGCAGTTCTGCTTTGCGGCCATGAATACAAAAGTAAAAACCGATTGGTTAGCACACATTGAAGGGTGGCTTGCATCTGGAAAAAGCAAACGCGAGTACTGCGCAGAACATTCCATCAACACACACACCTTCGACTATCACCGCCACAAACACAAAGCAGTGCAAACAAAAAATCACTTTATCGAACTGGATGCGGTGCAAGAAAAACCGGTGCACGGCTGCCAGCCGGCAAGGCAGGAAAAAATCGAACTGCATTTCAGCGATGGGCGCGTGGTGCTGTTTCCACTGAACACTCCGCTGAAAACGCTGCGCACAATTTTGGCTACGTAAAGTTTATTTTGCACGCATCATGCTATCACTCAGCGGTGGCCAGCGATACTATGTGTACAGCGCGGTGTGCGACATGCGCTGCGGATTCGATTCGCTTTCGGGCATCGTGCGGCAGGTGATGAAGTGCGATGTGATGGGGGGCGATGTGTTTGTTTTTTTCAACAAAAAAAGATCGCACATCAAACTGCTGCAATGGGACCAGGATGGATTTGCACTCTACACCAAACGACTGGAAAGTGGCCGCTTCGAATCGCTTCAAAACAACACAACACAAATTACCGGGGAAGAACTTTTGTGCATCCTCCGCGGCCTTTCGCTCAAAAACATGGTGCGAAGAAAAAGGTATAAACATGCCTCGTGATTTGCACCTCGTTGTTGATTATTTTCTTGATAAGTTGCTGCTCTGAAACGTAGTACACACAAGGCTTTCACCACATATTTGCGGGGTGAAGGAAACACGTATTTCATCCCCCGAAACCATCTCCGCTGAGGCCCCTGATTTTCTTTCACCGCAAAAAAAATATGCGTTGCTGGAGGAAAAGTATTTTCTCCTGGAAAAAGAAAACGAGCAACTCAAAATCAAATACGCACAACTTGAATTTCAACTGCAAAAACTACAGCGATTGATTTTTGCAAGCAAGAGCGAACGATTTATTCCCAGCCAAAATCCCATGCAACTTTCGCTGCTGGAAATACCCGCAAGCGAAGAGGTGGAAGTTCAGAAAAAAGAAATTGCAGCACACACGCGCACCTCGATCACTGAACCAACACCACCCAGTCGCCAACTTCTGCCCGCACACCTTTTGCGCGAAATCACTGTGATAGAACCCGCAGAAAAACAAGATGACTGGAAAGAAATCGGACGCGAAATCAGCGAGCAACTGGAATACAAAGCGGCCCAGCTTTTTGTAAAACAAACCATTCGTCCGCGTTATGCAAAGCCCGGCCAGGCAGGCATTGTGGTGGCAGAGCTTCCGGGAGCGGCCATCGAAAAATGCATAGCCGGCCCCTCGCTGCTGGCTCAAGTGGTGATCGAAAAATATGTGGACCACCTGCCCATTTATCGCCAGGTGGAACGCTACAAAAGACTGGGCTACCAGATGAACGACTCCACCCTTGGCGGATGGATACGGCAGACCACCGAACTCATATCACCACTGCACGATGTGCTGAAGAAAAAAGTTTTGCAGAGCAATTACCTGCAAGCCGATGAAACACCACACCCTGTTTTGGACCGCGAAAAAAAAGGCGCTACCCACCGCGGATATTTTTGGGTGTACCATGCAGTGAATGAAAAACTGATTTTGTACGACTACCGCAAAACCCGCAGCCGCGAAGGCCCCGCGGAGTTGCTCCAGGATTTTCATGGTCATCTTCAAACCGATGGCTACGCAGTGTACGATCATTTCGGGGAAAAAGAAAACATCACCCTTGTGGGCTGCATGGCGCATGCACGCAGGTATTTTGAAGAAGCACTGCAAAGCGATCGCATACGCGCAGAATTTGTTTTGCAGAAAATCCAGGAACTCTACCAAGTAGAAAAACTTTTGCGCGAAGAAGAAAAAACAGCGGAAGAAATCCTGCACACACGACAAGAAAAATCGCTGCCCATACTCCACCAATTAGAAGTGTGGA
>Ga0163151_10000154_pt1 | contig 118442 bp, 145 predicted proteins | sample OliLakLV19MP5IB2_FD_145596 | JGI IMG/M metagenome (GOLD analysis project Ga0163151, IMG submission 145596) | Freshwater microbial mat bacterial communities from Lake Vanda, McMurdo Dry Valleys, Antarctica - Oligotrophic Lake LV.19.MP5.IB-2 | ecosystem: Environmental > Aquatic > Freshwater >...
ATATATACTAATATATAGAAAAATTTTTATAAACTTAATTTCAACAAAATAACAAAGATTTTATGACAGTTGCTATAGATTATTTTTTATTAATAGGATTTTGCTTTGCACTTACATCTGGATTGTTTATTGGATTAAAATCAATTAAATTAATTTAATTTTCAGTAAATTTTAAAAAATGGAAAATGAAATTCGTCAAGACAAAATTGTAGGATCACGACGATTTAGTAATTATTTCTGGTCGTTTTTTTTATTTGTTGGAGGTTTAGGTTTTTTATTAGCTGGAATATCGAGTTACTTTAAAGTCAATTTATTACCATTTGCAAACCCGACAGAACTAGTTTTTATACCCCAAGGTTTAGTCATGATGTTTTATGGGACTTTAAGTTTAGGTTTTAGTCTTTATATCATCTCAACAGTACTTTTAGATGTTGGTAGTGGATACAATGAGTATAATAAAGCTGAAAATCTTGTAAAAATTGTTCGAAAAGGATTCCCAGGGAAAAATCGTGAAATTCTTTTAACATATCCATTATCGAATATTCGATCTATTGGAATAAAAATTACGGAAGGTTTAAATCCAACTCGAAGTATTTATTTATGCTTAAAAGATGAACGTAATATTCCTTTAACACCTGTTCAAGAACCAACTTCAATTTCAGATTTAGAAGAAGAAGCGGCTGATTTAGCAAAATTTTTAGATTTAAAACTGGAAAATTTATAAGATTTTATTGATTTTTATGTCTACATGACTCTATAATAGAGTCATGCGGGCATAGTTTAGTGGTAAAACCTTAGCCTTCCAAGCTAATGATGGGGGTTCGATTCCCCCTGCCCGCTTTCAAATTCATTATTCGAATGAGCAACAATCTTTTTTTTATAGGAGAATATATAAATATGTCTGGTGGATCTACGGGTGAACGTCCGTTTTCGGATATTATTACTAGTGTACGTTATTGGATTATTCATAGTATTACAATCCCATCACTTTTCGTATCAGGATGGTTATTTGTAAGTACTGGTTTAGCATATGATGTATTTGGAACTCCGCGTCCAAATGAATATTTTACACAAGATCGTCAACAAATTCCATTAGTGAACGATCGATTCAGTGCAAAACAAGAATTAGAAGATTTAACTAAAGGCTTATAATTGAGGTAAAAAAATGGCAAAAAATATTAATCAACCTGTAGCTTATCCTATTTTTACGTTTCGTTGGTTAGCAATTCATGGTTTAGCAATTCCAACAGTATTCTTTTTAGGTGGCATTACTGCAATGCAATTCATTCAACGATAAATTTATATATAATAAAGATAAGAGGTAATTTTTATGACAGGTCCAAATCCAAATAAACAAGCAGTAGAATTAAATCGAACTTCTCTTTATTGGGGACTTCTATTAATTTTTGTTTTAGCAGTACTATTTTCAAGTTATTTCTTCAATTAATATTAATATAATAGGAGTTTTTTTATGGCAAATACTGGTAGAATTCCATTATGGCTTGTAGGTTTAGTAGGTGGTTTAGCAGTAATTACAATGCTATCTCTATTTATTTACGGTTCATACTCAGGACTAGGTTCATCACTATAGAATTCAATAAATAATTGACAAAGGTATATATTTTTAACAATCTTAAATTATTATTTAAGATTGTTAATTTCAGTTACTGTCTAAATTGCTTTCTTACTTTTTTTAAAATTTTATGGACAAATTTTCGAAATTGAGACATAAATTTCCATTCATCTTGTGTCCCTCTACCAAACCAACCATACCAAAGTTTTGGCAGAACCTGATTTAAATTTTCTTCTTTTTCTTTTGGATCTTGCCAACTTGTATTTCCACCACTATAAAGACTATTTATTGGTCGAGGACCAATATGAAGTTCAGTATTCTCTACAAAAAATGGAACGTAAAAATATTGACCCCAAATTGCATGAAATAAACCAAAAATTAAAAATCCAATATGAGTTAATACAATCGAACCAATAATTACCGTTAAAAAGTCGATTTGCAATTGTAAATTGGAATTTATATAACTGCCATAGGCTTCTTTTTGAGGAATAAGAACTTGAGTTTGGAAATAATTAGCACGTCCTATAAATGTGATAAAAATTTGTTCTATCATCATTATAATTAATAAAAATGTCCAATGCCATCTAATAAGATATGGACAATATCTTTTACCAATTCGAGTGATTACAGCATAAGCTGCAACTCCTGAGAGTTGCGCCCAAAATTTACTACAAATATCATAAACTTTTGGTATCACTTTGTAATAAAGTTTGTAATACAAGGAAACAAAATTTGAATTGCCAGAGTCTTGAAATTTTGCAACAAGCATAGAACCAGGATCAATATAATATTTTTGCCCAGTTTCTGGATCTAGATTAATTATAGCTTTCATTATTGCATAATAAAATATTTGACCAGGCTTATACCAAGGAATATTTTCTCCTGATTTTAAATAAGTTACGACCGTCTGGCGACTCAAAGATTGTAATTGAATTGCATCTTTCCCAAAATTTTGTAAAAATGGAATCTTTATTAAAACATTACTATAGGTTGAAAGAATATCAATTAAATGTCTATACCATAGATATCCAGCAAAAAGACCAATACATGTTATATAGAATGAAGTTTTTAAATTATATCGGACTGCAAGAATTATAAAGCGAACAAAAAGAATGAAAAATAGAGTATTTTCAATATCAACGATAGCTAATCCATCTTGAAGTTTATTTAATAAAGCTTCGATAAGTAAACGTAATGTATCAATGGACACATTAGTAGATTGTTCAATCGTTGATAAATTAAGATTATAACCATTTGCTATTCCTTGACCAGCTTCGCTAATGGTTGGATCTTCGGTACCAAACCAATTTAAGACTGTCTCTTGATCAAGTTTGCTTAAAAGATATACCATAAAAAATTATACTGTTCTAGTTATAGCTATAGAAAATACTAAACTTTGATTTAAAGATCAAGATCTTCTAAGCTAATAACTAGAAATTATTTAATTCCAACCAATCGTTAGAATTAACCCGCAACTTGTTAGACAATTGCTTCAGGAAAAGCAACAGTAGGTTGGGCTGTAAATGGATTGCAGCCAATTACTAAACACACAACACTTAAAACAATAAGACCAGCGCATTAACGCTGGATATTCGACAATGGATGGAGTACAATCAAGTGAATGCCTTTCCAAGCAGTGACAAATAAACCGCCCATCAACGTTGATTGGTATACCTTAGATGCAATATTCGCAAAACTAGCAACTTGCCCAACAACAAATGCATTACGAACAATTGAGTTTATAATTCTTGTTTACCTCTAGAGCAAATAATCGGAAGTAAACTTGTAACAACTCGAACAAAACTCGAAACTACACCATAATTAGAAGGAACGCTTGGATACGTTTTAGCTAATAGAAGACCAACAAAAACTGATGCTACAACTCTTATAAAATGAGTAAAAGTATCTATGTTGAAAAAAAAACACACTTGCGGTAAGCGAATGCGTAATATATAGTCGGAGACCTGCGTTGGATTTGAACCAACTAAAGTAGTGAATAAAATAGTTATTGAATGCAACAGGTGACCAAGGTATAGCTATGCTAAGAACCGGCCGGCCAAAAATAAAAAAAAATACCCCCAAGGGAATTCGAATCCCTGTCTGCTCCGTGAAAGGGAGCTGTCCTAGGCCTCTAGACGATGGGGGCAATCATAAAGATGGTTCAAAACATAAAAATTTTGAAGCGGGCAACGCGATTCGAACGCGCGACATCAACCTTGGCAAGGTTGCGCTCTACCACTGAGCTATGCCCGCTAGTCAATTTCTATAATAGCAAAATTTGCTACTCTTTTTACTATAATCTATAAAAATTTATGGAATCTGTCAATAGTTTAAATTAATTTAGAAATTATAGTTAAACTATAATTTCTAATTATTTAAAATGTTGCTGCAATTCCATCAGCAGCAGCAATTGCGAAAACAAGGAAAATCCAACCCTGGAAACCTTTGATAAAACTATCTTTTGAGTTTTCCCACTCACCTGGTGTAGCTAAAGCTACCGGAACTGTTATAACTAAACCTAATGAAACTAAAACTAATATAGTTGTTAAAGCAGTTATCATAAATCTATTTAAAAAATTTTTATATTGATGATCAAATTTAAATATATACAAGAAATTAGAAATTAAAGATTACCTTTCTTTAACGCTAATAAAACAATTACTGCTGGACCCGCTAACATAATAGTACCTGTAGCTATTAGTTGTCCTAGAACTTGCCAATTAATCATTTTTAAAATCCTTATTTATCAATTTTTAATAAAATTTTAAGTAATAAAATAACCGATAATGTTAGTTCTCATTTTACTTTAAAATTAATAAAGTAAAAATATTATTTTAAATTAATATTTTAATTATTGGAATGTAAGATTTAAAAAAATTTTTCAAATAAATACTTTTCTATTTGCTTGCTTTCATGGTACTATATTGCTAGGGCTGCTAACTCAATGGTAGAGTACTCGGCTTTTAACCGATAAGCTCTGGGTTCGAGTCCCAGGCAGCCCAAATTTAGTCGATTTCTTCCTATAAAAGAATCCATTATCCATAAGAATTTTTTAGTTTTTTTTAGCTATTCTCAGAAGTATTTTTCTATTTGAAAATAAATCTTTTATGAATCGTAAAAGATAAAAATAATTCAAGTTCGTCTAAACTATAAAATTTTTTGGTCTATGTTTTGTAATATAAAATAAATTTGATATATTCAGTTAATTTTTTCCTAACTTAAAAAGTTAGGAAAAAAATGATTATTAGTATTATTATTAGTCAATAGGACGCATTGATAATACAGGTTCGTTAGCACGATTAATACCTTTCTCAAAACCAGCAGCAGCCGCACGAGCACGACCTGAATGCCACCAGTGGCCTACTAAGAAGAAGAAACCTAAGAAGAAGTGTGAACAACATAACCATGAACGTGGTGATACATAGTTAACTGAGTTAATTTCTGTTGCAACACCACCTACTGAGTTAAGTGAACCTAATGGTGCGTGTGTCATGTATTCTGCTGCACGACGTTCTTGCCAAGGTTGGATATCATTTTTAATTTTGTTAATATCTAAACCATTTGGACCACGTAATGGTTCAACCCATGGTGCACGTAAATCCCAGAAACGCATAGTTTCACCACCAAAAATGATTTCTCCACTTGGTGAACGCATTAAGTATTTACCTAAACCAGTTGGACCTTGAGCAGATGAAACATTAGCACCTAAACGTTGGTCACGTACTAAGAATGTAAATGCTTGAGATTGTGAAGCTTCAGCAGCAGTTGGACCATATAATTCACTAGGATATGCTGTATTATTATACCAAGCGTATAATGAAGCTGTGAAACCCATTAAACAAATTGCCGCTAAACTGTACGATAAGTAAGCTTCTCCTGACCAAACAAAAGCACGACGTGCCCAAGCAAATGGCTTAGTGAAGATGTGCCAGAAACCACCGGTTAAACATAAAACGCCAACCCAAATGTGACCACCTACAAGATCTTCCATGTTGTTTACTGCAACAACCCAACCATCTCCACCGAATGGAGAACGGAATACGTAACCAAAAATTACAATTGGATTTAATGTTGGAGTTGTAATTAAACGAACATCTCCACCACCTGGTGCCCAAGTATCATATATACCACCTAAATACATTGCTTTAGCAACTAATAATAGAGAACCTACACCTAAAAGACATAAGTGAATCCCTAAGATTGTTGTCATTTTATTTTTATCACGCCAATCATATCCGAAGAATGGGAATGATTCTTCTAATGTGTCTGGACCTAATAACGAATGGTAAATACCACCGAAACCTAAAACTGCTGATGAAATTAAGTGTAACACACCAACAACGAAGTATGGAACAGTTGTTGTAATTTCACCACCTGGTCCAATACCATAACCTAATGTTGCTAAGTGTTGCATACAAATGAAACCTTGCTCATATAAAGGCTTTTCTGGTACAAAGTGTGATACTTCAAATAAAACCATTGCACCAGCCCAAAATACCATTAAGCCAGCGTGTGCTACGTGAGCACCTAATAATTTACCTGAAACATTGATTAAACGTGCATTACCACTCCACCAAGCAAAACCTGTTGACTCGATATCGCGGCCTGCAATACTACTATTAAAGGGCGTTTCCACGTGGTAATACCTCCTCAGGGAATACAAAGTTTTCATGCGGCTGATCTTGTGCAGCCATCCAAGCACGAATACCTTCGTTTAATAAAATATTTTTTGTGTAGAATGTTTCAAATTCTGGATCTTCAGCTGCACGTAATTCTTGTGATACGAAATCGTATGCACGTAAATTTAATGCTAAACCAACAATACCAATTGCACTAGTCCATAAACCTGTTACTGGTACAAATAACATAAAGAAGTGTAACCAACGTTTGTTAGAGAATGCTACACCAAAAATTTGTGACCAGAAACGGTTAGCTGTAACCATAGAGTATGTTTCTTCTGATTGCGTTGGTGTGAAAGCACGGAATGTGTTAGCTGCATCACCATCTTCAAATAATGTGTTTTCTACAGTTGCACCGTGAATCGCACAAAGTAAAGCACCACCTAAAATACCTGCAACACCCATCATGTGGAATGGGTTTAATGTCCAGTTGTGGAAACCTTGTAAGAATAATAAGAAGCGGAAAATTGCAGCGACACCAAAACTTGGTGCAAAGAACCAACTAGCTTGACCTAGTGGGTATAGTAAAAATACTGAAACAAAAATTGAAATTGGACCTGAGAAAGCAATTGCGTTATATGGACGAATACCTACTAAACGTGCAATTTCAAATTGACGTAAACAGAATCCGATTAAACCAAAGGCACCATGTAATGCAACGAATGTCCAAAGACCACCAATTTGACACCAACGTGTAAAATCACCTTGTGCTTCAGGCCCCCATAATAATAATAATGAGTGACCCATACTGTTTGCTGGGCTTGATACAGCCGCTGTTAAGAAGTTACATCCTTCAAGGTAAGAACTTGCTAAACCATGAGTATACCATGATGTAACAAAAGTCGTACCAGTCATCCAACCACCTGTTGCTAAATAAGCAGTTGGGAATAATAATATACCTGACCAACCAACGAAAACGAATCGATCTTTCTTTAACCAATCGTCAACTAGATCAAATAAGCCACGTTCTTGGTTTTGCCCAATAGCAATGGTCATATTTTAATAATCCTTTAATTAAATATTTATAGAGTAAACAATGATTTACAAGTTTTACTCCAGTCTTATCAACTTATAATTAGTATTATATGTCAAAAATGGGTAAATCATTGAAATTTTAATTTAAATTCTGAAAATGATTAAAAATTCTTTAAGTTAAGAAATTTTAAAATAAGTTAACTTAAAGAAATTAAAGTTGCTTAACTAATATCATCAATTGAGATATAAATGAATAATAATGCCATACTAAGTGCTGGAAAAACTAAACCAACAATAGGAACTAAAATTGAAGGTAAAAATGCAGCTGCCATATTTTTATCTTAAAAAGTTTTTTTAATTAATAATTATCAATTTGTGAAATTGATAATATTCATTGTATATGAAAATATGTTAGAATTAAACATTAATATAAATCAAAAATTTAGATAGTTTTATAGTAAAATTAATATTATTAAATCTAATATTATTAATCTTAGAAACTTTATATATTATATTTTAGTTATTAATTATGGAAACTTTATTATTATCTCGTTTACCAGAAGCATATATTATCTTTAGTCCAATTGTGGATGTATTACCAATTATTCCTGTTTTCTTCTTATTATTAGCGTTTGTATGGCAAGCAGCAATTGGATTTAGATAATTTTGCATTTATAATCAAAATTTATTGTTTTATGATTGTATAATTATTTATAATACAATATTAATTTTTATATTTAAAGAATCACAATAAATGGTAGAACCTTTATTATCTGGAATAGTTTTAGGATTAATTACTGTAAGTGCTTTTGGTTTATTTGTAGCAGCATTCTTACAGTATCGTCGTGGTAATCAATTTGAAGTTTAATTCTTATTTAAAATCTTGCAAATTTTCATTTGTAAGATTTTAATCTCTTTGCCTCTTACAAGAAAATAATACAATGTTATTAAGTAACTATTGATTGACTTTTGAAGAATATAATAGTAATTTATAAAATAATAACTTGAAATCTATACAATGCTGGTGTAGCTCAACGGTAGAGCAACGGATTTGTAATCCGTAGGTTGGGGGTTCAAATCCCTTCACCAGCTTTCACAAAATTTGATAAAACTCTTTTTTCATGATTCGAATAAAGTTTTAAAAGATTAAAAAATTTTATAAGTCAAAAGAAATAAAATTAAAATATGTTCGACAATTGGGAGAACTTATTTGTTAAAATGATAGTAACCATGGTACTCTTGCCAAAATTTCCGATCTTCTTCAAATTCCATCTTTATAAAAGGAGATATTGTCATTAAATATAATAAGATAGTCTTGGGTTTCTTAAAAAAACGTGTAAATATTGGAATTAAATCACTATTTTGAATCAATAGATCCTAAATAAAAAGACTAAGTTTCATTATTCTCTAAGCTCTAAAACGAACAAACAATTGATGGGGAATTATACTCTAGATAAAATTAGAGATACTATTTCATTAAGAATACAAAACCTAAGTTATCGATGAGTTGTTATAAGAGCAACCATTAAACCAAGAAGTAGATGAATAAGTATAAAGTAATGTTATGACAATTTAGGCCCAGCAGGAATCGAACCTGCATTAGTAGATTAGAAGTCTACGGTCTTGATCCATTAGACGATGGGCCCTTATATAATATGGGTAATACAGGATTTGAACCTGTGACCTTCTGCTTGTAAGGCAGACACTCTACCGCTGAGTTAATTACCCATTATTAATAAATTATTTAAGTTCAACTTTCTTATTAGTATTTTAACGAAATAATGAATGAATGTCAATCCCAACTTATTCATTTAAAAATTACTCGAGTGTCTTCATTTATAAATAACTCAGGGTTTTTTATATTTTACTAAATTTATAATAGAAAACATTCTGATCTCATTTCATAAGCTGAGTTTAGTAATCACTGTATTATTAAATTTAATTTTAATCATATTTGTGCTTGAATCTTTCAAGTAACTCGTCCATATCTTTTTTCTGTACTCTAGCGAGAATTTTTTCAGGCTCGTTTCCTTTGCGTCGGAATCCAATCATTCGAACATCGCCTTTTTTATATTCTTTTAAAATATTAAAAACTTACAAGCTCCAATTCATTTTCTAATAATGTAGTAGATGGACCTACGGAAACTTATTTTTTGGAGAAGACTTGAGTTTCAGTACTTTTTAGTTTTAGGGTGAACCCTTAGATCTCTATCAAACTGAACAAAAGTAGTAATTCCTTCGTTTTATGAACAAAGCATAGTTTGACTTTACTATATAATTTATAATGCCTGAGCTACTTTTTTTTAATCAATAATCTGTTGCTTTTCTAACGAATATATAGTAATATATAAATTATAAAACTATTTCTTTAGTAGTAGAAAGTGTTTCTGGGTCGGTGCCCGAGTGGTTAAAGGGGGCGGATTGTAAATCCGTTGCGTTACGCTACGTTGGTTCGAATCCAACCCGGCCCATCTAATATATATATTTTGAAAGTTGAAAATTAGTTAGAATAATGATTGAAATTAACTTTTAATGGTTTTTATAAACCAACCATGTGACTAATAATGACGTATAAAATTCCTAGAAATAAAAAAAATGATAGAATTACAAAAATACGTAGTTTTTTAATTTTAAATAAATTTTTAAATGGAGCTAAAATTACTAAAATTAGACCTGCTAAACTACTTATAAAAAAACGTGGATAACGAGAAATATTATTCCAAAAATCATTCATAAAAGATTTGAGTCTTTAATTTTTTTATTATGATTATATATAGATAACTTTTAAATTACTGATAAAGTTCTTTGATTCAAAAATAATATTCTTATATTTGAATCAATTTATGGTAGAATTATCTTTAGGAAGGTAGTGTAAGGCTCTGTAGCTCAGTGGTTAGAGCAGGGGACTCATAAGCCCAAGGTCGTAGGTTCAAATCCCACCAGAGCCATCTACTTTTAAATTTTTTAGTTTCGGAGAAATGGCTGAGTGGTCGAAAGCAATAGATTGCTAATCTATCGTACATTTTTTGTACCCAGGGTTCGAATCCCTGTTTCTCCTGTATTAAAAACTAAAATAAATAAAAAGTTGACATTTTTCTAAAATTTGTTAAGCTTAATAATTATGAATTATTATTTGGGATTGTAGTTCAATTGGTTAGAGCACCGCCCTGTCACGGCGGAAGTTGCGAGTTCGAGTCTCGTCAGTCCCGTTCAAATGAAAAATAAGAAATTTTAAAATTATTTAATAATAATATGAAAAATATTATTATTAAATAGTTTTTATTCACCTTGAACTTTTAATAAGGCAAATCCTAAAGAAAGACCAAATAAAGTCATAAAGAAACAAATAACAGCTGCGTTAACGATTTCTGGACTTGCATACGGGAATATTGCTTTGATTAATTCCATAATTTTTTCAATTTTAAATGTTACAAAAAGTTTAAATAATTAGAAACCATTTCGAGCCCAAACAGTTAATGCTAATGAAAATGTGAACATTGTCATTAAGCTAGCCCATCCTAGACTTATAATATCCATAGATCTATATTTTAATTTATTTAATTATTAGATAATTTAAAAGGATTTAAAAACCTTTTAAATTATTTTTTGCTAAGATTGTTATTATACAATCCCATTTGTCCAATCAACGTCAATATCATCAATAATTAATGATGAATTATAAATTTGTAAAATAATTAGTAAAAATACTAAAAATGCCGCCATTGTAATACCCATTAACGGAGTAGTTCCCCAACCTGGAGCAACTTTACCATATTCAGCATTTAATGGGCGTAAAATTTCACCTAATCTTGTTCGTAATGCCATAAAAATATTTATATTGTTAATAAATTAATTTTTCTAGTATATGTTATATAATATTAAAACGTTAATTTAAATAAATATATAACATGGAAACAGCAACTATTATCGTAATTTTTGTATCAAGTTTACTCTTAGGAATTACCGCATATTCTATCTATACTGCCTTTGGACCATCGTCAAAAAATTTACGTGATCCATTTGAAGAACATGAGGACTAAAAAATAAAACCAATAAATTGGTTTTATTTTTTAATAATTCGAGGTGTCTCTCTGAAAAAGACAGCAAAGAAAATTACAATTAAAGTACCGATAAGTAAAAATGTATAAACTAACGCTTCCATTGTTTAATCCTATTTAAATATAAAGAAACTTAACAAAATAACTGTATTTATACAGCACCTTGTTTTTTCGTTGATCTATCACCAAGTTTTTGGAATACACCAAATTCAACTTGCTCTGTCACTTCTGCACCAATACCAGTGAATACATCACGGAAAATTGTACGACCACCATGCCATAAGTGACCAAAGAAGAATAATAAAGCAAAGTTAGCGTGACCATAAGTATACCAACCACGTGGACTACTTCTAAATACACCATCAGATTCTAAACTTGTTCTATCAAATTCAAAAACTTCTCCTAATTGTGCTTTACGAGCAAATTTCTTTACTGTTGGTGCATCTTTAAATGTTTGACCATTTAATTTACCACCGTAGAAATCAACCGATACTCCAACTTGTTCAATACTATATTTTGATTCTGCTCGACGGAATGGAATATCCGCACGAATAATACCATCTTTATCAACTAAAATTACTGGGAATGTTTCGAAGAAGGCTGGCATACGACGTACAGTTAATTCGCGACCTTCTTGATCACGGAAAATTGGATGTCCTAACCAAGCTTCAGCAATACCATCTCCTTTATCCATAGCGCCAGCACGGAATAAACCACCTTTCGCTGGGTTGTTTCCGATGTAATCGTAGAATGCTAATTTATCAGGAATTCGTGACCATGCTTGGCTCTCAGATAATCCTTCACTTACTGATGCTTCAACTTGTCGTTCAATTTCTTGTTGGAAATATCCACTATCCCATTGGTAACGAGTAGGACCAAATAATTCAATTGGAGTTGCTGCTGCACCATACCACATAGTACCTGAAGTAACAAAAGCAGCAAAGAATACAGCTGCAATACTACTTGATAAAACTGTTTCAATATTACCCATACGTAATGCACGATATAAACGTTGCGGAGGGCGAACATTTAAATGGAAAATACCAGCAAGAATACCAAGAATACCAGCAGCAATGTGATGAGATGCAATCCCACCTGGGTTGAATGGGTTAAATCCTTCTGCACCCCAAGCTGGAGCAACTGGTTGAACTTTTCCTGTAATACCAAATGCATCTGAAACCCAAATACCAGGTCCAAAGAATCCAGTCACATGGAAAGCTCCGAAACCGAAACATAAGATACCTGATAATAATAAGTGAATTCCAAAGATTTTTGGTAAATCTAAAGCAGGCTCACCAGTTCTTGGATCACGGAATAATTCTAAATCCCAGTAAACCCAATGCCAGATTGCTGCTAAGAAACACATACCTGATAAAACAATGTGTGATAATGCTACCCCTTCGAAACTCCAAATACCAGGATTTGAAACACTTTCACCAGTGATACTCCAACCACCCCAAGAATCTGTAATACCTAAACGTGTCATGAAAGGCATAACAAACATGCCTTGACGCCACATTGGGTTTAATACTGGATCTGATGGATCAAAAACAGCTAATTCGTATAAGGCCATCGATCCGGCCCAACCTGCAACTAAACCTGTATGCATAATATGCACAGCAATTAATCGTCCCGGGTCATTTAAAACAACAGTGTGAACACGATACCATGGTAATGCCATAGTAATACATTCCTCAATATAAATAATGGTTTTTGACTTTCTTACAACTAAACTACATAAAAGTTAGCTATTATATTATTATAAGCAAAGATAGAAAAAATTAATTAATTTAATTTTTTCTTTCCTTCAAAGTATTATTCATTCAAGTTAATTTTTTAGTCATTAAGGTGAATTAACAATACTTCACTTGTCTAAATGTTAAAACTATAGTAAACTTAAAAATTAAATAAGTATAATTATTTTCATTATTTTATAAAATTTCTAAACTCTTATATTTAACAAAAAGTTACTTTTATGGCAAAAAAAAGTATGATCGAACGTGAAAAAAAACGAATTAAATTGCATAAAAAATATGCTTTAAAACGTTCTAATTTATTAAAAGAATATCAAAGTGAAAAAAGTTTTAAGGTAAAATTAGAACTTCATTCAAAATTGCAAAAATTACCGCGAAATAGCGCAAAAACAAGAATTCGAAATAGATGTTGGAAAACGGGAAGACCACGTGGTTTCTTCCGAGATTTTGGAGTATCACGTCACGTATTACGAGAAATGGCTCATCAATGTTTATTACCAGGAGTAACCAAATCAAGTTGGTAATAAAAATTAAATGAATTAAATTGACTGATTTTTATAAATTTAATTTACAATACTAAATATAACGTTAGAAAATTTATGAAAACGCTTTTGTTACAATTTAGCATACGATAGTCTTTAGAATTAAATAGCATCTTACATTTAAAAATCAAGGAGTTTCAAATGATTACTGATTCACAAGTTTATACAGCATTATGTATTGCTTTATTAGCTGGAATTTTAGCTATTCGATTAGGTTCTACACTTTATGAATAAGAAATCGACGTAAGTCATTTCATTGATGAATTATTAAATTCAAAACCTTTTATATAATTGATAATAAGACATGGTAACAGAAAATTTAAAAAAATTTGACACTCCCGTTTTTCCATTTACAGCGATTGTTGGTCAAGAAGAAATGAAATTAGCTCTACAATTAAACGTAATTGATCCAAAAATTGGTGGAGTTATGATTATGGGAGATCGTGGAACTGGTAAATCGACAACCATTCGTGCAATCGCAGATTTACTTCCAGAAATTGAAGTTGTAAAAGATGATCCTTTCAATTCTCATAAATCAGATTTAGATTTAATGGGAAATGAAGTGAAATTAGCCATTCAAAATGATGAATCGCTTGAAACTGCGTTTATCAAAATTCCAATGGTTGATTTACCATTGGGAGCAACTGAAGATCGTGTTTGTGGAACCATCGATATTGAAAAAGCTTTAACAGAAGGTGTCAAAGCATTTGAACCAGGATTATTAGCAAAAGCAAATCGTGGTCTTCTTTATGTCGATGAAGTAAATTTATTAGATGATCATTTAGTTGACATTTTATTAGATTCAGCTGCTTCAGGTTGGAATACAGTAGAACGAGAAGGTATTTCAATTCGACACCCTGCTCGTTTTGTTTTAGTTGGATCAGGAAATCCAGAAGAAGGTGAATTACGACCTCAATTATTAGATCGATTTGGTATGCATGCTGAAATTCGAACTGTAAAAGATCCAATTTTACGTGTAAAAGTTGTTGAAGAACGTACATCTTTTGATCAAACTCCAAATGTTTGGATTGAAAATTATGAAGCTCAACAACAAGAATTACGTGATCGTATTGTTGCTGCTCAAAAGTTATTACCGACTGTTGAAATTGATTATGACTTACGAGTAAAAATATCTGAAGTTTGTAGTCGTTTAGATGTAGATGGTTTACGTGGTGATATTGTAACAAATCGTGCAGCCAAGGCTCATGCAGCCTATCATGGACGTGATAAAGTTACTTTAGAAGATATTTCAAAAATTATTACTTTATGCTTACGTCATCGTCTAAGAAAAGATCCTTTAGAATCGATTGATTCGGGTGATAAAGTAAGTAAAGTTTTTAATGAGATCTTTGAAATCGAAGATTAATTATGATAATCTATTATTAACTAAGAATAAACTAAAAATATGTTAAAACTAGTTGGATTTTCAGTAAGTATCTTATTAATTATAATTATTTTTTTACGTACACCACAAGAAAATGTTGGATTATCAAGTTTTGCAACAAAAAGTGATATCTTAGGTTCACCTAGTTCGGCTGAGCGATTTTTAAATATTTTAACAGCCGTTGGAATCGCAATTTATTTTAGTATTGCTTTAGTATTAAATCTAACGTCTTAAAATTAAAATTATAAAAAATTTACTCTATTATTATTCATTAATAATTAATGAATAATAATAGTTTGTGATAGAATCCTTTTACCAAAAACCTAACGAAACTGCTTTATCAATAGGTAAACATGCACCAATTCCTAACCAAATAGCTATGAAAAATCCAAGAATAAAAGCTAAACTTGCAATTGGACGACGGAATGGATTTTGGAATTTATTCACATTCTCAATAAATGGTACTGTAATTAATCCTAATGGTACAGCTGCCATAGCTAGTACACCTAATAGTTTATTTGGTAGTACACGTAATAAATTAAATGTAGGGAAGAAATACCATTCTGGTAAAATTTCTAATGGTGTATTGAACGGATCTGCTGGTTCACCTAATGGTGTTGGTGATAATACAGATAAACCTACGATACATGCGAAAATACCTAACATAGTAAGCGGGAAGATATATAAAATATCATTCGGCCATGCTGGATGAAACTCGATATCCACACCCTAATAGGAATGTACATATCTGTTCCCGAACCGTACGTGCAACTTTCATTGCATACGGCTCTCCAGTAAATCTCAAGTAATTTCCTTTTTTATCTTAGAGCGCATATGTTTGCGCAATGTTTCTAAAGAAAGTCCGTTGTATAATCCTGCATGTACTTTCTTATGACAGTTTTTGCACAATGGGATTTGTTTTCGATTTAATAAAGCCATCTGTTGATGAAACCCATTATATCGATAGCCTTGTTTGCGTACATCTTTCACATGATGCATTTCTATAAAGCCAACGTTTGAGTCACATATTGCACAAGATAGACCGATTGACGATAGTGAAATTAAATTTGCATAACGGTCTTTTTACCGAGAAACCATTTTCTTTCACTTATTCGCCATGTCGTTTTGTACGGGAACGACACGATTTTATCTGTGTTAGGAATTTTTAGTATTAATCCCTTCCCATGTTTTTTGAAGATTTTTGAACACGACATTCGATGTCTGTGGCCAAGCGTCATTGCACAGGACATATGTAATAAGTAATGAATATATTGAAGCCTTCCTCTATCTGTGCATCCCGAATAGTAATTGAGTATTCCAAGCCATAAACTTCGATAATGACTTACTATGACATGATCTTCTAAAACTGTATAAGATGCTCTACTAATCGGTCGAATTCCATTCTTTAAGTGCTCTAAATAACCTTTTTCGATATACCTTTGTGTAACCTTAGCTACAGGTATATCAAATCGTAATTGTGGTTGTCCTCTTCTGATAGTTTTTACCCCTTTACCTTTATACCCTGAAATAGGTCGGTTTCTAGGTAGGAATATTTCATATCCTAAGAAGTTCACATTCCCTTTTCTAAGATCTGTCACCTTAGTTTTGGTTGGGTTTAGTGTTTGATCCAGAGTGATTTGCATGAAATTATCAACCTTTTCTTTAACATTCATAGCTAGCTTCCTATCTCCAGCTATGCCAATCATCCAATCGTCTGCATATCTAACATATTCAATACGTATTATTTTATTCTTTGACGCGTGCGTCTCTAAACGTTTCTTACGTAGAGCTTTCAGTTTCTTAATAAGTTGTTGGCGAGTAGGTGAATATTGTTCATGTAACAACATTTCCTTTCTAACTTTACTGATTTGATGTTCCAGAGATTTATAAGTTGAACTTTTAAGATTTTTTCTGTCTGCTTCTGGCGTTGTAGTGTTTATCATTATTTTTTCGACGAATTCGTCTAATTCATGATAATAGATATTTGACAACATGGGCGAAACAACACTTCCTTGCGGGACCCCTTTTTTAAACAATATTGTTCTTTCTTCTGAAAGGACGCCACATCTTAATAATTTCCAGATTAAACGTATAAATCGAGGGTCTTTAATCCGTTTTTCTATGATATTCATTAAAATATGATGATTAATTGTTGGGTAAGCTTGTTCAATATCTCCCTCAATTACATTATCAACCCATCTAAACTTCTTTTCCACATGATCGAGAGCGTCATGACAGCCTCGGCCTGTTCGAAATCCAAAACTAAGTTCTGAAAAAACCGGTTCATAAATAGCTTCCAAAATTAATCTAATAACTTCTTGTACTATTTTATCATTTGCCGTTGGAAGACCTAATGGTCTTTTGCGTCCATCTGGCCGCGGAATATATGTTAGTTTGACAGTTTTAAAGGTATACTGTTCTGAGCATACCTCTTCTTTAAGTCTTTTCAATTTTACCAGAGACATTCCATCTAATGTTCCCGGCTCACTACCTGGAGTTAATGCTCCTTTATTACTTTTAATGTTTTCATAAGCTACTATCCAGATTTCATCGTTATAGAGGATTCGAAAAATATCTTTGTGAATTCATTTTTTGTCTTTTTGACTCAACTTACTGATTGCTACTAATCTTTTTAATTTTGACATATGAATCTATCCAGATTAAATTAATTTCAATAGTAACTGATTTACCTGCTTCCTTAATTGGAAGCTCTTTTCACATAGAGTTTTTACTCCTTAGTGAACAATATAGTTTCTAAGATGTGCGAGCCCGATAAATGAGGGACGGTCGTTCGGAGTTTTACTGTTTATTTAAACCTTTGCAGAGAAATAAGACCCTTAATAATTCGACGAACCTTAATTATTAAACTTCTCTAATGTCTGATTGCTTGGTATGACACTCGGCTACTAGGGGCCGGCATACTCCTAACCTTTAAGCAGTCTAGCTTTATCCCGATATCGTTAACCTTGGAAAAACCTCTTGAGAACCCAAGTTGTTCTCTCACTTTCCCTTTATCAGCATGCTACGGTCCCCTCCCATTTTCATGTTTAGGTAAGCTGATGGTTTTATAATAATTGGTCTCATATTAGTAACATCGCTACTGTTACAACGCATCACAAATTTTCATCCTAGCTTACTATTCGCACTTCGCCATAATAATTATGACCCATGCCTTTAGCTAATTTAGCTCTTAACTTCGGATCAGTTAAATCTGGTTTTTTAATTACTGACATAATAAAATTTATTAGTTTATATTTATTTTATTTCTTAAATAATAAAGTGCTTTGAATTATAATGGTCCTGAAATACCTTGCTTACGGATCATTAAGAAATGAGTTAACATTAAAACAGCTGCAGCTAATGGTAAAACAAATGTATGAGCACTATAGAATCGTGTTAATGTCGCTTGACCAACACTTTCTCCACCACGTAGTAATAAAACAAGAGGTGGTCCAACAACTGGAACTGCTGCTGGTACACCAGTTACAATTTTACATGCCCAGAATCCTACTTGATCCCATGGTAACGAATAACCTGTTACACCAAATGAAACCGTAACTACTGCTAAAGTTACACCTGTAACCCAAGTTAATTCACGTGGTTTTTTAAATCCACCTGTTAAATAAACACGGAAAACATGTAATACTAACATTAGTACCATCATACTCGCTGACCAGCGGTGAATCGAACGAATTAACCATCCAAAATTAACACTTGTCATAATATATTCAACGGAAGCAAAAGCATCCACTACACTTGGGCGGTAGTAGAAAGTCATTGCAAATCCAGTTGCAACTTGGATTAAGAAACATGTAAATACAAGACCACCAAAACAATAGAAAATGTTTACATGTGGTGGTACATATTTACTTGAAATGTCATCAGCAATTGCTTGAACTTCTAAGCGTTCTTCAAACCAATCGTAGATTTTACTCATAATAAAATTTTTACAATATTTTTACACGGTTAAGCACAAAATTCTTGAAATGGAAGGCGAGAGTGGGATTCGAACCCACGGAACCTGTAAAGATTCATCTGATTTCAAATCAGACGCAATCGACCAACTCTGCCATCTCGCCAAAAGATTAGCTACAAAACTAATCTTAAATATTAATTAACTATTGTACGTTGATTTTCCACTAAATTTAATTGAAGCCGGCTCTGGATTTTTTCCAATCGAGAAGCTACGACTATTTGCAGCAATACGTCCTGGATTAGATTTTTCTGGGAAAACACCATCTTTAGGATGTAAATATTGAACTTCACCACTCGGGAAAATTCGATAAATTTTATAATTATTAATTTTAAATGTTCGTAATTGTGTTCCTAATGCTAAACATTGTTCTTTACGGGCTAAATATAATAGGTTTTCTCCATTACGCATAATTGCTGCACCACCAATCGGCATTTCAAATATTTGCTCTTTTGGACTAGTCCAAGTAATCGCATATTTTTCTTCAACTTCAGCTGAACGTAGCCAGCCTCCAGTACTTCCGCCAAAAGTAGGAAATGGTGTTTGTAAATTTAATGTCATTTGTAAAACTTTATAAATGTTTAACGTTCAATATATAATTTTAATAAAAAAACTTTTTTTTTATTAAAATTATCTTCTATCAAAATTTCTAGCGGAGAATGGATTTGAACCATTGACCTTCGGGTTATGAGCCCAACGAGCTACCAGGCTGCTCTACTCCGCGAGTATTCAAGATATTTTCTAAGGATTTAAAATCCTTTATGCTTTTGATAGTTTCAAAAAATTATTCTTTATTACATCATATATATACCATATTCTACATAAAGATGTCAATGAAACTGTAATAATTTATTAAATTATTACAGTTTCATTGACATCTTTTCTAAAATGTTCTACTTGTTTGTTTTGATTCACAACTTTAAATCTTGGAAGATAATGAAAATCGCTTCGGTCAAGACCTGCATTTTTTCATTTCAAACTATTCCGATCAAAAAGAAGTAAAAACTTGAGATCATTGAAATCAAATTTCTAATTTATAGTGTGAAAGTTTTTGTTAAAAAAATTAGATAAAAAAAAGTACACTCCTAAAAAATTAACTCTTTAAGGATTTAGATTTTTTTATCCAACAATTTTGTTTTGACTTCTGTACTTTACTTTAGAGCATGTTATTTTAAAGATGCTTTACCACCAGCATCTTCAATTTGTTTTTTAGCATCTTCTGCCCCATCTTTCGCCATAGAGGCTTGGATTAGTTTTGGAGCTGATTCTACTAATTCTTTAGCTTCTTTTAAACCTAAGCCTGTTAAACCTCGTACAACTTTTAATACAGCAATTTTCTTATCAGCTGGTACTTCATCAAGCATTAAATCAAATTCTGTTTTTTCTTCAACTTCTTCCGCAGCAGCTCCAGCAGCTGCCATCACAACTCCACCACCTGCAGCTGCAGAAGCATCTACACCAAAGGTTTCTTCAATTTTACTTACTAATTCTGAAGCTTCTAATAATGTTAAAGTTTTTAAATCTTCAACAATTTGATCAATTTTTTCTGACATAATAAATTTTAGTTATATTCTTTATATTATAAATTTTTAGTTTTTGTATCTTTCGTTAAATATTTACGCAAAAATATCTAAATCTAACCTAATAGAAGAACCCATGGTTGTACAAATAAATAGACTTTTAAAATATTTACCTTTAACTCCAGATGGGCGGTTTTGTTCAATTGATTTATATAAGGCTGTTAAATTTTCAGCTAATTTAGTAGTCTCAAAGTCAGATTTCCCAAAACCAACATGAACAATTCCGGTTTTATCTGCTTTATATTCAAATTTACCTTTTTTAAATTCAGTTAAAGTGGATTCGATATTAGTTGTAACCGTTCCTGATTTTGGAGATGGCATTAAACCTTTCGGACCTAAAACGCGACCCAATTTAGCTAATTTTGGCATCAAATTTGGAGTTGTTACTAATAAATCAAAGGCAATATTTCCTTGACTAATTTGTTCTACTAACTCATCATTTCCAACAATATCTGCACCTGCAGATTCTGCCTCTGCAAAATTGGCTTCATCTGTTAAAACGGCAATTTTTACTTGTTTTCCAATTCCATGCGGTAAGGTTACAGTCGTTCGTAATTGTTGATCCGCATATTTAGGATCAATGTTTAAATTTGCATGAAGTTCTACAGTTTCAACGAATTTTGTAGTTGCCGTAGATTTTAATATTTCTATTGCGTCTTCTAAATTTGAATAAATAGTTTTGCTAGTTTTTTCTATATTTTCTTTATGACGACGTGATAATTTTCGCATAATCTTTCTCCATTTAATTCTCATTTAATCGACAATGGAAATACCCATATTTCGAGCAGTTCCTTCCACAATTTTCATTGCACTAGTAATTTTTGTAGTGTTTAAATCGGGTAATTTTGTTGTCGCAATTTCTTCTAACTGTGTTTTTGTTATAGATCCGACAGTTACTCGATTCGGAGTACTTGCCCCTTTTTTAATATTTGCTGCTTTAGCAAGTAACACAGAGGCAGGCGGTGTTTTACAAATAAAAGTATAACTTCGATCTTCGTAAACTGAAATTTCTACGGGAATGACAAGTCCCACTTTATCACTAGTTTTTGCGTTATATTCTTTACAAAATGCCGCAATATTTACACCATGTTGACCTAAAGCTGGTCCTACTGGTGGTGCAGGTGTTGCTTTACCCGCCTCTAAGGCAAGTTTGATTAAGGCAGTAATTTTTTTAGCCATAAAAATTGAATACTATAATTGGATGAAATAACTTTATTTTATGAATTGTCGATGAAAAAGTTATTTTAATTTTTTACATAGTAAATGAATTACAAAATGTTTATTGATCTAAATTCTATCAGTTAAAATTAAAAAACCTCTTACATAAAGAGTAACGCGTCCTGAAGGACTTGAACCCTCGACATCTAATTTTGGAAACTAGCGTTCTACCAACTGAACTAAGGACGCGTCCAAGATATTATAATCTTAATAAAGTGAAATTACAAGATTTTAGATTTGAATTAATTTTTTTAAATGAAATGATGCAAACCTCTCAACAAACGAAGGAACAAATATTTATTCAAAAGCATTTGCCACATAATTTTTTAGCTGAAAAAATGATTCTAAATTGTTTACTAATAAGTGCAGAATCGATTGAATTGACATTCCAAAGTCTTTCTAGTGAAGCATTTTATTTTAAAAATCATCAAGAAATTTATAAAGCTATTATTTTTATGTATCAAAGCAAATTACCTATTGATATTCTAACATTGATTACATTTTTACAAGATAATGGATTGTTAAAAAAAATTGGTGGCATAAAAGTTTTAATTGAATTAATAAGTCAAGTTCCGAATTTAGTATACTTAGAAGAATATATTCGTCTGATAAAAGATAAGTTTTTACGACGTAAATTAATAAAATTAGGATATGAAATAATTAATTCCGGTTATATAACAAATATTTCATTAGAAAATATTTTAAATGAGTTTGAGACGAAACTATTTAATTTAGTTACAGAAATAAAGACACAAAAATTATTTAGTAGTGCTGAATTATTAAATACTGTTTTTCTTGAATTAAAAGAAAAATCTTTAAATCCAGCATTAAGTGGTTTATCATCAGGATTTTTTGATTTAGATTTATTAACACAAGGATTTCAAAAATCAGATTTAATTATAATAGCTGGGCGTCCGTCCATGGGAAAAACCGCATTAGGCTTAAATATTGCCCTTAATATTATTAGAAATTCAAAATTGCCGGTTCTATTTTTTAGCTTGGAAATGTCCAAAGAACAAATTATTTATCGTTTATTATCCATCGAAGCCAATATCAATCAGACAAGATTGAAAAGTGGTAAATTATACCAAGAAGATTGGATAAAACTTAATAAAATAATGAAAATTATGTCTAAGATGCCATTTTTTATTGATGATACGCCTGATTTATCAATTCAAGACATTCAATCAAAAATTAAAACAATTCTTTTTGAACAAGGGAAGCTTGGTGTAATTATTATTGATTATCTTCAATTAATGCAAAACCCAAAATCAAAAATGGAAAATCGAGTTCAAGAGCTATCAGTCATTACTCGGGCATTAAAAAACATTGCTCGACAATTTAATATTCCTGTAATTACTTTATCGCAATTAAGTCGAAATGTTGAAACGCGAGTTAATAAAAAACCTATATTATCTGATTTGCGAGAAAGCGGTTCCATTGAACAAGATGCCGATTTAGTATTAATGTTATACAAAAATAAAGAATTTCATTTAAAGCAGGAGGAAATTCAGGATTATTATCTTACAGAATTAATTCTTGCAAAACAACGAAATGGTCCAATAGGAACGATCAAATTGAAATTTGACCAAAAAAAAACAAAATTTTTTAATTTTGATCTAGAATAATGCCCAGAACCAGATTCGAACTGGTGACACGAGGATCTTCAATCCACTGCTCTACCAACTGAGCTATCCGGGCTTAGATTTCTTTTTAGGTTAGTTTAAATAATATTATATAATATCAATGACTGAAAAGTCAATCTATAAATTTAGAAAATTATAGATTGACTTTTCAGTTTAAAATGTACTATAGTATGCGTTGAATATGAATTTAATATAATTTTAAAATTTAGTTATTATGTCAGGATTGTAAAATAGCAGCATACCTAAATGTTAATAATTAGTATTAAATTTGTATTCATTCAAATATAATCCTTCTACTTCATATATTTATAAAATAGTATCTAATTTGGCCCAATATGTATTCTCTTTCGATTCAAAAGATACTTCAATATTTTTTATTTTATCTTTCAGGCGTTAATTATCCATAATTAAGTCTGAGTATTTTGTGATTGCTAAAGATATAAAATTTTAAATCAAACTATATTTTAGAAATACATCAAATAGAGTATTCTTACTAATTTATTCGATTGTTTTGCTATTCTAAAAAAATATTAATTTTTTTTGTAAAAATTGATACAATAGTTATTGTAGTTAACTTTACTATTCTTAACTTTATTAATTCATATAATAATAGGAAATTAAAAATGACACCTTTATTAGAAAATTCTATCACTAGTTCATTTACAGTTGCTTATGCTGTATCACCTTCATTAGGAAATTTTTTATCTAGTTTAATTGCAGGTGCTCTTGTTTTAACTGCCATTGGTGGTGCTTTAGCTTTTATTAGTAATAATGACCGAGTTCAAAGAAGTTAATTATTCTATATATTTAGAATCTTTAAATTTTTTTGAATACTTTAGCTTGCCTAATTTTGAAACGTAATTCTCATAATGGAATAAAAATTTTAATGTTCAATAATATTAGAGTCTCTGGTATTTAAAATTTATTTAATATAAAATAAAAAAAGTATTAAATTAAGATGAAATACCTTATGATAAATTTTAGCTTTGGTCCAAATATTTTTTTAGGTATTATTGTAAGCTTCGGAGTATTACTTTTATACTTTCTCCGAAATGTCAAACCAGAAGTTGCAAGAGATGAGGATATATTTTTTGCAACCATTGGTTTGCTTTATAGTTGTATTTTGATGGTCCATGGCTGGAGATTAGACCCAATTTTATTATTTAGTCAAGTATTGATTATTATTACAGTTTTAGTTGCTGGATGGGAAAATATTAGATTACGAGGTTTAATTGCAAATATGGCAAAACTAAAAAAAAGAAAAAAAAAATAATTTCTTAACTTACTATTATCTTGGTTTCAAGTATATAAACAACTTTTTTAAATTATGCTAAAAAAATATTCACAACTTTTTTCTGTACTATTCTTCGGTATTTTCAGTATCTCAGTAATGACGGCATCAGCTATTGATTTAGATGAAGCAACACGAACAGTGGTAAAAGATGGATCTGGAAAAACAATTGTTTTAACACCCGAGCAAGTAAAACGTGGTAAACGTTTATTCAATGCAACTTGTGGAGCATGTCACGTAGGTGGAATCACTAAAACAAACCCAAACGTTGGTTTAGATCCAGAAGCTTTAAGTTTAGCAACACCACGTCGTGATAGCATTGACAGTTTAGTAGATTATTTAAAAAATCCAACTTCTTATGATGGTTTAGAATCTATTGCTGAAGTTCATCCAAGTATTAAAAGTGCAGATATTTATCCACGTATGCGTTCCGTAACGGATGAAGATTTAACTGCAATGGCTGGTCATATTTTATTACAACCAAAAATCCTTACAGAAAAATGGGGTGGTGGTAAAACTTACTACTAATTTTTTCTAAGCTTTTTACAACTTTACATCCTTCTTTTTTTTAAGAATAAGGTAAAGTTGTAAAAACCTTTCTATGTTTTTAGACTAAAAGCATGTAGCTCAGTGGATAGAGCATCAGATTCCGATTCTGAAAGTCAAGGGTTCGATTCCCTTCATGCTTATAGTTTGATTCTAGAATTTTATTCTAGCATGGGGCTGTTTTGGTTTCGACATTTAACATTGAATAAGATACGATCAGGTCGAAGTTTGCACTCTTCGTAAAAATCTGCAAATCTCAAAATAAATGCTAAAACTATTATTTCGTTCGTATATCAAGCAGTAAAAAATATTAAAATTGAACCATTTAATTCAAATTTATTACAATTTGCTGTTTAATATTGAAATTCACATAAATTCATTCTAAAAATTTGTTCACTATTATGAGATATTTTTATCTTGTATAGTTTAGACTTACTTTCTATAATTTTTGTTCGTAAGAACTATATCTGTGAATAAGTACCTTAAACAATTTTAAATGGACATGGGTTCAATTCCCATCAGTTCCATTTTTGCATTCGTGGCCGAGTGGTTGAAGGCACCGGACTCATAATCCGTTTTCCTCTGGAACATCACTGGTTCGAACCCAGTCGAATGCATATTTAATATTTTTGTATTGTTTTTTTTAAGATCTAATTGTAATATTAAGATTAAAGAATAGTTATATTTAAAAGTTGAAATTAATGGCTAAATTAAATTCTCAAAAAACAATACAAAGTGTAGAAAATAATTTTCTTAAACAAGATCTTCCAACTCTTCAAATTGGGGACAATGTTAAAGTTGGTGTTAAAATTATTGAAGGTACTCGTGAAAGGGTACAATTTTATGAAGGAACGATTATTGCTAAAAAAAATAGTTTAATTAATACAACCATTACAGTCCGAAAAATATTACAGGGAATTGGAATTGAACGAATTTTCTTAATCCATTCGCCAAAAATTGATTCGATTCAAGTATTACGTTCATCAAAAGTAAGACGTTCGAAACTTTATTATTTAAGAAAGTTACGAGGAAAAGCAAGTCGTTTAAAACAAACATTTTAGTAAGTTTTTTAATTTATTAAAATTTTAATAAAAAAAATTTATTTGTATGAAATTTACGTAGTATAATATAAAGTAGTAAAGTAATATGAAAACGTGGTTTTAAAATTTTACTTTATAATTATTTAAAATAAGGAGTTATATGGTTACTTACAAAGTGACATTATTAAGTGAAGAACATGACATTAATTCAACAATTGATTGTAATGATGATGTATTTGTTTTAGATGCTGCTGAAGAACAAGGTATTGAATTACCATATTCTTGTCGTGCAGGTGCTTGTTCAACTTGTGCTGGTAAAGTAACAGGTGGTGAAATTGATCAATCAGAACAAACTTTCTTAGATGATGATCAAGTAGAAGCTGGATTTGTTTTAACTTGTATTGCATATCCAAAATCAGATTGTACAATCTTAGTACACCAAGAAGACGAATTATACTAATAAAATTTTAAAATAAAGAATGATTTATAAAATTCATTCTTTATTTTTTTAATTAGAAGTTTAGCTCTGCAGCTTGAACTTTTTCAAATTGTTTTTTCTTTAAAACTAATAAGATTTGAGTCAATAAAACACAGAAACAGAAAGCAACATAACCAATAATTCGAATTGGATTTTGTAAAACGATTTCTGATTCTTCTTGTCCAAAACCACCTACGTTTGGATCAAGATTTAATCCTTGGTCAGTTTTTACAGTCTCACCTTGCTTAACAACCAATTGTAATCCAGCTGGTACTACTTGAGACGTTTTTGTACCACTTGAATTAAGAATTACAACGGTTGATTCACCTTTCTCAGATGTTGTGATTTCAGTAATTTGGCCTGCTTGAGTAGCACCAAAAACGTTTACGTTACTTTTCTCACCAGTCGGATAAACTTGTCCACGTCCGCGGTTACCACCAACATAAAGTGGGTAAGCTAAGTATTTCACATTTGCATCTTTTTCTGGATCAGGTGCAACAACAGGGAAAATTAATTCCTGATGTGTCTTTCCAGCAATAGGACCTACTACTAAAATATTATCAAATTCACTACTATATGGTGAAATGAATACACCTTTATTTTTTGTTTTAACTGCTTCTGGAATTTTACTTTTTGGAGCTAATTTGAAGCCTTCTGGTAAAATTACAATTCCACCGACATTTAAATCAGCTAATTTTCCGTTTGCTCCAATTTGTTGTTTACTTGTGTCGTAAGGTACTTTAACTTCAATTTCAAAAACTGAATTTGGAAGAACAGATTGTGGAGCTTCAACTTCAATTGCTTTTTGATTTAAATGACAATTTGCACAAGCTAATTTTCCATTTGCTGCACGTGGGTTTGAATAATTTTGTTGTGCAAAAACTGGGTATGCTAATGAGTCTTGGATGCCAAAACTAAATAAATTTATAGCAATTGTTAAAGCAAATAAAATACTTTTAAAAAACTTGTTAGTTGCCATAGTTTAAATATTTTTTAAGTATGGATATTCTATTATATAATTTAATTCTTTATTAAAAACAAGATAGCTAATCCAGAAAAATACAATAGTAATATTGCCAAAGACAATAATAATTGTGTTAATGGATCAGTCGAAGGCGTCAATATTGCACCAAGAATGGTTGATAATAATATTACATATCGCCATGCACCTAACATTTGTTTTGCAGATACGATATTTAATAAGCCAATTAATATTTGAAGAATTGGGATTTGAAAGGCTAAACCAGTACTATAAAATAAAACTAGAATAAACTCAAAATATTGGTCAAAGGACCAAAAAGGCTCTAAAACTTCTTCACTATAATTTAAAAAAAAATTTAAAGCTGCTGGTATTAAAGTATAGTAAGAAAAAGCTAAGCCTAATCCAAATAAAATTAATGAGCTTAATAACAAAGGTAAAATAATCTTTGTTTCTTTTTTTGTTAAGCCTGGCAATAAAAATAAGATTAATTGTCCAATTACAAAAGGACTTGAAAAAAGTAATCCAGTATAAAAAGATATTTTTATCGTTGAAATAAAATATTCACCAGGCGATAGTTGAAAAAATTTCACGTTTTGAACTGGAAGTTCTAAAATTTTAACTAGATCTTTTACTTCAATAAAGGCTACACCAGTTAACAATAAAATTACCCAAAATAATAAAAAAATACGTTGACGTAATTCTTCAATATGTTCTGGAAAAGGTAATTCTAATGTTACCATTGTATTAGTTTTAAAATTAAAATTAGAATTAGTTGTCATATAATAAAAGTATATTAATACGATTCTATTAAAGTATATTATGTTTTACTTTTAAAAGTAAAACATAATAATAATAGAGTAATTATTTTATTCAAAAACAAACTTAAGCTAAAAATGAAAGCTTTTTATGATAAGTAATTTACTGCTTCTAAACGTGCTGTTGCTTTTTTTAATTCCACAGAAGCATCTAATCTCGCTTTACTTGATTCTGCATTTTCAACTGCTAAAGTTGCTTTTTCTAATTCTTTTCTAGCTTCACTTAGTTCAACGTTACTTAATTCTTCTACATCATTTACTAAAACTGTTACTCGATTTCGATCAATTTCAGCTAAGCCACCACATAAAATAATGGGTGTCCATTTTTCATTTAACTTTATACGCAGTAAACCTGTATCTAAAGCTGTAATTAATGCTGCATGACCATCTAATACCCCTACTTGGCCAGTCAAACCAGGTAAAACAACCTCATCAGCTGTTGTTGAGCAAATAACTCTATCGGGGGTAAGAACGCGAATGTTCATAACCATATATTATACTCCTTATTTTAGAGTTTCTGCTTTTGCAATTACTTGATCAAGATTACCTACAAGATAAAAAGCTTGCTCAGGTAAATCATCTAATTCACCATTTAATACCATTGAGAAACCTTTAATTGTATCTTCTAAACTTACGTATTCACCAGGTGAACCTGTAAAGATTTCAGCAACGAAGAATGGTTGTGATAAGAATCGTTCTACTTTACGTGCTCGTGCAACCGTTAAACGATCTTCTTCTGATAATTCATCAATCCCTAAAATTGCAATAATATCTTGTAATTCTTTGTAACGTTGTAATGTTTCTTTTACAGACTCAGCGATTGCATAATGTTCTGCCGTAACAATACCTGGTTGTAGCATTGTTGAAGTTGAATCTAATGGATCTACTGCAGGATAAATACCTTTTGCTGCTAAGTTACGTGATAATACTGTTGTTGCATCTAAATGCGCGAACGTTGTAGCCGGAGCTGGATCTGTTAAATCATCGGCAGGTACATATACTGCTTGAATTGATGTAATTGAACCTTGCGTTGTTGATGTAATACGTTCTTGTAAGGCACCCATTTCTGTCGCTAAAGTTGGTTGGTAACCTACTGCTGATGGCATACGACCTAATAATGCAGATACTTCTGAACCTGCTTGAGTAAAACGGAAAATATTATCAATGAATAATAAAACATCTTGTTTATTCACATCACGGAAATATTCTGCCATTGTTAAAGCTGTTAAACCAACACGCATACGTGCCCCTGGTGGTTCATTCATTTGACCGTATACTAAAGCTACTTTAGATTCTGGGAAGTTTTTTTCGTTAATTACACCAGATTCTTTCATTTCTTCGTATAAATCGTTACCTTCACGAGTACGTTCACCTACACCCCCAAAAACAGATACACCACCATGAGCTTTGGCAATATTGTTAATTAATTCCATAATTAAAACTGTTTTACCTACACCAGCTCCACCAAATAAACCGATTTTACCACCACGACGGTATGGTGCTAATAAATCAACTACTTTAATACCTGTTTCGAAGATTGACGGTTTTGTTTCTAATTCTGTAAATGCTGGTGCATCACGATGAATTGGTAAAGTCTCATCATATGAAACATCACCTTGTTCATCCACAGGTTCACCGATTACATTAAAAATTCGACCTAATGTTGGAGTACCAACTGGTACACAAATTGGAGCACCTAAATCAACTGCTTCAACACCACGTTTTAAACCATCTGTTGAGCGCATTGATACTGCTCGTACTTTATTGTCACCTAATAATTGTTGTACCTCAACGATTGTTGAAGTTCCATCCTCTAAATCAATTTTAATTGCACTGTAAATAGGTGGTAAATTTCCTTCCGAAAATCTAATATCTAGTACAGGACCAATGATTTGAGTAACGTAACCTTTATTTAAATTAGTTTTTACCATTTTGATTTAACATATTTAAAATATTTTAGAATAAATATACTTTCGTAATCCTACCTGTCTGTAAAATACTAACAAATTTGAAATTTAATAATTAATTATCATTGTACAACAAAATGAATCGAATTCTTGAATATAATGAGATTTGACAAAATCTCATAAAATTATGATGGATCTAATTTTCAATCAACCTTCCGGTTACTTTTAACCAATTTCGTGCCCCAGGATAATTATCAGGAGCTAATTTCAATGCTTGGATCCAATATTCTGCTGCTTTATCAAATAATTCTTTAGAAAGTTCAATATATTCGTCTTCATTTAAACTTTGAGCTCGAAGAGCTTGCGAATGATAAATCACTGCAATATTATTTAAAGCCTGAGGAAGATTTGAATTTAAAGCTAAAGCCTGATGATAAAATTCTAAAGCTTGTGTATATTTACCTGTGTTTCCATAAATTAAACCAATATTATAAAGGGTATAACTTCGATCATATGGATCCTCTTCTACTTGAAGAGCTTCGTAATAATTTTGTAATGCTTCTGCATATCTTCCTCTCGATTGAGCAGCCATTCCCGCTCTATAGTAAGAAAATGCTTGTTTTTCCTGTTTACTTGCAGGTAAAACTTTTAAAAGAATATCAGCGATTACGGTAAATGTTTTATCGATAAAATTCCCCATAAAATTCTCCTTATAAACTAATATCGATTTAAGTATTTAGAGCTATTATATATTAAAAATAATAACTCTAATCATTTTTAAACGGAATTAGAGGCGACAAAAGGAAATAATGATAAAACTCTTGCACGTTTAATTGCTTTTGCCAATTTTCGTTGCTGCTGAACGGTAACACCAGTAGCACGGCGTGGAAGAATTTTTCCCTGTTCTGTTACAAATAATGTAAGTAAATCGATATCTTTATAATCAATTTTTTGATTAAGATCAATGGGTGACATCTTTTGTTTTTTTAATACCATAATTTTTGTTATTTAATTTCTTTATGTATAGTTTGTTTATTACAATGTGGACAATATTTTTTTAGTTCTAATCGTTCTGGATTATTCCGACGATTTTTCTGTGTTGAATATCTAGAAACGCCTGGTGACCGTTTAGTTAAATTGGAACGACATTCCGTGCATTCTAAAGTAATTAAAATTCGAGTACCTTTATTTTTTGCCATAGAAATTTAAAATAATAATTTTATCTATATAGTGCCTAAAAATTGTTATCTTATCAAGAGTTAATATTCATTATTGGGAGAAAAAATTTTTGAGCTAAAAACTTTCAATTTTTTTTCAAATACACTATATTACATGAAACTTTAAAGTTGCAAAATAACAATTTAAAATATTAAAATAAAGAATAAGATGGCTAACAACAAATCTGCAAAAAAACGTATTGAAACCACTAAACGAAATCGTTTAAAAAATCTTTATTATAAAAGTTCAGTGAAAACTTTGATAAAAACCTTCTTTCAAGATTTAGAAGTATGTAAAATTTCTCAAAATCCCGAAGAAAAAGAAAAATTAAAAGAAACCTTAAACATGATTTATCGTTTTATGGATAAAGGTACCAAAAAAAATATATTTCATAAAAATAGTGCCGCACGAAAAAAATCAAAACTAGCAGCCTATTTAAAAACTGTATAAATTTAGTTAGTTTCGTTAAGAAAATTTTTAATTTTCTTAACATTATTGAAAAAGTTTAATAATTAAGAATTAAAATCTAATTCAATCTGCAATTTAAATAGGATTAACACTTGCAGTTCCTAACAAAAAATTATGAAACAAACTATGAATTATATTAATGCGCTTCCAGATTTTTTGACGATGCAAAGAATAAGCTTTTGTTGGTTTATTACTCAGGGTTTAAATGAAGAATTAGCTTTATTTTCTCGGATTCATGATTTTAGTCAAAGTATTGAATATGTCATGTTCGGAGAAGAGTATAACTTAATAAAACCACCTTATAATTTATTAATTGCAAGAAAATATAGTGGAAATTATAGAGCACAATTAGTTATTCCAATTGAAGTTAGAAATAAAATTATTAATAGTGTTCAATATCAGAATCAATTTCCAATTATTACCTTACCTTTAATGACTACCTATGCTACATTTGTTATAAATGGATGTGAACGTGTCATTGTTAGTCAAATTATTCGAAGTCCTGGAATTTACTTTGAAAAAAATAAAAATCAACGAACTCTCAACCAATTTAAACGAAAAGTATCCAATGATATCAATAAATTAAGATCATTTTTACCATCCGGCGAAGCATCAATTTCTGAATCTGATTTATTTTTTCCTATTCCAACCACAATTTTTGATTCGAAAGGAGAAGAAAAAGTAATCCCATGTTGGGAGCATAATTCTATTCATTATTATTCTGTTCAATACCTAAAAAAAACCGGACAAAATTCTTCTTTTTATTTTTTACAATGCTTTAAATTATATAGAACGATTGTAAAAACTTCTAACCACTCTTCCAAAATTAAATTAATCCAACTTTTCTTAAAATGGTTTAAACTACAAAATAATTTTTTAAACTTTAAATTAAATCTTGAAAAAGAAAAAATAATTTCTTTAGTAAAATACTATAATTTATTAAGTCGGTTACTTATAAATTATGAAATCTTACAATTGAATTCAAATAAAAACGTCGAATCATCTTTCCTTAAACTCCTAAAAACAAATGATAGTGTTTTTTTAAGTCAAACATTATTATTGTCCGATGATCAGATTTTGCAGTTGTCTCAGAAATATAAAAAAGCAATTATTCATTTACAAGAGTTAACTCAAATTAAATTAAACTACCAACTTTTGTTTATTATAAAAAAATCTCAAGATTGGTTATTTGAAATGAATAATTTTTTATTCTTACAAAAAAGTTTCAAACAATTACTTACCAAAATTTCAAATCTGAACCAATTAATTGATGCACCAAATTTACGTCCAACGCTCTATTTTTCGGTAAGTTTAAAAGAACGATTTAAGTATCTTTTCAGTCGAAAAAATTTTGTTTTAGATGATACTTCTCATAAATATTTAAAGACAAAAACACAATTATTATCGTACAATAAAGATCATGAAATAAAGACAAATTATCATAGAAAATATGATGGAAAAGACCTCTATACTGCTACTTTAATCCCCGAATATGGATCTTGGATTCGATTTAGTTTTCAAAGAAATACTAAAATTAATCCTTACAAATATCCAATTAAAAATCAAGAAGATGAAGTTATGATCCAATTAGATAAAATCAATCATAAACCAATTCTTTACTTATTAAAAGAAATGGGATTAACAGATTTAGAAATTTATCAAAATTTACAATACTCTGATTTTTTCTACTTCGATAAACCTTTACTCCTAAACTCAAAATATTTAAATAATCCATTATCTCGATTTGACTTAAACCCAAATTATTTAAAAAATATTTCAGAATTTTCAAGAATTTTCGACTCTAATTATTACCGATTAGGTCGTGTAGGAAGATCAAAAATTAATAGTCGCTTGAATTTAAAAATTAGTGAACGTCTTCAAACAATAACGTATGAAGATATTTTTGCAATTACCGATAAATTAATAAATTTAACAATTTCAAAAACAGTTCAAGATGATATTGATCATTTGAAAAATCGTCGTGTTCGATCTGTTGGAGAATTATTACAAAATTTATTCCGAATCGGATTTCAACGTTTGGTTCGAAAATTGCGTAACCAAACCAATAAAATAGATTCTAATCATTTATTAAGTTTTAATATTGTGAACGCAACAGTCCGAGAATTTTTTGGTTCAAGTCAATTATCACAATATTTAGATCAAACAAATCCTTTGTCTTCTTTAACTCACCGTCGGAGAATCAGTGGATTAGGTCCGGGCGGATTTGATCGAGATCGAATTAGTTTTGCTGTTCGCGATATTCACCCTAGCCATTACGGTCGAATTTGTCCAATTGAAACTCCCGAAGGCCAAAACGTCGGTTTAATTGCCTCACTGACAACCTGTGCCCGCGTCAATAAATCAGGCTTTTTAGAAACACCTTTTTGGCGCGTTATCAACGGAAAAGTCTTAAAAACTGGTAATCCGATTTATTTAACTGCGGATATTGAAGATTTATATCGAATTGCACCTGCTGATATTACCACTAACAAAGAAAATTATCTTCTAAAGAATTTAATTCCAGTTCGATATCAACAAGAAATTATTAGTGTTACACCATCGGAAGTTGATTTTATTGCGATTTCACCGGTTCAAGTAGTTTCAGTAGCTGCTTCATTGATACCATTTTTTGAACATGATGATGCAAATCGAGCATTGATGGGTTCCAACATGCAACGACAATCTGTACCATTAGTTTTACCGCAAAAGCCAATTGTTGGAACTGGTCTAGAAAATCAAATTGCTATTGATTCTGGGATGACATTAAGCGCACAAGTCGCTGGTGTTGTAAGTTCAGTAACGGCGAATAAAATTGTGGTTCAGGATAAGAATGGGAAAAAATTAGTTTATAAATTACAAAAGTATTTACGTTCAAATCAACAAACTTGTATTAATCATCGCCCAATTATTTGGAAAGGAGAAAGAGTAAAATCAGGTCAAATATTAACGGATGGGCCAGCGATTACTGACAGTGAATTATCCTTAGGTCAGAATGTTTTAGTTGGTTATATGCCTTGGCAAGGATATAATTTTGAAGATGCGATTTTAATCAGTGAAAGATTAGTATATGATGATATTTTTACTTCCATTCATATTGAACGATACAAAATTGAAATTGATAAAAATTCGGAAACATCCGAACAAACTACAAAAAATATTCCAAACTTAAATTTAGCAGAAATAAATCATTTAAATGACGATGGGATTGTTATTGTTGGAACATTTGTGAAACCTGGCGATATATTAGTTGGTAAGGTTGTATCCAATACCGCTTCGGAACAATTACCTGAATCAAAGTTATTGCGAGCTATTTTCGGAGCGAAAGCGAAAGGTGTGAAAGATAATTCCTATCGAATGCCTGATGGTGAATATGGTCGTGTTATTGAAACTGTAACCTTTAATAAAAAAACCAAGTTGACTTATAAATTTGAAAAGATCTATATATTTATCGCTCAAATTCGAAAAATTCAAGTTGGTGATAAAATTGCAGGTCGACATGGGAATAAAGGAATTATTTCACGAATTTTACCAAGACAAGATATGCCATTTTTACCAGATGGAACCCCTATTGATATTATTTTAAATCCATTAGGAGTACCCTCAAGAATGAATGTAGGTCAACTTTACGAGTGTTTATTAGGATTAGCTGGCGATAAATTAAATTCTCGATTTAAAATTTTACCATTTGATGAAATGTATGGTTTAGAAATGTCGCGAATTTTAATTAACAAAAAATTACGTCAAGCGTCCATTGCAAAAAATGAAAGTTGGTTATTTAATCCATATGCACCAGGTAAAATGGTTCTTATCGATGGGCGAACGGGTCAAGAATTTGATAATCCTGTAACCGTTGGAAATGCATATATGTTAAAATTAATTCATTTAGTAGATGATAAAATGCACGCTCGCGCGACTGGACCTTATTCTCTAATTACTCAACAGCCATTAAGAGGAAAAGCTCAGCATGGTGGACAAAGATTTGGTGAAATGGAAGTTTGGGCTCTAGAGGGTTTTGGAGCTGCTTTTACGTTAAAAGAACTTTTAACAATTAAATCAGATGACATGCAAGGTAGAAATGAAACCTTAAATGCTATTGTAAAAGGTCAACAAATTCCGCAATTTGGAATACCAGAATCGTTTAAAGTTTTATTACAGGAATTACGATCAATTGGTTTAGATATGAGTACTTATAAAATTGAAAAATTCAGCTCAAATAGAAAATATGAAATTGAGATCAATTTAATCGAGAAATATAATGCCTCATTAAAAACATTTTCTCCAACCTCAAATATTAATGATATTTCATTTTAAGAACAATGTTACAATTTGCAAAAGAATTTGATTATATAAAAATTAAACTGGCATCTCCATTTCGAATTTTACAATGGGCAAATCGCAAACTACCCAATGGTCAATTTGTGGGAGAAGTTCAAAAATCAGAAACGATCAATTATAGAACTTTTAAACCAGAGATGGATGGTTTATTTTGCGAACGCATTTTTGGTCCTAATAAAAGTTTAGAATGTGCTTGTGGAAAATATAAACGTGTTAGATATGAAGGATTGATCTGTGAACGATGTGGAGTTGAATTAACCGAATCTAGAGTTAGACGGCATCGAATGGGTTATATTAATTTAATTTATCCTGTTACCCACGTGTGGTATATTAATAGCCGGCCAAATTTTATGGCATTATTATTAGAAGTTGAAGGATGCGAAAAGCAGCTTGATACTGGTTATACTTTCCGCTCTGAAACTTGTAAAAAAGAAAAGTGTAGAAAATTAAAAGTAACAACAGCAACTCAAATTGAATTATGGGATGAAAGAATTAAACGAATCAAATTAGCATCTTTGGCATATTTTATTGCGGAAGATGAAATTTCATTCTATGGACTTCACTGGGATTTACAGCAATATAGAAGAAATCGAGAATTAGGTCGTACTTATTATCCATTAAAACCCTATCCTAAACCACAAAATAGAAGATACAATACACCAAAATATTTATTACGTTCAACACCAAATTTTTTAATTGGAGCTCCGTTAATAAAAAGAGAATTAGAAAGACTGAACTTAAAATCAGAAATTTCTCGAACACGATCTTTTATTTTAATTTGTACGAAAGTGTTGAATAAAGAAAAATTATTTTATGAGGAGTATTATTGGTTTAGAAAATGGGAACAACAACGTACCTACAAACTTCGTGAGCAAGCTATTAAAAGAGTGCGAGTGCTCGAAAATTTAGTAGGTACTGGATCTAACCCAGCTTGGATGATTTTTACGATTTTACCTGTTATTCCACCCGCATTAAGACCTATGATTCAATTAGAAGGTGGTAGATTTGCAACTTCGGATTTAAATGAATTATATCGACGAATCATTACAAGAAATAATCGATTATTAAGATTATTAGAAATTGATGCTCCACAACTTATTATTCGCAATGAAAAAAGACTCTTACAAGAAGCTGTTGACACTTTAATTGATAATGGAAAACGTGGCAAAATTGCTTTAAGTGCAAATAATCGACCATTAAAATCACTATCAGATATTATTAAAGGGAAACATGGTCGGTTTCGTCAAAACTTATTAGGTAAACGTGTTGATTATTCAGGTCGTTCAGTCATTGTCGTAGGTCCAACTTTAAAATTAAATCAATGCGGATTGCCCTATGAAATGGCTATGGAACTTTTTCAACCATTTATTATTAGAGAGCTTATTAATCAAGGCTTAGCTAGTAATATGAAAATTGCAAAAAATTTAATTCAGCAAAACGAACCAATTATTGACCCAGTTTTAGAAAAAGTATTGACAAATCATCCTATTTTTTTAAATCGTGCCCCAACATTACATCGATTAGGAATTCAAGCTTTTGAACCTATTTTAGTTCAAGGTCGAGCCATAAAATTACATCCTTTAGTTTGTTCAGCATTTAATGCTGATTTTGATGGAGATCAAATGGCTGTACATATTCCATTAGCTTTAGAATCACAAGCTGAATGTTATATGTTAATGTTAGCACCTTATAATTTTTTATCACCAGCCAATGGTGAACCGATTGTTATGCCAAGTCAAGATATGGTTTTAGGTTGTTATTATTTAACTGTCAATAATATATCTGGTTTACTTGGTTCAAGTCATTATTTTACCGATTTAGAAGATGTTATCTTAGCCTTTCATCAGAACAAAATTGAAATTCATAGTTCCATTTGGATTCGTACAAAAGATAAGGATCAGCCGAAATTAAATTTAATAAAACAAACAAAACTAGATGATAATACCTGGATTGACTACTATGAAAATTTACAAGTTAGAAAGAACCAAGATGGTGAAATCATTGTTCAATATATGCAAACAACAACAGGTCGTGTAATCCTAAATTATACAATTCAAAAAACTTTAAATTTTTTATAAATTGATATTGTAAATGATGAAACAAATTTTATGAAAAATTATACTTATCAAAATAATCTAATCGGCAAAAAACAACTAAGACAATTATTAGCTTGGAGTTTTACCAATTATGATTCGATGCAAGCCTGTTTTTTAGCAGATGAATTAAAATATTTAGGATTTAAATATGCTACGCAAGCTGGTATTTCAATTAGTATTGAAGATTTAAAAATTCCTTTTGTTAAAAATTTAATGCTTGAAAAAGCAAATAAAGAAATTATTGATGCTGAAAAGATTTATTTGAAAGGAAAACTTACAGATATTGAACGATTTCAAAAAATCATCGATACGTGGAGTTTAACAAGTGAATCCTTAAAAGATCAAGTTATTTATTTTTTTAAAAATTACGATCCTTTAAATTCAGTTTATATTATGGCTTTTTCAGGTGCTCGAGGAAATCTTTCTCAAGTTCGTCAATTAGTTGGTATGAGGGGTTTAATGTCTGATCCAAGCGGTGAAATTATGAAATTACCAATTAAAAAGAATTTTCGTGAAGGATTAACGATTACAGATTATTTAATGTCTGGATATGGGGCACGAAAAGGTATTGTAGATACAGCCTTAAAAACTGCAAATTCAGGATATTTAACCCGTCGTTTAATTGATGTAGCTCAAGATATTTTAATTCGAGAAAAAGATTGTTTAACAACTCACTCCTTTTTAGTCTTACTTCATAAAAATCAGTCCAATTATGATAAAATAGTAGGACGTGTTCTTAATAAACCAATTGTTGATTTCAAAACAAAAAAATTAATTGCAAGTATTAATAAAGAGATTACACCTGATTTAATTCAAGAATTAAAACAAAAAAAAATTCAAGAACTCTATATCAGATCGCCTTTGACTTGTAATCTTTATCGCGCAGTTTGTCAAAAATGTTATGGGTGGGATTTAGCTAATGAAAATTTAGTTGATATTGGCGAAGCTGTCGGGATTTTAGCAGGTCAATCCATTGGTGAGCCAGGAACACAACTTACAATGCGAACTTTTCATACAGGCGGGATTTTTACATCTGAAGCGAGACAACAACTTATAAGTCCATCCAATGGAATTATTAGATTTTATAAAACATTAAAAACTGTAATTTTAAGAACCAATCGAGGTGAAGATGTTCTTGTAACTAAAAATTCTGGCTCTTTAATTTTAATTCCCGATGATAAACAGAATAAATTAGTTCAAATCGAAGTCTTAAGAAATACAATTTTGTTTCCAAAAAATAATCAATATATTTTAAAAGATACCGTTATCGGAGAATTAATTAATGTAGATAAACAAGTTAAAATAGAAGTTAAACCAATTGTAAGTAATGCATGTGGTGAAATTTTTATGCCGAGACTAAAGAAAAAAGTTAATTTATTAAATAATAACAAATTAATTTGGATTTTATCTGGACAACTTTATAATAGTCCAAATAGTTCGTTCATAAATTTTTATCCAGATTATAAGCTTAATAAACAAAGTTATATTTTCCGAACTAAAATTACGAATCATTACCCTGGTTTTATTGAATTTATGAACGCTAAGCAGAGTTTATATCAGCGATTTATAAGAGCTAAAAATAATAAATATTCATTATTTAACTCAAACTTACAAAGACTTAGAAAACCAATTCAAAATAAAAATTACTTATTAAATGTAAAAAATTTAAAATATCTTGTCAAAATAAAACAAACTCAGTCAAAATCTTATCTTCAGATAGCCAGAAATGAACAATTGGGAACTTTAGGAACCAGTTCGTTTCGAACATTAACTGGTGGAATTTTATATTACGATTATCTAAGTATTTCAAGATTTAATAGAACAAATGGTACAGTACCTTATTTGGATCGATTTTCTATAGAAACAAAAGATAAAGAGAAATCTATTATATCTCATTCTACAATCGTATGGTTAGGCGAAGAAATTCATAATGTTAATTGTGAATCAAATATTGCACTTGTGGAAGATGGTGATTTTATTTCTGAAAAATTTGAAATTGTTCCAAATATTTTTTCTAAAACATCCGGAATTGTAACAATTCGACAAAAAAATAATGTTATTCAAACAATTTTAATTAAATCCGGTTTAGTTTACGAAGGACAAAAATTTAAAAATATAGCTAAAAAACTTTATTATCCGGGCGAAGTAATTTTTTCAAATATTCCGATTAAAAAATTATCATTTTGTGAGCATATCATTGAAAATAGAACTGAACAATTGTTAATTCGACCCGTAGAACTTTATGAAGTTTCATATTCAAATTTAAAACTTGTAAATTCCCAAAACCAAATGAATTTAAATTCAAGTTTAAAATTAGAAAGCAAACCTATTTATGCTTATAAACCCAATCAAATTTTAAGATCGAAAACAAGTCTAAATTTAGTTCTGAATCAATTAATTTTAAAAAGTAACAGTTCCTTAAACAATCAAGTTAATATTGAATTGTCAAATAACTCTAAAACAAACTCTATTCAGTTTAGAGTTAGCGAAAACTTAAATTTGAATAACTATATTTCACCTTATTTAAAATACAGAAATTTACAACCATGTTTTCTTATTCAAAAAAATCAATTCATTGATCGCTATGTAATTTTAGGATATTTAGAGACAGTTACTAGTAATTCTTTAGAAATTGTTAAATTTAAAATTAAAAAGAAAGATAGTAAACAAATTTTGTTAATTTCGAATAAAGATTGTTTAATTTTAGATAAAACACAATTTCCAAATAAGAAATTAAATGATTTTATCATAACCAGTTCAAATGTAAATGAAACAGGGAAAATTATTATCGAAAATAATAATTTTCTAACCTTACAAAAAGGAAAACCATATTTTTTCCCTAATTGTAAAAATGATGATCTAAATAATAAAATTAATTTACAATATAAACTTATCTCTCCAACTCGTGTTCAAAATCGAATAACAACGAATCGTTTCATTTCACTAAATTATTCTAATATGTTAAGACTTTCTGTTAAACCAAACATAAATTTTAAATCTATGTCAAAACAGAAAGTTAGTATCAAATCAGAATTTTCAAGATTATTTTTAAAAAAAGAAGGGAAATTATACAGTTCTTTAATACCAAAATTTTTTAAGAACTTTTCGATCAAAAATGAAAATTCAAATTTGAAATTAAATGAAATGCTATATCCTGTTAAATTAAAAAAACCAATCTTAACAGGTGAGAAGAAAATGTTATTATTAAGAAGTAGTGATATTATAGAAAATGAATTTAAAGATTTAGATCCTTCCTCGTTTCAGTTAACGTTAATTAAATTCGTCGAACAGTATTTTACAAAGGCTAAAAAATCAGTTGCTCTTTATTCAATCACGGAAGACTTTTTTGAACAAGATGTTAATAGCGTATTTTGTAAAAACGGTGAATTTATTGAAAATGGTGAAACTATTGGATTACTCAATCTTGAAAAAGAAATTACAGGTGATATTGTTCAAGGCTTACCAAGAATCGAAGAGATATTAGAAGCGCGCAAAAAAAAATTAATGACTAGAAGAATTCCAATGAGTCAAAAAAAAGGCTTATTAGTTCAAACAACAAGTTTAGACCCAAATTTTGAATTTAGAAGATTGGGGACAGTGATACAAGAAAATGAAAAAATTAATCCTCATAAACTCTTAAAAACATATTTTAATTATTATGGATTCATTAAATCTTTTTTATGTGATCGAACTCAATCTATTAAATATAATCGTTTAATCAATAATTATGAAGGAAGTTATAAAAGCTTTAAAAAAGTTCAAGCATTTATATTAAATTCAGTTCAAGCAGTATATAAATCTCAAGGTGTAGCAATTAATAATAAACATTTGGAAGTTATTATTAAACAAATGACAACAAAAGTTTTAATAACCTATGAAGGGAATACAACATTGTTAAGAAGAGAAGTTATTGATTTATATCATATTCAATATATTAATGAAATAATGATTATTCAAAAAAAACAATCTGCTTCTTATGTTCCATTATTACTTGGAATTACAAAAGCTGCTTTAAATAACCCAAGTTTTATTTCAGCTGCAAGTTTTCAAGAGACAACTAGAGTTTTAACAAAGGCAGCCATTGAAGGTCGAATTGACTGGTTAAGAGGATTGAAAGAAAATATTATTATCGGTAGTTTAATTCCAGCTGGAACTGGATCACAAAATTATCGCAACTGTTTTAAAAGTTATTTAACTTCTAATTCGAAATTCAAAGAAATAACTGAACCAGTAGAAAATTTCCAATTTAATAACTAGTAGACAAGTTCTTTAATCTTTGATAAAATTAGTATTACAAAATTCAATAATTTTTATTAAGTATTAAGTAGTTTAAAATTTTATGTCTGATATCAGTTTATCACAATTATTAGAAGCTGGGGTTCACTTTGGCCATAAAGCATATCGCTGGAATCCAAAAATGTTTCCATATATTTATAGTGAAGTTAATAATATTCATATTCTAGATTTAGTACAATCTGCAACTTTATTAAAAGAAGCAAATAAGTATGTACAATCAGCAGCAAGTGAAGGAAAAACATTTTTATTTGTTGGGACGAAACGTCAAGCAAGTACTTTAATTGCTCAAGAATCAAAACGTTGTGATTCATTTTATGTGAATCATCGTTGGTTAGGAGGTATGTTAACAAATTGGACCACTTTAAAAGAACGGATTAAACATTTAAAAGATTTAGAGAAACAAGAAGCGAATGACACATTTAGTTTATTAACAAAAAAAGAAGCTGCATTACGTCGAAAAGAATTGAAAAAATTACGTCAACATTTAGATGGTATTAAAACAATGCCAGATTTACCTGATATTGCGATTATTATTGATCAAAAACGAGAAATGACGGCAATTCGTGAATGCCAAAAGCTAGGTATTCCAATTGTTTCTATTTTAGATACAAATTGTGATCCAGATTTAATTAATGTTCCTATTCCAGGAAATGATGATGCTGTAAGATCGATCAAATTAATTTTAAAATCATTAACAGATAGTATTATTGCAGGTAAGGCAACAGTCAACTAAAAAGCATCTAAAAATGATCTGTTTTGAAAAAATAGTTTTATTTTGCTTATTTTTTCAAACGTATTCATTTTAGCAAGAAACGAATATCACTTCATTGAAGGAGCAAACTATTTTAGGAAAGAGTAGTACTAGTTCCTAAAATCGTAAAAAAATAAAATAATTTTAAATAAGTAAAAATTAGATTTATTGATCTAAAATTATTTTATTTTTTAGCACCATCAGATGTTTTTATTATTCGATCGAATTTTTACTAAAATTTTCTGATCTCGTTTATTTCTTAATACGGGTTCGAAATTCAAAATAAATTTTTTGAATTGAAATGAATAACTAACACCGAATAATTTTTTGTCCAAAAGTTTGAATCATCCTCTACAAATTAACGTAAATACGACTGATAATTTAAGGTCTTGTATTTAAAAGTAAAATCTGTTAATCTAATATTAATTTTGACTCGGGATATAGCTCAGCTTGGTAGAGCACCTGCTTTGGGAGCAGGGGGTCGTAGGTTCAAATCCTACTATCCCGAAATTATTTATTGAAAAATATTGACAAATATATCATTTTATTCGATTTAGATTTGGAGCACTAAAAAATGAACTCCTGTAAAAGATTTAAGATTTAAAGCTCATAGTTACAAGAATATATTGGATATTCTTAATCGAAGTGAGTACAAACTATTTGCTATAAGTCTTTAGCAATTTTTAACTTAGTAACATTTGGAAATTCAAATTTAGGCAGCAAATTAGATTTTCTGAACCAAAAACCAGTGCCTATAACTAAAAAATGTACTCTTCAGATTTAACCTCTTGAAAATAGCTTACTACTAAAAGGCTATATATTTTTTAAAGTTGAACAAGCAGCATTTACTATTAAATTTTAATTACTATTCGTTAACATATGAAAACCTAAACGTTAAAAAGTGTTTCTTAAAAAAGAATGACACTTTTTAAGGTTTTATGTTTAGATTGAAAAAATTTTATTTACAATAATTTATCTAAATTACAAATAACCAAGCTATGAAAATAATTAGTTACTAAATAACTCGAAGAAATAAAAGCATTTTCTTCAACCATATCATTTCTTGATAATATCTCTGTCGAAACAGTTTGACTTAAATAACTACTCTTTACTATTAGAGAATCATGGATTTGAGATAAATCTGCAGTTAACTTTTGTTGATTCAATTGTTGAATAACATTGTCCGGTAAAAATTGAATATCTAAATCTTTATAAGCTTTTTGCATGTAATCTAATATCTCTGGACGTTCATTATACCAAAATTCTCTAATTTTATTTGGAATTGGATAACGGTACCATAAAATTGGTAAATAATGGAAAACTAAAACATCTGTCATTTGTTGTTGAATTAGTAACTTACTTTCTTCTGCTTCACTTGGCAAAAATGGCATTGTAAATACCAAATGATTTAAACTATCTGCTAATACGCCAAGAATTCCTAAGAAAATACTTCCCGTAACGTTAATTCCAAGAATTGCTGGTACTACACCTTGTAAGACTTCTTCTGTCCAATCAACAGCTGCAACCACATAACACCATGGCACTGTATATGGATTAATATAAATAAACCATGATAGAGTTATTCGTAATATAACAATTTGAGAATAAATTACCAAGCCTATAAAAACAACTTCTCGAATAGTTTCTAAAAGTGTTAGATCTAAACAAAAATTTAAGCGTACTTGGAGAAATTCTGATAACCAATCTGGTAAAAAATAAATATTTTTATAATTTTCGATATAAAAATTATAAAAACCTTCTTCTCTATTTTCATAAACATATCTTGGAACTGCGTCAATTTTAGGAGATGGGCCAAATATCGTTTCAAACCAGGTTTCTGGTCGTTGAATCGGAGGCCAGAACGTTTGATGGGATGGAAGATTCTCAAGAAATTCGGATCTAGTAGATCCTTGGCCTGAAGAATCATACATATTTGGCATTCCTGGATTCTCTGGATAACCAAATACTTTTGCAATTGTTTTAAAAAACCCATCGGTTATTCGATAAAAACCCGTTCGAAGTGGACTAAATTTTTCGTCTAAACTCATTAGTAATTTTGAATTAGTATCAAGTTAATAAGATATCAAAGTATTGAATGATTAGAGTTCAATACTTTGATTGTAAAGAATAAATGAAATTCTATCAATATCTTTTTAAAAAAAATTGAGTATTTAATTTTTTCTAGCCTTACCTTTAGTCCTGTCAAGATTTGATTGATTAGATAGCTAAAAAACTAAATACTTCCAGTTTTAAGAAAGAATAAAGAAATATTGAAGTTACACTAAAAAAGGCCATTGTAAATCGAAGTACTTCGGCATCCTTATAAGTATACGTATTTAAACATTCATTTATTTCTAATAATATCCCTTCGATTGCCGATCGAAATAAGTCGTCGGTCATATTCTCATCATCTTTAAATTCACACTCGGTGAAGATAACCTCAAGAAGATTGTAAAATTTTTTTGACTTTGAATTGATAGAAAAGTTGTTTAATCTTGAAATTCCTTGGTCTAACACTTCACACTCCAGAGCCTCAAATTTTACCTGACTTTCTGCCCACAACTGACAAAACTCATAAACAAATAAGTCAGTGCCTAGAGAACCAGCATCAGCTTCGGTTAAATATTCTTCCACTAAAGAAATATATAAATCTCTGTCGTTGTAAAATATTTGACTCTCTAAAACTATACGATAAGATAAAAATTCCTTTTCTTCGGAAGTTCTATCAAATACTGACTTTGAATCCTGATTTTTTGCCAAAAGTAATAGTTGATAATATCTATTTTTAAACTTTACATTGTTTTCCATAGAAAATTAAAATTATTTATAAAAGGTTACCATTGAGCTCAATATCATCGATTTGCGTTGGGCTCGGTTTTAAATAAGTAACTAAAACACGATTTTGATCATAAAAAGCTACAATATTTATTTTTTTATTATATAGTAAAAAACCTTTTTGATGTGGTCGGGTTGGTTCTTTGAAACCGTCTCGTCTTCTTTCAGCGACGCGTGCTTCGGCATTTTTTCCAAACGTTTCGCGAATTATTTCTGTCTCTGGATTAATGACATGTGTTCAAAGTTGGATAGCTAAAACTTCAATATAATTTGTTGGTAATTTTTTCAGATCACGAAAACCGGAAAGTCGCTCTTTATGATTAATATTTTGCCGTAATTTTGGCATTTCACTTTTTAACCCCTACGTTATTGGAGCATGGAAAACTTTTTCATGGTGAAATTTGTCCCTTAGTTGTTTATAAGGATGATAAAATTTAAGACGATCTTTGACCGCAATTCCACAATAATTGCTATCTTTTTTTCTAAATAAGCTCAAGAATCTAGTTTTTAGAGAGTTGTTGTGCTTCTTCTCTGCCGTTTCGGAATATCTTCTGGCTTGTCGAAGCATAATTACTTTTTGTGGATCGTTTGGATGAAAAGCAGGATTACCATCTGGGTCCAACCAAATCGGATCAAAATCAGGTTTAGTTTTACCCCATTTGATAAGCCATTTGCTTTGACTTTCATTTGGTATAAAAGATCCGTGAAACCATGAACCTCCTAGAAGCTGACCTTTTGGTAGTAAATCTGGTAGTAAAGCGATTTCAAAAGTTTCATTGTTTTCAGTTGAATCCATTTCTAATAATTCATTCAAACTAAAAGTTTCCGGATCTGAATCTGAAGCAAAATCTTGCGTTGTATTATTTTGAACGAAAACAACTTTTGAATTTTGTCCTAAGAAAATATTACTTTTTTGATTTTCTGATAAAATATCAAAAGATGATGAAAAGAAACAAAATGTAAAGAAAAGTAAAATCGGGAGAAACATTTTTTTCAATTTAGACCATGATAAATAACACATTCCTATTAAAAGAAATAACATTACCAAAAAATCATACATATATATTACTTTTTATATTTGGTTAATAATTTGTAAAAACAGATTTTAATTTAAAACTAAAAATGTGTCAACCCTACGGAACTTATAAAAATTAAATATTTAATTTTTTTCTTAGTATTGATAGAATTCCAGTTTAAATTTTATTTATTCCATAGCTAAAAAACTAAATACTTCAGGCTAAACAATAAGTAAGAATTGTGGTTAACATAAAAAAGATTGTCGTAAATTGGAGTACTTCAATATTATTAGAAATTCCTGAAGTTGATTTACTATATTTCGGGATCTTAGACTCTACTTGAAAGCTAGGGGGAATCAGCTTTGCGAATGCTCTAGTCAACATTTTATTTATCCCTTTGTCCGAATATACGACCTCAAAAGCACAAAATACCCCTTCAAATCCGATTGACTGATTAGGAGTAGAAAACCTCGAATTAATTATCAATGCTCCGCATAGATCTAAAGGAGCCCAATCAGTAAAAAGTGTTTGATCAAAATGACACGATAGAAAATTAGCATCTTGCAGACAGGTAGATCCATTTTCATTTGTTTGAAACTGACATTTCTCAAAAATTATTTTCTGAAATTCAGATTCCATGAAATCGCAATTGATGAATAAGCAATTTTGAAAAGTAGATTCAATAAATTTACTATCACTAAACATGATATTTTCGAAACGGCAGTTTTCCAGAAACGAATTAGAAACAGCTGAGTCTTCAAAATCTATTTTAATAAATTTAATACTTTTGAATCTTGAATCTCGAAGGTTAGTTATTTTTAAATTCTTTGCTTCAATGATTTCATTTTCAAAAATCTCCCCACCAACTCGTAAATTGATTGTTTTAAGAAGCCCATTTTCGTAATTACTAATTAATTCGCCTAAAGTTTTAACCAGAATTAATGCATATTTCCGTTTGTCTTTCTAACTTCTAGATTTTACTCATTTGCAGTTCCAAGTGTTCATTCGTAAGTAAGGCTTTCAACATGCCTTTGGTATTATATATCTGGAATCTCCTGAAATAAAAATCGTCCTGTAATTTTAAATATATTCTCTATTTTTATATTAAATTATATCAATAGATCTCCTTTTTTAAATTAGAATATTTCCTAATTTTGGAGTTAAATATTTTTTTAAATCAATTAAATTTAAAAATCCCGAAGGATTTTTTCATCGATGGAGGTGCTATATGTAAAATATGTAACAATCACCAAATAAAATTATGATGATTGTTACATATTTTACATATCACCCTACCTACGAAATCGAATTACTGAGCTAGGTATTTTTTTAAATAAAAAAATTTTATTAAAAAGTTTAGGATGACATCAGAATTACTTTATTCTTATTGCTCGAATTTAACAGAGGAGGAGAAATCATGAACCTTCTAAAGAAACTAATTGAACATCGACGTTATTTATACATAATCGTTGGATACATTTTATTAAGTAAGGGAATGAAAGGAGTTAAATAATATGCCAGTTATCAGACATTTATTAAGACTTGGAGCCGGGTTCAGTAAACTCTAAGTTAAGCTAAAAAATAGCTAAATTAAGATCGTGGCTGAGATTTATAAAAAGAATTTACAATGAGAAAGAATTATGGAAGATAATAAAGGTACTTTTTTCAGTTTTTTGATGAATGCATGGATTCACTATTGGGAAGGACACGTGAGTCATATCTATCATGAGTTTACTGACTTTTCCAGTTTGACTTATTTTTGCCTGTTTTCTTTATTATTTGTACAAATATATCGCAATTATTTTTTGTAATTAAGGACTACCATTATTATATTGTTTGAGGAAGCACAATTTGATGACGACCAACTTGATCTTCTATTAGCTAGATTAGAACAGAATATTAAATCCGGTAGAATTAAGAATCAAGTAAATTTAAATTCGAAAGAAATATTTCAACTATACTTTAAATCCACATCTGTTTCCCCTAACCGAGAATGTCTAGTTTTAGCATTAATACCCATTAATCCAAGTTATTGGGCTGCATTTTCAGTAAGTACCATAGTCGTGTCGAAGGGCGATCTAGCTATGCCTTTGAAAATAGTTTTCATTATGAAACAATACCTAGAAAGTTCACAAAGTGATCTTCAGTGGCGATCACGTTTTTGGGAAATCATTAAGGATACTCTTATAATAAGCTCAGCTTGTGAGATATTTGAAGTAGACTATGGTGGGTGGTACATATGCATATCAAACCGTCTTAAAATACCTCAATCAGATCAACCATACTCTGGAAACGTTAAACGAAGAGGAGATTTCAAATCTTGAAATTTTTAAAAAGATTGCGGTTGAAAAAGGGTTCGATCCTGATGAAGTCATAAGCACTGGTGCATTACGTGAATTTGTGCCCTCTTCGATGAAAGGTGACATTTTCAACTGTCCTCCACCAGGTGCTCGTCCTTTTGATGAAAATCTTCGCTCATCTACTGATGAAATTCCACCAGAATTTCATCACCAAAATTTTGAAAACTTATTAGAGAAAAAGGGTTTCTTTCAATTTTTCTTTGAGTTATTTAAAAAAAATAAATAAGTATAAGGTGGGAAAATGATTACCATTTTCCCACCTTATACTTATTTGTATCATAGTAAAGGAGTTGGCATAAATCCAGAAGATTTTGGTATAACTCAAAGCCAATTAGATGAAATCTGAAATAGGGGATTTATTCGATATGTACAGAAAGGACAGATGTTTATAAGAATGTCAACAATCGTGGGATTCGAAGTACAGTTTATCATGATCCTGAAACAGATACCATAATTGCGGTTCATACAGAAGGTAAATTTGATGGACAAATTAAAAAAGCCCAGCCGATTAGCCCTTCACAATTAGAAAGATTACTTACTAATAATAGAATTGATTAAAATTAATTATTAAAATCAATTATGGAAGAAACATTTTTTAAACTTTTATCGGATGACAATACTTTAAAAAGACAACATAAGTATTTGAAAGACGAAGATTCTGAAGCGTTTGAAATTTTTTTAAAATTTTTGGTGACAATTGAAGAAAATCTTCATTATTCCGAAAAAGAAGAATACATAAATTTAGCAAAAGAATTTTTAGATGAAAAAATCACAGCAGACGATTTTTGTTACTCTTTTTTAGCTATTTATGAAGGGATAAATGCTAAGCTTAATCAACTGAAAAACGAAGAATCAGTAGAATTGGCAAAATTTATAACTAAAGTTAATCGATCGGAATTAAATCCTTTACTTGCAAAAATTTATGGTTCGTGTGATAATTTTGGTCTTGATCCTGAATCTTATATCATTAATCAGAAAGAATTGAAAAATTATGCTAAATTATTATTATTGCAACTACAACAATAATAAAAGTATTTTTTGAGTTTATTCATAAATCTACCGATTTTTTAATAATTTCTAAATCGGTAGATTTATTTACATTGTCAAGATCTATTAGAAAAAAAGGACAAATTATGACACCTCAATCTATAACTAAAATTAAACTAAAAAATGAAGAATTTAGCACGACGAAAGAATTAAATTACGAAGAGGCGAATTTAATACAGACTGGCTTGAAATTTATATTAGAGCACCAAGAACAAAATAATAGATATAGTAGACATTTGATTTTTCTGGTCGCTACACTACTGAAACAGAATAAGAAATCTTTCCAGTTCAATATTACTCTAAGTCAGGAATTAAACAAAATTAAAGAAGAATTAGCTGTGTTTACGCAAAAAGAAAAAGAAAAGGCAGTTCAGAAAGAAGCTCATAGAAATCGAAAACGCTTACCAAAACGTGAAGCAATCACATCTAAAATTTATAAGTTACTGATCCTAGCAGCCTCTGGTTCAAATTATACTTCGGTAAGGTTAAGAATTGCAGTTTGTCTGCTAACTGTAACTGGAATTCGAATAAGCGAACTCTTGCCTTTTAAAGTTTCGCAGGTTGAAACATTACGCAAATTTTATTATATTCCAATCAATCGTCCTAAATCCAGCTATGTTAGCCCTAAGGCTTGTTTAACTACTGAAGGAAAAAAATTAGTGAAAGAAAGGGAAAGTGATTTTGAATTTCTTTTCTTAGTGAAAAATCCAGATTCATATATATTTACGCCTGAATATAATCATTCCAAAATGTTGAGTCGTGAAACGATTACAAGAGATGTAAATAACGTACTACGTTCTGTCTCTAAAAGTCTTCCAGATCAACCCAACATTACAAGTCATAGCTTTAGGATTGGCTATATTTCTGAATTATGGAAGGATACGAACGATATTGAACGTGTGAAACAATCAGTTGGACATAAAAAAATAAATAGCACTTTTTCCTACCTTGAAGAATTAAAAGAAAAATAAAAGTACACTCTAAAATAAGCTCTTATGTTTTAGGTTTATAAAAACAATTTACAATGAGAAACAATTATGGAAGATAATAAAAGCACTTTTTTCAGTTTTTTGATCAATGCATGGATTCACTACTGGCAGGCCCATTGGACTCATATTTATCATGAGTTTACTGACTTTTCCAGTATGACTTATTTTTGGCTATTTTTTTTATTATTTGTTCAAATATATCGTAATTATTTTTTGTAATTGGGGATTAAGAATATGCTATTATTTGGGGAAGAAACATTTGATGACGACCAACGTGATCTTCTATTGGCTATAGTAGAACAAAATATTAAATCCGGTAGAATTAAGAATCAAGTAAATTTAAATTCGAAAGAAATATTTCAACTACAATTTAAATCCACATCTGTTTCCCGTTATAGAGAATGTTTAGTTTTGGCATTAATACCAATTAATCCAAGTTATTGGAGTGCATTTTCAGTAACTACCATAGTCTTGTCAAAAAGCGACATGGCTATGCCTTTTAAAATAGTTTTGATTGCAAAACAATACTTAGAAAGTTCTCAAAGTGATCTTCAATGGCGATCACGATTTTGGGAAATCATTGCGGATACGAGTGTAATAAACTCAGCTTGTCAGACATTGGAAGTAGAAGGAATTATCATGGGTGGCACATATGCATATCAAACTGCCTTAAAATAAGTCAATCAGATGAATCAGACTTTTGAAACCTTAAGCCAAGAGGAAATTTCAAATCTTGAAACTTTTAAAAAGATTGCGGTTGAAAAAGGGTTCGATCCTGATGAAGTCATTGGAACTGGTGCATTACGTGAATTTGTGCCCTCTTCGATGAAAGGTAACATTTTCGATTGTCCTCCAAGAAATGCTCGTCCTTTTGATGAAAATCTTAGCTCATCGACTGATGAAATTCCACCAGAATTTCATTACCAGAATTTTGAAAACTTATTAGAAAATAAGGGTTTCTTTCACTTTTTCTTTGACTTATTTAATTTAAAGAGAAAAAATAAATAATGACTAAATAATGATTGCTATTTTTGGACCATTCCAATTTGTCTTGTATTTAAAGGATGTATTTGATCGTTATGAATATCCTAGAAGAATGATACTATCTCGAATCAATTTTAATAGCCTTTAGATCGTAGAATTTTTTATTCTTTTTCTTTGTTCTCCTTCTAAAAATGATAACACTAGATCAATTAGAATGATTGGCTAAATCGGATCAACTCTTGAAGTCAATTCAGTTTTCTTTCCTCTCTCTTCAAAGCTAAATCTTCCTTTTTTTGATTAGAACAACTGATAATATTAGAGTTAAATATTTTTTTAAGTCAATTAAATTTAAAAATCCCGAAGGATTCTTTGGGAAGCTGACTAAGTAATCTATGATTCAACTTCATAGAAATACTTTTTCAAAAAAGTTCAAACAAATGAATAAATTTATGGAAATTTTAAGAGAGTTTGATCCTGGCTCAGGATGAACGCTGGCGGTATGCTTTACACATGCAAGTCGTACGGGAGTTTTTAACTCAAGTGGCGGACGGGTGAGTAACACGTAAGAATTTGCCTTTAGGAGGGGGATAACAACTGGAAGCGGTTGCTAATACCCCATATGCTTTCGAGTGAAACGGATTTTTCCGCCTAGAGAGAAGCTTGCGGCTGATTAGCTTGTTGGTGAGGTAATGGCTTACCAAGGCGACGATCAGTATCTGGTTTGAGAGGACGATCAGACACACTGGAACTGAGACACGGTCCAGACTCCTACGGGAGGCAGCAGTGGGGAATTTTCCGCAATGGGCGAAAGCCTGACGGAGCAATACCGCGTGAGGGATGACGGCCTATGGGTTGTAAACCTCTTTTTTCAGGGAGGATAATGACGTGTACCTGAAGAATAAGCATCGGCTAACTCCGTGCCAGCAGCCGCGGTAAGACGGGGGATGCAAGTGTTATCCGGAATCACTGGGCGTAAAGCGTCTGTAGGTGGTCCAATAAGTCAACTGTTAAATCTTGAGGCTCAACCTCAAAATCGCAGTCGAAACTATTAGACTAGAGTATAGTAGGGGTAAAGGGAATTTCCAGTGGAGCGGTGAAATGCGTAGAGATTGGAAAGAACACCGATGGCGAAGGCACTTTACTGGGCTATTACTGACACTCAGAGACGAAAGCTAGGGTAGCAAATGGGATTAGATACCCCAGTAGTCCTAGCCGTAAACAATGGATACTAGATGTTGAACAGATCGACCTGTGCAGTATCAAAGCTAACGCGTTAAGTATCCCGCCTGGGAAGTATGCTCGCAAGAGTGAAACTCAAAGGAATTGACGGGGGCCCGCACAAGCGGTGGAGCATGTGGTTTAATTCGATGCAACGCGAAGAACCTTACCAGGGTTTGACATGATACGAATTTCTTTGAAAGAAGAAAGTGCCGTTTGGAACGTATACACAGGTAGTGCATGGCTGTCGTCAGCTCGTGTCGTGAGATGTTGGGTTAAGTCCCGCAACGAGCGCAACCCTCATTTTTAGTTGCCTTATGGAACTCTAGAAAGACTGCCGGTTATAAACCGGAGGAAGGCGGGGATGACGTCAAGTCAGCATGCTCCTTATACCCTGGGCTACACACGTGCTACAATGGGCGAGACAATGAGATGCAAATCTGCGAAGACTAGCTAATCTATAAACTCGTTCTAAGTTCGGATTGTAGGCTGCAACTCGCCTGCATGAAGTTGGAATCGCTAGTAATCGCTGGTCAGCTACACAGCGGTGAATTCGTTCCCGGGCCTTGTACACACCGCCCGTCACACCATGGAAGCTGGTTATGCCCGAAGTCGTTACTCTAACCTTTTTGGAGGAGGATGCCTAAGGTAGAATTAGTGACTAGGGTGAAGTCGTAACAAGGTAACCCTACTGGAAGGTGGGGTTGGATCACCTCCTTTTAAAATGAAAAAATTTTAAAACTTATGGTCGATTAACAATGAAAAAGGGCTATTAGCTCAGTTGGTTAGAGCGCACCCCTGATAAGGGTGAGGTCTCTGGTTCAAATCCAGAATGGCCCAAAGGGGGTATAGCTCAGTTGGTAGAGCACCGCCTTTGCACGGCGGTTGTCAGCGGTTCGACTCCGCTTACCTCCAACCTCAAATTATCTTGGAAAGACTAAGCTTCCAAAAGTTTGAAAGATAGAAAAATTCTTGGAATATTAAATTCAAGGAACTAAGAGTTTATGGGGGATACCTTGGCATTCAGAAGCGATGAAGGACGCGATTACCGGCGAAACGCTTCGGGGAGTTGGAAATAAGCTATGATCCGGAGGTCTCCGAATGAGGAAACTTTAATAACTACTTATTGAATTCATAAATAAGAAAGAGCGAACCTAGGGAATTGAAACATCTTAGTACCTAGAGGAAAAGAAAGTAAAAACGATTCCCTTAGTAGTGGCGAACGAACCGGGAACAGCCTAAACTTCATTAGAAGGGTAGTGGGACAATTGGAAATGATTAAATGTGACAATTAGACGAATATAGTCGGAATCCTAAACCAAAGAGAGTGATAGTCTCGTAGTCGAAAATTGAAACAATCAAATTGAATCCCAAGTAGCATGGAGCACGTGAAATTCCGTGTGAATCAGCGAGGACCACCTCGTAAGGCTAAATATTCCTGAATGACCGATAGTGAAATAGTACCGTGAGGGAAAGGTGAAAAGAACCCCGGGAGGGGAGTGAAAAGAACATGAAACCATAAACTTACAATCAGTAGGAGGACGACTTAAACGTCTGACTGCGTGCCTGTTGAAGAATGAGCCGGCGACTTATAGGTAGTGGCAGGTTAAGGCAGAGAATGCTGAAGCCATAGTGAAAGCGAGCCTGAATAGGGCGTTTGTCACTGGTTATAGACCCGAACCCGGATGATCTAACCATGATCAGGTTGAAGCTTAGGTGATACTAAGTGGAGGACCGAACCGACTGATGTTGAAAAATCAGCGGATGAATTGTGGTTAGGGGTGAAATGCCAATCGAATTCGGAGCTAGCTGGTTCTCCCCGAAATGCGTTTTGGCGCAGCGGTAAATGTTATAGTCTAGGGGTAAAGCACTGTTACGTATGCGGGCTGGTAATTCGGTACCAAATCGTTGCAAACTAAGAATACTAGATGTATAGTTTACCAGTGAGACTGTGGGGGATAAGCTCCATTGTCAAGAGGGAAACAGCCCAGAGCACCAGTTAAGGCCCCTAAATAATTACTAAGTGGTAAAGGAGGTGGGAGTGCATAGACAATCAGGAGGTTTGCTTAGAAGCAGCAATCCTTTAAAGAGTGCGTAATAGCTCACTGATCGAGTAAACCTGCGCCGAAAATGTATGGGACTAAGTAATTTGCCGAAACTGTGCGATATATAAAATATATCGGTAGGGGAGCGTTCTGTTGTAGGTCGAAGTATTAGCGGAAGCGGATATGGACGAAGCAGAAGTGAGAATGTCGGCTTGAGTAACGAAAATATAGGTGAGAATCCTATACCCCGAAAACCCAAGGTTTCCTCCGGAAGGCTCGTCCGCGGAGGGTAAGTCAGGACCTAAGGCGAGGCTGAAAAGCGTAGTCGATGGATAACGGGTTAATATTCCCGTACCATTTTTTGTTGATATCGAGGGACGGAGAAGGCTAAGCTGGCCGGATATTGGTTTTACCGGTTGAAACGTTCGAGATGATGAGAAACGGAGAAAACGTTTTGAGTTGAGGCGTGAGTACGAGACGCTAAGGCGTTGAAGCAGTCTATGTCAGACTTCCAAGAAAAGCTCGCAATGTCATAAACAAAAAATGCCTGTACCATAACCGACACAGGTGGGTAGGTAGAGTATACTAAGGGGCGCGAGATAACTCTCTCTAAGGAACTCGGCAAAATGACTCCGTAACTTCGGGAGAAGGAGTGCCTTATTTTTATAAGGTTGCAATAACAAGATCCAAGCAACTGTTTACCAAAAACACAGGTCTCCGCTAAGTCGTAAGACGATGTATGGGGGCTGACGCCTGCCCAGTGCCAGAAGGTTAAAGAAGTTGGTTAGTTTCGGCGAAGCTGATGACTGAAGCCCTGGTGAACGGCGGCCGTAACTATAACGGTCCTAAGGTGAATTGATTGCCTTAGTAAAACTTAACTGTATGCTGGAATATCCTCCAAAACATGACATACTCGTGCTAGAAATCAAAGCTCCGCACTTTTAGGTAAGCCGGTTCTTTTAAGACACAGTTAGAATTGATCATGACATGGGGACAATCAGCAGGAAACTTGAAAAAGGATCCTCAGAGACTATACGTTAAGGAGAAAGATATATGAGTATGAATTTGAATGCACAGTGGATTGTTGGCTTTGTAGACGGAGAAGGGTGCTTTCACGTAGGGATCAATCAAAACGAATCGATGAAATTAGGAGTTCAGGTTCTTCCTGAATTTACAGTCGTTCAACATGAAGTTGATGCGCAAGTCTTGTACGCTCTGAAAGATTATTTTGGGTGTGGGGTGGTTCGACAGAATCACGGAACGAGATTATCCTATCGAGTTCGAGGACAAGAGAACCTACGAGATCGAATTATTCCTTTCTTTGAGAAACATCAGTTCAAAACACGAAAACGTGTTGACTTTGCGAAATTTCGAAAAGTGATTCTTTTGATTGAAAAAGGAGAGCACTTAACAGCCGATGGGCTTGAGAAAATTCGTCAAATCAAAATAAGTATGAATTCAACTACTTTCTTAAGATAGAGTCCAACTATAATGGAAACATTAGTAGATTAATTGAGCGAAATTCCTTGTCGGGTAAGTTCCGACCCGCACGAAAGGCGTAATGATTTGGATACTGTCTCGGAGAGGGGCTCGGTGAAATAGACTTGTCTGTGAAGATGCGGACTACCTGCACCTGGACAGAAAGACCCTATGAAGCTTTACTGTAACTTGAGATTGAAATTGGACTTTATTTGCGCAGTATAGGTGGGAGACGTTGAGAATATTCTTGCGGGAATATTGGAGTCATCAGTGAGATACCACTCTTGTAATGTTAGATTTCTAACTTTGTATCATGATCTGGTCAAAGGACAGTTTCAGGCGGGCAGTTTGACTGGGGCGGTCGCCTCCCAAACGGTAACGGAGGCGCACAAAGGTTTCCTCTGAACGTGTAGAAATCGTATCTAGAGTGTAAAGGCATAAGGAAGCTTGACTGTGAGACCTACAAGTCGAGCAGGGACGAAAGTCGGTCTTAGTGATCTGACGGTGCTGAGTGGAAAGGCCGTCACTCAACGGATAAAAGTTACTCTAGGGATAACAGGCTGATCTCCCCCAAGAGTTCACATCGACGGGGAGGTTTGGCACCTCGATGTCGGCTCATCGCATCCTGGGGCGGTAGTACGTCCCAAGGGTTGGGCTGTTCGCCCATGAAAGCGGTACGCGAGCTGGGTTCAGAACGTCGTGAGACAGTTCGGTCCATATCCGGTGTAGGCGTTAGAATATTGAGAGGAGCCTTCTTTAGTACGAGAGGACCGAGAAGGACATACCTCTGGTGTACCAGTTATCGTGCCAACGGTAAACGCTGGGTAGCTATGTATGGAGTGGATAACCGCTGAAAGCATCTAAGTGGGAAGCCCACCTCAAGATAAGTATTCTCATCACGTAAGTGAGTAAGGTCACGGTAAGACTAACCGTTTGATAGGCATTAAGTGTAAATGTAGTAATATATGAGCTGAGATGTCCTAACAGACCGAGGACTTGAATTTTTAATACTAGTTACCATCTTTTCGATGGTAACTAATTTTGCTTTGGTGTTCTTAGTGTACTAAGCGGAACCACACTGATCCATCTCGAACTCAGTTGTGAAACGTTATAAATCGACGACAATACTTGGGGGGGGACCTCCTGGGAAGATAGTTCAATGCCAAAGTTTTTAACTCCATACTCCATCAAAGGATGCAAATTAAGTCACCTGACATGCCTTAATTTGGATAACGATTAGTATAAGGCCAGAAAAGAAACATTCCTTTTGTGAGTCGATTGTTAATAATTCGACAACTTGAAATTTTAGCAAAATCAGTGAAAGACAATCAACAAAAAGTAATAGATATTTTAAGAAACCTGTATGATTAATTTTCAAATATATGTAATGATTTTGTCACGAAAAATAAAACGAATTCCTACTTTAGGCATAATTTCTCAAAGATTAATTATTAATTAACGATTTTAGTAAAAATTTCCCGAATTTTGCAAAAATTTTTATATTATTTAGTTACTAAGATCTGCCTATTAATTCAGCAATCTCGATAGCATTTGTAAGATTACCATTAGTCACATTTCCCATATGCAATGCGTATTTACCGAGACGATTAAATCCTCTCGCACCAAATGACCCAAGCCATCCTGCCATAGGTATACCAACAAATGAAGTTACTAGGGCCGTGCCTGAGGACGCAGCCCCCACTACTCCGCATAAACAGCTTGCACCAAAGAAAACTTTTGCAACTGGACTTGGAGAGCAATAAAAATTAATACCTGCACGGCCTGTAGTACAAATACTATCAGCACATATTGCAGCGTTTCCAATAATAGGAACATTTTTAGCAATACCTGAAGTTATCTCTGTTGCTGATTCTGCAAGAGCATCTACAGGGCTAGTAGCTAAGTTAATCATAAGCAATAAATTAAATAAAATATATTGATGATCGAGATTATAAGCAGGCAACAGATTAGTTGTCAATAGGATAAATGTTGTTAGGTATAGGATAGATAATCAAATATCCTGACATGCGTGATCGTCTTACGATATATTATGATGAATTAAAAGATCTATTCGCTATTGTGAACTCAAAAACAAATAAATTACTGGATTTTGGTCCTGCGACGGAATCAAAATATTCAGAAATTTTAGCTTTTAAATCTCTTGCCACGGTGACTGAAGAGCAACTTTGTTTATTACCAAATGAAAAATTAGAAGATAATTTACCCTTTTCAACCAAAACAGAGTCTAAGACTTCGAAATTTATAAAGAAAAGTATATTCTAAGCAAAGATATTGCACTCGACATATTGACAGAAAAATATGGTCCGAATTTTATAGCTATCGAAAAATAAAAGATCGATTTACAGTCTAGAAGCCTTGTGAATCTGCATACTGAATACGAGTTTTTGCTAAAATCTCTTGTTCACTTCTAATGCATTTTTTAAGATTGTTAATTTGATCAGTAAATAATTTGTTATGAGATAAAATTTTTTCATTTAAAGTAGCAACTCTTAGACTGAGATTATCCTTAATAGTTTATAATTGCGAATCTGTTGGTTCTTTATCATAATTAGTTTCCTCAAATTTACTTTCTGAATTAGATTTTCTGGGCGAACTAAATCAAGAGAATTTTGATTGAAATTTTTACTAAATCTACTATAATAGGGATTAGAAAGAAAATTTGAATCTGGCGGTATGGCCAAGTGGTAAGGCAGTGGATTGCAAATCCTCTATCCCCAGTTCGAATCTGGGTGCCGCCTGAAATTCTTTTAAGCTATAGTATTGTTTTTAGATTCAAATTCATTTACTCTACTATCTAGCAGGTAATAATATTTATCTCCTCTTGGGAATGTGGTGAAATTGGTAGACACGGCGGGCTTAAAATCCGTTGCCGGTTAAACGGCGTGAGGGTTCAAGTCCCTCCGTTCCCATTTATTTAATAATCTCATTTCCCAAACTGTAACATTAAGTTAGAGTTTGGGAAATGAGATCTGATTTAGTCTTTTGAATGCTGTTAAAGCGATTTTCCTGGCGCTCAGACCTATTTCTCAGTGAAAAAAAGGGTCTTATCCCCTACTTCTATAAGAATTCTTTTCCCTGATTTTTTAATTTTATATGGATGAATCATATTCTCTAGAACAAGCCTTAATTAATTACTATTAACTAATTAAATCTTGACCTATATATTCTCAACTATCATTAACTATTCCAGCGTTCTAGAACTAATGTATTTGAACCATCAGAATTTTGTTGATATTGAATCGGTTGGAAACCGATTTTTTGACTTTCTCCAATAATTACTTCCCCAGCATATTGTTGAGAAATTGTGTCGATAAATGTTTCAACAGGTGATGATTGTTTCCAAAAACTCATATCTGCAACTAATTCATACTCTTGACCATTCCAAACAAATTCAACATTATACCCATTTGATTGAGAAATTACTAAATTTGTAGTATATGATTTTGAATCATCAATTACTTTTTTTTCTTTTTCGTGGGTAATATTTAACTTACTTAAAGCTTTTTCTAGATAAAATAAATTTTGAAAACGAGTTTTAATATGAGTAAAGTGTGACATAAAAATTATTTATGAATATTTATATTTACCTCCAATTATAATATACTTCAATTTCTTAGTTACGTCTGTTTTTATTTATTACAATAATAAATAGATAAATCAATGGCTTTACAACTTATAAAATTTGTAGGAATCTCATAAGTTATAAAGTTATTGAAATCTATACATTAATCTGTAGTTTGAACTTCTTTGAATTCATTTCCAGTATGGTAATGTCTAATCAAAGTTGCAAGTAAACCAACATAAATCTGATTTCTCGAGCTATCAAAAGGTGAAAAATAAATTTTAGATAATTTATAGTCCGTTTCAAGAGCCTTATTGACCGACTCCAAGCCCAAAAGTACTTGTTCTAAAACTTCTTTTTCTGAAGTTTGGATTATACCTTTATCACTGTTAGGAAAATTCCATTTTATTACTTCAGGATTTGATTTACTAGTCTTTGTTTCATCAAACGTAATGCCCAAAATATTATCTTGAGAACCTGTTATTCGTATGATTTTATAAATATTACCAATTTTTAAAAATTTCATAATTTATTCTCCTTGAACTTATAACTGATTATTTTGCCACGGATAACCATCATAACGGCTTTGAGCCTGATCATGCGCTTCCGAATATTCTGAGCCATATTTTAATTCGTGATGTCGTTCAGCACATTCATGCTTCATCCAACTAACATCGTCTTGAGTGATGAAGCTGAAAGATAAAATAATTTAGTTTTGAAAAAGGAAAAATAAATTTCCTGCTCCAGAACTACATAATCCATCAATTCAAATTTCTTTTGGAAAAAACAACGAATCTGTAATTTGAATTCTCATTGGCTTAGTTTTATCAAACTCTAAATCATTAAAAGTAATTTTTTCAGTTTTTGGATCAACAACAGATGTTCCTTTGAATTTAGTTTTAATTAAATTAATTTCTCTAAATTCACATTCACATAAGAACGTGAAGCTAAAATCAACACTTGAAAATTGGGAATTGATAAACAAGGTTCGAAAGAAATTTGTTTTTGGAGTAAGCTGAGATTCGATAAACTGGCAATTTTTAAATACGCAATCCGTAAATTCAGATTTTCGAATTATTGTATGATTAAAAGTACAACCTTCAAAAACACAAAAATTAAAATTAACACCTAATAGCTCACATTCTTCGAAAGAACAATTGATGAAATTTACGTAATGAAAAAAAGAACTGTCAATAAATTCTTCAAATATATTATCCTCTGAAAAACTTTGGTTCGAGATATTCAATGATTGAGGACCCTGGCTTTCAAAAATTGAAGTTAATGTTTTATTCATTTTTATAATAGAATAATAATAATAATCTTTAATAGAAATAATTTTATGTTAGTTAAAAGTATTGATTTTCCATGTGGTTTAGAAGGTATTACCGACATTGAAGATGATAATGTCGATGTTTTTGTCGAATTAGAAGAGACGTCTCCTTATACTTATATTGTAGTTGTAGGCACAGCAAAAAATCTAGAAACCTTAATGGAGAAGGAAAACTTGAATTACTTTGAAGTAGGTCATCCATTTATCATTGTTAAAAAATTGACAAAGGAGATTATCGAAGAAACAATTCAAGCGTATGCAAAAGATAATGCGTATTGGTTGAAATTACACCATTTCGCAGACCAAATTGATCCAGCCGTGTTTGATAAATTACAAACCGAACATATAGCATACTTAAAAGAGTTAGACGACTTAGATCATTCCTAGATTTTAAGATAATCTAGGAATTTCTTTTGAACTAAAATTATTTTATTTTTCCTCTTCATCTAATTTTTCATATTCTACTTGTAGAACTTCTTCAATTTTATCTAGTGTGTACTCATTTGAAACGATACTTGAACTTTGATCTGCAAGGCTAGCTATAATCTCATTGATTGTTCTTACGAAATCTTCAACTTGTTTGTAGTCGTTTATTCCGTCAATTATATCCATTATAAATTTTTCATCTACAACAATAAATTCTGTTCCCTCTTCAATTTTTGAAGCTTTGGATTCCTAATTTACGTATTTTTTTACTTCTGTTAAATAATCTGATAAATTGTATGCCTTCAAACACCTTCTCACTTAAGGAATTCTCTAATATCCTATTATTATTGGTCTAAATGCTATTCTCCCTTAAGATCACCTAATTGCAGAATGGTGATCTTAAGAAGTGTTAAAGTGACATTAACACTAATTTATCTGTTACTCGAGTTATTTTATAAATGTTGTGTTTTTTAGTGAATCCCATTTCTTCTTTTAATTTCTAATAAATTTAATAAAAACTTTTACCAATTATCTTCCTATGGTGCGCCATCAAAATGTTGGTTGTTATTTTCTATTTTCATTATTTATTTATTTTTAAATATTAATTATTTTCGGTTACATTTCAGGTAGTAAATAAGTGTCCGTTTTTTAGTAAAAAATGGTTTTAAGAAGATTATTTCGTTCTCCTAGAAACTGATTTTTTCATTGAAATATCTGTGAATTATTATTCTTTATTTTCCATCTCATTTAATAATGCTTTAATTTCATCTTTGGATAATGCGTATCGTTGGTAACTCATTGTTGATCGTATATCATTGTGACCTATTATCTCGGCCACCTTATGAACAGATGTTACTTTTAATAGGTTTGTGATTGTGTTGATCCTAAAACTATGTGATTTAATGTTGTAGGGTAATTCTAAGATTTCCGAAGTTGTATTTAAATCTTTATTTACAAGTCGAATTAAACTTTTTTTAATCATGGGTTTTGATTTCCCAAATAAATACTTGTATCCATACTTTTCGAAGACTATTTTAATTTCAGTATTTAGATTTTTTAGATCGGCTACTGCTTTATCAGATATTACATGAATGTGTGCTTTCTGGGTCTTGTGATGAATAACATTAAATTGAGATGATTTAATTGCGTCATCTATTTCTTTACGGGTTAATTCTCTGATTTCATTAATACGAAGACCTAGGTGGTACAAAATTGTGTACGCAATTTTTAATTGACTACTTTTCAAGTCCTTCTTGTATTTAGCTGATGAACCTGCGTGACTAAAAAATAATGGAAATAAATCGATATGTAATGGATCTCTTAAAGGTTCTGTTCTTTTATTTTTTCGCTTTTTAGGCAGTAATTGATCAACAATTGAGTTACCGCAATAAAAGTCTTTTAAAACTTCCACGGATATTATATACTTGTTTCATTTTGACATAACAAAAATTACCTCCATTAAATTTAATTTTTGGGTAGAATTTCACCTAAAAAAACTATCCAACTACCTGGATAATTATTTTAGGTATTGAAAATCTTCCTTCAAAGGTAAAAACCCTAGATATCTAATTTAGTGTATTTTTCAGAGTGACTAAATTGATTTTTAAGCAAGGAAATTTCCTTGATAGGGATTTGAATCTGATTTTGCATTTGCTCTAATTGAATTGTGGTATTTTCGTCATCAATTTCTTCCGCTCTTTTGCCAAATAAAAATTCGTTCAGTCCATTTTTTTTTCTTTTATCAAGAACTCTTCCTACATTCGGCCAAAAAAAAGGTTCCAAATTTGTCCCTATTTCTTTATTTGACTCTGTCTTCCTCACTTCTATTACATAAAGAATAAAATCTCTCAGAGATCGAAGTTGACGTTGTTTAATGTCTATTTTTCTTATTATCTCTATTTCGGGGATATTCATAGTAAAATCAAAAGAAATTACTTTATTATAATACCGAGACTAGACATATTATTTATTTTAATAATATTGATGGTGACCGTATCATGAGTGAAAAATTTAGACAAGCTTATTTTGATAATAGTTTAATAAAAAATAACATAAACATAAAGGAAAATTAATGACTCAATACAATAAAAAACGACACCTCGAACTTCTAAAAAAGCGTGAAGAAAAATCTATTAGTAGCACTGAATCAAAGGAACTTTTTAATTATTCAGCCGTACTGGATAGGCAATTGGATTGGGAGACACGTGATCAATATTTGCAGTTACTAGAGGAATTCATAGAGGGAAAAATTGATATTGGTGAGTTTTTGATAGCATTTGAAGAAAGAGGGCGATTAAACGGAGAAGTATTAGATATCTTAGAATCCAATTTGATTCTTTTGGAACCTCATGAAAAATCATTAGATTTTTTAGATTTCATACAGCAAATATTGCAAGATTGTGAAATATACAACCCAGATCCAACGCCTTTTAGACACGAATATGAATTAGACGAGACTGAGTTTCGCGATTCTATTGAAGAAACTTATCTTCAAATACAAAAACTTCTGAAAGAATAAATTATTTTATTCAAATTATAACCCTGATTAATAGAATAATTAAGGTTATAATTTTACTGGCTTCTAACTATCCCAAAAGAATTAGACGAATTAGATAATTCCTAGATTTTAACAGGATTTGATTTATACCTAAACTTAATTTATTTCCATCCTCGAGCATTTTAAGGCCATTTCAGAGCATATTAGATAGTCTTACCCAGCCCAATTAGTTTATCTTTCATCTTGTCTACCTAAAGCTTACCCCAAAGGAATGCCAATCGAAGTAAAATCAATGAATTCCTTAGGTGGGTGTCAGATTACTAGCTAAACTTCATTTTTTTTTATTTTAGACCCTTTTTTTGCCGTCTGATAAGAGGTCTGATACCATTTTTAAAAGCTTATTTCATTTTATAAAAAATAAAAAAATTAAATATCAATCAAACAATTTAAAAGTTAGACTTGATTTCTAGTTATTAGTGATGTATCATCTAAGTCATATCGCACAAAACAGTGATTCGAAGGTTTCTAAGGTTTGAAAATCTGAAACTAGTTTTTGTTGAGCTGCTTGCCTTTCAGAATCAATTTCATAAAATTGATCAATGTATTCGTCCAGAGTAATTTGTCCTCTCAGAAACTTAAGCATCACTCGGATAAAATTATTTTTTTGTTCCCAGCGAAAATGATCGCTAATTCGAATTCCAGATCTAGCCAGTTCTTTTCGTTGGTCTTGTGAAAGAAACTCACCATTTTTTTTTAATTCTTCTTCTAGTAGTGAAAGTTGTAAATAGGTTTTTTCCATCTTATCGTATCTAATATTATCATTGGCCATAGATTCATCATATTGAGGGCCAGTCATTACCCAAGCTGTAATGAATTTCTTAGTATGCTTATTAAAAACTGCATAACCTTTATCAGGATGGTTTATAAATACCTCAGCATCTTGCTGATTTTCACGACCCTTCCTAAAAAATTTATCGGTTTCTCTTTCTGTCTTTGAATCTTTCATAAACTCAGTTGTCTTTTCTGGAAACTGTTCATACGTCTCTTTCCTTTGTTTTGCGCGGAAACTTTTTTCTAGAATAAAAAATATTTCTTAATTTTTAAGAAGACAATATTAGAACAATAGGAAAGAAATTCTTTGTGTTGTTCTTCATCATAAGAGATTACTTAAAAGCAATCGTCAGAAGTATTCTAAACAAAAATATACTTACTATAAAACGATACGTACTCTTTGTTTATATGAAAAAATTTTAGTTCTAATTTATTTATTTATATAACAAAAAAATTTACAATGGATGGTTATTCTGGTTATTCTATTCTTTTTCTTTGCTTAGGTTTGTTATTCATACTCATCGGACAGGAGGGAAAATTTTAAATTATTATTTCAGTAGAAATTGATTTACTAAAATAATAATGACCGATTAAATGAATTAAATATAATTTGTTTATGGACTATAAGTTAGTACAGTCCATAAACAAGCTATAAAAATACAGAGCCCTAAATCTTCTAAAATTTAAGATTTACTACCAGAGATAAGCATTACAGATAAAATAAACGATAGAGCAAAAGGATTAATACTTAGATAGTGGAGAAATTCAAAGAAAAACATTCGTGAACAACCAACAGCAAGTAAAAAGTAACCAAAATAAATATACAATTGATCTCGATTGTTGATTAGAAATTTTAGCATTTTATTTAAATTATATTTTAATTTTTTCTTAAACTTGGAATTACAATAAAAAATTGACGTTTATTAACACGTCTGATCAAATTTGAAGTTTCTGGTGAGTCTAAAACTTGTCTGATTAATTCATCCTGTGAAAGTTTCACAGCAGACTATTATCCTCTATATATACTTATTTTCTATTATAGTAATTAATAGATGAATCAATGGCTTTATAACTTATGAAATTTATATGAATTTCATAAGTTATAAAGCTTATTGAGTAATAATGTCCGCTTTCTTTAATAAACTTGCGACTACTTCTGTAGGCTTTGCCCCACATTGCAACCATTTTTGAATTTTTTCAATTTCAAAATGAGATTCTTTTGAAATAGGATTGTAATAACCAACTTCTTCAATTGGTCTACCATCTCGTCGAAATGTATTTTCCATGACAACTAAGCGATATGCAGGAGAACGTTTTCTTCCAATTCGTTTTAATCTTAATTTTAACATAAAGAAATTTATAAATGTAATACTTGTTTATAAAAATGAATTTATAATTTTGAAATGCAATCTTTTAAAAAATAATCAAAAAGTTATCGTCGTGAATAATACTCAATGACAAGTAATTCATCAAGTTGTAATCCAACATCATTTCGATCACAATAATCTAGAACTGTTGCTTCTAATTTTGAACTATCAAATTTTAAATGAGCTGGAATACTAGCAACTTGAGTATTCTTCACATTATTTTCAATTAAATTTTTAGAAGTGCTTTTTTCCTTCACACTAATGAAATCATTTAATCGGCATTGAAAACTAGGAATACTTACAGTTTTTTTATTTACGGTAATATGTCCATGATTGACTAATTGACGTGCTTGGGCCATACTTTTTGCAAACCCCAGTGTAAAACAAAGAGTATCTAAACGCATTTCTAATAATTGAAGTAAAATTAAACCTGTCACACCTTGGCGTCGACGAGCTTCTTTTACATATCGAAATAATTGATTTTCGGTTAATCCGTAATTAAACTTTAATTTTTGTTTCTCTTCTAAACGAACACCATATTCAGTCAATTTTTTTCCTTCTCCACCACTGTTTCCATCTTTTCCGGGACGATTGGTTTTATTTGATTTTTTTGTCGTTAAACCTGGTAATAAACCTAATCTTCGACTAATTTTTAATTTAGGTCCTCGATAACGTGACATACAAATAAATTTTTAATGTATAACTAATTTTTATGAATACTGAGCTATAAAAGTGTAAAGAAGGGCGAGTGACCGGACTTGAACCGGCGAATGGTGGAATCACAACCCACTGCCTTAACCACTTGGCCACACCCGCCAAACTATCTTGACTAATACTTTATCAGTTAATATATTCTACGTCTAGTTTATTCTATAAAAAAATTCTAAATTCAAAAAGTCATGTCAGAAATTAAAAACTTCTTTTTAAACGGTGAAAGATACTATACAAATGCGAATATAACGCTATTAGACTTAATTCATTATTTTAATTATAATAGTTATTTATTAGTTTTAGAATATAACCATTCGATTTGTAGTAAAAAAAATTGGGAAAAAATATATATTACCAATAATGATAAAATTGAAATTGTTACAATTGTTGGTGGAGGATAATTCTATAATCTTAAACTATTCTAGAATTTCAAGTATTATTTGAAATTATTATAAATTATAGCTCTCTCGATTTCAAAAAAGAATTTAATATTACACAATTCTTGGATAATTATCCATCTGTTTTAAGTAATCAACACAAAAGAAAAGACAAATCCAAGAATATTTTATCCAGTATCTAGAAATATTATACCAAGAAGGAAAGCTGCAGGATAAAGTTTTAGATCTTTGATCTAATAAGGTTTTTTAAATTATAGATTTAAATTCATCTTATTCACAAATAGCTATTTTTGAAAATATTAAGGTCAAATTTTTATAAAATTAATTTATTAATTTTTAATTACTAATTTTAATTGACATGTAGTTAGACCAGATATAGAAAGTGGGTTTTAAAACACATCTTTTTTTAAAACCTTTATATTTTAAGATATCTGCAAAGGGGGTCTTGTTAAAAAACTCTCTTTTCCAGGAGAGTTTTTTAACAAAGTCTAAATAACAAATAAATATACATTGAGCATTCAGAATAGGAAAAATTTCATATGGAAAAGAAAATAATCAATGAATGACAGAATCCGAAGTTGAATCGAAGTTAGATATTTTAGTAGAAGGGCAAATAAATAATTCGAAATAACTTAAAGCTATTCGAAATGATTGACAGAAAGACTTTATCGAATTAGCACTACGCAACCAAGAATTATTGGAATTAAATAAGGAATTAAAAGAGCGATTAGAAATTGTTGTTGAGGAATAAAATCAAATCAAACAACAATGCCAAGAAAAGGAAATTCGAAAGTCAGCTCATGCAAACCCCAAATGTTTGCCTAAGCGTAACCCTATGATAGATGATATTTATAAGAAATTAATAAAAGCTGCTGAAGGACTAACTTATATTCATTTCCGCACACAAATCGCTCTCTTTATTTTAGGCGTTACAGGAATACGAATCAATGAATTGTTAACTTTAAAGGTTAACCAACTATAAACTCTCATCGAAGAAAATTGAATTACCATTGATCCATCGAAAGGTTGAGCCTAGTAATCATAAGGCCTTTTTTAGCAAGCACGACAAGAAAATGATTCAGGACAAAAAAAAGATTTTCAATTGATTCTTTTAATCAAAGAACCAGATGCTTACGTTTTTACTAATAAATCTAATCATTCTAGGATGTTAACCCGTCAAACTCTTACAAGAGCTGTTAATTTAGTGACACCTAAGGTTTTTGAAGAGATTCTTAATAAACCCAATAGTACTAGTCATACTTTTAGAATCGGCTATATCACTCAATTATGGAAAGATTCCAAAAATATTCAATTTGTCAAACAATTTTGGCCATAGAAGATGAAATACTACCTCTACTTATATAAAAAACTTAGTTGATTTTAAACGTCAAAAGCGGATAAATGAAATATAATTCATAAATAGCCTTGAGAAACACTTAAAAACGTGACAAACCCTCTAAGTATCCATATATAAAATATATGAGTACCTTTCTTTCCAAAAAAGACTGAATAAATCAAAATGGGATGGAGGAAGAAAGTTTCTGAACTAGTAAACCTAAAATAGAAAATAATCGAAATTAAATGAAGGAATTCACTTGTTAGAATAATATCTACGAGAATAGGCCATATTTAAAAATAATTTTTATTTATTGAACAAACTGTTTCTGGTCCAACAACTTTGAGAATTGTTGGGGGTGATGATTAAATAAGACCTTTCTTTTGTTTAGGAAAAAGAAAAAAATTTAACATACTTCTTTATGTTATCTTAGAACCGGAACTTCTAGACTGAAAGGCTCGAAGGGATTATCAAAAAAACAAGAAGAATTTTACAAATCGGTGATAATAAAAAAAGAGAACTCAAAAGACTAAGAATAAAAGATACTTCGAACCTTTACACGAACGACGAATTAGATTCGATCAATTATTTTCATGGTATTAGTTTTTATAAGAAACATCAAGATCCATCAACAAAACCAAACATGTTTAATACGAGACAGACCTTCTTGAATAAAATGCCTGACCAAACGGCTCGTGAAAAATATTTAAAGAGTTTTAACTGTTTTAATTTTTAAAACTCTTTAAATATTCTTTACAAGAATCTTATTTAATTTATGTTAGAAATATTAAATAAAATTAGTAGAATTTCTAATCCGATAATCCATCTTAAAATCTTAAAAGAACGAGAAATCAGATTTTCGTATGCTAAATTCTTACTAGAAGGTGCTGGAAAAGCTTTTCGGAGTTGACGATAATGATTGTTAACCAGAGAGTAAAGTTCACTTTCGGACATTCGTGTCATGCTTTCGTTCCACTGCTCACTATATTCAAAACAAAGTGCTGAGATTTCATTTGTCAAATCAGTAAACTTCTCAAGATCATCCGCCAGCCTTAAAACTTCTAATTTTCGAAAATCTTGCTTAATTTTGAATGCTTCTCTTGAATCTTGGGATTCCATCTCCAAAAATGTTGACCGAAACTCATAAGTGGTTATCTGTCGGTCTAAATATTTCTCTATCAACGAAAAATAATTTTCTTTTTGATTATAGGCGATTTGACATTGGACACTTGCTTCAAGTTCAAGTAATTCTTGATAACGTGATACATTAAAATGTTTTCCCATGATTGTATGATTGTTAGATGAACTTAATTAAAAGGTTTCTCTTTTAATACCCAAAATCCTTCCAGGGCGAGTTGTTTAGTTGCCCTGGACGGATTTTGGTATAAAATGTCACATGTTGACCATTATCAAGGATTATACTAAGTCTATAGTCATTACTACCCTTATTAGTCGTAGTCTAAGATAAGTCTTGTATTACCAAATCAATATCATGCTTTAACTTTTCAGCAAAACCTTTTACCGGTCGAGTCTTAAGATCAGTTTCAAATATTGGATTCATAGCCATACCAATTTCATTTTGGTAAGATATCATAGTTTCCCTAGGTATATTTTCCTTCTCATATACAATTTTTTCAGCCTTGCTTTTCATATTATTATACCTTTATTGATGTCAAAATTGGATGGCACTACTATGGCAAAGTCTCGAGCCTGATGCACATGTGATTCTACTTGATCATAGTCAAGTCTATTAAAAGTTCGGCCTCTTATTACACGGGTTGAATCTATGTTAGGAATAAGCAAACTTAGATGCTTAGCATTTTATTTTCAAATCTAATGATCCCATTTCTATCATAGATTTTATTAATTCTTGTTAGATGCAATTTTCAGAGCTACATTCTTCTAAAAACTTTATTTCTAAAGGAAACCAAAAAGGCTTGATTCTTAAAATTGGTAATCGAAGAAGTTTTAAACATTATAGAATTTATACAGATAGAAAGAATAATCTCTTAAGATTTGAAGATGAGAGGAAAGGTAATTTTATTAAGAATTTCCAAGATTTATGAATCACATTTTCCTTTAAAGAAGATGAATTTGAAAGTACGGTAGCTTATCAGTTTTTTAAATATTCTTTTAAAATATTTAGTTCCTTAAATCAGTCTTCTCATATAGATTGACTACCTACTAGACGATAGTCCTATCCATATAGAAATACATTGGAATTACCATACCTTAATACCGTAAAACTCTTAAAGAAATTCTATTAATTATTAAAACTAATTATAATTAATAGAATTTTTAATCCTATAGTAAAGAGTAAAAAGGTGAAAGAACGAAAAATTAGGTGTTCGTATTCGATATTCGATGGAAAAGCTGCTTGAAGTGGATGATAGTACTTGTTAACACACAAATAGAATTTAGTCTCTGGCATTGGTTCTATAATGTAATACTCTTCACACAGATCAATGATTTCACCAATTAACCTAGAAAATTTTTCAAGATCTTCGACAAGATAAAACACTTCTAATTCTTCAATATTTCCAAGAATGACCATTTTTTTGTCTATATCTTCGTCTTGGAGATTTAAAAATTGAGTCCGAAACTCCTTAAGCGTAAGAGTTTTATTTAAATACTTATTGATGATTGAATAATATTCTTCTTTTCGATTATACATAAGTTGGTACGTGACACTTGTTCGATATCTTAATAATTTGAAATAATTTGCGTCGAGGAAAACAAGTTTTCCAAAATGTTCCATTTCGACCAACTGTCTATAACCTGTCAAATTAAACTTTTTTTTCATTATAACTTCTATTTAATATTTCGCTTTTGTAAAACCCACCAATCTTGAGCTTCTAATTTATCCAACCGTTCCTGATTTATTAAGTATGACGAAATGTGTAAATTATCTTCGGATATGATTGAAAGTATTATATCTTTTTTCCAGTCGGTTCGGGTGTTTGACTTGGTAATGCGTATAAATTGCATGGCTTTTCAATTATCAATTGAGTTGGTACTTTATCTTGACCAGCAACCGGAATCAAATTGATTTCAAGCTATTGAAAGAAAAACAACATTTAATGACTCTTTTACACTTATTAGCTTATGTTAAGAAATTAAAGTAGACGATCAAAAGTTTAACATCCGAATTTATAAGATACAGATTCCCACTTCACGACTTTCTAAACTATAACAATCTAACTCCTAATTATTACTAAATCAAAGAAGGTTTTAAGCTTCTTTGATTTAGTAAAAAAGAATTTTGTTATGGAATCGTTTTCGCATAACCCTTATCGGATGCTTGTTAGCCTTCTTGAACTATCCGTTTACAAGTCATAACAAAATATTTTAATGGTTGAGATTGGAATCCCATAAGAGTTAGTTGATTACTCACATTTATTTTTATTTTCTGACTTTTTTTACCAAAAGCTAACTAAGGACCAATTATGTTCGAATTTTCGCATTTAATTGATTCGTTAATAATTCTTGAAGATTATGAATAGTATTTTCTATTTCTTTATTTTGCAATGTCTTTTTTTCGGATTGAAACGTTAGTTGTAAACATAAACTGATTTGGTTTTTAGAAATTGATTCTCCTTTATATTCGTCTAACAAACTAATATTTGTTAAAAATTTAGTTCCATTTAAATATAGTAATTCTTCAATTTTTTTAAAAGGTATATTTTTATCCACAATAAATGATAAATCTTTTACTATTTTTGGGTAAGATGAATAATTTTGATATAATTTTAATGTATTGATTTGGAGTTGATCTCGAATCAATTCAAAATCAATTTCGAATAAATATAAATCAGATGGAAGATTTAATTGTCTTGCCAAAATTGGATGGATTTGACCAAAAATACCTAATTCAATTGTATTATTTAAATATAATTGTGAGGTACAATAAGGATGAAAAATTTCATTGTCTTCTAATTTTGAATACATTCCCCATTCAGGTACAATATTCAGTTGTTTGAAAAAGTGTTCCAATTTTCCTTTTGCCTCAAACCAAGTTAATGATTTTGGGGAATCAGACCAATTTGATTTTGTTTCACTACTTCCGAATATACCAGCAATTTTTTCCTTTTCTTGACAATTGTCTGAGTTATCTCCTAAAAAAACATGTCCAAATTCAAAGCCTTCGATGTATGGATTCCCTTGTTTTGAATTTTCTTGAAGAGTTTGAATTAAACTTGGTAACAAGGTTGATCTTAAATTGGCATAATCACCGATTAATGGATTTATTAATTTTATTTTATTATTTGCAAAGGTTTTTTCTTTGACCAATGAATAATGAATCAACTCATTAAAACCAAGATTTAAAAAACAAGATATTATTTTTTTGCGTGTTTGGTAACTTAAATCTTCATTACCAATCGTTTTTATTTTTGGTAATCTTGCTAAAAAATTATTAAAGCCATGTAATCGACCAATTTCTTCCACTAAATCAATTTCACGTGTAATATCCTCACAACGTAAATATGGAATACTAACCTTCCACATTAAATTCGATTCATCATAAGTACTAGGAAATTTTAAACGGTCGAAATAGTGAGTAATTAAATCAGGTGTAATATAACTATTATCCTTTGTCGATTCTTTTATTGGACCTAAAATTTCGTTGACAGTTTTGTATCGTAATAAAATAGGTTTTGGATTCTGCTTCATACTTTCTTTTATTGTATGAAGCTTACAAATTAAATCGGGATTAGCCATTCGTAATAAATAAACTAATTTGTAAAATGATTCGAGTAAATTTATATTCTTTAATGATTTTTCATATCTTGCTGATCGATCTGTTCGTAATCCTAATGTTCTCGATTGCTGGCGAATATTTGTCGAATTAAAAATACTTCCTTCGATTAATAAAGACTTTGTATCTACGGAATACGAAAACTCTTTTTGTGAAATAATTCCTGCAATACTTATAGGTACTTCATTAGCTTTAAGTATTGATACAGATTCATTTAATGAATAATTAATCTCATTACTTGCCAGAAAGTTTTCTTCATTTTTGCTATTTGTTATACTTAATTCAAATTGGCTTGTATTCAGTTTTGAATAAATTTTATCTAAGTCATAAAATTCAAAGGGATAGCCTGTTTCTAATAACAGATAACTTTGAAAATCTAATAAATCATTCGTTGGACTAATGCCTGAACTTATTAATTTATTCTTTATCCATTTGGGGACGTTAACATCATTTAAATTTTCAACGGTCATTGCTATAAAGGTTGAACAATTTATTTCATCTTGTATAGTTTCCGATAAATTTTCAATTTCGGATTTCCAACTTAAATTTGGAATCGAATAAAGTGCTGGTTTGATTCGTTCATCTAATAAGGCAGCTACTTCATTTGAAATTCCTTGAATAGATAAGCTGTCAGAACGGTTTGCGGTTGCTGATATATCAAGTGCAATTTCTTTTTTATTATTTATATTTAATTCGAAGATCTCTTCAACTTCAAATCCACCAAGTGTTAATTTATCAATTAAAAGATCTAAATTAACCCTTTCAATATTTACTAATTCGTTTACCCATTTTAATGATATTTGCATTTCTAAATTATTAAAATTTTTTTATTTAATTTGCTTTGGTGAAAACTAAACCATTCGTTTCTCCATATCTTTCCATAAATCTCATAAATCTATCCCAAGCTTTAGGACTTTTCATAATATAAATCGACTCAATCGCTTCCGGTTTCCCATTTATAAATCGTGCATTTACATCACGTGTTTCTAAAGTGCCTTCTTCATCGATTAAATACATTCCGGTAATCTCACCTTCTTTGGCAGTACTTTTATCTAAAATATTCGGATTTTTAAATCGAAAGGTTGCCGTTCCAGTACTTCCATCTCGAGATCGAGTTAACCGAACATCTGGCAGTACTTTCTCATCAAGACCTTTTATAAATTGAATTTTAGCTTCCATAATTATATTCATAATTCATAACGTCTAACGATTATAGTTTAATATAATTATGCAAATTATACGAATTAAAAACAACTTTTTCTTTGTTAATTTTCAATGAGATTACAGGTTAACAGGGGTGGCAGGATTCGAACCTACGAATGGCGGAGTCAAAGTCCACAGCCTTACCGCTTGGCGACACCCCTGAATTTTGGAATTACAATTCTTAATTCAAATTGTAATATTGGGCAAGAAGGGATTCGAACCCCTGACACCGTGGTTCGTAGCCACGTGCTCTAGTCCACTGAGCTACAAGCCCAAAATGTAATTCTAAATAAGTATACTACTACAAGAATAGTATTTTAGTAAAGCTTTAAAAAAATTTTAGCAGAATCTAGTTTTAACCTTGCAAAATTAATAATCCTTAAATTACCTTAATTTTTTAAATATTCTTATTCACAAATATAAAAAATAATTTCTTAATTAGATATGGCAAAAAAAATTTTATATCAAGATAATGCACGACGGGCTCTTGAACGTGGTATGGAAATAATGGTGGAAGCGGTTTCTGTTACTTTAGGGCCTAAAGGTCGTAACGTAGTTTTAGAAAAATCTTATGGTTCACCTCAAATTGTGAATGATGGTGTCACAATTGCAAAAGAAATAAAATTAGAAGATCATATTGAAAATACCGGTGTCTCTTTAATTAGGCAAGCGGCTTCCAAAACGAATGACGTAGCTGGAGATGGGACAACAACAGCTACAGTATTAGCCTATGCCATGGTAAAAGAAGGATTAAAAAATGTTGCTGCTGGAGCAAACCCAATTTCTATAAAATTAGGAATGGAAAAAGCATCTCAATATTTAGTTACTCAAATCAATGAATTTGCCCAGCCAGTTGAAGATATTCAGTCGATTCAACAAGTTGCGTCCATTTCAGCTGGTAATGATGAGGTTATTGGATCTTTAATTGCTGATGCTTTATCTAAAGTTGGTAAAGAAGGTGTAATTTCTTTAGAAGAAGGAAAAGGAATTGTAACAGAATTAGAAATTACGGAAGGAATGAAGTTTGAAAAAGGTTTTATTTCTCCTTACTTTATAACAAATACAGAAAAAATGGAAGTTTTGTACGATAATCCATATATTCTTTTAACAGATAAACGAATTACCTTAGTACAGCAAGACTTATTGCCTATTTTAGAGCAAATTACGAAAACAAAACGACCGCTTTTAATCATTGCTGAAGATGTTGAAAAAGAAGCATTAGCTACATTAATTCTAAATAAATTACGTGGCATTATTAATGTTGTAACCGTTCGAGCTCCTGGATTTGGTGAATTGCGGAAGCAAATGTTAGAAGATATGGCTATTCTAACAGGTGGAACGATGATTACTCAAGATGCTGGATTAAGTTTAGATAATATTCAATTAAATTTATTAGGACAAGCACGTCGAATTATTGTAAACAAAGATACAACAACTATTGTTGCAGATGGACAAACGAATGAAGATATTCAAGTTCGATGTGAACAACTTCGAAAACAAATTAATTTAGCTGATACTGGGTACGAAAAAGAAAAATTACAAGATCGAATTGCAAAATTATCTGGGGGAATTGCTGTTATTCGGGTAGGCGCAGTAACTGAAACTGAAATGAAAGATAAAAAATTACGCTTAGAAGATGCAATTAATGCAACACGAGCTGCTGTCGAAGAAGGAATCGTTCCCGGTGGTGGAGCAACCTTAGCTCATTTATCTGAAAATCTTGTCACATGGGCAAAAAATAATTTAAAAGAAGATGAATTAATAGGAGCCATGATTATTTCAAGAGCAATTTTAGCACCGCTTAGACGAATTGCTGAAAATGCTGGTATTAATGGTCCTGTCATTATTGAAAAAGTTCAACAACAAGAATTTGAAATTGGTTATAATGCAGCCAAAAATACGTTTGGTAACATGTATGAAGAAGGAATTGTGGATCCCGCTAAAGTAACACGTTCTGGTCTTCAAAATGCAACATCGATTGCAAGTATGATTTTAACGACTGAATGTATCATTGTAGATGATAGTAAAACGGTAAGTGAATCTTAAGATTCACTTACCGTTTTGGAAATAAAAAAGTTATAAATCATTTAAATCAGACATTGAATCTGAATTTGCTTCAGTATTCATTTTAAATTCTAACATTTCCTTCATGGCTGTTTTTAAATCTTCCACGTCTGATTTTAGAGAATCAAAGTTTTCACTTTGACTATTTTGTCTAATTTGTTCAATTAGTTTCGTAATATTTTGTTGTTTTTCTTCAGGTATCATTTCTTTTACAGAAGAAACTTCTTTTTCAGCTTCAAAACATAAGGCTTCCGCTTGATTTTTTAAATCGATATTTTCTCGTTTTTCTTTATCAAGAGAAGCATATTTTTCAGCTTCGGCTAACATATCCTCTACTTCATTTTCATTTAAGTTTGACGCACCTTGAATCGTTACAGATTGTTCAACTCCAGTTTCTTTTTCTCTTGCTTTTACAGATAAAATACCATCCACATCAATATCGAATGTAACTTCAATTTGTGGAACACCTCGTTCTGCAGCTGGAATTCCATCTAATCTAAAGTTTCCTAAACTTTTGTTACCGGCAACTAATTCTCGTTCACCTTGTAAAATATGGATTTCAACATTTGTTTGATTATCAACAGCAGTCGAGAACATTTCTGATTTTTTAACAGGAATTGTTGTGTTTCTAGCAATAATTTTTGTCATTACCCCACCTAATGTTTCAACACCTAACGATAAGGGTGTAACATCTAATAATAGAATATCTTTTACTTCACCCGCTAAAATACCAGCTTGAATTGCTGCTCCAATTGCAACTACTTCATCCGGATTAACAGATTGATTAGGTTTTTTACCCGTTAAAGACTCTACTAATTCTTGAATTGCCGGAATTCGTGTTGAACCACCTACTAATACAACTTCATTAATATCAGATTTATCTAATCTTGCATCACTTAATGCTTTTTCTACTGGTATACGACAACGACTAATTAAATTTTCACATAATTTTTCAAAAATTTCTCTTGTTAATTCTTGTTCAATATGTTTTGGACCTGTTTTATCAGCCGTAATGAATGGTAAATGAATTGTTGTTTTGTCCACCGTTGATAATTCTATTTTTGCTTTTTCCGCTGCCTCAGTTAATCGTTGTAAAGCTTGAATATCATCACCTAAGTCAATTCCTTCTTTTTCTTTAAAATCATTAATTAACCAATTTACTAAAACATTATCAAAATCATCACCACCTAAATTCGTATCACCTGCGGTTGCTAATACTTCAAAGATTCCATCACCTACTTCTAAGATTGAAACATCAAATGTACCGCCACCTAAATCGAAAACTAAAATTGTTTCGTTTTGTTTTTTATCTAATCCATAAGCTAACGAAGCAGCTGTCGGTTCATTAATAATTCTTAGAACTTCAACACCAGCAATTTTACCAGCATCCATAGTTGCTTGTCGTTGCGAATCATTAAAATAAGCTGGTACAGTAATAACAGCTTGAGTTACTTCTTGCCCCAGATAATTAGTAGCATCATTAATTAATTTTCGTAAAACTTGTGCGGAAATTTCTTCCGGACTAAATTCTTTTTTCAATGCCGGACAATTAATTTTAATATTGTCATTTTGGTCTTTCCCTACTTTATAAGGTAATTTTTTTGATTCTTGAGCAATTTCTCCTTCTTTTGAACCAATAAACCGTTTTACTGAGAAAAAAGTATTTTCAGGATTAATAACAGCTTGACGTTTTGCAATTTGACCTACTAATAATTCTTCTTTTTTCGTATACGCTACAATAGAAGGAGTTGTTCTTAAACCTTCTGCATTAATAATTACACTTGGTTGTCCGCCTTCAATTGCAGCTACTACCGAATTTGTGGTACCTAAATCTATTCCTACAACTTTTGCCATTGTGAGTTCTTTTTTATAGTTTATATGTTTTAAAATGAATTATAATCTGATCATCTATACCTTGAGAAACCCTAGAAACCGCAGAAAAAAATAATTTATATAACATTGTAAATATTTCATAACTAGACAAGTATTCGCAAATTTTTTACACTGACAAAAAAGATTTATCAATTTTAATTGGTTTATCTGGTAATAAAAGTCAAAAAAATAACAAGGTTAATCATTCTAAAATAAATTTGGAGGAATATTGTGGCTATAGGTTTATTAGGGAATAAGATTGGGATGACTCAAATTTTTGACGAATCTGGCAATATTATTCCAGTTACAATTTTAAAAGTTGGACCTTGTGTTGTGACACAAGTCAAAACAAAATCAAAAGATGGGTATGATTCAATTCAAATTGGTTATGGGAATGTATCTAGCAAAGCATTAACTCAACCAGAATTAGGACATTTACAAAAATCAAATATTCAACCTTTAAAATATTTAAAAGAATTTAAAACAAATAAAGAAGATGAATTTTCAATTGGTCAAGTGTTAAATGTTGATTCATTTTCTGCAGGTCAATTCGTAAATATAAGAGGTAAAAGTATTGGTAAAGGTTTTGCTGGTCTTCAAAAACGACATAATTTTACTCGAGGTCCAATGACTCATGGTTCTAAAAATCATCGAGCACCAGGTTCAATTGGTATGGGAACAACACCCGGTCGTGTTTTACCAGGAAAAAAAATGGCCGGTCAATTAGGTAATAAGATTACAACAATTAAAAAACTAAAAGTTATCCAAATCAATACGGAAGAAAATATTTTAGTTCTTAAAGGCTCTGTTCCAGGAAAACCTGGAAATTTATTAAGTATTGTTCCTTCAGAATAAACTAACTCAAGTTATAAAATTAAATATATTGAAATATAGAGTATGACCATTCAAAAATTTATAACCTACACTCCGTTAGATATTAATGGAAAACAATTAACGGAAAGTCATGAACTAAAATTAAGTGTTCTGGAAAATTCAGGTAACTATTTAGTCCATAAAGACATTCTCCGACATTCTCGTTCTCAAACGCAAGGAACCACTTCCACAAAAACTCGAAGTGAAGTTCGAGGTGGTGGTCGGAAGCCATGGCGCCAAAAAGGGACTGGTCGTGCCCGAGCAGGTTCAAATCGTTCACCTTTATGGAAAGGTGGAGGGGTGATTTTTGGACCGAAACCGAGAAAAGTGTCTTTAAAATTAAATAAAAAAGAACGACAATTAGCCTTACAAACTTTACTATATAACAAAAAAAATAATATCGTACTGATTGAAAATTTAGAAAATGGGATTCAGGAACCAAAAACAAAAAACTTTCTGAAAATTTGTGGAGACTGTAAGATTAACTTAGATCAGAAAATTTTAGTCATTGTTTCTAAAAAAACAATTCCATTAAAGTTATCAACCCAAAATATTAAAAATGTTGAATTAATTTCTGCTTCAAACATTAATACTTTAAGTTTGTTAAAAGCCAAACAGATTATTTTAACCCCATCATCTATAAATGATATAAAGGAGATTTATTGTGATTAATTCTTCTAATTTTTCTCGTAGTAATGCACAAGTTATAAAATATCCTATTATTACCGATAAAGCGACACGACTTTTGGAAAATAATCAATATAGCTTTGTCGTAGATCCTCATTCAGATAAAATCACAATTAAAACGGCGATTGAATATTTATTCAATGTAACAGTTGTTAAAGTGAATACCTGTCGTTTACCACGTAAAAAGAAACGTGTTGGGAAATATATTGGTTGGAAACCCCAATATAAAAAAGCGATTGTAACCTTATCTGAAGGCGATGTAATTAATTTATTTACTGAGAACTAATAAATAAAATAAAAGAATCAAATTTATGAGTATTCGTCTTTATAAATCATATACACCAGGTACAAGAAATCGAGCACTTTCAGCATTTAGTGAAATTACAAAAACGAAACCAGAAAAAAGTTTAATTCGAAAAAATCACCGGAATAAAGGCCGAAACAATAGGGGTGTTATTACTATAAGACATCGCGGTGGTGGTCATAAAAAACGTTATAGAATCATTGATTTTAAGCGGAATAAATATGGTGTCGAAGGTATTGTAGCATCGATTGAATATGATCCAAATAGAAATGCTAGAATTGCATTAATTCATTATGCAGATGGTGAAAAACGCTATATTTTGCATCCAAAAAACGTAAATGTTGGAGATACAATCCTTTCTGGTTCTGGGTCATCCTTTAAAATTGGTAATAGTCTACCATTAGAAGAAATTCCTTTAGGGACCTCGATTCATAATATTGAATTAATTCCAAGCCGGGGGGGGCAAATTGTTCGAGCAGGTGGAACATCGGCGAAACTTTTAGCAAAAGAAGGCGATTATGTTACCTTACGATTACCATCCAAAGAAATTAGATTAATTCGTAAAGAATGCTTAGCGACTATTGGAGAAGTCAGTAACAACGATGCATTTTTAGTACAAAGTGGAAAAGCTGGAAGAACTCGTTGGTTAGGTAAGCGTCCAACCGTTCGTGGGTCAGTTATGAATCCATGTGATCATCCACATGGTGGTGGAGAAGGAAGAGCACCCATTGGCCGAACTCGACCGTTAACTCCATGGGGTAAACCTGCCTTAGGAATTAAGACAAGAAAACGAAAAAAACTAAGTGATGCTTATATTCTTCGTCGACGTTCTTAAAATACAATTTCATAAAAAAAATTTATAAAAAATATTTTAAAGATGCCAAGATCATTAAAAAAGAGCCCCTTTGTTGCTTATCATTTATTAAAAAAGATTAATCAAATGAACCAGGCAGGTAAAAAAGATACTATCACTACTTGGTCGAGATCATCAACCATTCTGCCAAGTATGATTGGATTTACAATTGCTGTTTATAATGGAAAACAGCATGTCCCTATTTTTATTTCAGACCAACTCGTTGGTCATAAACTTGGAGAATTTGTATCTACCAGAAATTTTAGATCTCATATTAAAGCTGATAAGAAGACAAAGCGTTAAAGAAATCAAAAAATGATTGAACTTACACATAAGTATAAATTTCTAAATGAGGAGGAGATCTGTAAGTGCAGATCAGGAAAGACCAAAAAACAGAATTTAAATAAACGAAAAAAAAGAAAGCGAAATACACCAAGGTTACTTGCTTATCCTCCATTAGAGGAAGTTACATTAAAAACCTTTCAAATCAAATATAATAAAAAATTATCTTCCGTTGCAAAACTTATTTTAAATAGTTTTCAAAATAAATATATTTATTATGCAATGGATGATATATTATATTCATTTCGATCAAATCCAATGGAACGAGATAATCTTTTAGCAATTCTGTATTCACCTGTTCTTTCATTACAGAATAATTTGTCGACTAATTTTTTTGATATTTGGATTCATGAAATTCATATTCATGAAGTATCAAAAGTTAATAGATTTTTGAAACATGATTTCAAGAATGTGAAACAGTTGAATTATATAACAATTAAACTTTTTTATAAAACTAGAGTACCTAGTAAAAAACGAGATTCATTGTGGTAAATTTCAAATTCTCATGAAAGATTTTTTAAAAAGATACCTGTTTCTGAAGTAGATTCATGAACAATTCTCAATTTTCAAACTCTCCTCTTTTAAAGAGTTCAATCTTTTCATTGAATATTTATTGAATATTAAAAATTATTTATGTCAGATAACCAATCAGTCAAAGCAGTAGCTCGCTATATTCGTATGTCTCCTCATAAGATAAGACGCGTTTTAGATCAAATTAGAGGCCGTTCATACCAAGAAGCATTAATGATTTTAGAATTTCTTCCCTATGATGCCGGTGGACCTATTTGGCAAGTAATTCATTCAGCAGCCGCAAATGCAAAACATAATTATGGATTAGATAAAAAAAAGCTAATTATTGATGAAATTTTTGCAGATGAAGGGCCAAAATTAAAACGAATTAGACCACGTGCTCAAGGTCGAGCATATAAAATTTTAAAACCAACTTGTCATATTACAGTTATTATGAAAGCAAGTAATTAAAAAACTAAAAAATAAACTTAATTTATAATTAAAGGGATTCATTCTATGGGGCAAAAAACACATCCTTTAGGATTTAGATTAGGTATTACCCAAGAACATAAATCGAAATGGTATGCTAATTTTAATCAATATGCCAACATTTTACAGGAAGATGATAAAATTCGAACTTATATTAATACAATTTCACAAGCAAATAGTATCGCAAATGTTCAAATTCATCGAAATGGATTAAATAATCAGATTCAATTAAATATTGAAACTGGTAAACCCGGAATCTTAGTCGGCGACATGGGTACTGGGCTTGAAAATTTATTAAAGAATATCAAAAAAATATTACCGAACAATCGTCAACTGACGATTAATGTTTTTGAAATCGAAAAAGTTGATTTAAATGCGGCTCTTCTTGCTGATTTAGTAGCGGAACAATTAGAAAAACGTATTGCTTTTAGACGTGCCATTCGAGAAGCCTTACAAAGAGCTCAAAAGCAGAATGTAAATGGAATTAAAATTCAAGTTTCTGGTCGTTTAAATGGTGCAGAAATTGCTCGAAGTGAATGGATTCGAGAAGGTCGTGTACCTTTACAAACTTTACGTGCTGATATTGATTATGCAACTCAAGAAGCAAATACAATTTACGGTGTTTTAGGAATTAAAGTTTGGTTATTTAAGAGTGAAATATTGTCAAAATAAAAAACAGTTTCAATTATTGAAAAAGATTATAGTTTATTAAATTAATTCGTTATGTTAAGTCCAAAAAGAACAAAATATAGAAAACATCATCGTGGACGTATGCGAGGAGAAAAAACTCGTGGAAATGAGATTTGCTTCGGAGATTTTGGTCTAAAAGCCTTAGAACCGAATTGGGTCACATCACGTCAAATTGAAGCCGCTCGTCGAACAATTACCCGTTATACAAAACGTGGAGCTTCATTATGGATTCGAATTTTTCCTGATAAGACTGTGACAGCTCGTGCTGCTGAATCAAGAATGGGTTCCGGAAAAGGGGCTGTGGATTATTGGGTAGCTGTAGTAAAGCCAGGAACAGTTATTTTTGAAATTGGTTCTGTTCCAGAAGAAGTTGCGAAAGCTGCACTAAGTTTAGCGGCTTATAAATTACCACTAAAAACAAAATTTATTATTAAAGACAATATTAAATAAAAAATATGGGTGTGCCTCAGTTTACTGATATTATTTCACTTTCAAATGCAGAAATATCGGAAGCAATTATTGAAACTGAAAATCAATTATTTAATTTACGTTTTAAAAAAGCGACTCGTCAAAATTTTAAATCACATGAAATAAAATTTGCAAAACGCCGATTAGCTCAATTAAAAACACTCTTATCATCAAGAGTCGAAAATGTGGAAGAAAAAAATTAATCGCTCGTTAAGATTATATGGTAAAAAATTATAGGATTCAATAGAAATTTAAGGAGTTTTAAATGCCAGTCAAGCAAGAAATTGGTATTGTAATTAGTAATAAAATGCAAAAAACGATTGTGGTAAAAATTGAAGATCGATATTCACATCCAATGTATTCTAAAACATTATCAAAAACTAAAAAATATTTAGCTCATGATGAATTAGAAACTTGTAATATCGGTGATCAAGTACTAGTTGAAGAATGTCGTCCATTAAGTAAAAGAAAACGTTGGAAACTAATCAAAATTCTTTCAAAATCATCGTTAATAAGTTAAATGATATTTTTATGATTTATCCTCAAACAATGTTAACAGTAGCCGACAATACGGGTGCTAAAAAAGTTATGTGTATTCGAGTATTAGGTGGTAGTAAAAAATATGCCAAAATTGGTGATACTATTATTGGAGTCGTTAAAGAAGCTATTCCTAATATGCCAATTAAACGTTCGGATATCGTTCGGGCAATCGTAGTAAGAACTAAAAAAACAATCCGCCGTCCAGACGGTATGTATATTCGATTTGATGATAATGCAGCTGTGATTGTAAATATGGATAATAATCCTCGTGGAACTCGTGTGTTTGGTCCTGTTGCACGTGAAATTCGGGACAAAAATTTTTCTAAAATTGTTTCCTTAGCACCGGAGGTTTTATAAATGTCACAAAAACAAAAAGTCCATGTTAAAGTTGGTGATATTGTCATAATTATCTCTGGATTTCATAAAAATGAAACAGGTGAGATTATGAAAATTAATAAACAAACAGGAAAAGTTCTCGTAAAAGGAATTAATTTCAAGTTCAAACATGTGAAACCAAATACAGAGAATGAAATTGGAGAAATTAAACAGTTTGAAGCTCCTATTCATCATTCAAATGTGAGATTAAATTTAAAAGAAGTATCTTAATATGCTAAATCAACATTCATTAGAAGAAATTGCTGATATTCATAATTTACTTGGCGATATCAAGAAAGAATACAATGAAGGGGTCAAGCCAATTTTAATAAAAAATAGTCCAAAATTATTTAAAAATCCTCATACTGTTCCTAAGTTAAAAAAAATTCAGATTAATCGAGGACTTGGCTTAGCTGCTCAAAATACAAATCTTTTAAAAAAGAATATTGAAGAATTTGAGCGAATTACTGGACAAAAACCAGTTATTACAAGATCTAAAAAAGCAATTGCTGGATTTAAAATTCGAGAAAATATGGAATTAGGCTTAAGTGTGACATTGCGAGGTCCAAAAATGTATACATTTTTAACCAAATTAATCTTTTTTACATTCGCACAAATTCGTGATTTTCGCGGTTTATCATTAAGAAGCTTTGATAAAGCTGGGAATTATACCTTTGGTTTAAAAGAACAATTAATCTTTCCAGAAGTTGACTATGAGGAAGTGGAACAAACTCAAGGTTTCACAATTAATATTGTGGTAGAAAATTGTTCACCAAATTATAGATCAAAGTCGATTGATAAAATTCTAAATGGAATGATTTTGTTCAAATTTTTACGTTTTCCATTAAATGATTGTGGATATTACGATAAATATTCATCGATTCCAGAAATTAATCGTGCTTGGGATAAGAAAAAACATTTAAAACGTAAACGTTGGTCACAAGAATAAAAAATAAAAAAATATATGAGGTAAGGAGAGAATTTTGGTAAACGACACAATTTCAGATATGTTAACAAGAATTCGAAATGCTAACATGGTAAGACATCAAATTGTTCAAATTCCATTAACAAAAATATCTTTAGCGATTACAGAAATTTTAAAGGAAGAAGGATATATTGAGGATTTCGAAAGTTATATTGAAAACAATCGAAAGTATTTATTACTTTCATTAAAATATATTGGAAAGTCTCGAAACCCGGTTATTTGTAAAATTAAACGAATTAGTAAACCAGGGTTAAGAGTTTATTCAAATGCTAAAGAATTACCAAGAGTTTTAGATAATTTAGGAATTGCCATTATTTCAACGTCAAAAGGAGTAATGACAAATCTGAAAGCTAAAGAGCTTGGAATTGGGGGCGAAGTTCTATGTTATATTTGGTAAATGTAAATACAAGGAGTCTCGAAAATGTCACGTATCGGTAAATTACCAATTACACTGCCAGAGAACGTTGATGTTAACTATAGTGAATCAGAAATTAAAGTAAAAGGTAAATTTGGAACATTAGAAACAAAGATTCCAAATATTATTGCTCTTAAACAAAATGAGAATAGTTTAAAAGTAGAGTTAAAATCTGAAACACGTAGTGATCGTTCATTACATGGTTTATATAGAACACTTATTAATAATATGGTGATCGGAGTTTCAGAACAATTCCAATTAACACTTATATTAAAAGGTGTTGGATATCGAGCCGTTGTTCAAGGTAAGGAAATTGTTTTAAATTTAGGTTACAGTCATCCTGTAAAAATGGAAATTCCAGAGGAAATTTCAGTAGAAGTTGCTCAAAATACCACGATTAATTTAAAGTCATGTAACAAAGAATTATTAGGTCAATTCGCATCCAATATAAGAGCTTGGCGTCGTCCTGAGCCTTATAAAGGAAAAGGCATTTTATATCAAGGTGAGCAAATCATTCGGAAGGCTGGAAAATCTGCAAAATAATATACTTATTCACTTTATTTTTAGATCCTTCATCTAGAAAAGACCCATTAATTCATAATCTATGAGTTAAAATGTTTTTACCTTTTTAAAAAATTAAAAATTCTAACTATGAAACTTTCAAAACGAACTTTGTTAAAATTGAAAAATAAAAACAAAAGATTGAAACCCGAAAAATATAAAAAATTAAAGCGGGAAGCTTTAAGGGGTCGAATTAAAGGAACTTTCGAAAGACCAAGATTATCTGTTTATCGTTCCAATGAAAACATTTATGCCCAAATTATTGATGATACAAGTTCCAAAACCTTACTTGCTTGTTCGACATTAGATCGTTCTATAAAGCTGGCTATTACAAATGGACGAACATGTGATGCGTCTAGACTTATAGGCGAAAAATTAGCAGAGTTAAGTTTAAAAAAAAATATTAAAAAAATTGTTTTCGATCGAGGTCCATACTTATACCATGGACGAATCAAAGCTTTAGCTGACGGAGCTAGAGCAGGGGGTCTTCAATTTTAAATTAAAATTTGTAACGAAATATAAAGGTTAAATCTATTTTATGAGTAGTGATTTAAAAAAGTTAAACAGATTAAAAAAAAATTCTCGACGTGTTCAAGAACCTAAATTGGTGGAACGATTAATAAAAATCAGTCGAGTTTCAAAAGTAACGAAAGGTGGTAAAAAATTAAGTTTTCGTGCCATTGTAGTTGTTGGGGACGAAAATGGACAAGTTGGCGTTGGTGTTGCAAAAGCGGATGATGTAGTAAATGCTTTTAAAAAAGCAAAAAGTGATGGGCGGAAAAATTTAATTAAACTTCCAATTACAAAATCATTAAGTATTCCCCATGAAGTAGAAGGTGTTTTTGGTGCCTGTAAAGTTATTATGCGACCTTCGATAGAAGGTTCGGGTGTTATTGCAGGTGGTGCTGTTCGAATTGTCTTAGAAGTAGCAGGTGTAAAGAATGTTATTGCAAAACAATTAGGATCAAATAATTTATTAAATAATGCTCGTGCTTCCATTTGTGGATTAGATAATTTAACCACAAAATCGCAAGTGTCAAAAAAAAGAAATGTAGATTTAAAATAATTTACTAAATTATAAGTTAAAAAGAAAACAGTGGAAACCGATAAAGATATTAGATATATTATACTCAAACGAGTATTCATAAGTCTTGGAATTTTATTGCTAATTCGTATGGGCACCTTTCTTCCTGTTCCAGGAATTAATCATACGGATTTAGCATTTTATCTTCAAAGACATTCTGTAACGCGAAATTTAGTAAGTACATTTGCTGGTGATAATACCTTTGTTATTGGATTATTTACTTTAAACATATTTCCATATATCAATGGCTCAATCCTAGTTCAATTAATTTTAGGACTTTCACCTAAATTGTCCAAATTACAAAAAGAAGGTGATCTTGAAGGACGTAGAAAAATTAATCGTTTAACACGTTTTATTACATTAATTTTTGCTATGATCCAAAGTTTAAGTCTAGCTTTTTATTTAAAACAAGTATTGTTCAATTGGAACTATTTTTTAGCCATTGAAATTGTTATCTGGTTAACAACTGGCGCAATGATAGTTTTATGGTTAAGTGAAGTCATCACGGATCATGGCTTAGGAAATGGAGCATCCTTATTAATTTACACAAACATTATTTCAAGTCTACCAAATCTTTATAGCAAGATTTCAGCTGAAAATAATGGAACTTTTGCTTTTTCTTCCGTTTTAGGAATTGTTGGTTTGCTTTTTGTTTCTTTATATGGAATTATCTTTTTACAAGAAGGAGTTCGAATTGTTCCATTACTTTCATCGAAACAATTAAATCAAACATCGTTGCAGGATTCTGCGGCAGTTAATAATTATCTTCCATTACGCTATAATCAAGCTGGGGTTATGCCAATTATTTTAACCACAACCATTTTAGTTGTTCCAAGTTATATCAATAATTTAGGGTTGTTACCTGAAATTAATTTTCCAGTAAATCTTGAATCATTAAAATTTGTTTATTGGATTGGGTACTTTCTATTAATTTTAGCATTTAGTTCATTTTATTCAACTATTGTTTTGAATCCAAAAGATATTTCGGATCAATTGCAAAAAATGGCAGTTACGATCCCAGGAATTCGACCAGGAGCTCAAACCACTTTTTATTTAAAACGAGTAATGAAACGAATTACTTTAGTCGGAGCAACTATGCTTGCTACTTTAGTGACATTTCCAAACTTTCTCGAATCGACATTAAATATTACCAGTCTTAATGGTTTAAGCAGCACTTCTTTGTTAATCCTAGGTGGTGTTGTCCTAGATTTAGGCCGAGAAGTCAAGAATATTTATTATTCTAATATTTATAATAATATGTATCAATAAAATAAAAATTACTATTTCAAAATTAAAATGAAAGTTCGTCCTTCAGTCAAAAAAATGTGTGATAAGTGTCGAGTGATTAAACGGCATGGTAGAATTATGGTAATTTGTCCAAATCCAAAACATAAACAGCGTCAAGGATAATATTTTAAAGGAGTTTAGAAAATGGTCAGATTAGTTGGTATTGATTTACCAAGAAAGAAGAGAATCGCATATGCACTTACTTATATTCATGGTATTGGTCTCACATCTGCAAAGAAAATTGTTGAAATGGCAAACATTAATCCTGAAACAAGAAGTGATGATTTAACCACGGAAGAAACAATTGCATTACGTCAAACATTAGAGAATATCGATTTAAAACTTGAAGGTGATTTAAGACGATTTAATGGTTTAAATATTAAGCGATTAAATGAAATAAATTGTCATCGAGGAAAAAGACACAGAAACAGTTTACCAGTTCGTGGGCAACGAACTCGAACGAATGCTCGCGCAAGACGTGGAGCTAAAAAAACTGTTACGGGTAAGAAATAATAATTTTATTTGTAATATTTTTATATGGCACAAACAATTAAAAAATCAACTAGTAAAAGAGATAAAAATAGTTTTACAAATGGTATTGTTCATATTCAATCAACCTTTAATAATACTATAGTCACAATTACCAATGTAACAGGTGATACAATTGCATGGGCTTCAGCAGGAAGTTCAGGATTTAAAGGAGCACGTAAAAGTACACCATTTGCAGCTCAAACAGCTGCTGAAAAGGCAGCTTTAGAAGCTTTAAGTACAGGAATGAAAAGCGTTGAAATTTTAGTCAAAGGTCAAGGACCGGGACGTGAAACAGCAATCCGAGCAATTGAAGGAGCAGGATTCGGAATTTCTTCCATTCAAGATATAACTTCAGTTCCACATAATGGATGTCGACCTCCGAAACGACGTCGTGTTTAGAAAGAATTTTTATTTCTAATAAATTAAAACTATGAATAATATTTCTATTAAGTGTCTCAAATCAGAAAAAATTCAATCAGGTACTTGTCGCGGACAGTTTTTGATTACTTCTTTAAGACCTGGGCAAGGAATAACAATTGGGAATCAATTAAGACGTGTACTTTTAGGTGATCTAGGTGGAATTGCAATTTCTGCTGTTCGAATTGCCGGTGTAAGTCATGAATTTGCTACAATTCCTGGTGTTCGAGAAGATATTCTTGAAATTTTATTAAATTTGAAAGGAATTGTTTTTAAAAGTAAAACACAAGATACAACATTTGGACGTTTAAAAATTCAAGGACCAACTGTTATCACAGCCAATTGTATCCAATTACCATCAAATATAGAAATTGTGAATCCAAATCATTATATTGCAACAATTTCTACATCAAGTATTCTTGAAATTGAATTTAAATTTGAATATGGAATTGGATATAAGTTAGCCTCACAAACTTTTTCAGATAAAACTGAAAATTATTTACAGCTTGATACAATTTTCATGCCTGTTCAAAAAGTTGATTTTAAAATAGAAAATGTTTACGATACTGCTAACAATATCACAGAACAAGTCTTTCTAGATATTTGGACAAATGGTAGTATTTCTCCAAATGATGCTTTAGAATCAGCAGCTCAGATTATTATTGACTTATTTACTTTATTAATTCATAATAAAGATATAAATGAGAATAATCCATTAGAAACAAAAACTCGATCAATGAGTATTGAACCCTATACGAATATTGCAATTGAAGAATTACAATTATCAGTTCGAGCATATAATTGTTTGAAGAAAGCTCAAATAAACACGGTTGGTGATTTATTAGAGTATTCTCCAGAAAAATTACAAGAACTTAAAAACTTCGGTCGAAAATCGGCCGATGAAGTTTTTTCAACATTAAAAAATAAACTAGGTATTATTTTAAAGTAATGAATGGTTTGATTTAGGACTTTTTAATTAACCCAGATTTTTCATTATTTATTTTTAACAAGAATTATGAATTCATTAAATAAAACATTTTTACCTACCAAAAATTACAAGAATCGTAATTGGTTCATTATTGATTGTAAAGGACAAAAATTAGGGCGACTTGCTACTATTATTGTTACTTTATTAAAAGGCAAAGTAAAACCAAATTATCATCCATCGATTGATATGGGCGATTATATTGTTCTAATAAATGCAGATTTAATTATTTTAAACGAAAATAGTAAGCATTATATTGTTAATAAACCAGGTCAACCAGGACATTCCTTAAAAATCAAGAATGTTTTAGATTGTTTACCGAAATTAACCATTGAACGAGCAGTTAAGGGTATGTTATCCGAAACAGAAACGAAAAGATTAATGAGACGATTAAACATTTATAATAGTCAAGATCATCCTCATCAAGCTCAAGCTCCTATCAAAATTGATGTCGAAAGTTTTCAATCAGCTACACAATCTATTAGCAATAATATTTAGCTTATCTCAATTAAGTTAAAATCTAAGAAAGATTACATGAAAAGAAAGAATGATGAATCAAAATTTTCATTCCCACAAGAATTGTACAAAGATGAGAATTTAAAATAAGAACAAATATATTTATAAATCTTTAAATTTATGGTAAAGTTAGTTTTTCAAAAAGATAATATTGGTCTAGGAAAACGAAAACAAGCAAGTGCACGTGTTTTTTTAGTTCCAGGAGAAGGAAATTTAATTATTAATCAAGTTTCTGGTGACAAGTATTTACAGTATAACGATAGTTATTTAAACTTAGTATGGGCACCTTTAGAAAAATTAAGTTTAGATAAAAATTTTGATGTTATAGCATTAGTAAAAGGTGGTGGATTAACCGGACAAGCTGAAGCTATTCAATTAGGAATTGCAAGATTATTATGTAAAATGGACAAAGAAAATCGTCCAATTTTGAAACCATTCGGATTTTTAACTCGTGATTCACGAATTAAAGAACGTAAAAAATATGGTTTACGAAAAGCGAGAAAAGCTCCACAATATTCAAAACGTTAATTTTTATAAAATTATGCCAAAATCTGATATACATCCTACATGGTTTGAAAATACAAAAGTTATATGTGATGGTAAACCACTTTGTTTAATTGGTTCTACCAAAGAGAAATTACAAGTTGATATTTGGTTAGCTAACCATCCTTTTTATACTGACTCACAGGTTTTAGTGGATAGTGAAGGTAGAGTTGAAAAATTCATGAAAAAATATCAATTAGATACAACTGATTAATAATTTGTCAAATTTATTTATAAAAAATTTATGCCAACTATACAACAATTAGTTCGTTCAAGACGCGTCCAAATTAAAAAAAAGACAAAATGTCCAGCGCTTGTCAATTGCCCTCAACGTCGAGGTGTTTGTACGCGTGTTTATACAACAACACCTAAAAAACCAAATTCAGCACTTCGAAAAGTCGCACGGGTGCGCTTAACATCAGGATTTGAAGTTACTGCTTATATTCCAGGAATTGGACATAATTTACAAGAACATTCTGTAGTTTTAATTCGTGGTGGGCGAGTAAAAGATTTGCCTGGGGTTCGCTACCATATTGTGCGAGGTGCTTTAGATACAGGTGGTGTTAAAGATCGAACACAAGGTCGTTCAAAATATGGAGTAAAAAAACCAAAAGGTGACAAATAATAATATTTAAATTAAGAAGTTTAAACTCTTAGAATTCTTAATTTACATTCATAACAAAAATATTTATAATTCATATTATGTCTCGTCGAAATATCTCAAAAAAACGTTTTCCAGAAGCTGATTCAATTTACAATAGTTATCTAGTTAGTTTACTAATTACACGAATTTTAAAAGCAGGCAAGAAAACTATTGCTAAAAATATTGTATATCAAGCATTTGATATTATCAAGAAAAAAACAAACGAAGACCCATTAACAATTTTCGAAAAAGCTATCCGAAATGCAAGTCCTGTTGTCGAAGTTAAAGCTCGAAGAGTTGGGGGTTCCACGTATCAAGTACCTGTAGAAGTTAGCGGTTTTCGAGCAACAAATTTATCGTTGCGTTGGATTATTCAATACTCTCATCAACGAGCTGGAAGAAGTATGGCTATTAAATTAGCCAATGAAATTATTGACACCGCAAACGATATAGGTAATACTATTAAAAAGAAGGAAGAAACTCATAAAATGGCTGAAGCGAATAAAGCTTTTGCACATTTTAGATATTAATTACTAATCTATCTAAATTCTCGCTAAAAGCTTTAGAATAAAAGTATAATTTTTTTAACATTTGAAGGAATTTAATAATGGCACGTGAAAAATTCGAACGTACAAAACCACACGTTAATATTGGTACAATTGGTCATGTTGACCATGGGAAAACAACCTTAACTGCTGCAATTACTGCAACATTATCATTAGATGGAAATGCTACTTTTAAAGAGTATGCTGATATTGATGGTGCTCCAGAAGAACGTGCGCGTGGTATTACAATTAATACTGCCCATGTTGAATATGAAACAGAAAATCGTCATTATGCGCACGTAGATTGCCCAGGTCACGCCGATTATGTGAAAAATATGATTACTGGTGCAGCTCAAATGGATGGAGCTATTTTAGTTGTTTCAGCTGCCGATGGCCCAATGCCACAAACACGTGAACACATTTTATTATCAAAACAAGTAGGTGTTCCAACTCTAGTAGTCTTTTTAAATAAAGAAGATCAAGTTGATGATGCTGAATTATTAGAATTAGTAGAATTAGAAGTTCGTGAATTACTTTCGGCGTATGATTTCCCAGGTGACGATATTCCGATTTGTCCTGGTTCAGCGTTACAAGCGATTGAAGCTATTTCCACAAATCCAGACATTCGTCGGGGTGATAATCCATGGGTGGATAAAATTTATGCTTTAATGGATGCTGTGGATGCTTATATTCCAACCCCTGAGCGTGATACGGAAAAAACATTTTTAATGGCAATTGAAGATGTTTTCTCAATTACAGGTCGTGGTACTGTGGCGACTGGTCGTATTGAACGTGGAGTAGTCAAAGTTGGTGAAAGTGTAGAAATCGTGGGTATTCATGATACAAAAACAACAACAATTACCGGAATTGAAATGTTCCAAAAAACATTAGACGAAGGATTCGCGGGTGATAATGTTGGTATCTTATTACGTGGTGTGACACGTGAAGATATTGAACGTGGTATGGTATTAGCTAAACCTGGTACCATTACACCACATACCAACTTTGAATCAGAAGTTTACGTTTTAACCAAAGATGAAGGTGGTCGTCATACACCATTCTTTACAGGTTATAGACCACAATTTTATGTAAGAACAACAGATGTAACTGGTGCAATTACACAATTTACGGCAGATGATGGATCAATCGTTGAAATGGTAATGCCTGGTGATCGAATTAAAATGACAGCAGAATTAATTTATCCTGTAGCCATTGAAGAAGGTATGCGTTTCGCAATTCGTGAAGGTGGTCGTACTATTGGTGCAGGTGTAGTTTCTAAAATTGTTAAATAATTAAAAATCTTTATGGAAATTCAAACGAATGCAAAAATTCGTGTAAGATTAGAATCTTTTGATCATGAACTTTTAGTCTCTTCATGTCAAAAGATTTTTAATCTTTTACAAAATACTTCTTTAAACTCAATTGGATTAGTCACATTACCAACTCGAAAACGTATTTATTGTGTTTTACGTTCACCTCACGTTGATAAAGATTCAAGAGAACATTTTGAAATTCGAGTTCATAAACGAATTCTAGAAATTTATTATGATTCAGAGGTTCCAATTTTCGATTTATTGTCGAAAGCAGATTTACCATCTGGAGTTTTTTATCGACTTAGTTTATCATAAGCTTTTGCTTATGATAAACTAAGTCGATAGTCTTTTTTTTGCAATTTATCGTAAATTTGATAAGAAATAAGTATGTTAATACTAGATATATTGATTAAAATTACTTCTCTATAGTTTCTATATTAACTTTTTAATAAGTAACTATAAGGATTTAATTTAGTTCTAACAATCGAGTATAGCTTTAAAAGTAGTCCAAACTATGGACTCTTTTTAAAGAAGTAGCTGAGTATCTTTCCAAAGAATATTTTTGTAATAGAATTTTTTTACAAATTATTGGATTTACTAACGTTATTTGTCTATAATATCAAGTTTAACATTTATCTTGCTTTATAAAAATTTAATTATTGGTTATGGATCATCGAACAAAAATTTTAAAAATATTAGCAATGTGTATAATTTGTGGCATAGCAAATGGTTTAGCCAATCGAATATGGAGGCTTTAGCGATGTACTCTTATACTTCTTTAAAACTTGTAATATTAATGTGGCAGTATGGAATTGTGGATACTTTCACAGTAGTTAATTTTATATATAACGCAGGGGCTCAATACGGTGCGATAGTCATATCAGCTATGGCCGATGGGAATATTACTAACTTACCAAAGCTGTTTTTCGAGCCTATTGCAGGGGTTGGAGTGAGTTATCAATTTGTTAAAGCTGCCCAAACTGAAGCAGCACGACGAACCCGGATCGCCACATTGGCAGCTTTGTTTTCAGCTTCTGCGGCCGCATCTGGTGGTTCAACCCCTGCTGCTAACGTAGGAATAGGTCGGGTATATATGCTCATATAGCGTACATGCGTGACGTACTTCAAATTCGTAGTGGGAGTAATATTTTAGGTTCAAAAGTAAAAGATTTTAAAATTGTTTTGGACTCAGTAAAAGTAAAAACTCCAGTTTTGGATATTCACCCTTATCGTGCACAATTTACTGCTAACTGCAAAGTAAGTATCAACAATATGTTTCGGGATCATACAGCTCCTCGTTATCTGCAAGGATCCACACAAAACATTAAAACAGTTGCACCGACTTATTTACCTCCAATTGCTTCAGTTTCAACTCAAATAAATACTACTGGATTAATTGGTTGGACGTGTTTTGGTCTTGGACTAATTGGTTTTCTAACTTTGGGCTCATTATACTTATTTCAACGTGTAGAATGTAAACGTTGGCAAAATAAAAATGATGAAATTATAATTGATGTAACTGCTTCTCTTAGTGACTAGCGTTAATTATTGCTAATCACTAAAATTATTTTTTATTTGATCTTAGTCGCTCAAACCTACCCATTTTTGACTCAATTTTAGCTGAAGGTATTCTCTCTCTCTACTTAATCTATGAAGGCCCCAAAAATTCACTCTTAGGGCCCTCTGAGAGGATATTCTATTATCTGATCCCCTACATAAAAATGTTTCATTCATTCCCACACCTAATACTGTTCATCTGCGGTAAACCCTAAACTTCATGAAATTATTTGTTACAAATTTAACTTCAAATGCAAATTAATAAAAAATATAGTTAGCTTCGCGTAAGCTCAAAAAGTCAAGAATCAAATTCTTCTATTAAGTCTCAAAAAGACCAATGAATTCAAAATGTAATTCAAGAATTTCTTCCAAAGATTGAAAAATATTGCAAAGTACTTTGATATCGTAATAAGCGATGATAAAATTTTTTAAATTATAAAATTTTTTAAATTATAAAATTTTTTAAATTATAAAATTTTCTTGAAATAGATTGTGAACAAATATTGAAAATTTCATATATAATACTACAATACAATAATATAATCATATATTAATATTATTTTCTGTATTTCATTTAAATATTTAAAAAGGACTAACAATTATGGATACTCGTTTACTAGTAATTGCTGCACCATTATTAATTGCAGGGTCATGGGCTTTATTCAACATTGGTCGTTTAGCGATTCAACAATTCCAACGTTTAGGACGTTAATCTTCAACGATAAACCATCTGAATTCATCAAAGTGGTATGTTATTGTTTCTAACAAACTACTTTTTATTTTCAGATAGTTGACGCCAAAAAAATTTTAAAAAGACGAATCCTTGTCTTTCGAAAAATAAACTATAATTCAAGATAATAAATAATAAAATTATAAAAAATTATGTCTCATACAGTTAAAATTTACGATACATGTATTGGTTGTACACAATGTGTGCGAGCATGTCCGACAGATGTATTAGAAATGGTTCCATGGGACGGCTGTAAAGCTGGTCAGATTGCTTCTTCACCACGTGTTGAAGATTGTGTTGGTTGTAAAAGATGTGAAACGGCTTGTCCAACTGATTTCTTAAGTGTACGTGTATATTTAGGTGCAGAAACAACAAGAAGTTTAGGATTAGCATATTAAGTAAAATTTCTATAGTTTAGAACTATAGAAATTTTATTAAAAGCCTCCATTTTAAATTTTTTTAGTTTGTAATTAACCAATGAATGAAAAGTTCAACTGAAAAATTACTCTTTAAAATTCTATATCAGCTTTAACCCTGATAGGGTTTTCAAAAAGTGTTTTTTCAACAATTTCAGCATCGATAACATCGTACTCGAAATCTGAAATATTATCATCTAAATCATTCATTTGATCAACAAAATGCTTGTAGTAAACCGTTTTTGATTTCGGTCTTGATTGACGTTTATTTATTATCTGTTCAAGTGGCTTTTCTGTAGGCTTTTTAACAAGCCCCAAGTCTTTTTCAAGCTTATCTTTGATAAATTGGTCAAATTCACTGTCGGAATATTTACGATTAAAATCCTCAGGAAAACGACGAAGCCCTGAATTTGAACCTCAACTATCACACGGTTCCATAGGTTTAAGTTTACCAGGACCAGCAGTTTCTGGTTTATAATCACCAAAAACGACTTTCAATCTATTTTCGATGTTTAGATCTTTTAATTGTTTCTCGATCATAGATTTAAATTCGTTAAATTCTTTATCATGGACTATTTGTTAGTTTATACTGCCCCCAATCCAGGTAACGAATATTCCTGAGGGTAGCAAAAACCAGTAAACAACCCCAGTAAACAAAGCCAAAGCTATGACCTTAGTCGGTGATTGTGGATCTATCATGTACATATAGAATACATTTATATCCTATTGACAAGTGAGAGGATAAATGTTTGATTAATCAAGGAGACGTAACGGAATCTTTTAAAGGAAATAAAAGCCTTAAGAAAGTTAGCAAAAGGGCATTAGCGAATTAAGATCTCGCGCGTGAGTATAAACGTATAGACAAGCGAATGAGTGAAGGTGTAAAGTCAATTGATATTGGGAAAGATTTGATTGATTTAGGCAATGGTCTGAGGTACGTAAGAGGGAACCACGGTTGTTATATAGTAAAAAACAATGAAGCTGGTGAAAAAGACGTTGTCGGAATTAGGTATCGAACGACACCAAAGAATATAAAGACTCTTGCGGAAGTAATTAACGATTTGTATAATGTAAATATAAACCCTGACGCTTACAAATAAATGAAAAATCATAAAGTTAAAAGTTTTAGTTTTATAGGAGGAGTTCCCACCAATATTTATAAGGGTATCGTTGATGTTTTTGTTACATTAGAAGATGATCACTTTCAGTATTGGGTAGAGATTGCAACACCTCAAGCTTTATCTTCTCACATGGAAAAAATCAAAAAATTTTATAGAACCTGGATACCCGTCTATCATTGTTTGTGAATTAACAACAGTTGTTATTCGATAAGCTTTTGAAGCCTTTGTAATCGCCAAACAAGATGCTTTCTGGTTAAAATTGTACCATTTGACAGTTGAATTTAATATCCAAGATTTAAACACACTTTTAGACCGTCAGAAGAAGATACAAAATGATATAAATTAATTAAATGAGATATACGTTAATAAAAATTATTAGATAAATACTAGTAGCTTTTTTATTAACCTATATCCGTAAAAGGCATTATAAATAATAGAAGCTTAGCTTAGTTAAAAATAAATATAAAAACTAATTCTTATCCATATAATTTACTAGTTGTGATCAAAAATAATGATTAAAAAATTAAAAATTGATAAAGCCTTATTTCGAAGTGACTCTTATTAATTTATAATTAGATTTATTAAAAGTAATTATAAATTGTTTTTAAAGCGATAAAAACGATCTAAAATGGGTAAATTTTTGATTTTATATATTCCTATTATATTATTATAATAGACTTTAATATGGAAACAGATTCTAACAAACAAGAAAAATTTAGAAAATTTATTAAAAGCCCTAAAGAAGACAAAAATTCATTTTATACCAAAGAAGAGGTTGCTCCATTAAAAACCTAGAATATTCTTTTATTTGCTTATTTCATTTGGAACTACCTAGATTCTCATTTACAATTATTTAGAAGTTTTCTTGATTCTGAAATTACCAGTGACACGTTTGCACACCAATTTCTTAGCCTACGATCAACTCATATTACTGACTTTAGAAAATGAATGAAAGAATTAGAATTTATGAGTTTAATAGAGATAGCTTTTGGATTTTTAAATCAATTTAACTTTGATCTCAATCCAGTTGTATTTCCAAATATTATTGATTTAGTAGAGCAATACTGTGATTTATTGGTCTCAGACGAACGATTATTAGAAATTGGAGGTTCGCGAGAAAAGGTGGAAATTGAAGAGAATCAATTTCGTGAAAGAATTGAGAAAGCTTTTCGTTTGATTTCCAAAGTTTAATCTTCTAATAATCATGGTTGATCTATAATGCTACTATGGTTCCATCAAAAAAGTTCTGGATAGAGTGATGAAAATAAAAAATAAAAGAATTAACTTTTTGAAATAAATTTAATAAAAAAGATAAAATAAAAAAAGGTTTCAATTTCTAAACCTTTAATTAAAAATTAAAGGTTTAGAAAAATTAGATACATCAGAAATGGAATTAACCGTTAACAGCTGGAGCTGTTAAAGCAACTGGTAATACTTCACCTGAAGCTAAATCTAATGGGAAATTGTGCGCGTTACGTTCGTGCATTACTTCCATACCTAAACCAGCACGGTTAACGATATCAGCCCAAGTGTTGATTACACGACCTTGAGAGTCTACAACTGATTGGTTGAAGTTGAAACCGTTTAAGTTGAACGCCATAGTACTAACACCCATAGCAGTTAACCAGATACCTAAAACTGGCCATAAAGCTAAGAAGAAGTGTAAAGCACGAGAGTTGTTGAATGAAGCGTATTGGAAGATTAAACGACCGAAGTAACCGTGTGCTGCAACGATGTTGTAAGTTTCTTCTTCTTGACCGAATTTGTAACCGTAGTTAGTAGATTCGCTTTCAGTTGTTTCACGAATTAAAGAAGAAGTTACTAATGAACCGTGCATAGCTGAGAATAAAGAACCACCAAATACACCAGCAACACCAGCCATGTGGAATGGGTGCATTAAAATGTTGTGCTCAGCTTGGAATACAATCATGTAGTTGAATGTACCAGAAATACCTAAAGGCATACCATCAGAGAATGAACCTTGACCGATTGGGTATACTAAGAATACTGCACTTGCAGCTGCTACTGGAGCAGAGAAAGCTACGAAGATCCAAGGACGCATACCTAAACGGTATGATAATTCCCATTCACGACCCATGTACGCTGCTACACCTGTTAAGAAGTGTAATACGATTAATTGGTAAGGACCACCGTTGTATAACCACTCATCGATTGAAGCTGCTTCCCAAATTGGGTAGAAGTGCATACCGATAGCGTTTGAACTTGGAATAACTGCACCAGAGATGATGTTGTTACCGTATAATAAAGAACCTGCTACTGGCTCACGGATACCATCGATATCAACTGGAGGAGCTGCGATGAACGCAATGATGAAACAAGTAGTTGCAGTTAATAATGTAGGGAACATTAAACAACCAAACCAACCAATGTATAAACGGTTTTCAGTACTAGTAATCCAACCACAGAAACGTTCCCATAATGAAACGCTTTCACGTCTTTCTAAAGTTGCTGTCATAAAAAAATTTTTATAAATATAATTCTTCCCAAGTAAGGAACTTGTTAATTACAATTATAAAACAAACGAATCATTTCCATCACTTATTTATTTTATAAATTTAAAAAATTCTAATTCAAATTCAAAAACAGCGCGATTTGTATTTCCGCCAATAAAAATTTGTTGATTTTTCTGAATAATCCAAATTTGTGAATAAGTAATATAACTTATTAATGTACTTAACATTAAGAAGAAAAAGCCTAGATAAATAATTGGAATACCAGGATCTGTTTTAATTTGTAACCCAGTAGAACTTATAATTTCCAATAAAGTAAGCGGGGTCTTAAAATTTACTGTTTCGTTCAATTCAATATTGCCTAAGAATTGACCATTTTCATTATAAACCGAACAATAACCTTCAAGATTATCAATAATACTTATTATTCCATCTGTAAGTGACGAATTATTTGAAATCCATGTTAACCATACTTTACTTTGATTTTTAAAAACATTAATTAATGGATATTCAATGATTTCATTATTTAAATTTTGAAATCTTAAACCGATTAGATTCCAATCAGTTTGATAATAGTAAACACTTTTAGAAATTAAAGGATAGTTGACAGAAATAGTTTTTCGATCCCTTTCATTGCCTTGATTGTCTAAAATTGAAAGATCCGAGTAAAATTGAGAAACAGTTTTATTTTTCGTATAAGTAATCCAAAAATCATTAATACGTGCGGATGTTTTTGGAACAACCGTTAATTGACCATTATTTAAAATATTTTGAATATGAAAGGTTTCTGTTTTTGGAACGATTTCTTGAGCTTTAAAACCAAATAATGAACCGATAATTGTTCCGAGTAAAATTAAAATCATACTAAAATGTACAATGATCGGTGCAATTCTACCAATTAAACCTTTATAACAGTAAACAATGTTTTTTTGTTGAAAAATAGAATATTTATTATTTTTAATTCGTAATAAAATTTTGTTCAAAGAAAAATTACTTAATAAAGTGGAAATTTTTAATCGATAAAATTGTCCTGTTGTTCTAAAAAATTGACATCGCCGAGCAATTTTTAATGACGGAAATTGTTGTAAAAAAGTACAAGAGATGAGACTAATACTAAATAGAGAAATAAGAGTAAAAAACCACCAGGTTTTATACACATGATCGAATCCAAATTGAATAATTCGATCCCAAGTTAAAAATCCAAAAACTGGATTCGTCAATGGGTAATTCATTTTATAAGTTTCAATGGATTGATCTTGTTCAATGACTGTTCCAGTAATACTAAACAAACTTATTAATAGTAAAATGAAAATTGCAAATCTTAGATCTGCTATTGATCGAAAAATTTTTTGTTTCATTGAATCTGTTAGTTTAAATATATTGTTTTGGAAGAAGCTAATCTAATTCGACCTGAAGAAGCCCAATTTTGTAATTTTAACATTTGATTGCTTTCTAAATGTGCTAATGGAATAGATTCATTTAATGCCATCGAAATATCATTCGTTGTAAATTCACGTTTTTCATCAAACGCATGGTACATACCTTCAATAATACTTTGTCGAATCTCAGCACCTGAAAATGATTCAGATAGTTCTGCTAATTTACTATAATCAAAAGATTCCCAATTATTCGGTCTAAATTCTTTAATATGAATTTTAAAGATTTCTTCACGTTCTTCTTTTTTTGGTAAATCTAAAAAGAAAATTTCATCGAATCGTCCTTTTCGAATAATTTCTAATGGTAATAGGTCAATATTATTTGCCGTTGCAATTACGAAAACCGGTTTTTTTTTCTCCGACAGCCAACTAACAAAAGTTGCTAATACTCGATTGCTTGTTCCACTATCACCTTTGCTTTCAGTACTACTAAAAGCTTTATCAATTTCATCAATCCATAGAATACAAGGAGATATTGTTTCAGCAACCGTTATCATTTGACGAAGTCGTGATTCTGATTCTCCAACAATTCCACCGAACAATTTTCCAACATCTAATTTTAGGAGTGGTAATTGCCATTCATTGGCAATCGCCTTTGCCGTTAAAGACTTTCCAGTTCCTTGAATTCCAACTAATAATAACCCACGCGGTGTTGGTAATCCATAATTTGAAGCTTGAATCCCAAATGCTGTTTTTCGTTTTCTTAACCAATCTTTTAAATTATCTAAACCCCCAAGATTGGTAATTTGTTCTTCCACCGAAGTATATTCAAGGATTTCAGTTTGACTTATGATCTGTTTTTTTTCGCTAAGTAAAATTGTAATACTATTGTTATCAATTGTTTTATAAGTTGCAATAATTTTCGATAAAACTCGTCTTATTCTTTCTAATGGTAAACCTTGACAAGCTCGGGTTAAATTTTCAAATAATTGTGATTCAATTTTAATATTTAATGAATTTACTAAACGATCTAATTCTTGACTTATTTCACTTTCTGATGGTAATTGAAATTGTAATACAGTTAATAAATCCTGTAATTCTTTTGGGATTGTTAAATCAGAACCAATAATAATAATTGTTTTTGGTTGTAATTTTAAAATCCGACTAATATTTCGTAACTTTCGTGAAATCGAAAGATCCGTCAAAAATCTATTAAAATCTTTTAAGATAAACAATGCTGGTGTCTCAGCATTTAATCGTTCGACCAATTCCAGTGCCTGTAAAGGATTTCTTTTTGCAAATCCTTCGTTATTTGGATTATTTGTATAACCATCTACAAAATCCCAACTATAAATACTTCGATTTAAATTAGTTTTAATATTTTTTCGAATAATATATTCAACACGATCTTCTTCAATAGTATTAATATAAATTATTGGATAACGAGCCTTTAAAAAAAGAGCTAATTCATCATTAAATTTCATAAAATAATTAGTCAAAAATATAGTTTATTAAATAAGTATTATATTAATAATAAATAAAAAATTCTTTATTATTAGAGTAATTAAGAATAAATAACTCTAATAATTTTTAGTTTATTTTTGAATAGTTAATTTATTTCGTCCTTTTTTACGTCGATTTCGTATCGTTTTTCGACCTTGAGGAGTTGCCATGCGTGCTCGGAAACCTGATATTTTTTTGATCGAATAGCGACCTTTATTAGAAAGTGTTTGTTTTGTCATATGAATTAATTTTAAATTATTTTTTTAAGCTTACAAAATAGATGATCTAAGCAGATCATAAATGACTAAATGTCGTAATATTTTCTCACGAGTTTCAAACATTGTATATGCTTCTCGTTTATATTCATACAATGGATTTTTTTGTCCATATCCTCGCCATCCAACAGCTTCACGTAATAAGGTTATTTTTTGTAAATGTTCCCGCCAAATTCGGTCGATATTAATTAAAATAATGGTTCTTTCTAAATTTTCCATAATTCCATTACCATAAATAGAATGTTCGGCTATTTTAGATTGATAAGTTAACCAAAATTCTTTAAACAAGTAAACTTTTAATTCAGAGGCATCAAAATCTCGACTATCATTTAAAGATAAATTTCGTCCAAATAAGTTTTGAACTCTTTCAAGCAATAAATCATTTTGCTCTTTTAATTCTAGTAATAGATCAGTTAAAATTTGTTCACCGTATGCGAAAATATCTCTCCGAACTGATCGGCTCTCTAGAATTTGTCGCCTTTCATGATAAATAATATTTCGTTGTTGATTTAAGATTTCATCGTAATCAAATAAATTTTTACGTTGTTGATAAGCTCTTTCTTCAACTCGTTCTTGTGCTGAATCTAGGCTTTTCGTAAGCAAATTTGATTCTAACGGTGAATTGTCAGAAATTTGAGTCTGCATGAATTTTTGAATTTTGGGTCCACCGAATAAACGTAATAGATTATCGTCTAAGCTTAAAAAGAATCTTGATGTACCTGGATCACCTTGTCGACCACACCGACCTCGTAATTGATTGTCAACTCGTCTTGAATCATTTCTTTCTGTACCAATGATATATAATCCACCTAAATTTTTAACAATTTTGTTTTCTTGTTCTTGATGTTTTTTATTATAAGAAACAAGTTCGTGAATTAAAAATTGAATCGAATATTGATAAGATACAGTTGGAATTGAAATTCGATCATTTTCTCTTAGAATACGTAAAATGTCGATATCTGAAAGTTTTAAAAATTTCGAATCATTTAATAATGATGTAAGAACACTTATAAATTTTTGTGAAGTTCCTTCAAATTGACTTATAAATGGAGAGTTAAGAATACTATTTTTCTTAGAAAGAACATAATTTTTTGATAAGGTTAAAATATCATATAATTTTTTTTGAATTTTAAAATTAATATTTCCACCTAAGATAATGTCTGTACCTCGACCCGCCATATTCGTAGCTATAGTAATACTCCCTTTTGCACCAGCTTGAGCAACAATTTCAGACTCTCGGCGAACATTTTCAGGTTTAGCATTTAAAATCTGATATGACAAATTATATTCATTTAATAATTGTGCTAGCATTTCAGATTTTTCAACCGTTGTAGTTCCAACTAAAATAGGTTGCCTTGTTAACGATATTTGATTACAAGCTTGAGCAATGGCATTCCATTTGGAAAACTGATCTTTGTAAATAAAATCTGATAAATCTTTTCTTTGAATCGGTTTAGCTGTTGGAATTTCCTTCACCGATAATTTATAAATCTTTTCAAATTCTACTTCAGCAGTTTTTCCTGTTCCTGTCATTCCAGCTAATTTTGGATAAAGCAAGAAGAAGTTTTGATATGTGATCGCTGCAACTGTTTCTGTTTTTTGACGAATGGATAATTTTTCTTTGGCTTCAATAGCTTGATGTAACCCATCACCCCAGCGACGATCTGGCATAATTCGACCCGTAAATTCATCAACGATCACAATTCTATTATTTTGAACAATATAGTGAACATTATTGAAAAATAAGGCGTTTGCTTTCAGTGCATTTAGAATATAAGGAATCCAAGGATCTCGAGGATCATATAAATCTTGAATACTCAAAATGGTTTCAATTTGTTTACTACCTTTTTCAGTTAAAACAACATTTTTATTTTTCTCATCAACTTTATAATGAATATCAAGTTCTAAATAATCAGTAATTTCTGCAGCTACAATATATTTTTCAATCGGAGTCGAAACATTATTTGAAATAATTAATGGTGTTTGTGCTTCATCAATCAGGATTGAATCAACTTCATCTACAATACAATAGTTAAACGGACGTAAAACGACATCGCTTATATTTAATGCCAAATTATCTCGTAAAAAATCAAATGCCAATTCATAATTAGTCACATAGGTAATATCTGCATTATAACTTTCTCGTCGTTCGGAAGCAGAAAGATCATCTTGAATTAATCCGGTATTTAAACCCAGAAATCGATAAATTTGACCCATCGAAACTTGATCACGATTGGCTAAATAATCATTTACTGTTACAATGTGAACACCTTTTGTTGTGATTGCATTTAAACAAGCAGGTAAAGTTGCAACCAGTGTTTTTCCTTCACCAGTTTTCATTTCGGCAATTTTTTGATCATTTAAAACAAGACCACCAATTAATTGGGCATCAAAATGTCTAAGACCTAAGGTGCGCGAACTTGCTTCTCGTGTTAATGCAAATGATTCAGCAATTAATGAATCTAAATTTTGATTATCTTGATATTGTTTTTTTAACTTAAAGTTTTTAGCCCGTAATTCACTATCATTTAATGTTTTTAAATCATTTTCTAAAATATTAATTTGATTCACCAAACCTTGATATTGATTCACCAGTGAATTTTTGTTAAAGGGATTTTTTAGCATTTTAAAATTATTTAAAAATTTTTAAACAAGAATGTTTATACTTTTTTGTTTTCCATTACTTGAATTAAATTGGACTGTTCCATCAGTTAAAGCAAATAAGGTAAAATCTTTTCCACACCCCACATTAGAGCCGGGTTTAAATTTCATACCTCTTTGACGAATTAATATGTTTCCTGCTTTAACTTTTTCACCACCAAATCGTTTCACACCTAAGCGTTGTGCATTTGAGTCTCGACCATTTTTTGTGCTTCCTGCACCTTTTTTATGTGCCATAAAATAGATCTCCTTTTTATCTTTAATTAATATTAATATCTTCAATAAGAACTCGAGTCAATTCTTGTCTATGACCTTGTTTTTTTCTAGTTTTTTTCTTAGGTCTCATTTTGTAAACGATTGTTTTTTTACCTCGTAAATGTTCTAAAATTTTTCCCTTGACAATGACACTATCTAAATATGGTTTACCTACTAATACTTTTCCGTCATTATTTAATAGTAAAACTCGATTTAATGTGATTTGTTTTCCTAATTCTGTAGGAATTCGGTTAAAATCATAATATTTCCCTGTTTCAATCCAAAATTGTCTTCCACTTATTTCGACAATTGCATATTTCATAATTTAAAGTAATTTATTTTTATTTAATTCTATAGTACTGGTGAATTGTTTAAATCGTCAACTTTTTTACAAATATCTTTTAATTTTCTATAATCTGTTTTAATGTGACTAATTCATTATAAAATAGATTAAAAGCTTTTGATTTATGACATTCAGGATTACTAATTATAGACAATGTTCGAGTCATTCGAATGTTTTCGATTTTAATAATTTCAATTGTTTTCAATTCGGTTTCTTTTTCAATTGCCGATGAAGAAACAAAAGCGGCTCCTAATCCTAAACTAACCGCTATTTTTATTGCCTCTATTGAATTAAATTCCATTCCAATTTTTAATTCTTTTGGTTCAATTCCGTTTTGAAGTAAAATATTATCAATAAAATTTCGTATGCTTGAATTTGAATTTAATGTTATAAAGTTCAAGTAATATAAATTTTCTTTCTTAATTTTTTTTTTCTTTGCAAAAGGATGAGATTTTGAAATTATTAAACTTAATTCATCTTCCACAAAATGTTGAATGGTAAGATTTTTTTTGAATTCATCAGGTATTTCACCGCCAACAACTGCGATGTCAATTTCACGATTTAAGACATTATTTGCTATGAATCGAGTCGAATTCACTTGAACTTTTAAATCGATTTGAGGATAATTCTGGGCAAAGAGAGCTAAAACTCTTGGCATTAGATAAGTGCCAATGGTTTGACTAGCTCCAACGGTTAAATTTCCTCGGTCGCCATTTTTTAAATCAATAAGGGCTCTACAACTTTCTTCACACAAAGCTAAAATCCTTTCGGCATATTGTAAAAACACTTTTCCATTTTCAGTAAGTGATATTTTATTATTTTTTCGATTAACTAATTGTATATCAAGGTTTTTTTCTAATGTTTTAATTTGTTTACTTAAGGAAGGTTGAGAAAGATAGAGAACTTTCGCTGCTTTGGTAAAATTCTTTTCCGCAGCAACCGCTTTTAAAATTCGTAATTGTTGCAAAGTAAAAGGAAGCATAATTTTTTATTGACAATTTTCACGTTATCATATTGAAAATTCCTAACAAAATGAATTGCGGATGGAGAGACTCGAACTCTCACGACAAAAGTCACTAGAACCTAAACCTAGCGCGGCTACCAATTACGCCACATCCGCTTTTATTGTAATTTCTTAGAAATTTTGCAAATCAAATAAATCTTTAAAAAAATTTTAAAGATTTATTCATCTTCAACATCTACACTATATACAAAACTTGTAGTTTTACCGCGTAACATCGATTTGGCTAAAGATAGTGATTTTTGAGCTGTTTTTGAAGCTTTTCTTTTCCAATTCGCTTTACGAGCATTCTTTTTTGATTTTGATGTTCGTTTTTTAGGTACTGCCATTCTTATTTAATTTTGAAAATGCTTTTTATAACATCTTAAGTTATATTTAATGAAAAGTCAATATGAAAAATTTCAGGTAGAATGGTAAGTAATAAAGATAAAAATAAGAGAATCAATATGGAACATGGTTACCTTTTCGAAACCGAGCTCATTGAAAAGAATTCGAATTGTTTTAAGGAATTCAATAAGAGCAATATTTTTTTCTATTATTTTAAACGTGACTATGAATATTATTTATTTCTTTTTTCATACTCACTAATTTCCATCGAATTTATAACAAGTTTCTCAGAAATAACATTACTTAAAAAAATAGATTCCCGGGAACGGAAAATTCGATCGTTAAGAGGGCTTTTTGAGTATGTTCTAGAGCTACGAGCGTTGAAGAAACCAAAGACGATAAACACCAATCTAAGGCAGTTTTTTTGGGAGGAAGTAAAAAGTGTTTTAAATCAAAGAAAAAAGAATGGACTAGAAAATTTTTTATTTGGCAAAGAAATCGCTAACGATAAAATAATTCTAAAAAACGATAACATGATTCTAAAAATAGAATCTATCCAATTACAATCGGCGTTGCATCACCTTGAGCAGGAGATAAACGAACTTAAAAGTCGAGTTAACACGATGGAAACTGAAATTTCATATTTAAGCGAGTCGAATAGTGACGCTAATGCGGTTTCTAAAAATATCGCTAATAAAGAGGAGTTGTTAGACAGTCGATTTAAGGAATAAGGTGAATTTAAATATATAGCAAAACTATAAAATGATGATAAATAAGTTTTGATTTTTCTTTTTTTCTGATTTCTTAAGCTAGAGAAGTGAAACTTAAAAATCTTTTGGATAGAAAATTCTTTCTCAATATTAATCGAATGAAAAGTTTTAATAATATGAAAGATAACTAGGGAACAAAATATTAAAAATTGTTTAAAAGCAAACCCTAAATAAACTTTAATATTTCGTTTATTAGGGTTTACTCTTCTGATTTATTACTCTTTATACTGATTTTATATGCTGATACGTTAGTTTGTTTAAATAGGAGGCAGGTCTTTAATTCAACTCTTATAAACTTAAACTCTTCTAAAAACATAAAATATGAAAATTTATAAAAGGCTTAACGCAACGATTTTAAGTTGCACACTTAATATCGAATTAGAGTAGATGCCATTTTCAAAGAACAAATTGTTTTCTATAATTCTAGTGGTATTAAATGTCGCAAAAGTTTATAAAGAAGTAATGATCCAAAGGTTTCCTACAAAGAAGATCAGATCCTATCGTCCAAAGGATATTATTAGATTCTTCATGGGTTTTTTAAAATCTGAATTATTTAATGATTCAGATTTTAAAAAACCCATGAAGAATCTAAAACATTACTATTGTCAACAGTTAAAAGTTTTAAGAGATAAATCTAAAAATGTAAAAATTGTAATACTAACTATGACAACCAACCATAACTATGTAAGCCTTTTCCTAAGAAATTTACTCCTAAATAACAGATCCATATCACAAAGAAACCTAAACCACCTAAAATTGCTGTCTTTTTACCTTCCCATCCTTTTGTAATACGAGCATGTAAGTAAGTTGCAAATACTAACCAAGTAATGAGTGCCCAAGTTTCTTTTGGATCCCAACTCCAATAAGAACCCCAGGCTTCATTAGCCCAGACTCCACCTGAAATAATTCCAATTGTTAAAAATGGGAATCCTAAACCAATAATTCGATAACTCCAATTATCAATACTTTGTAAGAGTTTTAATTTACCAAGTTCAGATACTTCCGTTGAAGGAGATAATAATTTTGCTTCATAATAATCCAGCATGATATTATAGAGTGGTAATGAAGAATCATCAATCACTTTTAAATCAACCTCTTTATTTCTTGAAATCACTAAAAATAGTATACATAACAGTGATCCCATGATCAAAGTAGCGTAACTTAGTAACATCATGCTAACGTGCATCATTAACCAATTAGATTGTAAAGCAGGAACTAATGGACTAGATTTTTGCATTTCAGGAGACAAAGTTAAATTTGCAAATCCATTTATTAATAAAGCAACAGGAATCAAGATCGATCCAATTAATTTACTTTTTGTTTTTGTTTCAATAAATAAATAAATTGTTAATAAAGTCCAAGTTAAAAACAATAACGATTCATATAAATTGCTTAATGGAAAATAACCTGCAACTACCCAACGTGAGCAAAGAATAAAAAATAATAATAAGTTGGCAATTATAGTACTATATCTTCCAATCTTTGATACTAAAAATGAATTGCTAAGTAATGATAAGTTAACCCAATAGGTTATCATTGCAAATAGCAGAATTCCAAAAACTATATTTGATGAAAAGTTTTGAATTTCATTCCAATCCATGAAATTTCTCCAATAAAAATTTTTTATACAAATTATCTTCTATAGTTACCATTTTACTAAAAAGTAATTGAATTTTGTCTATTTTATTCATCAAATTTTACGATCATAAAATTATTCATTGAAAACTATAAAATTTATAATTGACATTAATTTCTAGTTCAAAGTACTATAGGACTAATTCGAATAAAATTAAAATATTATGTCATTATTAAGAAAATATGAAATGATGATTCTTCTTACAGAGGAATTTAACGACAGTGAACTAAAAACTTGGGTGTTTAATTATGCCAAAAGCTTAAGAAAATTTAGTGTATGTGATATTTCTGTGATTTCGCGTGGAAAGCATAATTTAGCATATCCAATCAGTAACCGTTTGAAAGGAAATTATATTCAACTAAATTTTTCAAGTATGCCAAAATATATTAACAACTTTTCGAGTATTCTAAAAATAGATTCGAATGTTTTAAGATTTTCAGTTTTTAATAAACAATTGTAAATAATTTAAAATTTTTATTTAAATTATTTGTAATTAGAGAAAAGCTATGATAACATGTGATTAGTTTCAATAGCCTCAGTAGCTCAGTGGTAGAGCAATCGGCTGTTAACCGATTGGTCGTAGGTTCAAGTCCTACCTGGGGCGTATTTTAAAAATAACGCAAAATGGAAGAAAATTTTGATAAACTAAAAATTGGCAATAAAGTTTTTAATTCCCGTTTAATGTTAGGTACAGGAAAATATAAAACAACAAATGATGCAATTCAAAGTATTGAAAGTAGTCAATGCGAAATAATTACAGTGGCTATTCGAAGATTACCTACCAATTTAAAAGATGATACGACTAGTTTTTTAAGTACTCTAGATTGGAAAAAACTTTGGTTATTACCAAATACAGCTGGATCTCAAACAGCAGAAGAAGCTATTCGAATTGCTTTTCTAGGTCATGAATTAGCCTGTCAACTTGGTCAAGAAGATAATTTTTTTGTTAAATTAGAGGTAATTTCTGACCCAAAATATCTTCTTCCTGATCCATTAGGAACATTAAAAGCAGCCGAATTTCTTATTAAAAAAGGTTTTACCGTTCTTCCCTATATAAATGCTGATCCAATGTTAGCACTCCATTTAGAGGATTTGGGTTGTGCAACTGTAATGCCACTAGGATCACCTATTGGTTCAGGTCAAGGAATCGATAACTTAACGAATATTAAAATTATCATTGAAAATTCAAATATTCCCGTAATTATTGATGCAGGAATTGGAACACCTAGTGAAGCTACCTTAGCCATGGAGTTAGGAGCTGATGGTGTACTATTAAATACGGCTGTTGCCCAATCAAAAAATCCTGCACAAATGGCTTCTGCTATGAATCTTGGAGTCAAAGCTGGACGACTAGCATATTTAGCGGGACGAATGGATAAAAAAAATTATGCGACAGCAAGCTCTCCTTTGGATCAAATAAGTAAATTATAGTAGAATAAAAATTTTATAACTATTTAAAGAAATTAACGTATAATATAAATCAAAGTGAATAGAATTAAAACTTTTCAAATTTAAGAAAATATTTATGTTTGAAAAATTTACTGAAGGCGCCATAAAGGTTATTATGCTATCTCAGGAAGAGGCTCGAAGAATGGGCCATAACTTCGTTGGTACAGAACAACTTTTACTTGGTGTTATTGGTCAAAGACATGGTATTGGGGCAAGAGCTTTAAAAAAACTGAAAGTTACCTTAAAAAAAGCTCGAAAAGAAATTGAATTATATATTGGTAGAGGAACTGGATTTGTTGCTTCCGAAATTCCGTTTACTCCAAGAGCAAAACGCGTATTAGAAATGGCTGTTCATGAAGGAAAAGATCTAGGCCAAAATTTTGTAGGTACAGAACACATTTTATTAGCTCTTATTGCTGAATCAGATGGTGTTGCAATGAGAACCTTAGACAAATTAGGTGTTGATAAAGATAAATTAAAAAATTTAATTTTAACTTATATCGAAGAAACACAAGAAGAAATTTTACGCCCATTAACACAGGCTGAAAAATTCTTGCTGGAACGTGATAAAAAAGGGAGTCCAACTCCAACTTTAGATGAATATGCAGAAAATGTAACAAAAGAAGCCATTGATGGTAATTTAGATCCAGTAATTGGTCGTGAAAAAGAAATTGATGATGTTATTGCCGTATTAGCAAGACGTACAAAAAATAACCCTGTTCTTATTGGTGAACCGGGAGTAGGTAAAACTGCCGTTGCTGAAGGATTAGCTCAATTAATTTTAACAGAGAAAGTTCCGGATTTTTTAGACGGTAGTTTAATTATGGCATTAGATCTTGGTTCGATCTTAGCTGGTACCAAGTATCGTGGTGAATTTGAAGAACGGTTAAAACGAATTGTAGAAGAAGCTCAAAATGATTCAGCAGTTATTATTGTTATTGATGAGATCCACACATTAGTAGGTGCTGGAGCTGCCGAAGGTGCGGTAGATGCTGCAAATATTTTAAAACCAGCTTTAGCACGAGGAAAATTCAGATGTATTGGAGCAACGACAAATGATGAATATCGAAAATATATTGAACGTGATCCAGCATTAGAACGACGTTTCCAACCAGTTCATGTGGAAGAACCAAGTGTCGGAACTACGATTGAAATTTTACGTGGTTTAAGATCAAAATTTGAACAGCATCATACTTTAAGTTATCATGATAAAGCCTTAGAACAAGCAGCAATTCTTTCTGACAAATATGTAGCTGATCGTTACTTACCAGATAAAGCTATTGATGTTTTAGATGAAGCTGGTGCACGAGTTCGTTTAGAAAATCGACGTCTACCATTAGGTCTAAGAAGCTTAATGCATGAATTACAAGAAACGATTAAAGACAAAGAAGATTGTATTAAAGAGCATGACTTCGAAGCTGCGAAACAATTATTAGATCATGAAATGGAAGTTCGAACACATATTCGAATTATGAAGCAGTCTGCTTTAACTAGTGAAGCACGGGGTTTCAGCCGTCGTGATGTCGATATGGTTACTGAAACTGATGTTTCAGATGTAATCTCAAATTGGACAGGTATTCCAGTTACAAAAATTACAGGTTCAGAATCTGCTCGTTTATTAAAAATGGAAGATACTCTTCACGAACGAATCATTGGTCAAAAACACGCAGTTGTTGCTGTTTCAAAAGCTATTCGTCGGGCACGGGTAGGACTACGAAATCCAAATCGACCAATCGCAAGTTTTATTTTTGCAGGACCAACAGGAGTTGGTAAAACTGAATTAACAAAAACCTTATCCGACTATATGTTTGGAAGTGAAGACAGTATGATTCGATTAGATATGTCAGAATATATGGAGAAACATACTGTCGCTAAACTTATCGGTTCACCACCTGGTTATGTTGGTTATAACGAAGGAGGTCAACTTACAGAAGCAGTTCGTTCAAAACCTTACTCGGTTGTATTATTCGATGAGGTTGAAAAAGGTCATCCGGATGTCTTTAATTTATTATTACAAATTTTAGATGATGGACGCTTAACAGATTCAAAAGGTCGTGTCATTGATTTTACAAATACATTAATTATCATGACGACAAATTTAGGAGCAAAAATTATTGAGCGGGAAAGTGGAATTAAACCAAAATCAGAACAAGGTGAAGGTTTTAAAATTACTCCTGATGCAGTTGTTGGTTGGGAACCTGGTCCAGAGCCAATTAAAGATCCTGAAATTTTTGAACGAGTAACAAAATTAGTGAATGACGAATTAAAGAATTTCTTCCGACCAGAGTTTTTAAATCGGATTGATGAAATTGTAGTATTTAATCATTTAACAAGAATTGATATTTGGGAAATTTGTGATTTAATGATTAAATCAGTTCAAAATCGATTAAAAGAAAAAGGAATTTATTTACTTGTTGATTTATCGGTTCAAGCTTTCTTAACCGATGAAGGTTATGATCCAATCTATGGTGCTCGACCATTACGTCGTGCCATCATGAAATATTTAGAAGATACATTAGCAGAACAATGTTTATCAAAAACTTTATATCCGAATACAAAAATTCATGTACGTCGTAAAAAAGTGGAAGGTACATTAATGACGTATCTGAATGAGATCGAAGTTGAAGTTGATTTTAGCGATGTTGATCCAAGTTTATTAGATGCCTCTAAAATCAATGAAGAACAAGGGACAACGACTATAACTAAATCTGAAACAGTGGCATTAGATGATAATTCATCAAATATGGATGATTCAGATTCAAATTTCGATAATGATGAGTTAAAACCTGCTCTTGCAGGTAATACTGGTCGCTTTTTTAAGAAAAAAAGTTAATTCGTAAGGTTTTGGATTGATTTCTTCTACTCTTTCAAGATTTATAAAACCTTTCTACCTTCCAAATTTTTTTAGAAACTGAAAAATTTGGAAGGTAGAAAATTAATTTGAAATTGTTATAACTTATTATGGTATTCGACAAAGCGAAGTGTATAAAGCTTTTAAATGATAAAATAGCAGCCAAAAAAAAGCATGGGAAGTCACTTTTTGAGTACGATGAAGAAAAAGATTGGCAATTGGAAGATCAATTAGCGTATGTTAAAGATTATTTAATTTGGAAACAAAGTTTTCCTATATATTATGAATTATGTAAACATTTTAAATTCGAATTGATCGATGGTGAATTTTTTGTTACTGAAGTTTTTAATGTAGTTCGGGAAAATGATAAATTCTTAGAGAGTTTTGTTTTTAGTCCTGAAAATATAAGAAAGTTAGACATTAATCCCAAGTCATTTAACTTTGGTATTTTTATATACGATCTCTGTACGGAAGCTAGAATGTTAGAAACGGATCCTGATAATAAAATAGGAGGGGAAATTACAGAAGATGAATTACGATCTTACGTTATAAAAGGATTGCCAAGGCTTGAACGTTTTAATGATGTTACCGAATTTAAGGATTTAACGGAACAAATTTCTGATTTATTGATTTCAAATGAACGATTTTTACAAGTAAAAAATTCACAAGAAAATCAGAAAATTAAAAAGGCTTTTCTGATACTTTCAAAAATGCAAGAGAATCTCAACAAACTTGATAAATTGGGCAATATTGAGAAATTAAAGCTAGGAGCTAATTTAGAAAAGTTATCTCAATTTATAGAAAGAACAGATTTTATTAATCAAGATTCTGATTTAAAAATTGAACTAAAAAATATTCTTACTCTCAAATTTAAAGCTGAATTAAAAGAAGAGTTAAAAGAAGAGTTAAGAACTGAGCTACAACAAGAATTTAAAAAATAAACTAAAATTATAATAGAAAAAAAGTTAATCATTAACGTTTTCGATTAATTTCACCTAATATTTGAAGATTTTTATAAACTTTCTACTTTTAAAATTTTTTTCATAGAGTAAAAAATTTTAAAAGTAGAAAATAAAATTTTGTTGTAAAAAATGCTTCCGGGTTCTTAAAATACTTATTAAAAGGAAGACTTGCTGCTATTGTACTAGCTCTTGTAATTAAATTAGCTGACATGATTTTGAAATTATAAAATTTTTAATTCTTGACTTTAAGTAACTAAATCTGCTAAGCTAATGCTAGCGGGGCATCGCGTAATCAAGTATTTAGCTAGTAGTTCTGAAAGGCCTTGGTAAAGGATCGAAACTTAACTTTTTTCAATAAATTAAGCTTAGTAAATTATTAAATATGGAGAACGAAAAATGTCAGTCAAAAGGAAAATTGTTAAAATTGTTTTAACTTCAATCATTTATGGTCTCGCAAGTGGTTTAGTTCGTCTTATCTGGAAATAAATTAGATATATAAATTGGAAAATTAAAATTATTATTTATTTAGAAAACTTATTTAAAAAATTTAATTAGAAAATTTTCTTTCCAAAAATTAAAAATTGTGTTATCATTAAATGTAACACATTTTAGCGTTTTTTAGCTAAAAAATTACTATCTCACTGATTATTCTAAATAAACAAAAATTTAAATCGGGAAAGTCAAAACTATATGACACAGGACAACATTTTAGGTCTACTGGTATTCTTACTAAGAATTACTAGTATGGGCTTAGTAAGTAATCTTTATCTTAGAGTTTTATCTTACATAGTAAACGTCAAAATCGACTTA
>Ga0163151_10000155_pt1 | contig 118314 bp, 134 predicted proteins | sample OliLakLV19MP5IB2_FD_145596 | JGI IMG/M metagenome (GOLD analysis project Ga0163151, IMG submission 145596) | Freshwater microbial mat bacterial communities from Lake Vanda, McMurdo Dry Valleys, Antarctica - Oligotrophic Lake LV.19.MP5.IB-2 | ecosystem: Environmental > Aquatic > Freshwater >...
CGGAAGCGGAGGCGGAACCGGAGGCGGAACCGGAGGCGGAACCGGAGGCGGAACCGGAGGCGGAACCGGAGGCGGAACCGGAGGCGGCCGTTCACGTCGACGCCAGCAACCAGGGCCGCAACCCAACGCGCCTGTACCTTCAAGCCCGTTTGCTAACTTTAATGGGACGACCCCGCCTGGTCAGGGCAGCGCCCCGGCGGCTTCCAGCCCCGCAGCGCCACAGCCCCCAAACCCGCCCCAGCCTGGTTCAGGCGGAGGTTCAGGCGGTCGTCCGCCTGGAGCTCCTGAACCACAACCTGTCCCAGAGGTTACACTTAATATACCGAATAATCGAGACGATCGGGATCGAACAAGCGTCACCCTACCGGCTGATTAACCATAAAGCTGCTCATTATAAGCGTGATGAATCTAGACCAGAACCAAAAATTTGTTGACCACATGTTTTCCTTTCCCAACCCGGCCGAGGCGGATTTCTTTAATCCTGATCAGCTAAAGCAGCTGGACGCCGAGCGCGCCAAGCGCGACACTTCTCGCGAGTTCGTGGAGGCCATAATCGAGAAGGATGATTTTGAAGAGCGAATCCAGCAGTCGATCCTGAACGGTAGGATTTATAACTCCTCTCAGATGAATGCGACGGAAAAGCGTCTCAGCGCGCTTGATTTCGGCGACGGCACGCGGGTGGACGCCTTTGAGACCCTGGTCAGTCCGGACGGCACCAGGATTATCTCAAGTGAGAACCTTCAAGATCTGCTTTCTGTGTACGGCGACACTTACATCACCAAGGACAGGTCAAATGAACTGTCTAATGCCTTATCCGCGGATGGTGTACCTGGGCCACAGATTGACAGGATCAATGCCGCCCTTTTGCGGCAGGGATTCGTCAGCCTGCAACGGGGCGTATTCCTGGTCCTGAAGGGCATGTTGGAAGATTCGATTGGCCATACTTTGCCTACCTTTAATCCGGGTTCTGGCAAGGGCACAAGGAACGAAGCCATAAGATCGACAACACCGCCTGCACCACCATCCGACCAACTCCCGTTCAGCTTCGTGGAATACATGCGTAACACGGACAAGGAATTCGACCGCGTAGAGCACGAGATAATCAACGACCTCCAGTTCAGGGAATTTTTTTCCGGCCTCCAGAAGCAGTACGCCTATTACCAGGACCTGCCGGCCGAGCGCATGGCCGGCGAGATTATGGTCCGCCCGCAGCTTTGGTCCAAGCTTTCCCCGCAAACCAAGGTCTGGGTCCAGAACATCGTCAATCGCAACCGCGACGAGTTCCAGGCCAAGGTCGGGCAAGTCGCCCAGTCGGCGCATCTGGAAAAACTTGAAGAGCTTAAGCAGTCACTGGCCAAGTAAATGACCCTGTCAGAAAAGACAACCAAGCTCCTCGGCCATTCCGTGATAGTGAATGCCGCAGACAAGAAAATGTGGCTGGAAAACCTGCCCAAGATGGACCAAAGCCAGGTCCAGGTCATTTATGGCGTGCTGGTGGACGAGGTCCGCGCCTGGAAGCGGGAAGGCGTCTCGATAATTTCCGACACCGCCGTGGAAATGCAGCTTTTGCCCGCGCCTGACCACGGTGCCACCCTGGACACGCTCAAGGCCCGCCTCAGCGGACAGCCGCCCAAGCCCGCCCCGCCTAAACCGGAACCCATCCCGGCCCCGGCGCCGCAACCACTGCCCAAGATTGAAGAGGAAGATCATTATGACGATTTCGTACTGGGCCAGACCAGGAAGGAAATGCCCAGGCTGGACAAGAACGCCTGGATGCTAAGCGAGGCCGTGGTCGTGCCCAAGAACCAGGGCAGTCCAATCACGCCTACGCCATCCGCCGTCCCCAGGATCCGCAACCGCGTGGCCCGGCACGGCATGGCCGAACTGGCCGGCATCCGGACGGTGGACGACCTGCGAAAGATCGAGGCCGCCCACCTCCGCCAGAGTCCCTTGCGTGACCAGCTGGCCTTCATCCGCCAGCGCATCACCCAGCTCGCCCAGGAGAACGACATGCTGCCGGTCAACGTCATCCCCGTGTTCGAGCAGAGCCCGCTGTTCCAGACCTACCTCAAGGCCGGGTCAATGATGATTGAGTCCAACACCGGCGACACCAAGCTGGCGCTTGACCAGGTCATGGCCGAAATGGAGAACATGGGCCAGGACACCCTGACCCAGCTGGAGTTCGAGGGCGTAGCCGACCTGCGCAAGGAGCTGGAGAGCGTTGCCGGCCTTTAAGAATGGCCAAAAGAGACGAGCCCGACCCGGGCTTTTTCTTTTTTCCGCGGTAGGATATAATGCATGACGCAATGAAAGTCACCATAGACACCAATACCCTGGTCAACGCCTCCGGCGACGACCACTCATACGCCAACCGGCTGCTGGACGAGGTCCTGGCCGGCCGCGTTGAGGCGTTCGCCAACGTCTCGACCGTCCGCGAGAACCGGCTGATTGCCGACCGCAAGGTCACGGACCCGGAGTTCCGCCAGAAGCTGGAGGGCTACTTTAGCGTCATCCAGTTGGTCGAGGGCCAGCACATCGACGTGGTGGAGGACCGCGAGGACAACAAGATCCTGGCCTCCGGCCTGGCCGCCGGTGTGGATTACCTGGTCACGTCCGACTGGCACCTGCTGAAAATAGGGGAATACGGGGGCGTGAAGATTGTCACCCCGCAAGGGTTCTGGGCGGAATACGAGCAGGAATCCGGCCAAGGATGGCATGACTGGATAAATAATTTCATGAAATAAAGCTTTTGTCTTGCCTGGGTTATATATGGTATAATAAATGGGTACTGAACAGTCGCGAACCCCTGAAACACAAATAAAATGCAATTCGCCGTCCCGCAATTCACCGAAGTCGAAGACAGGCTCATCGGCAGCCTGACCCTGAAGCAGTTTTTGGTCATGCTCGCGGCCGGCGGCGTCATCCTGGTCTTCTGGACCGCGCTCGGCCCGGGCTTCCTGTTTTTCATGCTGGCCATCCCGATAGCCCTGTTCGGCGTGGCCATGGCCCTGGGCAAGTACAACGGTCGGCCGCTTTTTACGTATCTCATGCCGTTCGCCGCGTTCGTGTCGTCGACCAAGCTCATGGTCTTCCGCCGCGAGACCAACGTCACGTCCGTGTCGCGGTGGCGTCCGGCCGAGGACAAGGGCCCGCAGCAGGCCGCCCCTGACCTGGAGCCGGCGGAAAGCCGCCTGAAGAAGCTCGCCTATCTCATGGACAGCAAGACCGAGGAGGAAATAGACATAATCAGCCGCGATTCCCGCCAGGACATCGTCGTGCCGTCCGCGTCCAAGGTCGACCTCGGCACGGCCATGGCCCGCGCCGCGACCGGCGTCCGCGAGCAGGTCATGGCCACTGCCCGCCAGCTGGACGGCAAGCCTGCCCAGCGCGATCCCTCCCCAGTCATGACCCGCGCACCGCTGGCCCGCCCCGTTTCCGCGGCCAGGCAGACCTTGCCGCCCAGGCAGCCAGACGGCGGCCCGGCATCCAAGAATTTCGACCCCAGTTCATTCCTTCAGATATAAAATGTCAAAAACAGAAATGCAATCCGGGCAGATGGCAGGTTCCAAGCCGACCGCTTCCACGCAGTCGTTCTTGGACATAGCGGAAATCAAGAAGGGCGTCATAGTCCTGCAGGACGGGTCCATGCGGTCGGTCCTGGTGGTGGCCGCCACCAACTTCTCGCTCAAGAGCGGGGACGAGCAGAATGCGCTCATCAGCTCGTACCAGTCGCTGCTCAACTCGCTGGATTTCCCGGTCCAGATCCTGATGCAGTCGCGCAAGCTGGACATCGGCGGGTACCTGGAAAAGATGCGCGGCGTCCTCCAGAGCCAGACCAACGAGCTTTTGCGCCTGCAGACCCAGGAGTACATCGAGTATGTCGGCAAGCTCATCGAGTTCGCCAGCATCATGAACAAGACCTTTTACGTCATCATCCCGTTCTCTTCCTCCCCGATCAGCGCCGGGTTTTTGGGCCGCGTCGCGTCCATGTTCAACCCGGCCGGCAATATCAAGCAGAAGGATGAGGGTTTCACGGCCGGCCGCGACGAGCTCATGCGCCGCGTCGACCAGGTCGCCGGCGAGCTGTCCTCCATGGGTCTGCGGACCATCGTCCTGAACACCGAGGAGCTGGTCGAGCTCATGTACAACAGCTACAACCTGAACGCCGCCTCGCCCATCCGCATCAAGCACATCGACGAGCTGGAAATGGTCCGCAGCGGCGGCCCGGAAGGGGACAGGGAATAACATGGGACTTTTCACCACCAAGAACAACAACGACCCGCGCCTGCAGATGCAGCGCCAGCTGCTCGAGGTCGAGAAGGAATACAAGGCCGGGCTCAACACCCTGCGTGACCTGATCGCCCCGTCCGCCCTGAAGATAAATCAGAACTCGTTGGAGATTTCCGGCAAGTTCGCCCGGACGTTCTTCGTCCTGTCCTACCCGCGCTACATCTCGGTCAACTGGCTCGCCCCGCTCATCTCCCTGGACAGCCCCATGGACATGTCCATGTTCATCTACCCGATGGACACGGAGGACATCATGAAGAAGCTCCGCAACAAGGTCGGGCGCGTGGAGGCTGACATCGCCATGAACATGGACAAGGGCAACGTCCGCGACCCGATGATGGAAACGGCCTTGGGCGACATCGAGACCCTGCGCGACAAGCTGCAGCAGGGGACGGAGCGCTATTTTAGGTTCTCCCTCTACTTCACCGTCTACGCCGACAACGAGAAGGACCTGGAAAAGATCTCCGACACCTTGGAATCGCTCCTCGGCGCCAAGCTGATAATCGCCAAGCAGGCCATCTTGCAGATGGAGCAGGGCTTCAATTCGACGCTGCCGCTGGGCAACGACGAGCTGGCCATCGCGACCAACATGAACACCGAGCCGCTGTCCACCACTTTCCCGTTTGTCTCGTCGGAGCTGACCTCCAATGACGGCATCCTTTACGGCATCAACCGCCACAACAACAGCCTCATCCTTTTTGACCGGTTCCAGATGGAGAACGCCAACTCGGTGGTCTTCGCCAAGTCCGGCGCCGGCAAGAGCTACGCGGTCAAGCTGGAAATCCTGCGCTCATTGATGCTGGGCACGGACGTCATTGTCGTGGACCCGGAAAACGAGTATAAGCACCTGTCCGAGGCCGTTGGCGGCGCGTTCCTGAACATCTCCCTGAACTCTGACTCGCGCATCAACCCGTTTGACCTGCCGCACGGCGTGGAAGGCGAGAGCGGCGAGGACATCCTGCGCTCGGCCGTCATCAGCCTGCTCGGCCTCATGAACCTCATGCTGGGCAAGATGAACCCCACTGAGGAGTCCATCATGGACCGCGCCATCTGGGAGACTTACGCCAAAAAGGACATCACGCCCGGTTCCGATTTTGCCAACACCGAACTGCCGACCATGCAGGACCTGGTGGAAATCCTGTCCGGCATGGTCGGGGCGGAAAGCCTGGCCCAACGCCTGACCAAGTACACGGAAGGGACGTTCTCCGGCATCTTCAACCAGCAGACCAACATCAACCTCGACAACCAGTTCGTGACGTTTTCCGTCCGCGACCTGGAGGACACGCTCCGCCCGATCGCCATATATATAGTCCTGAACTTCATCTGGAACGTGGTCCGCAGCAAGCTCAAGAAGCGCATCCTGGTCATCGACGAGGCCTGGTGGATGATGCAGCACGAGGACTCCGCGCATTTCCTGTGGCAGATCGCCAAGCGGTCACGCAAGTATTACCTGGGCGTCACCACCATTACCCAGGACGTCAGCGATTTTTTGGCCACCAAGGACGGCAAGTCAATCGTCACCAACTCGTCCATCCAGCTCCTGCTCAAGCAGAGCCCGGCCGCCATCGACCAGATTGCCGAGACATTCTTCCTGACCGAGGGGGAGAAGTACCTGCTGCTGGAATCCGGCGTCGGCGAAGGAATTTTCTTTGCCGGCATGAAGCACGTTGCCATCAAGATCATTGCGTCATACATGGAAGACCAGATCATCACCACTGACCCGCGCCAGGCGCTGGAACTGGAGCAAGCCAAGAAGAGCCTAGAGGCGGAAAGATAGCATGGCCCTGGACCTTAAGTCACGCGACGACTCTGCCGGGCTGGCTGAACGGCTTTCTGCCGCCAACGAGGCGCAGGAGGCCGATGTCAGTGACGAGGAGCTGGAAGCGCAGGCCGAGTTGGAGGAGCAGCGCAACATGGCCCGCGAGGCGCGCCGGCAGGTCATAGCGGACGCCAAGTCCAAGCTCAAGGGCATGGCTAAGAGCGAAGCCAAGGTCCTGGCAAAGAAGGCCACCAAGCGCGGCCTGGTCATGTTCGGCGAATGGCTGGGTGCGAGCGGCGCGGCCGCCGCCGCCACAGGGGCGGGGACCATTGCCCTCATCCTGGCCGTCGTCATAGTCTTTTTCATGATATTCGTCTCGACCCTTTACATGACCTGCACCAACCAGGCGGGCCTGACCGGTTTTGCGGCCAGGACGGTTTCGTTCGTCATGACCTTCGGCGGGTCAGAGAAGGTCTGCGACACTATCGCCCAAATGACCGGCGTGCCCAGGGGCAGCACCGTGGCCACGCAGACCACGCCGCGCCTGCCCAACGTCGCGCCGGCACAGGTCACCCCTTTTGACGGCACCACCCTGGTGCCCATCGGCAACAGCGTGCCTGTGGCCTCGTCCACCAGGGACCCCCGCCTGACGGCCTGCATGCTGGCCCGGGTCCAGAGAATTTTTGCCCTGGCCCAGGCCCAGAACATCCAGATGGAGATCACCGACGCCTACCGTCACAACGCCCGGACTTCCAGGGGCGGCCTCAGCGCCCACGCCCGGGGCGAGGCGGTCGACATCGCCATCCGGCCCACGCGCGACTGGATCGCCGACCGGGATTTCGCCAACAAGATCGATGCCGTCGTGGTGATTGCGCGGGCGCAAGGATTCGATCCGCCGCCCGGCGACACTAAGGACGAGTACCGCGACCCGGACGAGAACGCTACCGGCGGCCACATCCACATCGAGTTCAACATCCCCGCCACGGGCACCTACTGCACGTAACATATAAAAGCAAAAATGAGAAAATCGCTCCTGGTCATACTTTCCATCTGCCTGCTGGCCGCCGCCGGCTATTTTGGCTACGACTACTGGACCAAACGCGACTCCGGTCAAGAGGCGGCCGCGCCCGCGCTCAAGCGGCTGGTCGCGGACAAGGTCATCAGTCCGGTAGCGTCCACGGACCTGTCCGCCATCTGGTACGGGCTGTCTGACGGACGGCTCCGCCGGGTGGAGATAGTCTCCGGCGAATCGGCCGAGTACCCCCTTCCGCCGGCCCGGAACCGCTCATTCAGCGAGATATTCTGGCCGCAGGAAGGCAGCGACTTCATCGCGCAGGGCCTAGACGGCCTGAAGACGGTCTTCAGCTACTTTGACAGCGCCGCCGGCAAGTACGTCGACCTGCCGGACAACGTCCAGACCCTGGGCTGGCTGCCGGACAACAAGCGCGTCGCGCTGGTCTGGCGCGCCGCGGACGGCAAGGCCTCGCTGGTCGTGTCGGACGCCGACGCCAGCGGCTACAGGGTCGTCAGCAGCCTGCCGTGGGTCGACATGGACGTTTACCCGTCGCCGGTGGAGAACAAGGCCCTGCTCATGCGCTATGACCCGGCCGCGTTAACCAGCAAGATTTACCTGTTCGACCTGCAGACCGGGCAGTATAAGGAAGCGGTCAAGGACGGCGCGAATACGGGCGTGAAGTGGTCGCCGTCCGGCAACTACTTCGCCTACACCCGGCAGACCCCGACAGGCTCCCAGGTCTGGGTCCATGACATGGCCGGCGGCCAGGACTGGAACACCGGACTGTTCTCGACCATCCCGCGCCTGGACTTCACGGCGGATGGCTCCCGCATGTTCGCCTCGACCATTAATGAGAACGGCAAGGAGGAAATCAGGTCCGTGGACCTGGCCACCCATGACAGCTCGGTCCTGTACGGGGAAAGCTTCGGCTTCCGGTCCATGCGCCTGTTCGTGGTCGGCCAGAAGGCCTATTTCATCGGCGTGGAAGACGGCGGCATCTACACCATCGAATAGAGGGGACGCGTGCACGAAGACAGTTTTTAAGCATAAAAAAGAGCCGGTTCGACATCGTGTCGAGACCGGCTTTTGCCTTGTCGCCGTGGAATAACCGCACGGACTGGTTAGGGCCCGTGCGGCCCCTCGCTTCTCCGTTCGACTCAGGGTGAATTGTAACCGACGGGATTTGAGGGGGAAGTTCAGCTCCGGCTGTTTAGGATACCAGGACACCCTGTGGCCGGCTGCGCTGGGAGGCAGCCGTCAACATTTCCCCAGTTTCCTAAATGGCCGACGCTATGTGGCGGTCATTCTCTCCGCACGCGGGCGGAGCAGCGTCTCCGTGGGGACGTAGTCGCCAGGCTGCTGGCTAAACAACGTCTGGAAGTGGACCGGCATGAGCTGCCGGAGCCGGTTGACCAGCACGAGCTTGTGGCTGGCGTGCCAGCGGGGACCGGTGGGCTGGTCCAGGATGTCCTTCGGTCCGTCCTTGTCGCGGTCGCCATCCTTGTTCGGGACGGTTTGGCAGCAGAACGGGCAGGCCCGGCTGGGCGCTCCCGAATCCAAGGCCATGGCGTAGCGCTGGGCCTGGGAGAGTAGTGCCCTGAAATCCGGGAAGAGTTCGGCAACGCAGATTGAGACGTCCGCGACGTCCGCGCCCTGGCCTTTCTTCATGCCAAGGAGGTAGCGGAACGCGCGTTCCACCACATGGACCCTGCCGGTGCCTTCGGGGCAGTCCGGAAAGAGGGCGGCGAGGCGTCCGGGAAGCTCTAGGGCGAGCATCTTGCGGTACGCGGTGGTGGCCGTGGCGTCCTGGCGCAGGAGCCTGAGCCTGGCCTCTTCCGGGATGCCCGGAGTGAGGACCAGTTTCGGCGCCGGCGGCAGCGGCGGCAGGGTTGGCGTTCGCGGCGGCGCCTGGGTTTCCAGGGGAGCCGTCACAATGGACGCTTGCGGGATCAGCGGGCTTACGGTCGGCATCGTGGTAGCCGACTTCCATGATGCCTTGGCACCGGTGGACACCCGCTTGCGTTCTGCTTGCTTCATCTTTCACTCCGTAACTTTATTTCTTTCGTTTAGGAAAGGGGGGAACTGAACTGACGGGAACTTTAACGGCCTCCTTGGAAATTGACGGCGTTATGCCGCAAGAACGATAGCTCATACTACCTAATTCACGCTCGGATGTCAAGCTATTCCAGGTGGATTTCCGGTTCGGCCATGACCTTGCCGCGCAACAAGGGAAATTTTTTCATCTCGAAGTCATTGTCCAGGATGTCCTGGGCATAGCCTTTCGACCTCTGGACGGCTTCCAGGTTGGACAGCGTGGCGACCTTGAAGCCATAGCCGCTCTGGGTGGTGCCGTAGAGGTCGCCGCTCCCGCGGATCTGCAGGTCCTTCTGCGCCAGCTCAAAACCGTTCGAGCTCTGGACCATGGCCGTCAGCCGCTGGTTGTCATGGGCCTTGGGGTCGTCCGAGAACATGAAGCAGTGGGACTGGTAGGTGCTCCGGCCGACGCGGCCGCGGAACTGGTGGAGCTGGGCCAGGCCGAACCGCTCCGAGCCCTCAATCATCATGACGGTGGCGTTGGGCACGTCGACCCCGACTTCCACCACGGAAGTCGAGACCAGGATGTCAGTCTCGCCGTCCTTGAACTTGCGCATGACCTCCTCCTTGTCTGCCGGCTTCATTTTTCCGTGCAGCAGGCCAATCCTCAGGTGCGGGAAGGTCGTCTCCGATAACTTCTTGAATTCCGCCTGCGCCGACTTCACCCCGAGCGTGTCGGACTCCTCTATGAGCGGGCAGATGACAAAGGCCTGCCGGCCGGCCTTGATTTCTCTCTCAATGAACTGGTAGGTCAGGTCGCGTTTGTCCTCCGCCACCAGCTCGGTCGTGATCTTGACGCGGCCCTTGGGCAGCTCGGATAAAATCGATATGTCCAGGTCGCCGTACAGGGTCAGGGCCAGGGTCCGGGGGATGGGCGTGGCGCTCATGGTCAGGAGATGGGCGTTGGAATGCTGCTTGAGGGCGGAACGCTGCTGGACGCCGAAGCGGTGCTGCTCGTCTATGACCACCAGGGCCAGCTTTTTAAACTTGACCTTCTTGTCCAGCAGGGCGTGGGTGCCGATGACCAGCCTGGTCAGGCCGGTCTCAATGTGCGCTAAAACCGTGTCCTTGGACACGGGGTTGCCGTTCAGCCTGGTCTGGGATGAGGTCACCAGCCCCAGGTCCATCCCGTCGTTTAAAAAGAGCTTCAGGAGGCTCAAGTAGTGCTGTTGGGCCAAGACCTCGGTCGGTGCCAAAAGGACGGCCTGGAGGCCGTTTTTGGCCGCTAGCCACATGGCCAGGGCGGCGATGATGGTCTTGCCGGATCCGACGTCGCCTTCCAGGAGCCGGTTGGCCGGGTACGGCCTGCTGAGGTCGTCTAAAATCTCCTTTAGGGCGCTGTCCTGGGAGCCGGTCAGCTCGAACGGCAGGCTGCCGATCTTGCCGGGCAGGACGTCGTCCCTGTCCCTGACCTGGTGCGACTTGCGTTCCTGCCGCATTTTCTTGTAGCGCAAGACGCGCAACTGGGTCAGGAAAATCTCGTCAAAGGCCAGGCGCTTCTGGGCCCGCCTGAGTTCGCCCCAGTCATTGGGGAAGTGGAAGGATTTTATGGCGCGGTCCTCGTCCAGGAACTTTTCCTGACTGAGGATGCTGGCCGGCAGGTACTCCGGCACGTGGGCCTTGTCCAGGTAAGTCTTGATTATGGTCCTGAGCGTCTTCTGGGTCAGGCTGGCGGTCAGGCGGTAGAAGGGGACCAGGCGCGCCGTGTGGACCTGCTCGGTTTTTTCCTGCTCGTAGACCGGATTCTGCATCTGGTGCTTGCCCTTGGACAGGGTGACTTTGCCGGAAAAGATGAAGACCTCCCCGGCCTTCAGCGTCTTCTGCAAGTACGGCTGGTTGAACCAGACGCAGTTGACCTGCCCGGTTTCGTCCTCCACCGTGGCCGTGGTCAGGGTGATGCGGCGGATGCGCGTGCGGAATGACTTGACGCTGACGATGCGCGCCTTGACGTTGGAAAACTTCTCCGGCTCCAGGGCGGAAACTTCCGTGATGGTGGACAGGTCGTGGTGGGCGCGCGGCAAATAGAAGAGCAGGTCCTCCAGGGTCTCTATGCCGAGGTGCTTGAGGAGCTTGGCGCGGGCCGGCCCGACCAGGTACAGCTTGTCGATTGGCGACTTGAGGTCAAACATATGTAAAATACTAGCTTATCCCGGGAAATTAAAAAAGGCCGTGCGGCCTTTTGACGGTATGTGATTTATGGTGCGCCCGGCAGGGATCGAACCTGCGACCTTTGGTTCCGCAAACCAACGCTCTATCCACTGAGCTACGAGCGCCCGGTTATCTAATCGGGCAGGGGAACGGGAACGTGCGGAAGCTTATTCTACTAGAAACGCAGCCGCCTGGCAATGACGTCCACGACCGGCTCCTCGCCGTCCAGCTCCTCCTCCAGGTAGCGGTCCAGGAACTCGCGGACCGGCCGGGGATCCTGCTGGGCCAGCTCCATCCTGACCAGGCCGTTGAAATAGGCGGTGGTCTCGAAGTAAACGGCCTTGATGTGCGGCGGGTGATAGAGGATCCAGAACTTTCGGATGGTCTCGTGCGGGTAGAGTAGCCCGTTGATTTCGATGCCGATTCCGGTCAGGCGGATCTCCACGGCCTTAGGCTTGCGCGCGGCCGCGATCACGCCCAGCACCCCGAACATGAGGAAGGCCAGGGCCACGGTCCAGCTGCCGGAGACGATGCCGTACAGGACCAGGCCGGCGGCGATGATGCCAAAGGCCAAAAACCACATCGGGTGCTTGGAGTATTCCGCGTATTCAGGTGCCGTCCAGGTCATCTCCTTCGGGCCGGCTGTCTCTTGCTTGGGTTGCTCGTTCATTTGTTTTGTGGGATTTTGGCGGTGGGGGCGAGATTCGAACTCGCGGTCCGCGTTAACGGACTCCGGTTTTCAAGACCGGTGCACTAAACCACTATGCGACCCCACCATCAGTAATTATGTAATTGCAGGCCGCTTTATTTTTGCCTCTGCATATTACCATTTTTGCCCCGGAAAATCAACCATAAAAAAAACGCCGAACCTGAGGTTCAGCGCAAGAGGCAAGCGTCAGGCGACCTCTTTTGCCAAGGCAGGCGGTTTTTTGCCTCGCAAGCCAGCCATATTGAACGATGCAACTGCCGCTTCCGCCCGGCAAGCCCGGATGTATGCCGACCTTGCCCTCAGGGCATCGGTCAAGGTCTTGAAGGGCTGGATGCCGTTGGCCATGAGCCGAGACATTTCCGGCACCGGCCCGACGGCACCTTCGAGCGGCTGGCCGTGCAGGACGCAGTCCTTCAGCCATGACTGGCCAGGCTGGCGGTCCAGCTGGATGACCACGAACCTTCGCGACCCCTCGATGTCTCCGAGGTCATCGTGGTTGTTGGCTATGAGCATGTGGATGCTCTTGGTTTCCGTCAGGCAGAGCCGGTGGCCGTGATCTTTCCGGCTGAACAGCCGTGACGTGCAGTTTTCGGATTCGGGCAATGATGTGAAGGGACGCATCCCATTCGTCTCGATGTCTTCCTCGTCCAGGCCGGCGGCCAGCGAATCCGCCGACGGCTCACCGAACATGACCTCGACTGAATCGACCGTGCGGGCCACGGTCACCCAACCCTTGATGGTTACCACTTCGCCTCCTTGATGTTCCTTGAGACGTAATCTAGCATGATGCAGGCAAAAAGAAAAGCCCTCGCTTTTGGCGAGGACCTTCCTTCATATGATTTTCAGCCACCCGCGAACAACGGGAGTCTTTTGTGTTTCGGCTGAGTTACCCCAGGCGCATCCTTGCGGAGGCCCAAGGCTCAATTATGGCAAGCCATAATCTACAAAATTTAGTTGCGCTCGCTGCCGTTACTGTGGGTTTGCCGGTATCCTTACCGTGCCGCCGCCGGTTGGGGGAGCCTGCTGCTTTGCGCCCTCGACTTCGCCGCCTTCGGATTCAGGCTTTTCGTCTTTTGGGGCCGGTTCGGTGACTTCTATTTCGGTTACGTAAGTGTATCGTCCCTGGGTTATGGCCGTAATCTTGACTGTCGCGCCGACTTCCAGGTCCTCAAAGGTAATGTTAGCATACTTGGTTTCCCCAGTCACCACGAACTGGGTGTTTCCGATGCTGATGGAGTCCTTGTCTATGTAGGTCAGCTTTCCTTCGGTGGTGATGGCGTTCTCGTCGCCGGGCTCGCTGATGGTCAGGGGCTGGTCCTCAACGACCAGGCCGGCCCTTTCGATGTTCTCGATGGCCATTTCCTTGGCGGTCTTGGAGGCTTCCAGGGCGAGGTTCAGGCCGGCGTTGGCTTCCGTGCCTTCCTCTTGCCCGGCTTGCGCCGCGGAGATGACGGCGGTCTGCTTGTCCGTCAGGGTGACGATCTTGGTCAGGAGGGCGACTTGCGGCTCGTCCTTGCTCTGGTCAGCCACGGCCTCGCTGGTTTCCTGGATGCCTTTCACGGCATCGGCCACGACCTTCTGGACTTCCTCTTCCGAGGCCTTGCCTTCCTTCTGCTTCTGCAGTATGACTTCCAGCTCGTCCACGCGGTTGTTGGCGAACTTGATCTGCAAGTTGGTCTTCTGTTCCTGGTCATTGGCCAGGCGGAGCTGGACGCTCTCCACCATGCGCTTGACCGGGTAGATGGTCTGGCCCGGGACGGATTCCAGGGCGGCCACGGCCGTGCCGATGGTCAGGCTGAGCATGATGGTGAACGCGCCGACGATGCCGCCGGTTATGCGCAGGAAGCGGGGCAGGACGCGGAAGAAGCCGCTGGCGTAGCTGCCGTCCGATGACATGTCGGAGGGGAGGGAGATCTTGTCCAGGATGCGGTTGCGGACGCGCAGGAGGTTGGCCTTGGGCGCGTCGGTCTTGGGGATATTGTTGAGTATGGAAACGATGTTAACCAGGCCGGTGTCCTCCGGGTTCCTCTGCCATGCCGAAACATCGCCGTGGGCCTGCGCCTGGCGGATGAATTCGTCGAGTTGTTCGGGTGACTTGGTCATTGGTTAGTTGGATGTGGGGGAGGCGGATCTCTTCTTCTGGTTGACCAGGTCCTTGAGCTTGTTGACGGCCCGGTGCTGGATGACGCGGATGGCGACCTCGGTCTTGCCCATGATCTGGGCGATCTCGATATTCTCCAGTTCCTCGAAGAACTTGTAGCGGATGACCTGGCGCTGGTCCGGCGGCAGATGCTCCATGAGCTCGACGACCACGCGGTGCTCGACCATGAGGTTGGCGTCGTCGACCGGGGAGGAGGCGTCTTCCAGGAACTCGACCACCTCTTCCAGGTTTACCGTGACTTTCTTGACCCGGTAGTAGTCGATGATGTTGTTCTTGGCTATCTGGTAGAGCCAGCCGGTGAACGCCTTGGGGGATTCCACGGATGAAATCTTGGTCCAGGCCTTCACGAAGGTGTCGGCCAGTATGTCCTCCGCCAGCTCCTTGTGGCCGACGCGGAAGTATACGAACTTATACAGCTTGCCAGAGAAGTGGTCGTAAATCCTGCCGAAGGCTTCCCGGTCCAGGTTTTGCGCTTTCTCAAAGGCTGATTTGAGTTCTTGGTCGTTCATAGATATAGACGGATCCGCCAATATTCCGTTACAAAAGTCAACTCTTGGCTTAGCTAGCGATTTACCTATATTATAGCAATTTTTGGGGATTGGGAAGAGTTAAGGCGCCCCTGGCAGAGGCCTGGGTTGGATTGACTGGAAGGCTGTTTTTCAGCTAGAATTAAGCGTGCTTAAGCAATTTTACGCACTTTACGGAGAGATTGCCGAGTGGGTCGGTTCCGAGTGACGCAGGAACCGACGGGCGGTAAACAACCGCCCCGGAGCCACGAGGTCCACGGTTTTTACCAGTTTAGGAAATAAATGTACGGAGAGATGGCCGAGTGGCTTAAGGCAGCAGTTTGCTAAACTGCGGTGGGTTAATAGCCCGCCTCATGGGTTCGAATCCCATTCTCTCCGCCAAAAAACGAAATCGGGTTCGGAAGCAAAAATATGGTCGGCACGAATGTAAAGATGACCATCAATAGAATAGAAAATACCGAACTAGCAAATCACCAAATGCAGGATAAAGATAAGATTGAGTCGCGATACGAATAGCAGTCTTGCTTTTTGAGCGCATTCAATTTAGCTTTCATCTGACCGATTTATACTTGCTGACCTATAATAGTGTTCCGGCGCAACTGCTTGATTTCAGGATCTTGCATGGACGCTTTCTCGCACATAAGGATTGCGCTTGCGTGATGAGGAATCATAGGCTTTAGAAATTGCTCATGGAACTTTGTCTAATATGCCCCGCCTAGACGTGCTGGCACGAGGTGCTTAGTACGCAAAGGTTATTAACGAGTCAAGACTGACCCATCTGAGACACCCGAACTTTTAATAGTCGGGTATTTTAGTTTATGACTAGCTACTTACCTTGTGATTCGTAACACAAACATTTGGCCTTACTCTTGGTAAATTTAGCCTACTCCATTCAGTCACGCCACCCACTAAATTTAGTGCATTTATTCCTCTTGTCATTGCAATTTGTGTTGCAGTACCGCTTCGATTGCCCGTCTTGCACACAAACACGACTTTTCTGTCTTTTGCATCTTTCTGTAATCTAGGTAAGTGCCGTACTAGTTTGGAAAGTTCAATATGTCTTGAGCCTGGCAAATGAAAGTGTTCAAATTCCTGATCTGTTCGTACATCTACAATAAGCGCATCTTTATTTACAGGTATTTGTTCACCGTTATATACAATACTCCATAATTTCTTTATAGGTACTGAATAGAGTAAACCATAGGCATCTTCTGCTTTGATTTCAACTACAGTATTTGCATTATTAATTTTTTTCTTTGAGTTCTCTGGCTTGTTTACTAATAGGTGTTCATTTTCAACCTTTGGAAAATTTGATTCATCGAGATATTCAAAGTATTGATCAATATAGGCAAATGGACTATCGGGGCATATGAAGCAAGCGATTATCTTACCGTCTTTGCTTTTTAATTTTTCAAGCGCACCTGATTTTTTTTGTTCTTTCATAAAGTTAATAATCCCCGCTAGAGCAAAACCAGAACTAGGGCCAACCATCAAGCCTGCGCGACAAAGTTCAAGGCTTAGCTTAAATGATTCAGTTGTTCCAATTTCCTCAATATGGTCTACGTATTTTTTCCAATCAAAAGCAATTTCTTTAAGAAGATTGGGGGTTCGCACGCCAGGTACTGGATTGTTTGGCTTTCGAGCGACACCCACAGTAATAATGCTTACTTTTTGTGACTTCAAATACTTGCTTGTCCCTAAAATCGTTCCCGTTGTTCCAAGCCCTGCACAGAACACAGATATTTTTCCATTTGTTTGTTTCCATAGTTGCGGACCTGTCCATTTAGTGTGAGCTTCGGGATTTGCTTCATTGTCATATTGTCCTGGGTTAAACCAACCCTTTTTCTTACCAATTTCCTTTGCAAGATAGATTCCACTATTCTTATCATTTGGATCTGGGCAAATTGGTTCATCGTTTACTGTTATATATGTTCCAAACAATCGTAGTAGTTGTAATTTACCCCATGTTACTTCGTGAGATACATATGCTTTTGTATTTTTAATACCAAACAACCTCCCAAGTACAGCAAGTGATAATACTGTATTCCCCGATGAATTCTCAACTAGGTTATCTACATCTATTAATCCATCAGTCTTTTCTTTCTCCAAAAGCATATTGTACGCAGGAAGCGATTTAACATTCCCTAGCGGTAAAAAATTCATGAGCTTTGCATAGATATGCACGCCATCTTTAACAAATGGATTTAACTCGCGAGGTATCTCTACAAGAGGAAGTGGAGGGTTATTATCAGGATTAAGAAAATCCCTTACAGAATCATTTCCACTGAAAAAGTTAAGATTTTCCTTATCTTTCTTTGTGCTTGTTGTCATATTTGTCATAGTCAAAAGAATCATCAATTTGAAAGGTTAAGTCTCCACAGCGGTCTTTGATAAAATCCTGTGCAATATATTTTTTATGCAAACCCCACAATTTCTCGATTCTCTGCCTACTGCTATATATACTACTTTCTAACTTTTCAAAAATAACTTTCAAAAGTTCCATATTCTCTGGTTCAAGTTTTGATATATTAAGCAATCCACCTTCTTGTTCTTTTATTCTCAAATAATCTGACTCACCCAAGAAGCCCAAAATTTTATCTGTTGGGACATGTTGCTGTATGAACTCTCGATCAGTTTTTGATCTAATTTTATTTCCAACAATATAAAACTGTTCATACACACCTGCATCAGTAGCAAGCTTTCTGTATTGCTCAAATACTTCCAGTCCTCGCTTAGTTGGCTCTACTACCAGTAAAAGCATATCGAATTGAGCATGAAGTGTGTTTGCAAATGCATCTACACCTGCAACCATGTCAGTGATGACAACACCATTCTTGTCCATTAAGTGAGAAAGAAGATTTTCAAAAATTGCCAAATTATTGTGATAGCAACTTGCTCCAATGTCTTCGGTGTCGTACGTGCCAACCATCATGAGTGATAGGTTGTTGTTTTTGTGTGAAAACTTACTGATTACAGTATCATCGGGATCATCTATAAAAATGAGATTCGATTCTTTCGTTGGAGGAGTGGTTTTACGAAAATGAGAGAGTTCTTTAATACGGCTATTATCACCCTTAAGATGTGCTTTTATTTCCTTCACTGCATCTGGATGAGAAATATGCATTTCTTTTGGAAATACTTCTGTGATCCCCAATAGTTCAGGGAGGTGCATGTTAATATCGGCATCCACTACCAATAGGGGCATATTCTTCTCTTTTATATACAGAGAGAACAATGCTGATAATGTCGTTTTTCCACTTCCTCCTTTTCCAACAAAGGCGATACGCATAGTATTAAAAAGTTATGTTTAGGGAATGCAACTTAGTTGCGATTAAACTCATTATATCATAGAGCAATCTAAATGCAATTAGTGGCATTGTTCTTTCACTAAAAATAGAATAGTCGTGAATAGTACCTTCATTTTTCTTTCTTTTTGCAATTCAGTTGCATTTAGAATGTTTCAACGGTAGTATATATAATATGAGTCCAAGGATTAGTCAATCAAATACGCTATTAAAGAAAGCTTCCTTAAAGAAGACAGGCGCTCGTGTAGCACTTCTTGATTTATTTTTAATAAGCAAAAAGCCTCTTTCTGCGAAAGATATTTCTATAAAACTATCTACCAAAGAGGCTGATAAAGTGACCATTTATAGAATACTACAAGTTATGACAAAGAAAGGTCTCATTAAACGTGTTGATACGGGAGAAAGAGAAGCACAATATGAAATCATCGATACTCATGACGACCACCATCATGTTATTTGTCTAGAATGTAAAAAAGTGTCCGACTTCACTGGTTGCGATGCAGATGTTCTCATTTCTAGGGTACTAAAAAAGGTTAAAGATTTTAAATCGATCACCTACCACTCTTTTGATTTATTTGGAATCTGTAACGCTTGTTCAAAAATTAGCGTTAAATAGGAGATAAATTGTTATTGTGGTAGGATAAGTATGAATATATTGACATATCTTCATACTTAAAAATTAACTCATTATAAATATGAAAATAGGGACTATGTGTTCCCTTCCAATGCGCGATTATTGTCATGAAGCGAAAGGGTTTTTAACAGACCACAGTATACCGTTTACTGATTACGATGTTTTGTCTGATGAGGCTAAAAAAAACGAGAAGGTAGAAAAGAGTGGACAGATGAGTGTTCCTGTTATTTATCTCGATGAAGTAATGGCTCTTGGTTTTTACAGGTCAAGACTAGAGCAGCGGCTTCTGATTAAATAGCATGAACATGGAAAGTGAAAATGTATCGCTGATGAAAATACTTGGAAATGCAAGTCGACAGAGAATTTTGCGGATAGTGTATGGTGCGAAAAAAGACATTTGTGTAAATGAAATTGCTAAACTTGCAGACATTTCACAGTCACTTGCTTCGCATCAACTTGCCTACCTTTCTGCTCATGGTGTGGTCGAGGGGCATAAGAGGGGTCAGACTGTGTGCTATGTGTCTACCAAGAATGAGTTATCAAAGAAGCTGTTAAAAGTTTTAAACGCATTAACAAAATAATTTAAGGCATATGAATAAAAATATTGGAATCATAGTTGGAATCATCGTTATCGCAGGAATAGGATTTTTCGCTTTTTCGGGCGAAAGGACAGAAAAGCAAAACACTCCCAGTGAAGTTCAAAAAGAAGCGGTGACAGATGAAGTAGCTAAACCCGAACAACCAGGCATCCAAGAGGCGGTGGAGGCTGGTGCCGGTTCATACGAAGCATACTCGCCACAAAAAATTGCCATGGCAGAAACTGGGGAAGTAGTTCTCTTTTTCCACGCATCATGGTGCCCCTCGTGTCGTGCGCTTAATACAGATATTGAAAATAATGTAGGTGCAATTCCAGCTGGAGTGACCATTCTTAAAACTGATTACGATAAGGAGTCAGAGCTAAAGAAGAAATATGGTGTTACTACTCAGCACACCTTGGTTCAGGTAGATAAAGACGGCAATCTGATCAACAAGTGGAGTGGAGGTTCAAAACTTGATAATCTGCTTTCACAAGTACAATAGTATATGATTTTCTTTCTGATAGCCGTACTAGCGGGCATACTTACGGTGCTAGCGCCGTGTATATTACCTCTTCTACCTATCATTATCGGATCTTCGGAGACCGAAGGTCGGCGCATATCGAAGCGATCGCTTGTGGTGATTGGGTCACTGTCTGTTTCGGTTATTGTATTCACGATACTCCTGAAAGCTACGACACTACTTATTGATGTTCCTCAAATGTTCTGGAGTGTGTTTTCTGGCACAGTCATAGTACTTGTTGGTCTTGCTATTGTGTTCCCATCGCTCTGGGCACGTATCCCATTCGTTCAAAAGATAAGCACGTTGGGAAATACAGCCATCGGTACCGGATATCAAAAAAAGAACTACTCCGGCGATGCGCTCATAGGACTTGCACTTGGGCCGGTATTTACCACCTGTTCTCCGACCTACCTATTTATCATCGCCACCATCCTTCCGGCAGGATATTTGGTTGGCTTTGTGCATCTCTTGGGGTTCACCTTCGGCCTTGCTGCATCACTTCTACTCATCGCATATTATGGTGGGCAATTGGTCAATAAAATTACAAGTCGTATGGGTACAGCTAACAGAGTCAAACAGGTGTTTGGGGTACTAATTATTCTTGTCGGTGTGGCTATCCTTACCGGGTATGACAAAAAAATTGAAACAGCGATTCTTGATTCTGGTTATGGAGCGACTATTAATTTAGAAGAGTCATTGATTGAGCGTTTCGCACCAAAGAAAGAGAACACGCCCGAACAGTCCAATGCGGCACAAGTTCCAGAAAATTTAAAGAGAGCCTTCTCTGGAACACCGTGGAATATTGCAGATTCAAATCTTGAAAAAGCTCTTTCTGGCGGACCGGGGAAAGACGGAATACCTTCTGTAGACACTCCTGCTTTTTTACCAATAGATACTTTCCGACATCCAAGTACCGTGCAAGCAATTGTCATGAAAGATGGGAGTACTATGAAGGTGTACCCATACAACATTCTTAACTGGCATGAAATCGTGAATGATACCGTGGATGGAGTTCCGGTCGCTGTGACCTTTTGCCCACTCTGCGGCAGCGCGATTGTCTATGACCGAAGAGTTGATGGGAAGACACTAACCTTTGGAGTGAGCGGCTTTCTCCTGGAGAGCAATATGATTATGTTCGATAGGGAACATGAGTCATTATGGCAACAAAGTACCGGAAAGGTACTTGCGGGAAGAGATCTCAACACCGAACTTGCATTAGCACAGTTTCAACTTATGACGATTGGTGAGGTGAAGAAAAAGTATCCGGAAGCTCTTGTATTAAGCGAGAATACTGGGCATAGGCGAGATTATGCCAGTAATCCGTACGCTGGGTATGAGGACAGCGATAGTTTTGTATTTGAGCCAAGTAACGTTGATCGACGTTTTCCTTCAAAAACAATTTTTGTCGTTTTTCGAGCTGAAGACAAGGTAGTCGGAACTCCATATCTAAAAATTACTGATGGAATGAGCTACAAGACAAGTGTAAATGGAAAGGCGATAACACTGGAGCGCCAAGGCGACCTTCTCGCTATTACAGATTCAAAAGGAGTGGCGTTGCCGTTTTACTTTGAAATGTGGTTTAGTTTTGCTATACAGCATGGAGAAAGTGCGGTTGTTTTTGATCCAAGCGAATTGTAATAGCATTATAAGCTTTATGCATGAAAATCATTAGCCTAAGGGTAGGTTACTTTCTAGCCAACAGGCAGATTAGGCGATCCAGCTATTGGATTACCGCCTTGATTATTTTCATTATGATGGTGACTTTCTTGAACCTCGTTGTGGTGAGCGGGATTTTGGTTGGCTTGATTTCTGCCTCAAGTAACGATTTCAGAAAGCAATACTCAGGAGATGTTTTTATTGAGCCACAGGCGGAATATAGATTCGTGGATAATAGCAGGTATATTTATGAAGTCGCTTCAAATTTGCCGGGAGTAGCCGCCGTAAGCGTGCGGTACTTAGAACCGGTCCAACTCGAGTCAGACTACAAGAGACTTCTTACCGGCAATAAGGCAAAAAACATAGCAGCCACTGTCTTGACTGGAATAGATCCTGAGTCAGAGAATAATGTCACAGGTCTATCAAACTCTGTAATTGAAGGGAGCTACCTGGTTGACAAGGACAGCAACCAGGTATTGATTGGCAGCAGCCTATTAAAGCAGTATTCTGATGCCTTCGGAACAAATACTTTAGATGATGTTTATGTAGGCACTAAGATAAAGCTGACCATCGGGGACATAAGCCAAGAAGTGACCATCAAGGGAATAGTTAAGACTAAAACAAACGAAATTAGCGGGCGGGTATTTATGGATCAAAAGCAAATGAGACGGTTAATAGATCGAAATCCTGACCAATCAAATGAAATGGCGATATTGCTAAGATCAGCAAATTTTTTGGCTGATGCCGATAATGTCAAAAACGACCTTATTAACAGTAAGATTGATAAAAGCGCGATGGTGCAAAATTGGGAGGAAGCCCAAGGAAGTTTCTTCAAGGATCTTTCGTCCACCTTTGCCATCCTGGGAAATGTAATAGGGGCTACCGGCTTGGGTGTGGCTTCAATAACCATATTCATAGTCATTTACATTAATGCCGTCAGCCGAAGAAAGTTTATCGGCATACTGAAAGGAGTCGGGATCAGCGGCAGCGCCATTAGGTTTTCCTACCTCTTCCAGTCATTGTTCTACGCTTTCATGGGTACGGCACTCGGCTTGCTGGTCTTGTATGGTCTTTTGGTGCCGTACTTTGAGCAAAATCCCATTGACTTTCCCTTTAGTGATGGGATTCTGGCGGTGTCGACGATAGGTACGGCCTGGAGAGTCGGCTTGCTGTTTCTCACCACCCTGGTCGCTGGCTTTATTCCGGCCCAGATAATCATCAGAAAGAACACCCTTGATTCGATTTTAGGCAGGTAAACCAACATGCTGATTGCAAAAAACATCGTAAAAAAATTCAACAGCGGCGGTCTGCAGGCAACCATTTTAAATGGGCTTGATTTTTCCGTAAAAACAGGGGAGTTTGTGGCCATAATAGGCAGGTCCGGGGCGGGGAAGAGCACCTTGATGTATATTCTGAGCCTGCTTGACCAGCTGACTGAAGGTCAAATCGAGATTGACGGCGTCGATGCGGGGAAGCTCATGAACCAGGAGGCGGTGGATTTTCGGCTGAAAAATTTCGGCTTCATATTTCAGGAGTATGCCTTGCTGCCGGAATTGACAGCGTTGGAAAATGTTGTCCTGCCATTGTTGATGCGAGGAGAGAAGAAGCAAACAGCGTACGCCATGTCTACGAAGACACTGGAAGAAGTCGGGTTATCGAATAAGCTGAACAATCTTCCCAGCCAGCTGTCAGGTGGAGAGCAGCAAAGAGTGAGCATATCGCGAGCCGTAGCCCATAACCCAAAGATTATTTTTGCGGACGAGCCGACGGCTAATCTCGACACAGAGAGGTCCCGTGAAATCATGGATATTTTCATTCGCCTAAACAAGAATGGCCAGACCATAATCATGGTTACGCACGAGCTAGAATATGCAAATTTGGCTCATCGAATCGTAGAGTTGAGAGATGGCTCAATAATTCGAGACGAAAAAACGCTACATTCGAAATAGATCGTCTGCCAAACTTTTAACGCTGACGCCGGCACTATTCTGTAGGTGTACTATGCTCATGGTCGAGATAGCCTTGAAACAGGTACGAGGTGAGCTCGGCGTGCGATGAGCCGCGCTTTTTATATTGGCTCACTAAGGGATACGACTAATGCATCAACCATAATTCACCGCAAATAAACAATGACCGAAAGCCGTGTCGCCGAGTTGTCAGGAGCGGCGTCATTTTTGTAATTTTATTCTGCCGGCGCTATGATTCACCCATGAAGAAATCACCTTGGTTGATGGGATTGGCCGCCTTGGCCTTGCCCAAGCTGGCTTCAGCGCACGTGAAATGGTTTGCGGAGGAGGGCTTGCCGGCGCGCGCCTATCACCTGGGCGACGGGCCTGTCAGGGCATGGGCCCTTGCCGCGGCGGCGCTGCTGGCCATCGGTTTTTGGCTGGAACGGAAGCTCAAGGTCCCGGCCTGGCTTGCGGCCCGGCAGGCCGCATGGGGCCCGTACGCGGTTTCCGTGGTGACCATTGGCGCCGGTGCTGGCCTGCTCTTGTTCTCGCTGAACGGATTCGTGTTCGCTCCGAACCTCCGCCCAGACGGCGGCCTGGGCGCGGCCATGCTGCTGTTCCAGGCGTTGGCCGGGCTGATGCTGCTGCTGGGGATGTATGTCAGGGCCGGAGGGTTGCTGCTGGCTGCCGTGTTCATGATGGCAGTAGGCCGGTATGGGCTGGTGGAGATGATGGATGGTCTTGAGATGCTCGGGCTGGCCGCCTTCGCGGTCCTTGCCGGCCGGCCGAGATGGGGATTGGGGGAGCGGCAGCCATGGCGTTCTGAATATGCCTTGCCGGTCTTGCGGGTGCTGACTGGCCTGAACCTGATGGTCCTTGCCTTCTCTGAAAAGATCATGTCACCCAGCTTGGCCCTGGAGTTCCTCTCGCGCCACCATTGGAATTTCATGCAGGCTGTCGGGCTGCCCCAATTCACGGATTACTGGTTTGCATTTTCTGCCGGCGTGACTGAGGCGCTGTTTGGCCTGTTTCTCTTGCTCGGCCTGGTGACTCGGCTGACCACAGTCGTCCTTGCCGTCTTTCTGGCTACCACCCTTGTGTTGCTGGGCCCGACCGAGCTGATGGGCCACCTGCCGCATTTTTCGATTGCGGTAGCACTCCTGGTCCTGGGGTCCGGCTCCCGGTTAAAAATTGCCCATACTGCATAGGACGCAAGCGTGATTTGTGGAGTCAGGCAAAAAAAAGGACGCGGACGAGGAATCCCGGAGGATTCGCTCGCCGCGTTTTTATGTCGCCCATGTCCAGTTGCCCGTTTGTGCGCTTACTGGACCGTGACCGCGACCTCGTTGGATGCCGCCGTCAGGCCGCATGCGCCGTTGCCGCGCACCCGGAGGTAGTAGCGGCCGGGCGGAATGCCGGGGAATGTCAGGCTGGTACCCGCCAGGCTGAGTTGTGCCAGGTTGGACAGGCCCGGGGCTGACCCTGCCTCCAGCCGGTAGCCGGATGACGCGCCCTGCCAGCTTAAGCTGACCGTCTGGCTGGAGACCGCGGAAGCCAGGAGCGTGGGTGCGGAACAGCCGCCGACGTCGACGACCGCCTCGTTTGATGCCGGTCCGGTACCGGTCTGGTTGCGGGCCCTCATGCGGACGTAGTAGAGGCCGGGCGGGACGCCGGCCGTGGTGGACATCGTGTTGCCGACGTCCACCACGGAGAGGTTGGTCGCGCCTGGGGCGGAACCGGCCTCGATGATGTACGAAGCCGGTTCACCACCGTCAAAGGGGTGCTGCCAGCTGAAAGTCACAGTGGACCCGCTGACCGTGGAGGCCAGGCCTAGGGGTGCGCCTGGTGGCAGGAGGATGGTTCCTCCCGTGCCGTCCACGTCCATGAGCTGGTTGGTGGAAGCGCCGCTGACGTTCACGGTAGCGCCGCCCAGGAAGGTCACGACCAGGTCCACGCTTGCATGCGCGCCCAGGCCGAGGTGCAGGACAGGGTCGTCCTGGACCAGGTAACCGTAGTTGCTGCGCGCCTCACGCATGGCCAGCAGGTTGGTGGTGCCGGCCTGGAAGGCCTGCACTCGGGCGCCGAACGCGCCGGCCTGTCCTTGAGGGGAGACCAGGCGGACCTTGAGCCAGCGGTTGCTGGAGGCCAAGCTGTTGCGCAGGATATGGACCCTGCCGCGCTTGGACGCGAACAGTACGTCCAGGTCGCCGTCGCCTTCCATGTCCAGGAAGCCGACGGACCGGACATCCTGCTCTACGGTGAAACTGGGCAGGGCCGGCCCGGTGACGAACCCGCCGTTTCCGTCGCCCAGGAATGCCGCCGGCGCGCCGGGGATGACCACGTCCAGGTTGCCGTCGTTATTGAGGTCGGCGAGGCCAGCCATGAAGCCGAACGCGCCAGGAACCGAGACGACGTGCCGGAACGTTCCGTTGCCGTTGTTCAGGTAGTAGTGGAGTGTCTTCCCCGGAGCGTTACCCATGAGGAAGAAGTCCATGTCGCCGTCGTTGTCGACGTCGCCAGGGGTCACGCCGCTGTAGCAGCCGTTCTGGAAGCCGATCGCCGGGGCATTCGCCGCGGAGAGCTGGCCGCCGTTGTTCTGGAAGATGGCCAGCGGGCCGGTGTTGTCGCACCCGATGAAGTCGACGTCACCGTCGTTGTCGTAGTCGGTGTCCGTGCCGCCCTGGCCGAGGGTGGCCGTGAGGAACGGACTGGCGGTGGAAGCAGTGAAGGCCAGATTCCCTGATCCTGAATAGATCTCGTTGCGCTCGTCCGGCGGATCCAAGCTGCCCTGCCAGCCGGTCACCGCCATGATGTCGGCGAAACCGTCTGAATTGAGGTCAGGTGCCAGGATGGCACGCGTCATCCACGACTGCGCGGCCATGGCCGGGGGAGTGAGGAGCGTATAGTCGCCGGTGCCGTTGTTGCGGAACAGGCGGTTGGGAGCAGGGACTTCCGTTTCCAAGTGGGTGATGCCCTGGAGCAGGTCGTAGTCGCCGTCGTTGTCCAAGTCAGCCCATGCGCAGCCGTGAGTGCCCTTGTTCTGGCTGGCCGTGCCATGGGACAGGGCTTCCTCGCGGAAAGCCCCGCCACCGAGGTTGCGGTAGTAGAAGTTGCGGCGCTGGCCCATCCGGATGTCATTGTACGTGACAAAGATGTCCGGGAGGCCGTCGCCGTTGTCATCCGCCACGCAGATGCCGTGGGCGCCGGTGGTCGGGTTTGTCAGGCCAGCCTGGACGGAGACGTCCGTCAGGGTGAACGAGGCCGGTGACTGCCGGGCGTCCGCGGGTGGCGCTGCCATGATGGCAAGGAGCATTAATGCGACGAATGTGGTACGCAAGCGGACCGTCATCTGCTGCCTCCTGAACGTGTAAAACAAGGATATCCTCCGTGAAATCCTTGTAAAGAGCCACTAAATAATACAGGTAACTGCGGGGAAGTCAATTACGTCCCGAGGCTGCGGATTTAAGCGCTCAGCCTTGCGCGAAGGCGGCCGCCCAGACCTCGCTGGCGCCAGATTTTTTCAGGGACGCGCAGGCTTGCTGCAAGGTCGATCGGGTGGTCGATACGTCATCGACCAGGATGATTCTCTCCGGCACCGAGGATGACGCGAGGAACGCGCCCATGACGTTGGCCGCCCGCTCGGCATCGGCCAGTTCCGCCTGGACCCTGGTTTTCCTGACGCGGACCAGGCAGTGAGGGCTCATGGGCAATTCGATTTGAGCCGCGACGGCGCGGGCCATCATCTCAGCCTGGTTGTAGCCACGCCACTTTTCCCTGGTCCTGTGCAGCGGCAGGGGGACTACAGTGAAGCCGGAAAAGTAACCGGCCATCTCCAGGTGGCGGATTTCCTCCGCGACCATGCCGCCCAGCATCGGCGCGATGTCAGAGATGTAGTGGTACTTCATGAGCTCGACCAGCTTGCGGCTGAGCGGTTCCTTGTATGGCGTGCAGGTGATCAGGCCGTCCAGGCCATCGGCTGTCCGGCAATCCAGGTGCGTGATGCCGAACGGCGACTTGTGCCCGCACATGGCGCACATCTGGAACTCGTTGCGCTTCAGGGCAAATTGGCACTTAATGCAAAGGTAAGAGCCTTCCATACCGCAACTGACGCACAGGACGGGGAAGATGAGGTCCAGGACGCTGCCCCTGGCTTTTTTCATTGCCGCAAGGATGCTCATGTTAAGGAGTCATTCTATTTGAACGGTTCACGGCTGGCAACCGTGGCTTGTAGATAAGTCCGCGCAGGCGCGGCGTTGACAAGGCGCGGCAAAAATGCTAAATTAGCTTGCTGCGTCCATTCCGGACAAGCCAGGTGCCTGCATTATCCGCTCCCGCGATAACCGGGACCAGAGTAGGGCACCCGTATCTGCCGCGCGAGAACCGCGGCGTGACCGACAAGCGAAAAGAGGAAGCAATGTCTGTGATAACCAGACGACGCTCGCGCCGAAAGTCTTACGAACAGCTGTTGGGCCTGACCAGCGAGTCCATGAGGCTCGCGTCAGACCCTAGTCTCCGGACGGAAGCCATGGCCCAACAGCTGGTCCGGGCGCACCAGCTGTTCAAGGAGAACAGGCTGGGTGTGGTGCTGACCGACGAGCAGCACAACTGGCTGAAGTTTCGATCGGCACTCAACCGGCCAGTCTACTGGTGGCCGGTGACTTTCGCGACCATCAAGCTCCTCAGGTCAATGGGCATCACCTATACCTGGGAGATCGTCGTGTGGGCGAAAATCCCCTTCACCCGCAAGAACGGGGGATATCCTGACATCGACAGGATCGTTGCCGAGATCGACCGGATCCTGGCATCCGAGCGCTTGTCCTGGGACATGGGCCTGGGAGAAGTCTTGGCCTACAGGGACTACGACCCGTTCGAGTAAGTTCCGCAGGTTCGCGTGACACCCGCCGGTGCCCGCCTGGAAATATCCAGCGCGGTCACCGGATTTTTTTACGTCAAAAAACCCGCCGAAGCGGGTTTTAGAATATTGGCTTACGCCTGGACGGTGGCCAGGTCCATGTGGACTATCTGCAGGCCCTTATCGCTGCCGGTGACCTTGACCACCGCGCCTTCCACGATCTCGCCGCCGATGATCTTCTCGGCCAGGGGGTCCTCGATCATCTCCTGGATGTTGCGGCGGATTAGGCGGGCGCCCTGGGCCGGGTCGTAGCTCTTGTCAGCCAGGTACTTAACGGCGTCCTTGTCCGCGCTGATGGAGATGTCCTGGTGCTTCTCGATGTGGCCGAAAGTCTCCGCCAGCTCGAGCGACACTATCTTCCGGATCTCATCCACGCCCAACGGGCGGAAGACGATGACCTTGTCCAGGCGGTTCAGGAGTTCCGGGCGCATGGCGTCCTTCAGGGATGACAGGACCTGGGTTTTCACCCGGTCGTAGTCGCGCTCGGCCTTCTCCCGCGCGTCCTGACCGGCGTCGCGCTCCTGGCCGAAGCCGAAGGAGTTGGCCTGCTTGTTGAGGTCGGTGATGCCGATGTTCGAGGTCATTATGATGAGCGTGTTGCGGAAGTTGATCTTGCGGCCGGAGGCGTCTGTCAGCTCGCCCTCTTCCAGGATCTGGAGGAGGATGTTGAAGACGTCCGGGTGGGCCTTCTCTATCTCGTCAAACAGGATGACGGAGTACGGTTTCTTGCGGACGGCCTCGGTCAGGCGGCCGCCTTCCTCATAGCCCACGTAGCCGGCTGGCGCGCCGATCAGGCGCGAGACGTTATGGCGCTCCATGAACTCGGACATGTCCACGCGGATGAGCGCGTCACGGTCCTCAAAGATTTCCTGGGCCAGGGCCTTGGCGGTCTCGGTCTTGCCCACGCCGGTCGGACCCAGGAATATGAAGGAGGCGATTGGCCGGCGCGGCGAGCTGATGCCGATGCGCGAGCGGCGGATGGCCGAGGCGATGGTCTTGGTCGCTTCCTCCTGGCCGATGATGCGGTTCTGCAGGACCTTCTCCAGGCCGACTAGCTTCTTGACCTCGGTCTTCAGGAGCTTGGACAGCGGGATCTTGGTCATGGTGGAGACGGTGCGGGCTATGTCCTCGGTGCCTATCTCGATTGGCGCGCCGGGCTTGCGGTTGACGATCTTCTGGTATTCCATCTTCTGCTTCTTGAGCTTGTCCTCCTGGCTCTTGAGGTGGAGGGCCGTGGTGAAGTCCTGGAGCATGACGGCCTTTGTCTTCTCCTCCTCCAGGCGGCGCAGTTCCATCTCGATCTTCTTGACCACGCGGATGTTGCGCGACTTGACGTTGATGGTCTTGGCGTAGGCCGAGGCCTCGTCAATCAGGTCCAGGGCCTTGTCCGGCAGGAAGCGGTCGGTCAGGTAGCGGGTGGAGAACTCGACGGCCGCCTTGAGGGCGCCGTCCGTGATGGTGACGTTGTGGTGCTTCTCGTAGGACGGTCGGAGGCCCTGCAGGATCTGCAGGGTTTCCTCATGGGTCGGCTCTTCCACTAGGATGGGCTGGAAGCGGCGTTCCAGCGCGGCGTCGTGCTCTATGTGCTTCTTGTACTCGGCCAGGGTGGTCGCGCCGATGACGCGGATCTCGCCGCGGGCCAGGGCCGGCTTCAGGATGTTGGCCGCGTCCAAGGAGCCGGTGGTGGCGCCGGCGCCGACTATGGTGTGCAATTCGTCGATGAACAGGATGACGTTCGGGTTGTCGCGGACCTCGTCGATGACCTGCTTCAGGCGCTGCTCGAATTCGCCGCGGAACATGGAGCCGGCCACGATCAAGGCCATGTCCAGCGTGATGATCTTCTTGTCCAGCAATGAGTCCGGGACCTCGTGCTTGATTATGGCCAGGGCCAGGCCTTCCACGATGGCCGTCTTGCCCACGCCCGGCTCGCCGATCAGGACGGGGTTGTTCTTGGTGCGGCGGTTGAGGATTGAGATGAGGCGCTCGATTTCCGGCTTGCGGCCGATGACCGGGTCTATCTGGCCCTTCATGGCCTTCTTGGACAGGTCGTTAGTGAAGTAATCCAAGGCCGGGGTCTTGCCGGGCTGGGGCTGGCGTTCCTGGACCGGGACCGGGCCGGTGGCGTCTGAGCCCATGTCCATGCCGGAATTCATGCCGCCCGCTGAGTAACCCTGGTCCACGGAGTCCAGGATGTCCGGGAAGCGCGAGACGTTGTCGAAAATCGAGGTCAGGTTCTTCTTGAGGTCGGCGGAAGAGACGCGCAGGCCGTCCAGGATCATCTGGCCGTCATTGCCTTCCAGGTCCGCGATGCCGAACAGGAAATGCTCTGTGCCGATGAACTGGTACTGGTACTTGCTGGCGATGATGGCGGACTTCTCTATGATCTCGCGGAGGTCGGAAGTCAGCTTGGGCTGCCATTTTTCCGACAGTCGGCCGGTGTTCATGCGAATGATCTCCTCCTTGACCATTTCCGGGGTAATCTTGTTCTTCAGGAGGATTTCGGAGGCAAAGGAGGAAATCTCCTCAATGATGCCAAACAGGAGGTGTTCCGGGCCGATGTGGTCGTGGTGAAGGTCCTCAGACAGGCGCTGGGAGGTGATTAGGGCGTTCTTTGCCCTGGACGACAGCTTTTCGAGTATAAAGGAGAAGTGGTTCATTTGAATGTTATTCTTTATACTATTATTATAGCAGTCCAGTCAAGCTCTAACATAAGCAAAATGACACAAGAAATCTCCGAAAACTACGGCAAAGTGCACAGTCAGGCCATCAAGTATCTGGGCCTGCGGGCGCACACGGTTTTTGAGCTGCGGACCAAGCTCATGCGCAAGAAGTTCGACAAGCGTGACGTGGAAGAGGTCCTGGAGGACTTGCTGGACCGGAAGTACCTGGATGACGCCGACTTTGCCCGGATGTTCGCCCAGAACCTCATCAAGTACAGGTCGTTCGGGTATTACGGCATCAAGATGAAGCTCAAGATGCGGGGGATAGACGGCAAGCTGGCTGAGGATATCTTGTCCGAGGAGCTGGATATGGATAGCGAGAAAAAAATCGCGCTGCGCGCCCTGGGCAAGAGCCGGACCAAGACCGGCATGGCGCTTGCCGCCATGCTCAACCGCAAGGGATTCAGAAGCCAGGTCATCAGCTCGATGGTGGGGGATTACTCGGATGAATAGGATTGCGTGTTGCGATGTATTTTTCCGGTACAATCATAATTTAAACAACAGAAAGGGCAGTCATGAACGAAGGAAATAGGGGCATCAATATAGAATCTAGGGAAGTGCCAAAAGGTCACGTATACGAAGTGAGAATTGACCAGAATAAACTTGCCCAGATTGAGGGCGTCCCAGAAGTTATGAGGAGTTGGCTGAATCAGTTGCCTGATCGCCTCGTATTTAATGAGCAGATCACCCTGATAGTCGGGGAGAACGGAGCAGGCAAAACTACCCTAGCCAAGGCTATTCTTGAAGCTAGGGCACGACAGGCCCAGGAAAATTACCCTGGCGCGCGCCACGAGAAGCTCCTCCTGTCCAAAGGAGATTTGGCCACTGCCTTGGCCCCCGCAATTGTAGTGGTTGAGCAAAGAAACGACCCCAATTTTAAGTCCCAGATGATTGAGGGACCAGAAGTCATGTCTGAAATAAGGAGATGGGCAAATGAACAGCATACCCAGGCCGATTACGCTGGGGGAGAAGTGAACACGGGGCCCTATAGTCATAAGTTATCTAACAGGCAGTTGTTTGAACAGGCTATCCAAGGGCTTAAGGACATAAGGATTGACGGCAGGCGTGACTGGATTGCAAATATCGAAATTGTGTTCGACGAGCCTGAACAAGGCCTAAGCCCACAGCGCCAAATGGAATTGCCTAATGCCTTGCCTGGCTATGTCCAGGAAGGTGATACGATGCTGGTCCCCACCAATAATCTGGCGTTGTTCTTGTCCGACATGCCGAGGGTGGATCTTGACCAACCAGAGCGGGGCGTGTTCAGGCCGTCCGACTTTGAAGAGTCTGGGAAAATTGAATTTCACGGCAAGCAAGGTACGGGAGATGACTTAAAGTAGGCTCCTACTCGTACTTTCAACTTGAATAAAACCGCCGTAAGGCGGTTTTATGTTTGAGAGTTTTGATGATGCTAGAAGTTCATCTTCCCGAGTTTATCTATCCGTTCCTGGATGGGCGGGTGGGTCTGGAAAAGGTTGGCGAACCAGGAGACGCGATCACCCTGTTTCTGGTGGTCTTTCAGGGGGTTGATGATGTACATGTGGGCGGTGGCCTTGTTGGCGACTTCCAGCGGCTCGTGGTCCGCGGCCAGCTTCTGCAATGCCGATGACAACCCTTGGGGATAGCGTGTCAGGAGCGCGGCTGAGGCGTCGGCCAGGAACTCGCGCTTGCGGGAGATGGCCAGCTGCATGAGCATGGCGGCCAAAGGCGCGAGCAGGGCCAGGATGATGGCGACGACCGCGAGTATGGCATTTGAGTTGCCGTTACCCTCGCGGCTACGGCCGCCGCGGAAGGACATGCGGAGCATCCAGTCGGCCAGCAGCGTGATGACGCCGACCAGCACGACCACGATGGTCGCGATGCGGATGTCATAGTTGCCGATGTGCGACAGCTCATGGGCCATGACGCCTTCCAGCTCCTGCCTGGTCAGCTTGGAGCGCAAGCCGGTGGTGATTGCCACCACGGCGTGCTTGGGGTCACGGCCGGTGGCGAACGCGTTCATGGCCGTGTCTTCGATCAGATAGATCTTGGGCGTGGGCAGACCGGCGGCGATGCTCAGGTTTTCCACGGAGCGGTACAGTTCCTGGTCATCGGACCGCTTTAGTTCCTTGGCGCCGGAAATGCCCAGCACGACCTTGTCCGAGAAGAAATAGCTGAACACGCTCATGCCCACTGAAAACACCACGGCAATCGGCAGCAATCCCGGCTCATCCAGGTACAAAGCGAAGACATACCCGATCCCGATGATCAGGCAGAGCATGAACGCCATGAGGTAGGCTGTCTTCCTCTTGTTTGCCGCGATTTCCGTGTAGACCATGTGCCTTTAAAACTGGACGTTGACCGGCTGGCTTTCGGCCCCGGCATCGTCGATGTCGAAGAAAGGCTTCTTGGCGAAGCTGAACATGCCGGCCAGGATGTTGGTCGGGAAGGTTTCCACCTGGGTGTTGAAGTCGCGGACTGAGCCGTTATAGAAGCGGCGTGAGGCCTGGATCTTGTCCTCGGTGTCAGTCAGGTCAGACTGCATCTGCATGAAGTTCTGGTTTGACTTCAAGTCAGGATAGGCCTCAGACAAGGCGAACAGGCTCTTGAGGGTGCCGGACAGGATGTTCTCGTCCTTGGCGCGCTCGGCCGGGGAGGTGGCTCCCATGGCTTCAGCGCGGGCCTTGGTGACGTTCTCCAGCACGGATGATTCCTGCTTGGTGTAACCCTTCACCGTGTTGACCAGGTTAGGGATGAGGTCGTAGCGGCGCTTGAGCTGGACTTCGATGTCAGCCCAGGCTTCCTCAACGCGGTTACGAGACGAGACGAGACGGTTGTAGATGACGACAACGGCCGCCGCCAGCACTGCCAAAACTATAATCCAAACCATATTTTCCTTTCGGCCCAAATGGCCAGCTCCCGTATGGGGGCGGTTAATGCCCATTCATTATAGGGGATTTGGTTGGGCTCCGCAAAAATGGTATAATGAGGCATACGATTTACCGGAAACCCCCTAAATTTCAAGAAATGTCCATATCCATAGAAGAGGTTGACCGAATTGCCAAGCTGGCCCGCCTGACATTCAGCCCGGAAGAGAAACAAAAGCTCCAGACCGAGATGTCCGCCATCCTGGACTACGTCGACCAGCTGAAGAAGGTCGAAGGCATGGCCGCGTCGCCCGCTGATTCCGAAGGCCTGAACCTCATGCGCGATGACGTGGCGGAAATGCCGATCGAGCCGGAGGAGTTCCTCAATCAGGCCCCAGCCCGCGAAGGCCGTTACCTGAAAGTTAAGAGCATCCTCGAATAATGGAACTTCAAGACCTAACCATCAAGTCGGCATCTGAGATGCTGCGCGCCAAGCGCATGACATCCGTGGAACTGACCAAGCATTTCCTGGCCCGCAACAAGGAAGTCGACGGCGACCTGCACGCGTTCCTGAACGTCGGGGAGACTGCCGCCCTCAAGCAGGCCGAGGAAGCCGACGCCCGGATGGCCGACGGCATCTCGCCGCTGGTCGGCATCCCGTACGCCGCCAAGGACAACATCATGATCAGCGGCTACCAGGCCACGGCCGGCTCCAGGATCCTGGAGAACTATGTCGCGCCATATGACGCCTCCGCCATCCGCAAGCTCAAGCTGTCCTCGCCCGTGCTGTTGGGCAAGACCAACCTGGACGAGTTCGCCATGGGTTCCTCAACCGAGAATTCCGCTTACGGCCCCAGCAAGAACCCCTACGACACCTCGCGCGTGCCCGGCGGCTCGTCCGGCGGCTCGGCAGTGGCCGTGGCTTCCGGCCAGGCGCTGTTCGCCCTGGGCACTGACACCGGCGGTTCCGTCCGCCAGCCAGCGTCCTTCTGCGGCATCGTCGGCCTGAAGCCGACCTACGGCCGCGTCTCCCGTTACGGCCTGATCGCCTTGGGGTCTTCCCTAGACCAGCTTGGCGTGTTAACCAAGACGGTGGAGGACAGCGCCATCGTCTTCCAGCAGGTCGCCGGCCAGGACGAATACGACACTACCACCCTGCCCAAGGAAGTCCCGGACTACTCCAAGTTCCTGAAAGAGGACGTCAAGGGGATGAAGGTCGGCGTGCCCAGGGAGTATTTCCAGGAAGGCATGGATCCGGAAGTCCGCGCCATCATCGACGCCAGCGTCAGGAAGTTCCAGGAGCTCGGCGCCACGGTGGAGGAGATGTCATTGCCGCATTCCGAGTTTTCACTGCCCGCCTACTACATAATCATGCCGGTGGAGGTCTCAGCCAACCTGTCCCGCTTTGACGGCGTGCGCTACGGCCTGAGCGTCCCCGGCGCCACCCTGGAAGAGACGTATTACAAGACCCGTTCCCAGGGCTTTGGCAAGGAACCGCAGCGCCGGATCATGATTGGCGCTTACGCTTCCTCCGCCGGATACTTTGACGCATACTACAAGAAGGCCAAGCTGGCCCAGGACCTCATCCGCCGCGACTTCACCGAGGCCTTCAAGAAATACGACATCCTCCTGACCCCGACCTGTCCCACCCCGGCCTTCAAGTTCGGCGAGAAGGCCGCGGACCCGCTGTCCATGTACCTGGCCGACATCTACACTGTGGGCCTGAACATCGCCGGCGTGCCGGGGATTTCCGTCCCGGCCGGCATGACCAAGGCCGGTTTGCCCGTGGGCCTGCAGATCATCGCCCATCATTTCAAGGAAGAGAACCTGTTCTGGGCCGGTCACGCTTTCGAGCGCGCCATGAACCTTAACTTAAAGCCTGCGCCAAACGGCGGGGCAAAATAAAAACATGAAAATCAAATTCTTGCGTCTGATCCTGGTCATCGCGCTGCTCATGCCGTTCGTGGCTGCTGCCCAGAACCCGTGCACCTCAACCCCCGGCCCCGGAAATGGCGGCAACCTCGGCCGCTGCGTGTCCCAGATCTATCTCTGGTCCCTTGGTCTGTCCGCCGTGCTGGCGGTCAGCGTCTGCGTCTGGGGCGGCTACCTGGTCATGACGGCCCGCGGCAACGCCGCCCAGGCCTCCAACGGCAAGTCGTACGTCTATTCGGCCATCATGGGCATGGTCATCCTGTTCGGCGCTTACATCATCCTCAACACGATCAACCCGGACCTGACCGACCTGACCACGCCGTCCCTCAACACCATTGAGACGCCCGTCCCAACCGTCCCGTAACGCCAACATTTTCCTAGCATAAACCACTTATCCTGAACCCCATGAACTACGAACCGGTAATCGGCCTGGAAGTCCACGTGCAGCTCAAGACGCAAAGCAAGATGTTCTGCCGCTCCCGGAACGCCGAGGCGGCCGAGCCGAATTTGCATATCTGCGAGGTCTGCACCGGGCAGCCGGGCACGCTGCCGGTCATCAACCGCGAGGCCGTCAGGAAGGCCGTCATGGTCGGCCTGGCGCTGAATTGCGAGGTCGCCGAGTACTCCAAGTTCGACCGCAAGAACTACTTTTACCCGGACCTGCCCAAGGGCTACCAAATTTCCCAGTTCGACATGCCGATCAGCGGCAAGGGCCACCTGGAGGTCATGGTCAACGGCCAGGCGCGCCGGGTGGGAATCACCCGTGCCCACCTGGAGGAGGATGCCGGCAAGCTGATGCACCCGGCCGGCGCAAATTTCAGCCTGGTCGACTACAACCGCGCGGGTACGCCGCTGTTGGAAATCGTATCCGACCCGGACATCAAGGGCTCGGAGGACGCCAAGGCTTACTTGCAGGAGATCCAGAACATCGTCCGTTACCTGGGCGTGTCTGACGCCGACATGGAAAAGGGCCACCTGCGCTGCGACGCCAACGTCTCATTGCGCAAGACAGGGGAGACCGGCCTGCCCAACTACAAGGTGGAGATAAAGAACATGAACTCATTTAAGGCGGTGGCTGCCGCCATTGAGCATGAGATCGTCCGCCAGGCCGGCGTCCTGGACGAAGGCAGTCGCCCCGTCAGCGAGACCCGCGGCTGGCTCGACGACAAGGGCATGACCGTCAGCCAGCGAATGAAGGAAGAGTCGCAGGACTATCGCTACTTCCCGGAACCTGACCTGCCCGTCCTGCATTTTTCCAGGGAATGGCTGGAAGAGGTCAAGCGCTCCTTGCCGGAACTGCCGGCCCAGCGCAAGGCCCGCTTGGTGGAACAGCTGGGCATGGCGCCCAAGGACGCCGCCACGCTGGTCGAGAACAAGCAGCTGTCCGATTACCTGGAAGACGTCATGTCTGAGCTGGACGCCTGGATGATCACGGAGAAGGTCCAGGAGGATGCCGGCACCAAGGCCAAGTACCTGAAACTGGCTGTGACTTGGGCATTGGGCCAGTTTTCTGCCCTGCTCAACGAGCACAAGCTCGGTGCGCTGGAGACCAAGGTCACGCCGGAAAATTTCGCCGAACTGCTCAAGCTCATCGGCATGAGCAAGGTTTCCCAACTGTCCGCCAAGGACGTCTTCGCCAAGATGTTCGAGACCGGGGAAGACCCGTCCAACCTGCTTGAGTCGATGGGCCTGGCCCAGGTCTCGGATGAGAGTCTTATCCTGGACGTGGTCAGGAAGGTCATCGCCGCCAACCCCAAGGGCGTGGAGGACGTCAAAACCAAGGGCGAGCGCGCCTTCGGCTTTCTGGTCGGCCAGGCCATGAAGGAACTGAAGGGCAAGGGCAATCCCCAAATGATCAACGAGATGCTCAAGAAGGAATTGGGAGCTTAAGTCGCCGCAAAAAAAGCCGCCCGAAGGCGGCTTTTTTATTTGGTGAAATTTCTCGCCAGCTTTTCCAGTTGTGCGGGAGTGCTTATCCAATTGACTCGCTCGTCGCGCTTGAACCAGGTCATTTGCCGCTTGGAAAAACGGTGGATGGCGTTCTTGAGCTCCTGCGTCATTTGGGCCAACGGGACTTTGCCCTGCAGGTACATGGAAACATGCTTGTACTCCAATCCGAAACCTTGCAGCTTCTTGTGGCTGAGCCCGCCCTTGATCAGCTTCCTGACCTCGTTGACCATGCCGGCTTTCAGCCGCTGGTCCACGCGCTTGTCGATGGCCGCGTAAAGTTTCTTCTGCTGGGTCCGGATGCCGAGCATGAGGACGTTGGGATCCGGCTTGCGCACAAGTTCCGGCACTGGTTGCCCTGTTGCTTTGACTATTTCAATGGCGCGGATGAGGCGGCGAGGGTTGTGGCGGTCTATGCCCTTGGCCCGGCGCGGGTCAAGCTTCTGCAGCACCTTGAACAGCTGTGCCGCTGACTTGTTGGCCAGCGACTTGCGCAGTTTCAGGTCCGGCTTGGCCGTGGGCAGGGACAGGTCGTCGATAACCGCGTAGATGTAAAACGCCGTCCCGCCCACGATGATCGGGATCTTGCCGCGCGCGCGGATTTCCTTCATTGACTTGATCGCGGCCGACTTGAACTGGCTGACCGTGTACTGCCGCTTGGGCGTGACCACGTCGAGCATGTGATGGGGGATCATCCGCTGCTCCTTCTTGCTGACCTTGCCCGTCCCGATGTCCATGCCCCTGTAGACCTGGCGCGAGTCGGCGGAAACTATCTCGCCGCCGATCTTGCGCGCCAAGGCAATGCCCACGGCTGACTTGCCGGAGGCGGTCGGCCCCAGGATGACGATGGTCTTTTGGGTCATCGCTTCTTGGCGGCCAGTTTCATGCCGGCGTACTTGCTGGGCTTGCGCAATGACGCGCCGCTGACCTGCATGCGGGGGCGCTTGCGTTGTTCGCGGCGTTCGGCCTTGGTGGCGTTTGACGGGCTGTCTTTCATGCCCTTATTCTATCGTTTCCAGTCGATTTGGCCAAATCAATGGTTGACAAAAGGCCGCAAAAGGGCTATAATCTGGTGTTCTAGTCGTGCCTATTTTCAAATCGGCAGGGGGACAAGCAAGCTTAAAGCGCGATTCGCGCATCGCGACTCGCAACTCGTGAACTCGGTACCCTTTTGGAGGTGCATGAAGTGAACACTATTCGATTGGCTTCCGCTTTCGCTCTGGCAATGACGCTGGCCGGATGCGGATCTGAGAAGTACAACGTGACCGGCCCTGAGCCGATCACGGGGACTGTCCCGCCGCGAGGGCCGGCCGAGTTCATCATCCAGGTGGTCAAGCAGACCGAAGCGCTCTACACGGTCCGCCTGGGCGGCATCCCGAAGCTCGGGTTGGTCCGCCAGCCTCGTCGGGATGATGATTCGCTGCACATGGCCGTGCTCCACTCGGTCTACTGCAACAATCAGGACCGCGCGATCGTGGTCGGCATGAACAACGGCCGGCCGCAGTTCAACGCCGACATCACGGTCTTCATAGACGTGCCGGCCTGCGAGAAGAACGTCGTGTTCGAGCTCGAGCTGGTGACGTTCTATGGCGAGCGCATCTACCACCGGCTGAACGACCCGCAGCCGCGATACGAGCAGCTGGTCGGCATCCGGCTGCCGATGACCATCGACAACCACGGCCCCGAAGGCCGCGGCCGCCTCCGAGCCCGGCTCGAATAGGCGCGTGCAAAAGTTCGCGCCGAACCAGTTCGCGCCGCGAACGCAAAGCGCCCCTCAGACTTCGGTCTGAACGGGGCGCATTTTTTATTCCACAACCTAACCGGTTCGATGTTGCCCGTTCGGTCCTAGCCAGCTCGCACGGACCTCACCGACAACACCCTCACCGGTTATAGCTTGCGTCCTAGGATTTCCGTCACCAGGAGGTCAGTGAACTTCTCAAGCTTCATCTCGCCCAGGTCCTTCTGGTTGCGTCCGCGGACCGCGACCTTCTTGGCCTTCATCTCCTTCTCGCCGATGATGAGCATGTAGGGGATCTTGTGCATCTCCGCCTCGCGGATTTTCTTGCCCACCGATTCGTTGCGGTCGTCCAGCGACGCGCGGATGCCCAGGTCCTTCAGCTCCTCCAGCAGCTCGCGGGCGTACTTGTTCTGCCTGTCGGTGATGGTCAGGATGGTCGCCTGGACCGGCGCCAGCCAGGCCGGGAAGGCGCCGCCGAACTGCTCGATCAGGATGCCGAAGAACCTTTCAAACGAGCCCAGCAGGGCGCGGTGGATGACTATCGGCGTCTTGCGGGTGCCGTCGGCATCCACGTATTCCAGCTTGAACCGGGCCGGCATCTGGAAGTCCAGCTGGACAGTGGCCAGCTGCCACTTGCGGCCCAGGATGTCCTTGATCTGCATGTCGATCTTGGGGCCATAGAAGGCGCCGTCGCCGGGGTTGACCTCGTACTTCCACTTGGCTTTCTTGAGGGCGGTGGCCAAGGCGGCCTCGGCCTTGTCCCATTCTTCCGGCGTGCCCAACGACTTCTCCGGGCGGGTGGACAGCGTCACATCCTCGATTTCCATGCCAAAGACCTTGTAGATGCCCTTGATGCGGTTCAATAAATCCGCAACCTCATCCGCCACCTGGCCCGGCGTGACGAAGATATGGCAGTCATCCTGGGCAAAGGCGCGGGTCCGGGTCAGGCCGCCCAAGGCGCCGGAAATCTCGTTGCGGTGCAGGGTGGACATTTCCGCAAACCGGACGGGCAGGTCCTTGTAAGAGTACATTCCCTGGCCGAACAGCAACATGTGGCCCGGGCAGTTCATGGGCTTGAGCGCGAAGTCGCGGCCGTCGATCTTCAGCTTGAACATGTCATCGGAGTAGTGGTCCCAGTGGCCGGACGTCTTCCAGACCTCGGCGTCGAACATCAGGGGCAGCTTGACTTCCTTGTAGCCGTCGCCGTAGGACACCTCGCGGACGAACTTTTCCAGCTCGTTGCGGACGATCATGCCGTTGGGGTGGAAGAAGGGGATGCCGGGCGACATCTCGTGGAACTGGAACAGGCCCAGCTTGGGTCCCAGGATGCGGTGGTCACGCTTGGCGATCTCCTCCTGGAGCTTGACGTGGGCCTCCAGTTTTTCCTTGGTCTCGAAGGCCGTGCCGTAGATGCGCTGCATCTGGGTGTTGGCCTGGTCGCCGCGCCAGTAGGCGCCGGAGATCTTGTCCAGGCGGAAGGAGAAAATGTCGATCTCCGACGTGTTGTCCACGTGGCCGCCGCGGCAGAGGTCGGTGAACTTGCCGGTCTTGTACAGGGTGACCTTGGTGTCGTCGCCCTTGCCCTCGGTCTTATGACCGTCAGTGATCTTTGCCTCCTGGCCGAGGATCTCGTCGGCCTTGGTGGTCCCGAACTTCTCTATGTCCTTGATCAGCTCGATCTTGAACGGCTGATTGGCCCCGGTGAAATAGGCCTTGGCCTGGCCGGAGGTCATTTCCGAGCGCTCAAATGACAGCTTCTGCTTGCACAGCTCGCGCATGCGCTTTTCTAGTTTGCGGACGTCGTCCGGGGTCAGGGGGCGGGGGAGGAGGAAGTCGTAGAAGAAACCGTGCTCGATGACCGGCCCGACGCCCAACTGAGACTTGGGGAACATTTCCGTGACCGCGCTGGCCAGGATGTGGGCCAGGGAGTGGCGGAGGTCGTGCAACTTTTCGTTATGCTTGGTTTTCATAGTGGCCTTAATCGCTTAATTGGTCGAGGCTGTTTTGGATACGATGCGAGCGGGCCGCCTGTTGTGCGGCACTCAAAATTTCATTCCGCTGAAATTTTGCGTGAGTCTCCAAGCAGGAGACGTCCGGACAGCAGGTGACCGCTCGCGATCGACAAAATAAAAAACGCCCAGTGGCGTTTGGGGTCTCCCATTATGGTAGGGGACGGTTCCACCCAAAACTTTCGCTTCATTGGCTCCCGCTAGCGCGGGGAGAGTGCGTCAGGCTCAACGGTTGGTAGCCGCGTCAGCGCCCGGAAAACTTGAATTGATTATATATCGAGCCAAAAATTACGTCAAAATCGCTAGTTCGTGATGAGCGCCTTAATCTTGCCCCTCAGCTCGTCGTTCATCATTATCTTGAACGGCGTCTTTATTTTCTGCTCATTGACCACCAGGGCCACGTCCATGGCGCCGGGGTACTGCTCGAATAGCTTCTTCAGTTCGACGAAAACCTCCTCCGAGACGTTGCTGGGAATCTTGATGGTCACGGTCTTGCCGACGCCATTATTACCCGTGCCGTTCGGCGCGGCGCTGGATTGGGCGCGGGCCGGCTGGGCCGGCATGGGAATGTCAGCCATGCTGAACTCCTTGATCTCGTCGGCCAGGAACTTGGGCACGCCGTCCTTGTCCGAGACCTTGCCGCCGAAGACCAGAATTTTTTCCGGCATCAATAGATTCCCGTACTCAGCCAGGATCTTGGGGAAGATGATGACCTCGACCATGCCGGTCTTGTCCTCCACGTTGATGAAAGCCATGGCCTCGCCCTTCTTGGTCAGGATCTTCTTGACCGTGGTGACCACTCCGGCGATGTGGGTCTCCCCGGTGGACTTGATGGCCTCGCGAATGGGGCGGGCGATCTTGCGGACGTGCTCCTGGATGTCATCCATGGGGTGGGCGGTGACGTACAGGCCGAGCAGCTCCTTCTCCCACGAGACCTTGTCCTTCTTGCTGGCCGGCTCGACGTCACGCAGCTTGAGCGTGGCCTTGGGCATCTGGCCCGCGCCGAACAGGCTGACTTGGGTGTCCAGCGCGTCCTTCTGGATGCTGCGGGCGAATTCCAAAATCGTTTCCGAGTTGCCCAGCAGGGCGCCGCGCTCGCCCAGCGAGTCCGTAGCGCCGGACTTGACCAGCGCCTCCCATGACTTCTTGTTGAAGTTGCGGGTCTTGATGCGGGACAGGAAATCCTCCAGCCCGGAAAACGGCCCGGCTTCCTTGCGGGCCTCGATTATGCGCTCGATGACGTCGCTGCCCAGGTTCTTGATGGCGTTCAGGCCAAATCGGATCTGGTTCTCGTTGACCACGGTGAAGTCGGCCAGGGACTCGTTGACGTCCGGGGCCATGACCTCAATGCCCATGCTGCGGCTTTCCTCAATCGCCTCGACCACGGTTTCCATGTCGCCGGACTCGGCCGTCATGACCGCGGCCATGAACTCGACCGTGTAGTTGGCCTTCATGTAGGCGGTCTGGTAGCTGACCACGCTGTAAGACGCGGAATGGCCCTTGTTGAAGCCGTAGGCGGCGAACGGCTCGATCCAGCTCCAGATGTTGGTCGCCTTTTGCTCAGACCAGCCGGAAGTCTCCATGCAGCCCTTGATGAACTTCTCGCGCTGCTTGGCCATTTCGGCCGGGATCTTCTTGCCCACCGCCTTGCGGAACTTGTCGACCTCCTCCCAGGTGTAGCCGGCCAGGTCGTGGGCGATGGTCAGCAGGTCGTCCTGGTAGACCAGAATCCCGTACGTGCGCTCCAGGATCTTCTCGAACGCCGGGTCAAAGTACTTGATGAGCTTGCGGTCGTGCTTGCGGGCCAGGAAGTCGGGAATGAACTGCATCGGACCCGGGCGGTAGAGCGCGATCATGGCCATGATGTCGAAGATGCTCGTCGGCTTGAGCTCCATGAGGTAGCGGGTCATGCCGGAAGACCCCAGCTGGAACACGCCAAACGTATGCCCGGCAGACAGCATCTTGAACGTCTTGGGGTCGGGGTTGGGCAGCCTGTAGATGTCTATCTTGATGTCGTGGCGGCTTTGCGCGATGCGCACGGCCTCTCCCAATATGGACAGGTTGCGGATGCCCAGCAAGTCCATCTTGATGACGCCGATGGCGTTGTTGCTGGCGTTGACGTCCAGGGAGTACATGTCGTACTGGGTGATGACGCGGTTGCCGTCCGGCTCGAACTGCAGGGGCATGTAGTCGGTCAGGGCGGTGGGCGTGATGATGATGCCGGCGGCGTGGATGGATGCGTGCCGAGCACCCCCTTCCAGCTTCTTGGCGATGTCCATGACGTGCCTGGTCTCGGCGTCGTTGTCGTAAGCGGCCTTCAGTTCCGGGTTGAGGCCCAGGGCCTTGTCCAGCGTCATTTCAAAACCCTGCTTGCCCATGGGGATCATCTTGGCGATGGCATCGCACTTGGCGTAGGACACGCCCATGGCGCGGCCGACGTCGCGCACGGCGGCGCGGGCCATCATCTTCCCGAACGTGATGATCTGCGCGACCTTGTCCTTGCCGTACTTTTCCGTGGTGTAGGCGATGGCCTCGTCGCGGCGGTTGTCCGCGATGTCCAAGTCGATGTCGGGGGGAGTCGGGCGGTGCAGGGTCAGGAAACGCTCGAACGGGATGGCGAAGTCCAGCGGGTCCACGGTGGTGATGCCCAGGACGTAGCCCACCAGGGAGCCGGCCGCGCTGCCACGAGTGTTGGTGATGGCGCCCAGGTTATGCGCGCCTTCCACGATGTCCGCGACCATCAAAAAATAGGTGTCGAACCCCTTCTTGTTTATGATGTCGAGCTCGTAATCCAGGCGCTGGAGGACGTTTTCCGGCACCACGCCGTCGCGGCCGTACTTGAGCAGGGCCTTCTCGTGCGCCAGCCTGTTGAGGTAGGCGCCTGGTGTCAGGCCGTCCGGCACTTCCACGTTCGGGAAGTAGCGCTGGTCGACCAGGATCTCCAGCTGGCAGAGGTCGGCCACGAACTGGGAATTATCCACGGCCTCGGGGATGTCGGCGAACTTCTGATACATCTGGTCCGCGGACTTCAAGGACAGGTCGTAGCCGGTCATGTCCAGGCGGTCGGCGTCCTGGGTCGTGGTGCCCGTGCCGATGCAGACCAGGACATCCTGCGCCTCCGTGTCTTCCGGGCGGAGGTAGTGGCAGTCGGCCGTGGCCACTATCTTCAGGTTGTTGCGGCGGGCCAGGGCGATGAGCTTGTCGTTGAGCTTTTTTTCCTGCGCGTCGTCAAAGCGGCTGTTGCGCTGGATCTCTATGAAGAGGTTCTCGAATCCGAAGATGGCCAGGTACTTTTCCAGCACCGCCTGGGCCTCTTCCGGGGACTTGCTCATGACGGCCCGCGCGATTTCCCCGCGCATGCAGCCGGACAGGCAGACCAGCCCCTCCGAATGCTCCCGGATGGCCTCCAGGTCGATGCGCGGCTTGTAGTAGAAGCCTTCCATGTGCGCCTTGGTCGTCAGGAGCATGAGGTTCTTGTAGCCGGCGTCGTTCTTGGCCAGCAGGGTCAGGTGGAAGTAGTTGGCGTCCTGCTTGCCTTCCTTGTCCGTCATGCGGCGCGGCGCGATGTAGGCTTCCAAACCGATGATGGGCTTGATTTCCGCATCGCGGCAGGCGTTGTAGAACTCGATGGCCCCGTACATGACGCCGTGGTCGGTCATGGCCAGCGCCGTCATGCCCAGCTCCTTGGCGCGCTCAACAAGCTCATCTATCTTGGACAGGCCGTCCAGGAGCGAGAAGTGGGTGTGAAGGTGGAGATGGGTGAAGTCGCGGCTCATTGTGTAAGGGCATTATATACACCTGCTGGGCTGGGGGAAAGGGAAACTAGGCCTTTTTCCTGACTGTCCAGTATCGGCCGAAATTCGACCAGCGTTTGATGACAATCTCCTTGGGAAGCCTCATGTAGAAACTGCCGTTGGCTTGATCCATCTTTTGGTATTCCAAGCCTCTGACCTGGTGCGTATCGAAGACGTAAAGGTTGGACTCGTCATAGCCATACACGAACAGAACGTGGTCGATCAGGCCATGCAGGCCCAGGGAAATGTCGATGGCGGAGGCCTGCCCTTGATCCACGGACTTTTGGACTTCCCGGATGGCGTGCTGAACGTCCATGTTTCCGGGAAGCGACAGGGCCTTAAGCAAGGCGTACGAGCTGCCTATTCTGGCACCGTTCACGGCCAATTCCAGGTCCAGGGCGCTTAACATGCTCGGCAGGTTTTTGAATTGCAGCTGCGTCCACATCAGCCACCAGGGCAGCCGGAGGCCGAACAGGTTGTCCCGTTCGATTTGGGCGGGATTGTTTAGTTTAGGGTTGAACTTATCGGGATGGTGGTAATGCAAGGCGTAATAAAGGAAGTCCCTGCCGCAGCGGTATTTTATCGATGCTCCGGATGAGTCCTTTTCTCTCTCAACAAATCCAAAGCTCTCAATTTTCAAGTTAGGCAGGAATGTGACCATATGAGTACTAGAGTAACAAAAAACATCAGCTCTCGCTAATGTCGTTTGTAGGCAGGGGGTAGGGGACGATGTTGGAACTGAACCACTAGTTCTTGCTCGGCAATAGCAATGTGCCGTTATCGTAGTCGAAAAGAGTAGAGGAATGCAATGCGTACATGAAATTCTTCTGAGGAACCTTACTTAGCTTAGACAAGGGCGAGGGATTATTCAGGAAAAAATTCATACTGTCGTAACCCGTAACCACAACAAAATGCATTCCTCCCTCCTTGCTGCCTAGGGCTTGGGCAAAGATCAATGCCATGACTGGGTTACCTTGGGCGATGCTCTTTTTGATATGTTCTGCGGTAGGTATCTCAACCTGAAGACTTCCATCTGATTCCAGGTACCTTTTTATCGAAGGCAGCGAACCTAACTTTTTTCGTCCTAGCTTTTTAATCTTGCGATCAATGACAGATAATTTATCTTTCATATCTTCAGCTATAAGGATCACATCGGGTGGAAACAAACGAGGATCAGCCATCACAATCTTAGTTCTAATGCCGTACTTTTGAAGCAATAAGGCATTATCGTACATGCTTGTCCCATCCTTATTATACTTTAGTAGCTTGCGAATATCGCTCGACTGGGAAGGAACGCCATAGAATTTCAAAATCATTTGGACGCATGTCGGTCCACAATCCAAGGACTTAGAAGCTTGTAAAATCTTTGTGACTTTCAGGTTTCTTTGCATATGCCTTAGGATATCAAAAAACACTAGCTTTCGCTAATGTCGTTTGTTGGCAGGGGCTAGGGGACGGTGTTGGAACTTTATAGAATCCTTGCAAGGGAATCCAGGCACTGCGGCAAAGTCAGCCAACCGCTAGACCCATTTAGATGACCACCGTTTGGGATTAGTATCAACTCCGCATTCATGCACTGAGATAGGTATTCAGCGTCAGTTTTTGGAACGTTCTGATCATTGTCACCATGAATCACGACCACTTTACTACACCTTGACTTTATCAGTTCGAAATCGAAACCAGTTTCTAAGAAGCTGTCGATTTTCCAATTATTGTTCTTAAAAGCAGGCCCTGAAACTAAAATCATCCCAGAGATTTTATTGGCAGTTCGCGATTCTAGGTAACGAAGTATGGCTGAGACACCCAAGCTGTGTCCCACAAGAAAAACATCTTGACCATCACTGGAGTCAACATGTCGCTGAATTTCTTCAACCCAATCACCACATTTCGGCTCGGTGGGAGAGGGCATAGCTAGCGCACAGGCGTATATATCGATTTTTTCCAGCTCACCCATAAGCCAAGGCCTCCACCCGCCGTTGGGACTGCCGTCGAAGCCATGAATCAAAAACACTCTTTTCATGTACATAGGATAACAAAAAATATCAGCTCCCGCTAACGTCTTTTGTTTAGGTCCTGTAAACGAAGTTGGAGCTAGACTTCAAGTCTAAATTTCCAATTCATTTTTACTATTGAAAGGTTAAACGGCAATTCAATCCCGCTTTCTCTCTTGAACAGAGTAACCAAATCGGCGAGTTGTTTGAGCATCGATTCCATTTTTTCCTCAGTAGTGTCAGGAAAGGTGGCTTGGATGTAAATCTCAATCGGGGAAACGTTGACGGTGACTTGATTCTCAGTTGCAAAAACGGATATTTCTTCAGGACCATAGCCGGTGACTTTTGCAGCCAATTCCTGGAGTTTAGTCGCAATAGCGCGGACTTGCGCCTGCGATAGCTTTTCTTTTTCGTAGTCGATTCTGACAATAGGCATTTACTCTCCTTGTTTATGGACAAGTATGCACATGTTAACAAAAAATACCATCATTTGCTAATGACAATTATATCCTTGGCACCAGAAATCCTAGCGGAAATAAGCTAAATTTTTCACCAATGGCGATAAATGGTATAATTAATGGGCACTAAGAAAACAAAAATGGACCTCCAAAATAACGACAGGATGGAAGAATGGTTCCTGATAGTAGGCGACTGGTTCCGCGAGACCGGCAGGGCCTGGTATTACGCGTTCGTCGGCCTCCTTGTCCTGGCCATCCCGCTTTACATGTTCCTAAACCTGGTCTTTGAGCGGATCATGGTCAGCACCGTCATCCCGCTGAAGGTCAACTACACCGAATCCGTGAAGCAGCCCCTGGCCATCACCGAAAGGAAGATCTTCGACATGGGCAAAGGGACCTACTCCGGCTACGTCCGGCTCAAGAACCCGAACTCCGAATGGGGCGTGTCCGACCAGTCATACTCGGTGTCGTTCAAGTCGGCGTCCGGGGTCCCGGTCCACGCCCACAACGCCAGCACGTTCATCCTGCCGGGCGCGGACAAGGTCATCGCCTTCCCGCGGTTCAGCTCCAGCAGCGCCCCGACGTCCCTCGACCTGTCCCTGGGCGAGAGCCACTTCACCAGGCCGGTGTCCATGCCCACCCTGTCCCTGGAGATCCAGCGCCGTGCCATTGACCTGACGGCCGACCAGAGCGTGGTCAGCGCGGTCATACTCAACCGCACGCCGTTCAAGCTGGCCCGCGTGGACCTGCCCGTCCTCCTGTTCAACGCTCAGAACCAGGTCATCGGCGCCAACTACACCAACATCAACGACCTCGACTACAACGAGTCCCGCTCCTTCCAATACACCTGGTTCAACCGCATCAATAACGTGAGCCGCATCGAGATCGTCCCGGAACTGAACATCTACAACCGCGACCTCTTCGTCAGCGGCCCGGGGACCAATTCCTTTGACGATATCCAATAGCCTCCGGTCCTGGGTCCGGGGCATCCAATTCTTTGACCTGTTCCTCTTCGGCAGCAGCACCTTGCTGCTGTTTTTGGGCTTGCTCATGGTCTATTCGACCACCAACAACGACACCGGCACCGGCTCCCTGCTCAGGCAGGCCCTGTTCGCGGGGATCGGGCTGGCCGGCATGTTTGCGCTGGCCGTGTACGACTACCGCAGGCTGAAGAAGCTGACCCCCTGGCTGTACTTGCTGACCATAGCCCTGCTCCTGGTGGTTTACTTCTTTGGGCCGGTGGTCCGCGGCTCCGTCCGCTGGATCGACCTCGGCTTCTTCCGCCTGCAGCCGGCCGAGTTCGCCAAGCTGGCCATGGTCGTGGTCATGGCCAAGTTCTTGGCCGAGCAGGGCGACAGGATGCGCAACCTCCGGTACATCGCCCTGTCCGGCCTCTACCTGGCCGTGCCCATGTTCCTGGTCCTCATCGAGCCGGACTTGGGGTCAAGCATCATCATCTTTGCCGTCTGGCTGGGCATGCTCCTATTTTCCAACATCAACAAGCGGCACATGGTCTACGTCATGCTGGCCATCGCCGTCTTTTCCGTGGTGGCGTGGTTCTTCATCCTGCACGACTACCAGAAGGACCGCGTCTACACCTTCCTAGACCCCAATCGCGATCCGCAAGGCCAGGGCTATAACGTGCTGCAGAGCATCATCGCCGTCGGGTCCGGGCAGCTGTGGGGCCGGGGAGTGGGCCGCGGCCTGCAGTCGCAGCTGGATTTTCTGCCCGAGCGCCAGACCGACTTCATCTTTGCCTCCACGGCGGAGGAGCTGGGCCTGCTGGGCAGCGCCGTCATCCTGGCGCTGTACGCGCTCATGTTCTTCCGGCTCATCCAGTCCTGCCGCAGCGCCCGGGACAACTTTGGCATGTACCTGTCCCTGGGCGTGTTCATCATGCTGCTGTCCCAGGTGGTCATCAACATCGGCATGAACATCGGCATATTGCCGGTGACCGGCATTCCTTTGCCCCTCATGTCCCTGGGCGGCAGCTCCCTCATCACCACCCTGCTGGCCCTGGGACTGGTCCAGAGCGTGGTCGCCCGCCAGAAGGCCGTCCGGTTCGCGGGCTAGGCCATGCCGGCCGCGCTTGACGTTAGGGCTGCCATCCGCCTAGAATTAGGCATGAACAAATTCGATTTCAAGCGTCTCTTTGAATGGCTGGCCCATATCCTCAAATGCCCGGTTTGCGGCCATCGCTGCTCCCTGGAGCACTCCAAGCTCATTGATTCCAAGGACGACAAGACCGCCATAAACAGCATCCTCATCCACACCGACTGCGAGAAGTGCAAGAGCAGCATCGTCTTCAGCATTGCCGTGGACGGCCCGGAGATCTTCTCCATGGGCATGCCCACCGACCTGACCTCGTCCGACACGACCAAGTTCAAGAACTCGGAACCGCTCAATTCAGACGATATCCTGGCCACCCACCAGTTCCTGCAGGAATTCGACGGCGACTTCCGGGAAGCCCTTAAATAAACGGTTAAAATCGGCCCCAGTCGCGGGAGTTGACGCAAAGCCCCTAAAATGTTAGTATTTCAGGGCAATATTTATCTACCCAAATGGCAGCCATCAGCATTACAGCAACAAAGCGAGAAGTCACCGGTAAGCCGGTGGCCAAGCTCCGCAAGAACGGCCGCATCCCGGCCGTGGTTTACGGTCACAACGTCAAGTCAACCAACCTGGAACTCAGCGCCGCCGAGTTCAACAAGGTCCTCCGCCAGGCCGGCGAGAGCACCATCATCGATCTGAACATGGACGGCAATTCCACCCCGGTCCTGATCCACGACGTTCACATCCACTACCTGACCGAACAGCCCCAGCACGTCGATTTTTACGCCGTGAACATGAGCGAGAAGCTGAAGGCCACCGTGCAGATCCACTTCATCGGCGAGTCACAGGCCATCAAGAACCTGGGTGGCACCCTGACCAAGAACCTGTCCGAGGTCGAAGTCGAGTGTCTGCCGGCTGACCTGCCGTCACACTTTGAGGTGGACATCTCCACCCTGATGACCTTTGAGGACGAGATTCGCATCTCCAACATCCAGGTCTCGGACAAGGTCCAGATCCTGGCCGCCCCGGAAGAGATGGTCGCCTCCGTCACAGCCCCGCGTTCCGAGGAAGAGATGAAGTCCCTGGACGAGGCCCCGGTCGCCGCTGACGTCACCGCCGTGGAAGGCGTGGTCAAGCCGACTGACGCCGTCACCGATGGCGCCGCCGCCCCTGAAGGCGCCGCCCCTGCCAAGGACGCCAAGGCCCCGGCCGACAAGTCTCCCAAGAAGGAATAACCGAGAATTTAAAAGCCCCGCCATCCGGCGGGGTTTTTTGTCGCGATAAATTTGATGCGCGCCTAGTCTCTTTTTTGCCAGATCCGGGCAAAGCGCGGCACGCCGGACAGGTCCTTAAAAACTTCCACTTTTGCCGCCGGCAGGAAGTGCTGGGCCATGGCCTGGATTTGCGGCGCCTGGTCATGCCCGAATTCCAGGTAGAGCATGGGCTTGTGCGCCGACTCGCCGACTTGCTGGAGTAGCTTCTCATACAGTTCCAGGCCGCCCTTCTGGGCCACCAGGGCGGACTTGGGCTCGTGCCTGATGCTGCCGTCGGTTATTTCAGGCAGGTAGGGGAGGTTGGCCACCAGGACGTCATAGTCCGTGCCCGTGGTCCGGGTCAGGTCGGAGCGCAGGAACTTCACGTTCACGCGGTGGGACTGGGCGTTTTCCTCGGCCACGGCCAGGGCGCGGGTCGACTCGTCCGAGCCGAAGTAGCGGTTCTGATTGCTGAGGTTCTTGGCCAGGGAGATGATGATGCAGCCGGACCCGGTGCCGACGTCCAGGATTTTCAGGTTGTGGCGGCCCTTCAGCTCAAAGACCATCCGCTCCACCAGCGTCTCGGTTTCCGGGCGAGGGATCAGGACATGCTTGTTGACCTTGAACTTGAGCCGGTAGAATTCCTTCTGGCCGGTCAGGTAGGCTATCGGCATTCCGCCGGCCCGCTCCTTGACTAGATCCTTCAGCCTGCCGAACTTGGCATCCGTGACCGGCAACTTGCGCTGGCCGATGAAATCCTCCTTGGACAGGCCCAAAACCGAACGTAAAAGCACTTCCGCATCCAGGGATGGGGAAGTGCTGTCAGTGGCGGCCAGGGTGTCCTCGGCCCATTTGTATGCTTCGGTCAGGGTCATTTACCGAGCTTCTCCAGCTGGCGCTTCTGGTCCTCGGCAATGACCGCGTCGATTATCTGCCCGAGGTCGCCGTTCATGATGTTGGGCAGCTGGCTCCAGTTCTGGTTGACGCGGTGGTCGGTCAGGCGGTCCTGCGGGAAGTTGTAGGTGCGAATCTTCTCTGACCGGTCCCCGGTGCCTATCTGCGAGCGGCGCTGGTCGCGCAGCTCCTTTGTCTTCTTTTCCTCTTCCAGGGCCATGACGCGGGCGCGCAGGACGTTCATGGCCTTGATCTTGTTCTGGGCCTGGGAACGCTCGTCCTGCATCATGACGGTCACGCCGGTGGGGATGTGGACCATGCGGATGGCGGAATAGGTCGTGTTGACGGACTGGCCGCCGGCGCCGGAGGAGGTGGTCGCCTCGATGGTGATGTCCTTGGGGTCGATCTTGAAGTCGACCTCCTCTATTTGAGGCAACACGGCCACGGTGGTGGTGGATGTGTGGACGCGGCCGGCCTTCTCGGTTTCCGGGACGCGCTGGACGCGGTGGACGCCTGACTCGTACTTGAACTTGCCGTAGGCGCCCGCCCCGTTGATTTCAAAGACGACTTCCTTGTATCCGCCTATCGGCGTGCGGGACGCCGAGGAGATGGAGACCTTGTAGCCCAGGCCTTCCGCGTACTTGGTGTACATGCGGGTCAGCTCCGCGGCAAAGATAGTAGACTCGTCGCCGCCGGCCCCGGCCCGGATCTCGATGATGATGTCATTGCCGTCATAGGAGTCCTTGGGCAGGAGCCCTACGCGCAGAGATTCGGCCAGCTTGGCCTCCTGGTCACGGAGGGCGGGGAGTTCGGCGTTGGCCATGTCGGCCAGTTCGCCGCCTTCGGCAGCCATCTTCTCATTGTCGCCTATGTCCGCGCGGACTTTCTCCAGGGCCCGGATGTTTTCCACCAACGGCAAAAGCTCGGCTTGGCGCTTGCCGAGCCTTTTTAGATTTTGCGAGTCAGTCGTCTGGCTGAGCTTGTCGGTGATCTGGTCGTGCTCAGTGATGATGTGGCTGTAGTTGAGTTCCATTAGAGTAGCTTGAACTTGATAATTTTGAGGAGAGTGCCCGGGGTGACCGGCCGGTTGTATGACATGGTGAAATTCAAGTACATCGCCTTGGCGTCCGGGAATTTTTCATGCCCCACATGGTCCGACTCCTCCAGTTCGGAGAACATCTTCTCCGTGACCGAGAGCAGCTTGGCCGTGGCGAACTTGGCGCTCCCGGCCGCATCCAGGAAATCGACAATGTCCCCGGCCTGCAGGTTCTTGTCGTCGAACGGCCGCCAGGTGGCCGTCTTCTGGCCGGCCAGGATGGCTGGGGCCAGGCTGGAATGGAATTTCAGAGTTTTGTTCATATATATAACAAAAACAGGCACCTAATACACATAGTATATCGGGTAGCCTGTTTTTTGTAACCTAAGCCTCGGACTTGGCTTTGGTGGCCTCGGGCTTGGCTTCGGTCTTGAGCTTCTTGGTGACGCGCTTGGACTTGAGTTCCGCAGCCTTGGTGGCCTTCTTGCGGAAGCGTTCAATGGTACCGGCGGTGTCAATCAGGTTCTGCTTGCCGGTGTAGAACGGGTGGCAATTTGAACAGATTTCCACATGCATCTCTGCAAGCGTGGAGCCGGTGGTGAACTTGTTGCCGCAGGCGCAGACGACCTGGGCCTTGGTGTGGTATTCCGGGTGGATTGAGTCTTTCATAGCCCAAGGAGTATAACATAAGCCGCCCCCCGAATCAAGGGGCTTGAATTGAGGCGGGAAATGGTGTAACATGGGTCATCAGCCAAGGAGGCACGATATGAGCAGGCAGAAGAAAGAGGCCAGACAGGCCAGGCGGGTTGAAGCCCGGTCAGCGGCCCAATCCAGCGCCCTGGACGCCTACTACAGTGATGCGGCAGATCCGCTGCTGATGTTCAGGACCATCCAGGCATTGAGCGAGCGGGGCGCTATCACCCTGGAATCGATGGTCAGGGAACACATGCGATGGGCCCTGTACTTCGCGTACACAGTGTGGGCGCTCATCCTGGGCGGTATGGCCTACCTCGCCGTTTCACTGGTGGGATGGACCGGGCTGGCCTTGGTTGCGGTTACCGGCTATCTGGCGCTGGTGGGAGCGATCGTCATCTGGGTGTTCTGGAAGGACCGAGAGGTCATCCGGAGGTTTCCCCGGACATACGCCAGCCGGTCTACCGTGGTCCTTCGGGCGCTCGCCACCGGACGAAAATTGCGGTGGGCCGGCGCAACTTATATGCCAATCCATTCCCCGCTGCGGACGGCCAAGTATCGCATGCTCTTTTTCGTATTCAGGCGTTTCGGCAGGGCCGTCTATTACGTCAAGGTCGCCCTGGCCAGTTACGCGGTGGTTATGTTCACAATTCCTCGCGCCATGGTGTACGGCCCAGAGCAACCGCCGCAACCCGCGGCCGCCGGTTAACAATGACCGGCTTTTTTTTCGCAAAAAAAACGCATACCTACCCATCAGTCAGGCCAATCAGGCGGCCTTGCCAGGGCCAGCCTAACATGGTACACTCATCAGGCATTAATTAACCATGCATATCTTCCGATGTCCGGGACCTGTCCCGGCTTAATCCCATAGAGATTGGGAGGCGGCCGGCGATCCCCGAGTCAGATGACGAGGATAGAAGGGCCCCTTTAAGCAGGGGGCCGCTAAGGAAAGGAAAAAACCCATGAAACCCATCAACCTGATGGATATGCTTAAGGCTGGCGTTCATTTCGGCCACAAGACGTCTCTTTGGAACCCAAAGATGGCGGGTTTTATTTACGCGCAGCGCAACAACATCCACATCTTGGATCTGGAGAAGACCAAGACCAAGCTCGAGTCAGCCCTGGTATTCGCCAAGGAGACAGCCGCCAAGGGCGGCACCGTTCTGTTCGTCGGAACCAAGCGCCAGGCCAAGGACGCCGTGCGCAAGGCCGCGGAAGCCTGCGGCATGCCTTACGTGGTGACACGCTGGCTGGGCGGCACCTTCACCAACTTCCGGACCATCCAGAAGACCATCAAGAAGATGGAACGCTACGAGAAGATGATGGAAGACGGCGAGATCAAGAAGTACACCAAGAAGGAACAGCTCATGATCGCCCGCGAGGTCGAGAAGATGAAGCTGTTCTTCTCCGGCATCAAGGACATGAAGAAGCTCCCGGACGCCATCTTTGTCCTGGACGTCAAGTACGACGCCATCCCGGTTGAGGAAGCGCGCCAGTCCAAGGTCAAGGTCATCGGTTTGGTGGACACCAACGCTGACCCGACAAAGGTCACTTACGTCATCCCGTCCAACGACGACGCGACCAAGGTCGTGGAGTACATGGCCGACATCATGGCCGAGGCCATCAAGGAAGGGAAGTCATCCGCCGGTTCTAACGTGGTCGTGTCCGAGGGCGCGGCCGTAGCCAAGTAAAAAAGGAGAAACAAATGCTATCAACGACTGAAGACATCAAGAAGCTCCGCGAGATGACCGGGGCCGGCATGCTGGACGCCAAGAAGGCCCTGGAAGAGGCCAAGGACATGGACGACGCCGTCGCCATCCTGCGCAAGAAGGGCCATGCCTCATTGGCCAAGAAATCCGAGCGCGCCGCCAAGGAAGGCGTCGTCGCGTCATACATCCACTCCGGCGGGAAAGTCGGCGTGCTGATCGAGCTCAACTGCGAGACAGACTTCGTGGCCCGCAACGAGGAGTTCAAGGCCCTGGCCATGGAACTGGCCCTGCATGTCGCGGCCTCTGGCCCGATTTGCGTCTCCAAGGACCAGGTTCCGGCAGGCAAGGTCGAGGCTGAACGCGCCATCTACCAGGACCAGGTCAAGGACAAGCCGGAAGCCATGCGCGAGCAGATAATCGCCGGCAAGCTCGAGAAGTTCTACGAGCAGGTCGTCCTCCTGGAGCAGCCGTACGTCCGCGACCCGGAAAAGAAGGTCAAGGACCTTTTGGCCGAGCGCGTGGGCAAGCTGGGCGAGAACATCCAGATCCGCCGCTTCTCCAAGTTCGTCCTGGGCGTCGAATAATACAACACACCCGATGGTCATGATCAGCTGGATCATAATGGCGCTCGCCCTCCTGGGCGGGCTGTCCGTCATAATCGCCAAGCTGCCGACCGTCCTGCAGCGCCCCACCATTGGCGGGCGCGTCAGGCTGGTCTCGGCCGCCGAAGGCTTGTGGTCATACCTGACCCGCAAGCTCTCCTTTCTGATGGGCCGGATCTGGCACTTCGTGCTGGAGGCCAAGGACCTCAAGCCGACCCCGCTGATCAACCACCAGGTCCAGAAGGTCAAGCAGGTCTTCAAGGTCCGCATCCGCTCGTCCCAGGAAGAGTCCTTGTGGATGCCGGAAGTCGCGGCCACCCTGGACCAGCCCAAGTCCTCCGATGAATCCAACACGCCGCACCTGACCGCCGAGCAGATGTACCTGAACATCATCAAGCAGGACCCGAACAACAAGGAAGCCTATGAGGGGCTGGGCCGACTTTACCTGCAGGAGAAGCACTATAAGGAAGCCATTGAGACGTTCAAGTTCCTGACCCGGCTCAACCCGAAGAAGGACACGTACTGGAGCAACCTCGGCCTGTCCCTGTATTCCCACCAGGACTACAAGGATGCGGTCTGGGCCTACGAGAAGGCCATCCAGATCAACGGCAAGGTCCCGGCCCGCTGGGTCAACATCTCATTGTGCTACGAGGCCGTCCATGACCTGCCCCGGGCCATCAAGTCGCTCAAGCAGGCCGTGGCACTGGACCGCCGGAACGTCAATTACCTCCTGATGCTGTCTGACGCCTACACGAAGTTCGACAACAAGGTCCGCGCGGAAGAGGTCCTGGAACAGGTCCTGGCCATCGACCCGACCCACAACCACGCGCGTGAGCGCCTGATGAAGATCAAGATATAAGGGAGGGGATGTCGGCGAAGTTTGAAATAGGTCGGGTTTCCTGCTAGAATTCATACTTGACGGGCCAGAACGCCGGCTTAGCTCAGCTGGTAGAGCAACGCTTTTGTAAAGCGAAGGTCGTGGGTTCGAGTCCCTCAGCCGGCTCCAAAAAATTGCACATCGTGGGCAGATGGTAGAGCGGTCAAATACACCAGACTGTAAATCTGGCGCCATTAGGCTACGCAGGTTCGAATCCTGCTCTGCCCACCAAGGAAAATGCTTCATCGCGAGATGGAGCTTTTTCTTTTGATTTGGGGCAGAGAGGAAGTGTCACTGACACTTCCGTCAGGATTCGAAAGCCGGAACGCTGCCCAAAGCAGCGTGAGGCGGGGTCGCGACCCCCACTAGGAGAGTTGTGACCGACAAAATCGGAGGATCGAGCTGAGGCTGCTGGACGGTCGGTCGTGCAATTCCTTCCATGGGGATCGACCTGGAGGGCCGGCAGCTTCCCGGGACAGGTTCGCGGAACGTCAGGGCGGGGACTCCCACCCACCGGCTACCCCAACGGGCAAATCAAGGCCTCTGATACCTAAGGCGATCATGCCGTGGAACTCTCATGCCGTGATAGCCCAGATAAGGCGCCAACGCCAGCCAGCGGTTTCCCCAAAGACAACTGGCTTTCGTGACCTGCTCCCGGTCTTATCCACAGTCTAGTGCAACACGCGCTAGACTTTTGCTTTTTGACAATAATTTATGCTATAATACACGTGAAGTTTAGTCGACTTCGAAACAAATTATTCAATAAACATATGGAACCTAGCACAACAAAGATTTTGATTGTCGAGGACGAGGAAATCCTGCTGACCGCCCTCTCTGAGGAGCTGAAACAGGAAGGTTTCCAGGTCATTGGGGCAAAGGACGGGGTGGAAGGCGTAGAAATGGCCAAATCCGAGAAGCCTCACCTCATTCTTTTGGATTTGGTCATGCCCAGGCTGGACGGCATCGGTGCGCTCAAGGAAATGAAGGCAGACGCCGGAATCAAGGACATCCCGGTGGTCATCCTGACCAACCTTTCCGACTACGACAAGATCTCCGACGCCCTGTCCTTGGGGGCCATGGATTACCTGGTCAAGGCCAACTATCGCCTGGAAGAGCTGGTCAACAAGATCAAGACAGTACTGGAACGCAAGGCCGGCGTCCCGGGCGCCCCTCCCCAGGTCTAGCATTAAGACACACAGCACATGGCAAGCAATGAAGACTATAAGAACCTGATCGACGACATCCTGGTCAAGCAGGCCATCATCCTGGGACAGGAAATCGTCCTCCTGAAGGCCAAGAACGTCGAAGGCCTGAACCTGTCCGCGGACGGCAAGGTGGAGAGCGTCACCGGTGACCCTCAAACCGTCCTCCAGAACCTGGTCGACGAGTACATCGCCCTGTCCGGCCAGATCGTCAAGAACATCCTCAATCCGGTGTTCGCCAAGTACCCGGAAATAAAAGTCAGCCTTAAATAAACAAAATGTTTACCCTAAGCAGCGAGTTCACGAACATCATCCAGGCCCTCATACTGGTCATCCTTATCGGCATGATGTACAGCCTGTGGATGACCACCCGGGCGTACGGCGGCCTGATCGGCAACGCCATCCGGTACATCGGAATCGGCATGATAATGGTCGCGGTCGTGGTGCTGGAAAAGATGCTCATCAACTTCAACGTGGTGACCAACTCGCCCAACCTGCAGCTGGCCCAGGACTTGATGACTCTGCTTTCCCTGATTTTCCTGTCCATGGGCTTCAAGCGCCTGGCCAACATCGCCAAGGGCTAGGTTCGGCCCCCGCAAGACAAATCCGCTAAAACAAAAAGGACACGGTAGGGGATGAATTTTAATTCCACAATTTATTACATCGTCTGGAGCTTGGCAATCTACACCATGATTGTCATTGTTTTTATTTGGTGGGAAAACCGCAAGATGCGCGCCTCCCTGCACCAAAAGGAGCTGGAAATGCAGCGCCGGATGTACGAGGTTTCCATTTTAAAGGAGCTGGGTGAGCGCATTGGTTATTCCCTGAACGTCCAGAAGATCGTGGACGTCATCACCGGGAGCCTGCGCCGCCTGCTGCCTTATTCAACAGTCTCATATTTGCTCCTGGGCGATGAGGGCCGCATCATATTCCACTGCGTGCTGGAGGAGTCCGTCAACAAGAAGTTCATCGACGACGTCCGCTTCCGCATGGTTAACGCCTTTGAGGCGCTCCTGGACCGCGGCTTGAAGTCTGAGGATCTGGACGAGTCCATTTCCGGCACCGTCACCGACGAGACCAACAAGGAAGGCGTCAAGTCCTTTTTTAACATCCCCGTGGTCATCAATGACGTCCCCGTCGGCCTCCTGAACGTGGCCAGCACCAAGGACGGCCTGTACAAGGAAGATGAGATCACCATCCTGTACACCATCATGAACCAGGCGTCATCGGCGGTGTCCAAGCTGGAAAACATCCTGGCGCAGGAAAAGGGCAAGCTCAATTCCATGGTCGAGTCCATGGCCGACGGCGTCTTCATGGTCGACATCCGCAACCGCCTGCTGGTCATCAACCCGGCCGCCAAGCTCATGCTGGGCATAGCCAAGCCGCAGCCAAACATGTTTGACGTCCTGGACGCACTGTCTTCCCGCATCGACATCCGGACCAAGATAGAGGAGTCGCTGCGCCAGTCCAAGCTCCAGGTGGAGGAGAAATTCCCCATCGGCGACAAGGTCCTGCGCATCCTCATCAGCCCGGTCAAGGACGGGGAGAACAAGCCGCTGGGCGCCGTGGTCCTGTTCCACGACATCACCAAGGAGACGGCCATAGAGAAGATGCGCGAGGATTTCACGTCCATGATGGTCCACGAGCTGCGCAGCCCGCTGACTGGCATCCGGTCAATTGCAAATTTATTGCGCGAGGATAAGATAAAGAACGAGAGGCAGAAGTACCAGGATTTCATCGATCTTATAGTCAACAACTCGGCCAGCATGCTTGACCTGGTCAATGACCTGCTGGACGTGGCCAAGCTGGAAGCCGGCAAGTTCCAGGTCATGCGCAAGGAGACGGACGTGGCTGGCATGGTCAAGATGCGCGCCGAATCCTTCAATTCCCTGGCCAATGACAACCAGCTGACGCTGGACGTCAAGGAAGAGCCTCTGCCCAAGGTCTCCATGGACGAGAACAAGGTCAGCCAGGTCCTGAACAACCTGCTCTCAAACGCCATCAAATTCACCAAGGCCGGTGGAAAAGTCACCATTAGCGCGTTCAAGATGAAATCCGGCGAGGGCCTGGCCGAGAAGGTCGCGGCCATGGGCATGATCTGGCCCGGCCTGAAGGACGACCCCAAGGCCGAGCAGGACCAGCTGGTCCTGGGCGTGTCCGACACGGGCATGGGCATCCCTGAATCCGAGATCGACAAGCTGTTCAACAAGTTCACCCAGCTGGAGCAGGCCGCGGCCTCGGAGAAAAAGGGGACGGGCCTGGGCCTGGTCATCAGCAAGGGCATCGTGGAGGCGCATGGCGGGAAAATCGCACTGTGCTCAATGGCAGGCCAAGGTACCACGTTTTACTTCACCTTGCCGCTGGCCACCCCGGCGCAGGCCATCGGTCATCAGGCGCCCGCGTCTCAAGCAGCACCTTCTGCCGCAACTTTTGCCCCGGCCGCCACCCCGGCGCCGGCTGCCCAAACGCCAGTAAGGGCCAAAACCAATGCCAAATAAGAAACCGCAAAAGAAAGAGCATCTCGGCACCGTCCAGTCCGACTTCATAACTCTGGCGTCCCACCAGCTGCGCACCCCGCTGTCCGGCATGCGCTGGCTGCTGGAACTTTTGCTGAAGTCCAGGACCGGGCCGCTGAACAGGAAGCAGCGCGAGTACGTGACCAAGATCTATTCCTCAAATGAGCGCATGATCGCCCTGGTTAACGACCTGCTGGAAGTCACGCGCCTGGACCAGGGCGACAGCAAGATATACTTGCAGCCGACCGACCTGGTGGAGATCATTCGCGGCCTGCTGAAGGAGAAGGCCAGCTACATCAAGGAGAAGAGCCTGCGGGTGGCGTTCACGGTGGAGCAGGAGCCGTTCCCCTTGGTCAATACCGATTCCAACCGCATGAAGCAGGCCATCGGCAACATCCTCAGCAACGCCATCAGCTACACGCCGGACTCCGGCTCGGTCAACATTGGCCTGGCCCTGGATGGCACGCAGGTCGTCTGCAGCGTCAAGGACACGGGCGTGGGCATACCCAAGGACCAGCAGGTCAACGTCTTCTCCAAGTTCTTCCGCGGAACCAACGTCTTGAGGTTTGAGACGGTCGGGACCGGCCTGGGGCTGTACATCACCAAGGCGTTCGTGGAAGGATCGGGCGGCCGGATCTGGCTGGAATCCGAGGAGGACAAGGGAACTACCATTTATTTCACGCTGCCCCGCAGCGACAAGTAAGGGACAACCATGGACGATTTCATGAAACAGGACATATTCTTCTTCATCACCACGGTGGCCGTAGTCACGCTGGCCCTGCTTTTTGGCTCCCTGCTGGTCTACCTCATCCGCATCGCGCGGACGGTGGACGATATCACAAGGAAGATAAGGGCGGAAACTGATATAATAGTCCAGGAGGTCAGCGAACTGCGCCGGAACATCCGCAAGGATGGCGTCAAGCTGAAGCATTTTTGGAAGTTTTTCACAGCGTTCAAGGGAAAAAGAAATTAACTGAAAGGCAAGATATGGCAAAGAAAAACGGGTCTGGTGCAGCGAAAGTCGGTTTGGGCCTGGCGGCCGTGGCCGCCGCCGCCGCCGGCGCATATTTCTTCTACGGGCCGAACGGCAGCAGCAACCGCAAGGAACTGAAATCATGGGCCGTGAAGGCCAAGGGCGAGGTCATGGCGAACGTCGAGAAGCTGAAGGACGTCTCCGAGAAGTCGTATGCGGAAACGGTAAAGAAGGTCATGGCCAAGTACAAAAAGGTCAAGAGCATCGCGCCCAAGGAGCTCGCGATTGTGGAGAAGGAACTGAAGTCTTCCTGGAACGCGGTCAAGGCCGAGATGCTGAAGTCCGAAAATTCAGCCAAGTAATATCGCCGATACAATTCTCATGATGCCTGGTAAATCGGGCACAAAAAACCCCGCTTCACGCGGGGTTTTCTAGTTTATGCAGGCGGTGGTTTGCGACCTTGATTTCCTTGTCGTGCCTGTCAGCCGAAATGCCAAACTTATCTACCGAAGCCTGCAAGCTGCTGAAAACAGATTTCATTTCAATTTTTAGGTCATCCAGGTCTTTCTTTGTGACGGAGACCTCTTCGCCGTATTCAATAACTCCCTGAACTATACTTGGATATCGTCCTTGCTCAGGAAAGTCTTCTTCATTTTTTTCGATGTCTGCTTGCGTTATCATGCGGTTAGATCAATGGTAGAAACAATTGTAAAATCCACGAATGAAGTTGTAAATGCCTGGCTTGTGGATAAGGCGGAGAATCAGGGAAATAAAAAAAGGGAGCCGTAATTAGCTCCCTGGGTGCGCGCCATCCAGCGCGACTGTCACGATTTCGGACATCCTGGCCATCCCAGCCAGGAGGCTGAGCTGCTGGCCCGCGTTGTCCACGTTGTGCGAGTCGAACTGGTAACCTGTCCCATGCCTGGGTTCATCGTGGTTGTTGCCCTCCACGCCCAGGCAGGCGCACATGCCAGGCACGTGCATGGAGAATGGACCGGACCGCTGGGCGTTGGTGCCAAAACCGCCGAGCTGCATGGCTCGCTTTCCGAACATCCGGCCGTAGGCTTGCATGAGGGTGGCGCTGATTATATCCATGTGGTGCTTGCAGTTGTCCATGATCCAGAGCGATGCCGGCAGGCTGAACTCTACGGACAGGCCATAGCCGTGCCCGAACGCGGCCGGGTTGATGTAGAGGTTCACCGTCGAGACCTGGTTGCTGTCCGCCGCCGGGTCTTGTTTCGCGCGGTTCAGCAGCCCGAACAGGATGCTCAGGTTGACGCTGGCGACCATGATGGCAGGCATGTTGTAGCGGCCGCTGAACTTGCTCGCTTCGCCCTTCCTTCTGGCGAGAGTCGGCGGCAGTCGCTGGGCCAGGCAGACGTACTGTCCGCGCCGCTCCTTGAGCCGCCGCATTGGAAGCTCGGCGAACCCGAAGTGCTTGCCGGTCCCTCTGGTGAAATCGCCTAGCTGGTTCTGCCTCCGGTGACGCAGGGTCGCAGGGCAGGTGGCAGCGCCCGTCAGCAAAGCCAGGGCATTTTGGTGTATCCAGGCCTCGATTGACCAAGTCTGCTGGTTCCAGGCCAGGCTGTAGACCCGCGATACTTGCTGAAACCTTAGGTCGTATGCGCTCATACCGCTCCTTGAAGTTGTGAAAGTGCCGCCTTCTAAGGCCACAGATTAGCATTGCCCGGGCCCCCTGGCAAGCGGCTAGGGGAGGCTCAGGCCGATCTTCTTGAGCTCCTTGCGGACGGCCGCGTGGTCCGGGATGGCCCGTGCGACCAGCGCCCAGAACCGTGAGGAATGGTTGAATTCGGCCAGGTGACACAGCTCGTGGACGATGACGTAGTCGGCGTGGGCGGCCGGCAGGAGGGCCAGCTTGTAGTTGAAGTTGAGGTTGCCCTGGCGCGAGCAGCTGCCCCACAGGGTCCGGTGGTTCTTGACGGAAATGCGGCCAGGCTTGAAGCCGTATATGGCGTTGAAGTGCCGGACCCGTTCCGTGATGAGCAGGAGCGCCGTGCCCTTGTGCCTGAGGTATTCCTGGCGCGAGACGGCCGGGTCATGGGCCGGGGATTGCCTGAGCCGCGCCAGGTTGCGCAGCAGCCAATCGGCCTTCTGCGCCAGGAACTTGCTGATGTCACCCGGGCCCATCCGCTTGGGCGTGGCGACCACGATTCTCCCTCCAGGGTACATGGTGACGCGGATGCGCCGGGAACGCGCGACCGGCTTGTGCGTGTACTCGATTGGCGTGCCCTGGACCATGGTGGTGACTTGCATATGGATAGGATACCAAATCGCATGCGGCGTTGGCCAATGCCACATTGACTGGTGCCCATATTAGGGCTAGACTTAGTTGTCATGCTTCCTAGGGGGCAGACCGTGCAACCGCACGGAGGAGCCGCTTAACATCCGGAAAGGATACACCACCATGGACGCCAAGCAGAACCAGCCCATAACCACCCCGAACGCGCCGGCAGTCGAGCAGCCGAAAGCTGCCCAGAACCCGCCGACCGAGAAGAAGCCGGAAACACCCGCTAAGTAGCGGCCCGAAAAACATCCCTGACGGGGTGTTTTTCTTTTGGCAAGGGCGGCGAATTTGGCCGGGGTTGATGGAAACGCGTTTTTATGGTAATATTCTGTTTGTATTAATCATGCCTATGTTACAAACAGAACTATTGCAGGTGGTCGATGCCGAGACCGGCGAGCCCACCGGCGAGCACATGCCCCGCAAGGAAGTGTTCGAAAAACAGGCTTGGGTCCGGACCACCAACATTTTTGTCCTGAACCCGCAGGGCCAGATCCTCTGCCACCAGAGGTCCCTGGACAAGGAGCGCTTCCCCGGCGCCTGGTCCACGCATTTCGGCGGCCACGTCACCAAGGACGAGTCATTCAAGATATCCGCGCTGAAGGAACTGGAAGAGGAAATCGGATTCAAGGTCAACCCGTTCCAGCTCATCCCGTGGCGGACCAGCAAGAAAGTCGCCAGCCGCATCTGGGTCCGCGACTTCATCACGCTATACAGCGGCACCACCGAGGAGTTGAAGGTCCAAGGTTTGGAAATCCAGAGCGTGAAGTGGTTCAGCCCGGAAGAGGTCCTGCAGCAGCTGGATTCGGAAGAGTCTCATGCAATTGGCGGCAAGCAGTGGCTGGCCGGCACCCATGACTTCCACGCCGATTACCAGTGCATGCGCGCCGTGCTGACGGCGACCCTGGACATCGGCATCTTCGGCGGCGACTTCAAGCCCCTCCATAAGTGGCATCCGCCGGCCGGAAAAGGCAGCCAGGCACCCCACTAGCTCAGAACAGCAGCCGCCCGGCTGCTTTTTTGTCGGGCAGGGGGGTTGACGGGAGCAAGTAAACCTGGTAATATTTCTGAGTTGCAGACGGCATGAGGCCGTCTGATTTGATGACAACTCGTTCGGAGGATAGTTCAAAATGAAGAAGCTTCAGTTCCCCTTGGCCATCCTGGCGGTGGCCGCTCTGTTCGTTTCGGCCGTCGCCGCAGCTACCAGCGTCAACTTCATCATCACGCCCGCATCGCTCGCGCCCGGCACCGGCGCTCTCAACGCCGTCGGCGTCCTGATGGACTCCGCGGACGGTTACGCGCACGGCAGCATCGCCAACAACGGCGGCACGGCCAAGTCCGAGGTCTACTTCTCGCTGGCCAGCGCTTTCGGGCGTCCGGTCACACTGGGAGAGATCGAGACCATCAGCTACGCCACCAAGAAGGCCACGGATCACGTGTCCGTCCCGGCCGACTGGTTCCTGGCCGTGTACTCAGAGCCGTTCGCCGGCGACGTGTCCACGCCCACCTGGTACGGCGGCCGTTACGGCGCCGAACCCTACTTCTCCCAGAACCTCAACGAGGTCGCGGGGGATTGGAATTACTGGTCGACTGACGCGGGCGACAACCGCCTTCGTTGGTTCGAGAGCACGCAGGGCGCCCTCGGCGCCAACTTCGGCTCCTACTTGGACCCGAACTGGAACGATTTCCTGGCCACCAACGGCCTGGGCACTTCGGTCCAGCGCGGCTCGCAGAAGGTTTCTACCATCTCCCTGCAGACTGGCAGCGCCTGGACCAACGGGTTCACTGGCCAGCTGGACGGCTTGCGCGTGGAGCTCACGGACGGTTCCGTAGCCACGTTCAACTTCGAGCCGCACCTGGTTCCCGCGAACCGCGACTCGTGCAAGAAGAACGGCTGGTCCACCCTTCTGCGTCCGGACGCCTCGTCCTTCAGCAACCAGGGCGATTGCGTCAGCTTCGTCAACACCGGCAGATAAGACCTGCCGGCCGTGTCCCCTCCGCCTGCCATTCCCTAACCGGACTGGCAGGCTCTTTTTTTCTATAAAAAAAATCGGCCAACCTGCTAGAGGGTGGCCGTCGTATCCGCCTGACGGCGGATGTCTTGGATGAACTCGGACGGGAGCAGCTGCGTCCAGGGCAGGAACAGCGGCGCCGGGAGGTCACGGAACGTGAACCACTCCATGTGGGTGAACTTGTCGGGCTCCATGACCACCGGCTCGCCTTCCGGGCATTCGCTGAGCATCCAGATGGTGGTGTAGTGCTTCCCTTCGGCCTTGAAGATATCGTTGGTCACGGCGCCGAATCGGGGATTCCGCACTTCCAGGCCGGTCTCTTCCCTGGCCTCACGGATGGCGGCTTGCGCGTAGCTCTCGCCGAATTCCAGGTTGCCTCCCGGAATGGACCAGCTGCCGTCACCGTGCGCATTGCGGCGCTTGCCCATCAGGAACTTGCCGTCCCGGAAGATGAACACGCCAACGCCCACCCGCGGCCGGTTGCCGCGCATTACTTCCGCCACCCGGTCGAGAACCCAGGCATCATCCACGCCCGGGTCTAACACCACGCCGTTCTCGTAAAGCAGCCGGCGGAGCATCTGACGGTACATCAGCAGTCTTTCCTCGAAGCTGGTCATCTGTCCTCCTAGTGGCGAGGACTATAGCAAAAACGCCGGCTTTTGGCCAGCGACTCACATCACCCACGTTTTCTTACTTGTTCAGCTGCCAGATGGAGTAGTTCAGGATCGAGGTGAATTTGATCCAGAGGATGTGCAATAACAGGAGGTACGCGCCGGCCTATTTGGCCTTGAGCATGCCCTTATATTTGAAGTTCTGACGGATGAAATCCATGAAATGCAGGTCGTGGGAATGGTAGACGCGGAATGCCGGGTCCTGGACCATGGTATAGTCGCGGGCTGTCCAGTGCGCGGCCCATTCGTAGTCCTCGCCGCCGTGGGCGTGACTTTCAGAAAAATTGTGCTGTTGCCACAGTCTCTTGCGGTAAACCGCGTTGGTCGAACCCATGACCCCCATCTTGGCGAACTTGTACACCCGTACACGTGAACAGGCGAGCCTGGCGTAGCCATTGACCATGAGCCTCTCAAACAGGTTTGATTCCGGGTTGGCTAGGGGGAAGGCGAACACGCCGCCAACTTCCGGATTGGCAAGATGCCTCAGGCCGTCTGATAGCCAGTGAGCGGAGAACGGAAAGGAGTGGGCGCTTAGGTAGACCAGGAATTCGCCCCTCGAGCATTCCGCCCCTAGGTTAGAGGCGTAGGGGTAGTTGAACTTGCGAGCCAAACTGACGATCCTGAACCGGTCGGGGCTGAAGAACTCTCCGGGGACCCGGTCACTGCCATCGGTGGAAGAGTCATTGACCAGGATGATCTCAAAATCCTGGTCGTCCTGGGACTTGAGGATGGGCATGAGCTTGCGGAGGTTGTCGGCCTCATTTTTCACGCGAATGATGACAGATGTTCTCATGGTGGGGCCAGTTTAACCGTTTAGCTGCCAGATGGAGTAGTTCAGGATCGAGGCAAAACTGACCCAGAGGATGTACGGGACCAGCAGGTAAGCGGCAGTCTTGGATATCTTGCGGAACTCGTAGATGGTCCAGGCGATCATGGCCCACAGCAACAGGATCCAGGCAAAGCCCAGTCCGGGATTTTCCTGCCCGAAGAAAAACACGGACCAAAGGACGTTGGCCACCAGCTGGGCCACGAAAATCGCCAAGGCCATTTTGACGCCGCGGTTATCCAACCCTTTCTTCCAGACCAGGTAGGCCGCTATTCCCATTAGCAAGAATAGCGCGGTCCAGACCGGGCCAAAGATCCAAGAAGGGGGATTGAAGCCGGGCTTGTCGAGCGCCGCGTACCAGGTGGCTATCTTGGGCGTGGTGAAGATTGACCCAATCAACCCGGCTAGCTGCGACACGACGACGGCCACCAAGAGCCTGGTGAAGTTATTCATTTTCATGTTACGCAAAGCATAGCAAATAACATCTGCTTTCGCGAATGTTCCTTTTTGGCAGGGGATAGTGGCTACACTAAGAACTACTGAAACGTGTCGCATTCGCTGAAGCGCCCAACATCATAGCCGCGGTTAAACCACTCAACCCGCTGGGTGGAAGAACCATGGGTCCAGTTTTCCGGGGTGATCCTGCCTTCTATGGTCGTCTGTATCCTGTCGTCACCGACGGCAGCGGCGGCATCAATCGCCTCAACTATCTCGCCCTCCTCAAAGACGCCTGAGGCTTTTATGGAATTCGCCCACAGGCCGGCAAAGCAATCGGCCTGAAGCTCCGTCTTGATTGAATCATCGTTCGATCCGGTAGATTGCTCCAGAAGGCCCAGCTCGTTCTGCACGTGATGCCCGACCTCATGAGCTATGACATAGGCCTCCGCCACGTCGCCACCCTTTGCCTTGAACCTGGCCTGCAGCTCGTCAAAGAATGTCTCGTCAATGTAGATGGTCTTGTCGTTCGGGCAGTAATGCGGCCCCGCTTGCGAGCTGGCATTGCCGCATCCGCTGGCCGTGAGCTCCCGGAACAGGACGAGCCCGGGAGGATTATAGACCAGGTTGTTCTGGGCGAAAATCTTAGTCCACATGTCATTGCTCGATCCCAAGACAGTCGAGACAAAAACCTCGTAATTATCCGCACCTTCGAATTCCTGGGTGTTTAACTGCTGCGTCTGAACCGGAGTGTTCCCAAGCTGGGTAAGGACGTCAGTCAGGTCACCGCCGCCCAGATAGTTCAGGGCCAGGGCTATCACGATTCCCGTAATCCCCAGACCTCCCAGTCCCGCCATGCCCATTCCGCGCCGGTCAGTGACATTTCCTCGACTGCCTATTTTATCCCAATAAGCCATAAGTATGTAATTTTAATTACAATTTAGTTTGCCACACGCACAAACCAATACAATTGGCTTTTGTAACAAAAAACACTATCTTGCGATAGCGTCCTTTGTTGGCAGGGGCTGAAGGAGTCGAACCCTCTCTAAATCTTTTGGAGAGATTTGTGCGACCGTTACACTAAGCCCCCATGCTTCTCGGGAGGATGTGATTAAGCCGGCAAGGCCGGTGTTGGGCTTACTTCTTGGTTTCTTTGTGTTCGGTATGCTTCTTGCACCACTTGCAGAATTTCTCCATGACCAGGCGGGCAGGGATGAGCTTCTTGTTCTTCCGTGAGTTGTAGTTCACGTGGTGGCAGACAGTGCATTCGAAGGAGATCATGTTGTCTTGTGACATCTGTGTAAGCCTCTCTTAATTGCGTGTAAATGGGGAAGGTAATTTCTGGAGCCCAGAATCGGGATTGAACCGATGACCTCGTCCTTACCATGGACGCGCTCTACCAACTGAGCTATCTGGGCAAATTTCGATTTTTGCTGGACTGGAATACTATAACAGTTTTAGGCCCGTAAATCAAGGCTGGGGGCGGCTTGCCAACCCCCTTATTACCTGCGAAACTTAAGCGTATGAAGTATTTCTACATGTTTTTGGCCCTCCTGGCCCTGTACCCGGCCTATTCCTACGGGCGCATCATGCTGGTGGTCTGGCAGGACCGGAACCCTAAAATCACCCAGTCTGACGCGGTTTTGGGCACCGGGCCGGGTCTCAGGTACATCGCGGCCGGGGACAGCACCGCCTTTGGCGAAGGAGCGTCTGCGGTGGACAAGACATACTCTCGCCTGCTGGCCCAGCACCTGGCCGAGGACCGCACGGTGCATTACCGCAACATCGGCGTCAGGGGCGCGACCACGCAGTCCTTGATAGACGACCAGCTCCAGCAGATAATCGAATACAAGCCGGACGTGGTGACGATTTCAATTGGCGCCAACGACCGGACCCATTTGAATTACAACTCGACCATCCTGGCCAACCTGACCGCCATCCTGGACCGGCTCCAGGAGGGGACCTCGGCCAAGATCTACCTGACCGACATCCCGAACTTCGACGGTGCGACCCTCCTGCCGCCCCCGTACATCTGGCTTTTGGAGTCGCGCACGGCCAAGCTCAACCCCAAGATCAAGGCCCTGGAGAATGACCGCGTGAAAATCGTCAATGTCCATGACTTCGGCTGGGACCAGTTCCCGGATTTGGCCGTGACGTACGCCGCCGACCAATTCCACCCCAATGACGTGGGGTACCGCAACTGGGCGGACGCCTTCCTGTCCCGGATGAGGTAACCCGGGCCAAAATCCCAAAATTGCCATTTCGACCGCCTTTTACAGGCGGCTTTGTTTGTCCACAGGGCGGTGGTGTATACTATGGGCTAGGAAATAGGCACCTTAAAATTAAAGAGAAAGCACCATGGATCAGAATTCAGGTAGCCAAAACAAAACGACCGAGTTCATACTGAAAAACCAAATTACCATCATTGTCGTCGCACTGATCGCCATCCTGGCCATCGTCTATTTTGTCACCAGGGGCAGTGATTCCAGGAATGACCAGGCTGACAAGCAGGACCAGGAAACCGGCCAGAACAGCGGCCAGAACAGCGGTCAACCCGGTCAGATCCCGGCTCCGGCTCCTACGCCGGCTCCAGCAGCCGCCCAGCCTGACCAGGGCAACGTCATGGCTTCCGGCACCCTCCGTGCCTCTGACAACGCCGCCAAGGGCAACTACATGGTCGATTCCGACCAGGGCAAGGTCTACATCTCCACCAGGCGCGACTTCGAGTCACTGGTCGGGGAGAGCGTGACCCTGAACGCCAACGGTACGCTCAATAATTTCGTGTTCCTGGGCTTCAACGATTCCGCCGAAGTGACCGACACCACCGCCATGGGCGGGGACGGCATGACGGCCGGCGCCGTGGCCTACAACGGCATCCTGCGCAAGTCGGACCAGCCTCAGGTCAGCAACTACATGGTCACCAGCGGTTCCACCGCCGTCTACTACAGCTCCGCCCGCAACTATGACGCCTGGTTGGGTTCCAACGTCCACCTGGTCGCCGATGGCTCGCTGGACAGCTTCACCAACGGCGTGCTGCACAAGCGCTAAGCACCCCTTCTGGAGCGCGTTCGGCCGTAATCTCATCGGTACAAATCAAAATCGACACAGCAGAAACCGCCCGTTAACTAGTTAAACGGGCGGTTTTTTGTTATGCTGAATGAAACAGTTAGGCCATTTTACGGACCGCATGAAATACATAAAAAAATCCGGGTACCTCCAGATCATGGAAGTCAGGCACGGCCTGTACGCGCTGCTGCTGGTCATCGCGGCCCTGGTCGTCATCCTGCTGACCCAGCCGGACCAGTACGCCTCGGATGAGGCCAAGTTCACCTGGCTGTTCTTGATTTCGCTCATGGTGGCGGGCGGGTTCTTCCTGGCCCGCATGCTGGTCATCCGGTCAGACAAGTTCAGCTCCGGCATCAAGGCCGAGAACATCGTCCGGAAGGCCCTGCGGCAGCTGGACGATCGTTTCACCGTCATCCATAACTTTCCCTTGCCCAAGCGGGGGGACATCGACTTCGTGGTGGTCGGGCCGACCGGCATCTTCTGCGTGGAGGTCAAGCGCCGCAAGATGCCGTCATATGCGGAGATGGACAAGTTCGCGTACCAGGTCCGCCGCCAGGCAGACGGCCTGCGTTATTTCATAGAGGCAAACTCCAAGGAAAAATCTAAAGTGAAGTCGATTGTGGTGCTGGTCGACGTCCGCGGCGAGGCGTCATTGGGGGACAGGGGCGAGGTCTTCTTCACCATCCCGGCCGGCATCACCGGCTACATCCTGACCCAGGACCTCAAGCGGTACGTGGACGAGCCGGCATTGTTGTCTGCCATGAAACGGGCCTGACTTAACCTTTTGCCCACCAGCGGGTATAATGCCCATACGCATTAACCAGGCGGTTAATCAGACATATGGAGCCTTTAGCGTCTAAGATACGTCCCAAGAGCCTGGCGGAGTTCGTGGGGCAGTCCCACCTGGTCGGGCCGGGCAAGCCCTTGAACGTGGCCATCCAGCAGGGCCACGTCTTTTCGTTTATCCTGTGGGGGCCGCCGGGCGTGGGCAAGACCACCCTGGCCCGCATCTACGCCAACTCGGTCCAGGGCCAGCTGTATGAGCTGTCCGCGGTATCCGCCGGCAAGGACGACATCCGGCAGATCGTCAACGACCAGACCTTGCGCAAGGCCGGTCCGCGCATCCTGTTCCTGGACGAGATTCACCGCTTCAACAAGGCCCAGCAGGATTTCCTCCTGCCGTACGTGGAGAAGGGCGACTTGGTATTGATAGGTGCGACCACGGAGAACCCGAGCTTTGAGGTCATCCCGGCCTTGCTGTCCCGGTGCCGCGTGTTCATCCTCAACGAGCTAGGTGATGACGAGATGCGGCAGGTCATCAAGTCCACCGGCATCAAGCTGGGCAAGGAGGCGCAAGAATGGCTCGTCCGCATGGCCAACGGCGACGCCCGCCAGGCCATCGGGGTCCTGGAGAACACCGTCAAGTTGTATGACAAGATCACCATCGAGACGCTGAAGGACACGGTCCAGAACAAGTTCCTGCGGTTCGACAAGCAGGGCGAGGAGCACTACAACACCATCAGCGCGTTCATCAAGAGCATGCGGGCCAGCCAGCCGGACGCGGCGCTATATTACCTGGCGCGGATGCTGGACGCCGGGCAGGACCCCAAGTTCATCGCCCGGCGGATGGTCGTCTTTGCCTCTGAGGACATCGGCGTGGCTCAGCCCACGGCCCTGGTGGTGGCCAATGAGGTGTTCAGGGCAGTGGAGACGATTGGCCTGCCGGAGGCGGCCATCAACCTGGCGCATGGCGTGGTTCACCTGTGTACGGCGCCCAAGGACAGATCCGCGTATGACGCGTACTTTGCGGCCGTCGAGGACGTCAAGAAGCTCGGCAACCTCCCCATCCCCATGGAAGTCCGGAATGCCCCCACCAAGCTCATGAAGGAGGTCGGATACGGCAAGGGCTATGAGATGTATACGGGCAAGAGCTACCTGCCTGAGAAGCTGAAGGACAAGAAGTATTTTAAGCCGGCCAAGCGGACCGCCAAGCAGGCAGAGTAATCATGAACATTTACCTGGACATAGACGGCGTGTTGGTGGACGACCGCCTGACCGAGAACAACGGCAAGCTCACGCCGCACGCCTTGGAACTCCTGAAGTACGTCACGGACAACTACGACTGCTTCTGGCTGACCACCCACTGCCGGGGCGGGGAGAACCGGGCGGTGGAGTACCTGCGCCCCAAGATGCCCAAGGATGCTCTGCCCATGCTCCAAAAGATCAAGCCGACCAACTGGATGACCTACAAGACCGAGGCCATAGACTTCACCCAGGACTTCCGCTGGCTGGATGATGACGTCTTTCCTCCTGAAATGACTGATCTGGCCGCCTATGGCCGCAAGGGCGACCTCATTCTGGTGGACTTGAGGAAGAATCCGGACCAGTTGCAGGACATCATTAACTCGCTCCCTAAACTGTAGATGCCGGACAAGTTCAGCAAGGAGGTGCGCAGCAACATCATGCGCTCCATCAAGTCCAAGAACACCAAGATTGAGCTGGTGGTGTTCCGGGAGCTAAGGAAGCGGGGAGTCTACTTCCAGCGGCATCATAAGAGGACTCCTGGATGCCCGGACGTTTGCATCCCCAGCAAGAAGATCGCGGTGTTCATAGACGGTGACTTCTGGCATGGGTACAGGTTCAAGAGATGGAAGGACAAGCTAGGCACTGATTTTTGGAGGGTCAAGATTCAGATCAATATGAACAGGGATCAGAGGAACTTCAGGAAGCTGAGGCGGATGGGGTGGAAGGTCATGAGGGTTTGGGAGCATGAGATAGAGAAAAGAGAACATGAAAGTGTCAGCAAGATTTACGATTTTATATGCAAAAATGACCCATACTTTACAAGATAATTCCCAGAGGAAAAGCAAGCCGTTGCAAACCAAACAAGAGGTTTTTGCCGCCGCACAAGGAATTCTAGGCAAGTCCCTAGCAGACATTCTGATTGCAAAAGGAGATACGGTTTTGCTTGAGGAAATAAGGCAGGGGGAAAACAAGAACAAGGGTTTGCTCGGCGGATTAATCGAATGGCACGTGTTCAACAAGAAGCCGGATTCATTAAGTCAACCCGATTTTAGTATTGCGGGTGTAGAAATAAAGACCAATCCTCTTAAAAAGCATTCAACCAAAACTTTCGTCTCTAAAGAACGGTTGGTTTTTTCCATGATTGACTATAACAAGGTGGTAACCGAAGAATGGGACACTAGTTCGTTCTTGAAAAAGAATAAGTTGCTCCTGCTTATGTTTTATCTTTACAATGAAGCGCTGACTATAGCGGACTTCCAATTCAAATTTGTGGAGTTATTCGATATGCTCTCCGACATTTCAGACGCCGATATCCTACAAATAAAGAAGGATTGGGAATTTATTGTAAGCAAGATAAGGAATAAACAAGCGCATCTCTTATCAGAAGGGGACACTTATTATCTAGGAGCATGCACTAAGGGCAAGGATTCAACGGTCATGCGATCCCAGCCGGGAACAGATATCAAGGCTAAACCTCGAGCATTTTCTTTGAAACAGCAATACTTAAATTATCTCATCCAAAAGAAGCTGCTCAAACGAGACGATCAAGCGGATTCTATTTTAGAGAAATTAAAAATCAAGAAGGAAGATAAAAAGACAATCGAGCAAGCCGTGCATGACAAGCTCGCGCCTTACATTGGTAAGTCTGGCGGTGAAATCATGGCCTCGCTGAAGGCGGAGCCATTTAACAACCCGAAGAATTACAAGCGGCTCCTGGTTAATAGGATGCTTGGAGTAAAATCCAATAATATAGAAGAGTTTGAGAAATCAAATATTACATTGCGGGTGGTGACATTAGAACCCTCAGGTTCACTGACTGAATCCATTTCTTTTCCTGCCTTTGACTATAAGGAGCTCATAAAAGAGGTATGGGAAAACGAGCAAACTGGTTCCATGTCAGAATTTCATGAATTATTGGAAACCCAACGCTTCCTATTCGTTGTTTTTCAGAAAGTTGCCGAAGGTAAAGAGATTGTCCTCAAATCCTACAAATTTTGGAATTTTCCAGCAGAGTACTTGACCGAAGCTAGGCGAGTGTGGGAACTGACAGTCCAACTGATTAAATCTGGCGACTATGCAAACCTTCCCGGTTTGGCTGACAGCTCAGTTGCGCATGTCAGGCCTCATGGGGCGGATGGCGATGACAGAATATTGACGCCACAGGGTACGTTGGAAATAAAATTATCGTTTTGGTTAAATGCGAAATATATTCAAAAAGCTTTAGAGGGATAGGATTTGATCGATTCGGTATATTCTGCTAAGATACTTCCACTGAAGACGAATAAATGAAAACAATAAAAGTAATTGAACTGTTTGCTGGCGTTGGAGGTTTTAGGCTCGGGCTAGAATCAGCTAGCAATAATCGGGTCAATTTTGACGTGGTTTGGAGCAACCAGTGGGAACCTTCCACAAAAACTCAGCACGCCTCAGAAGTCTATGTCCATAATTTTGGCGAAGAAGGCCATTCATCTGAAGATATCGAAGCAGTAATTGCCAATAAATTTAACACCATTCCCGACCACGACATGCTTGTGGGCGGGTTTCCTTGTCAAGATTATTCTGTTGCTAAGACTCTTAGCCATTCCCGGGGAATCCAAGGCAAGAAAGGAATATTGTGGTGGTCAATCTATAATATTATCAAAAACAAGAGGAAGAATGCTCCCCGCTACTTATTATTGGAAAACGTTGATAGGCTGTTAAAATCACCGGTCACACGTCGTGGTCGTGACTTTGCAATTATGTTGGCCTCGTTAGCTGATTTAGGGTATATAGTTGAATGGCGCGTAATAAATGCAGCTGACTATGGTCTACCACAACGAAGACGAAGGGTTTTTATTTTAGGATATAAGGACAACACCAACGCCCACAAAGTGATAAAAAAGCAAACTGACATTTCAACTTGGGTTGGCAAGCAAGGGCCATTAGCAAGAGCATTTCCGCATAATTTTGTTGTCTCGGTGCCAACCCGATTCGTAATTGACGGTGACGTTGAGAGAATCTCTCAAAAGTTTTCGTTTCACGGTCCGAGCCTGAGCCCATTCCATAATTCAGGGATAGTGATTGGCAGAGAAGTTTATACGTTTAAAACAATCCCCAAATTCGAAGGCAAGCCCAAGGTGATGGCCGATTTAATATTGCATGATGAAAAGGACGTGCCAAAAGAGTACTTTGTAAGCAATAACAACATCAAGGCCTGGAAGTACTTGAAAGGCGGAAAAAAAGAAAAACGGCAATCAAAATCCGGTTTTGAGTATCAGTATAGTGAAGGTCCCGTTGTTTTTCCTGATCCACTGGACAAGCCATCCCGTACGATTGTCACAGGCGAAGGCGGATCCTCACCTTCTCGTTTCAAGCACGTAATAAAGACTAAGTCCGGGAAACTAAGGAGGCTTACTCCATTAGAGCTAGAAAGACTGAATATGTTCCCTGGCGACCATACAAGATACATGAGCAATGGCAGAATAACGCCTGATGCACGCAGGGCTTTTTTGATGGGCAATGCTTTGGTTGTCGGTGTAATTGAATATATTGCAAAGGCTTTAACAAAGCACCTATAATTAGAACATGCATCTCTACTTCATCCGCCACGGCGAGACCGAATTCAACAAGCACCACCAGCTCATGGGGCAGGCCATAGACGCCCCCCTGGACGAGAAGGGTCTTCAGCAGGCCCATGAGGTCATCGCCAAGCTGCCCAAGGATTTCAGCCTCATATACACCTCGCCGCTCAAGCGGGCCGCCCAGACCGCCCAGATCATCGCCGATTACTACGACAAGAACATCGAGGTCCGCCAGGAGCTCAAGGAACGTGACTTCGGCAGCCTGTCAGGCAAGACCTGGGACCAGATAGACCGCGAAACCGGCCAGGACCTGTCGGCGCAGGACCAAGCCTTGACCTACGATTACCGTCCCTTCGGCGGGGAATCGGCGGACCAGGTCCGCCAGCGCCTCCAGATGTTCCTGGACGACGTCCGGGTCAAGCACCCACGGGAGGAGTTAGTCGTGGTCACTCATTTTGGACTCATCAGCCTCATGAATTCGCTGTACAAGCACGAGGAACACCACAAGCTGACCAACACGTCGGTCCACAAGTTTGTGCTTTAAATAGGTTACCTCGCCCGGTCAGTCCGCCAATCACAGCCTATGGGCTGTTTTTGTTTGCCAAGCCTAAGTATTGACAAAATACCCGAAATATGGTATTATGTCGAGTTCTGAAAACAGTCAGCATTCCGCTGGCTTAAGAACGGAGGATAGTCTAGATGTTCAACCTGCTCGCCATCATTTTGACCTTGTTCGTGGCCCTTGTCCCCACCTCGGGCTCCGCCCAGACCGGACAGAACCCGGGCGTAAAGCTTCACATCGTCGACCACCTGACCGGCCTGCCCATCACGGCCAACCACGGCGTGCGGGTGCTGGTCCGCCAGGTGGAGAAGTTCGGTGGGAGCCTGAGCGCCTGGGGGGTGGTCGGGTGCAGCGTTTCGCTGCCGGGCCGCCCGTGCATCGGCGACGACGGCGTAGCCAGCCTGATCATTCCCAATCCCGGGCACCTGGTCATGTTCACCATCCAGGTGGCCGCGACCGAGTACGTCACGTGGACGGATGAGTTCGCCACCACTGACGATACCTACGTCCGCACGGTCCGCCTGCTCCGGCGCGAGTTCCTGCTGGATGCCGACATGGACCTGATTGGACCGGAAGGCGGCACGATTGCCATTCGGGCCAGGGTCTCGCCCGGCGTTCCCGACATCCGGGACACGCCACTGACCCTGCGGGCCACCATGAACGGCACGTCGACTACCGGCGAACAGGTCGTCCAGCCCATCGGCCAGCCGATCAGCGCGATCTGGCCGGCCAATTACGGCGGCACCGTGCAATTCCAGTTCGCGCAGTTCCGCGTTCACCAGTACGTGCCGTCTGGCTCGTACTTCTGCGTCACGCTGTGGCTGGAGCTGACCGGCTATCCCATGGAACCCCTGGCAAGCTCCATGGCGTGCTCGGCCAAGCACTCTCCGCTGCCCTGACGCGTACCTGGGCGTAGTTCGCCCCTCCGCGGGGGCCATTGCAGTCGCAAGACTGTCTCTGGCTCCCGCTTTTTCATTGCCCGCAAGTCATATCCACAGCCCGCCTTTGACGGGCTGGTTTATTGCTCCCAGAATTATATCTGGTATTAAAATGACATTGATGGCTAAGGTTACCATGGACATGCTGGGAACTATGGTTGCTAACGGGTTCCACGAAGTCCTCACGGAAATGAGGGCCGGTTTTGGCAGTTTAGACGCTAGGGTTACCGTGCTTGAAGCTGGGCAAAAGGAGTTTATCGGCAATTTTGGTCGCTTTGAGCGCGGCCAGGAGGATATTCTCGTAAAGTTGGACAGCAAGGCGGATAAGATCGACTTTCCAGAGAAGTATCCCCAGTATCGGCCTAAGCCAATGCACCGGGCATAATTCGCCATTTGCATGCCCGGAATTGGTGATGTTATGCTTATGGCATAAATAATCACCAATGATATCAAAAAATACAATCGTAATCACGGTTCTGCTTGTGGCCCTGTGGGCCATTTGGTCATTCGGCGGCGAGACTTCCGATTCCCAGCAGGAAAATAATGACGAGCAGGACCAAGCGGCGGAAAACACCCCAGGCAACGGGCCAGAGCAGGTCCAGGAGGTCCCGAACGCCCTGGAAGGCGAATTAAAGGCCTCCAATGACAGAAAGCGCGGCAACCTCATGCTTCTGCTCAATGATTCCGACCGCATCATCTACCTGAACACCTCCCGTGATTTTGGCAGCCTGGTGGGCAAGCAGGTCACCGTCACCATAGAAGGCAGCTTGGACGATTTCGTCCTGCAGGACATCAAGGTAAAATAACATTTCGATAAAACCGCCCGTATCCGGGTGGTTTTTTTATTCTCCCAATAAAAAAGCTGGCCATGTTCAGGCCAGCGGGGGAGCGGTGGTCGATTGCGCGCGCGGGTGTGCGGCTAGCGGGGCTGGATGACGTGGACGTAACGGGCACGGTAGCCGTTGTGGTACATCTCCTGCATCGATTGGGCCTCCATCGACCGTGAAACTGCCGGACTTGGCTCGGACGCCCGGTAAAACGCCAGGCCGAAGGTCAACGCGATCACGCCAGCGAGCAATGCAATCCGCATGGCAGCCTCCTGCAATGCGTTTATCCTACGCCCGCCGCCAATCGCTGTCAAAGCATTGACTGGGTAAATCAATCCTGTTAACACGGGCGTACAGTGCCGCAAGGATCCGAGGGGCCATCCAGGGAGTCCCGTTAAGCCCGCCTAACATGGCGGGCTTTGAATTTATCCATCCAGGAACGCCCTAATCTTCTCCTTGATGTTCTCGAATTCCTTGTCATTCATCACGTCGGATTTTCTTAGGAATCTTTTTGGGCTGCACATCCTTAGCTGCAGCAGTATGCCTGACGCTGGATTTCCGAACACGTCCCGGTAGTTGTGGTAGAAATCGAAGCTCTTCTGCCCCTTTCCATCCTGTTCGTATCCCAAGTTCTTACCCAGACTGCAAATCCAAATCTCTTTTCTTTTGGGAAACCATGCACGCTCCTAGCTTCTAGGATTTTTTTGAGTCGGTTCCAAGAATCATAAACATTTTCCGTAGGCATAAGATGGAATCTTAACCTCCGGGAAATATTGGGGTCAACTGGGACTTGGGGATAATTGACGACGTCCATTTGCAGGGGTTTAGTAGGGGATTTGACATAAACTATGCATTTCATTAGGGTTTTGCTATACTCATTATAGATTGTTAATAAATAACCAATCCGGCCTAGGAATACAGACAAAAGGCTGGGTAGGAAAGGTACAAAAATGGCCAAAGGAATGACAAAATCGGAGACTTTGACCGCTTTAGCCGAAAAATTGGGCAAAAGCCGCAAAGAAGTCTCTGAGATGTTGGATGCCGTAGTTAACCTGGCATACGACGAAGCCAAGAAGTCCGGTGAGTTCACCATCCCGGGCCTGGGCAAGCTCCTGAAGAAGCACCGCGAAGCCCGCATGGGCCGCAACCCCGCCACTGGCGAGCAGATCAAGATCCCGGCGAAGACCGTAGTCAAGTTCCGCGTCGCTAAGGCAGCAAAAGACGCCATTCTGTAAACAAAGAAAAGCACCCTTAACGGGTGCTTTTGCTTAGGAAATCGCGGTAAAAGTGTTTTAAGTTCGAATTAACCCGTTTTGGGCGCTGGGAGGGAAAGAAAGGTTTAAATTATGAACGACGATACATACTTGGATAATGTCAGAGAGCCTTTGCAGAACCTGTACAATGGTTTTGTGGATTTCCTGCCGAGCTTCCTGACGGCAGTCATCGTGCTGGTCGTGGGCTGGATTCTGGCCACTTTTGCGGCCAAGCTCATCAAGTCAGTGCTCCAGGGCGCCAAGGTCGACGAGTTCGGTAACCGCTTGGGCCTGGACCAGGTTTCCGCCCGCACGAACATGCAAATGTCCGTGGCCGGCACCCTGGCCTGGCTGGTTAAGTGGTTCATCCTGGTCACCATCTTCCTGGCCGCCGCGGATATCCTCGGCTTGGACCAGATCTCCAATTTCCTGCGCGACATCCTGGCTTACATCCCTGACGTGGTCGCCGGAGCCGCCATCCTCATGGCCGGACTCCTGCTGGCCCGCTTCGTGGCCCGTGTGGTCCGCCACAGCGTCCAGGCCGCCGGCCTGGGCTCCGCTGATCTGCTGGCTGCCGTAGCCCAGTGGTCCATCTCCGTGTTCACCATCCTGGCCACCCTCCAGCAGCTGGGTGTGGCCACCGCCTTCGTCCAGACCCTGTACACCGGCTTCATCGCCATGGTGGCGATTGCCGGTGGCTTGGCCTTCGGCATGGGCGGCCGCGACCACGCGACCCGCGCCTTGGACAATATCGAGCGCGACATCAAGTCCTAGCTCGGCCGTCCCTGGTCCGTACATAAGTTCTAAATCAGGTAAGCCCGCCTCCGCAAGGGGCGGGCTTTTCTGTTGCCTCGGATTTTGTGCCGGTGGTTCGCGTGGACGATCTCAAATAAAAAAACCGGCGCTTGCGCGTCGGTGTGGGTTGCGGCCGCTGCGGCCGGCCTCTAACTTCTTGGACCGAGGCGGTCCTCGACATCCTCCATGACCTGCTGGATGCCGATGACCGCGGCGATTATGTCATCCGCCGAGGCGGTTGGGTGGGCCACGGTGTAGTCCTCCTGGAACGCACTGATGACCACATCGGGTTTCTGCCGGCGGCTGATGGCCTCTAGGGTCAGAGCGCCGCAAGCGCTGCATGACAAGGCGTACTGCCGGGCGGCGAACAGGACAGCGTCCGTACCAGTGGGCGGCGCCGTGGCACCGGTCGGTTTTCTTGCGGGCGGTGATTGGTCCGTCAGTTTTCCTCCTTTTTGATCCGGCCTCTTTCATAAAGCCATCGTGGTGACGGGTGGGGGAGCGGTCAGCCGCTGCGTGACTTCTTCTTTTCGGTCATGCGGGTGCGGCGGAGATTTCGCTTCCCGTCCCGCAGTCTTCGCCTTCTGCGATCACGCTCCGGCTTCTCCCCGAACCCAAGTATGGCATCGTCTTTTTTCTTTCGGCCCATGGCTTCCTCCAGGGGACAATCTTATTCCATCTGACGCCGCGAGTCAAGGCAAACAAAAAGACCGCACCTGAATCATGCGGTCCGCTTGCGGGAATTAACTATTCCCTGATTGCCACGCGGTCTTGCCGTGAGCCGAACAACTGCACGACGACCCTCTGGCCATTCTTGTACACGATCGCGACTCCCATGTCATCGTAATTCGGTGAGAGGATGTTGGCCCTGTGCTTGGGGGATGACATCCATGACTGCTCCAAGTCATGCGCGTCATCAAACCCTTGCGCAAGATTCTCTCCCGCATAGGAGTACTTGTATCCCAAACTCTTGAACCAGTGCCAGGGCTTTGTCCCCTCCGGGCTGACATGGTCGAAGTAGTTCTTCTCCAACATGTCCTCGGCCTTGGCGAATGCCGCCAGGTTCAATGTGTGGTCGAGCTGCAGGACCGGCAAGCCTAACCGGCTCCGGTCCACGTTCGCCTGGGCAATGACTTGCTCGACGGTCAAAGTCTCCCTGCTCGTGATAGCAGGGAAAAACAGTACCATCATCATCGCCGCAAACAGGACGGCGGTGCGAAAATTTCCTTTCATGAACTTTTGTTTTTGTTTCCGCGACACGCTACAAAAGAATAAACCCGCGAACTTCCTTGGAAATAGGAAATTCACTCATATGAAGGGGATATTCAATTGTTTTTTGTTTTTGTTTCGATCGCTAGAGACGAGTTTGAACTCACTCTGCACTCATTATAGCAGATTTGCGGAAAAATTGCAACTGCTTTTCATGTCGCGCGCAGGCATTTACCAATCGGTATAATTTTGCGATAATGCGGATACATATGTTATCAAATTACACGGTCGACAAGCCACGGAAGAGCGGGCGGAGGATATCGGTCTCGGTCGTCGGGCTGCTCCTGCTTTTGGGCGCCGGAATTTACGTCTATTCGTACATGAAGATCCACCGCGCCGGCAGTTCCGCCAGCCAGGCGGTGACGTTCAGCGTGCCCAAGGGCGCGACCACCCGCGAAGTCGGGCAGTCCCTCGATGACCAGGAGCTCATCAGCGGGTACCGACTCTTCGTCCTGTACGCGTCCTTCACCGGCCAGAGCGGCAAGATCCAGGCCGGCGACTACGCGCTGGACCTCCAGATGAGCATGAAGGAAATCCTGGCCACGCTGGCCAGCGGCAAGGTCACCCGCAACCAGAAGAAGGCCGTCATGGTCGAGGGCTGGAACAACGACCAGGTCCGCGCCAAGCTCGTCGAGCTGGGATTGGTCTCGGAGGGCCAGTTCAACTCGGCGCTCAACGCCAGCTACGACTTCAAGTTTTCCGGCGACGCCAAGAACCATGATTACCTCGGCTACCTTTTCCCGGACACGTACCAGGTTAACGCCTCCCTCGACGCCGAAGGCATCATCCAGCTCATGCTGGCCAACTTCGAGTCGCGGGTCACGGACAAGATGCTCGCTGACATGGCCGCCAAGGGCCTGGCCATGCACGAGGTCGTGACGCTCGCATCGATCATCGAGAGGGAAGTCGGGCGTAACGGCGACATCGCCATCACGAACGCGGTGCGCGCCGAGATGCAGCGCGAGCGCCAGGTGGTCGCGTCGGTCTTCTACAACCGCCTGGAGATAGGCATGCCGCTGCAGTCTGACGCCACCGTCAACTTTGCCACCGGCAAGGCCGACCGACGCGCGCTGCTGTCTGACCTGGAGGTCGACTCACCGTACAACACTTACAAGAACACCGGCCTGCCCCCGGGCGCCATCAGCAACCCCGGCGTCGGGTCCATCATGGCCGCCATCTACCCGGCCGACTCCGACTTCTTATACTTCCTCCATGATCCGGCGGGCGTGGCGTATTTCGGCCGCAACCTGGCCGAGCACAATTCCAACCGGGGAAAGTACCTGGACTAGCGCCGGCCCGCGCCGCCTAAACGCGCCACAATAAAAAAATGACACTCGGGAAACCGGGTGTCTTTTGCTTTCATGCCCTGCCTCATGGCTTTCTCCCGCGATGGTTGCACGCGGAACTTCACGCCCATGGCCTTGGCTGCGTCCCTGATGTGCTTGAGCGAGCGCTTCCCGATGCCGGGCAATGCCGCCGCTTCATCTTCCGTCAGCGCAACCAGCTGACGGACGGTGCGCACGCCGGCGTTGCCGAGCTTGCTCTCGATGGTGACGCCTAAGTCCAGCTCGCTGATCCTGGCGTCCAGGACCGATGGGACCTTGAATCCACCTGGCTTGCAGCCGCCAAGCCCGCCGTAGCATCCTGCGCCCATGGGCATCCTCATTGGCCAGAATTTTAGTCTTTTGGGTCTTTTTTGCAAGCCTTGGGCCGCCCGGATGCATTATTGACAGCACCGCCAAAAACAGGTACTATATGTAGGCTAATTGAATACCTCCAAAGACCGCAGCCGGCCCTAAGCCTTAATCCGCTGCGCAGGAACATGACCGCCCCGCATATGCATGCGGCCAGCGTAAGTACCGCCGTCTTTGGATGGGCGGGTTTTTTAAATCCCAATTAACGAGAAAAGTCGAACAACACAATGGCAACATCTAGAAAGCAGAAAGAAGAGCAGCTCAAGGAAATGATTTCCTTGCTGAAGTCCGCCAAGGGCGTGGTCTTTGCGCACTACCGCGGCATCACCGTAAAGCAGATCGATGCCATCCGCAAGAACTTGCGGAAGGAGAACGTCACTTACACGGTGGCCAAGGTCACGCTGCTGAGGAAGGCCTTGGCCGAACTCGGCATCGATTCCGCCGGCCTCCAGTACGACGGCCCGATCGCCATCGCCGCATCCACGGACGATGAGACGACCCCGGCCCGCCTGCTCAAGTCCATGAACAAGGAGTACCAGTTCCTGACCCTGGCGAGCGGCATGCTCGACAAGAAGGTCATCGGCAAGCAGATGGTCGCCACCCTGGCCGACCTCCCGAGCAAGCAGCAGCTCCTGGGCCAGCTGGTCTCGGTCATCGCCGGTCCGGCACGCGGACTGGTCACCGTCCTCACCGGCAACATGCGCCAGCTCTTATACGCGCTGAACGCGATCGCCGAAGCAAAGGAGTAAGCGCATCGCGCTTGTATCCTTCGCACACTCACGTTGGATAGAAAATATTTTCCTTGCCAGTTCGCTCTCTCGGTAATAAGTCATCCTTGTCGTCCTGGGTTTAGCAGGGGAGTTGATCGCCCGCTGAAGTTAGGACGGCAAGCGGAAAACGTTCGGGTCCCTAACATCGTAAATTAATCTTAGAAGGAACAACACATGTCAGAAGTAACTGTCCCCGAGAAGTTCCAGAGCCTGGTTTCAGAAATCGAGAAGCTGTCAGTGCTCGAGCTCTCAGAGCTGGTCAAGGTCCTGGAAGAGAAGTTTGGCGTTTCCGCATCCGCCCCGATGATGATGGCCGGTGCAGGCGCCGCCGCTGGTGCAGCCCCCGCTGAAGAGAAGACCGAGTTCACCGTCGAGCTGATCGAAGCCGGCGCGAACAAGATCAACGTCATCAAGGTCGTCCGCGAAGCCACCGGCAAGGGCTTGAAGGAAGCCAAGGACATGGTCGACGGCGCGCCGAAGGCCATCAAGGAAAACATTGCCAAGTCAGAAGCCGAAGAGCTGAAGAAGAAGCTCGAAGATGCAGGCGGCAAAGTCGTCCTGAAGTAACGCTTCACAAACCAAACCACCCTGGCGGGTGGTTTTTTGTTTTGCATTCACAGGGACGTGCCGCTACGGACCGTGAGCATGTTTGGCCGGCAGCATGCGACCCGATTTGAGGGAGGGGCTGCGTCGTCCGATGGGTGTCGCGGAAGCCGCGACAAGCGACTGGGCGCTCAGCAGCGCAACACCTCAGTTAGTCAATTGAGATTCGCGATCGACTGCGACCGTCAAGGCACCCAACCGATCCCGAAACATATTTTCTCTTGTACCTTTTGACAGGACCCGAGAAATTTGCTATAATGAGTGCAGATGGAGTAGGGAAGTGGCCCAAAAAGTTCTGGCCCGCCTGAAAGAATCGAATTGAAACAAAAAGAAAATCCAATGTTTGATTGAGTTTTGGCAAGGTATGGGGACACCCCCGACTTTTGTTTTGCCCAGCTCTCAGATGCGGGATTCTCACCGCTCTAATGAAAACGAACTACCAAAATTTGACCGCCTTCGAGACGGCAGCCGTGGCCATGGTCCTGTTGGGCCTGGCACTGATCGGACTCCAGGTGTGGGTCGTATTGCCGGACGAGGCAAGGACTGACATCGTGGATGCAGTCCAGATTTTGGACGCCCGCAAGGCCTGGAACACACAGCTGGCGGTCAACGAATTTGTCTTCGGTGGGATGGACGCCTTCCTGCAGCAATTCTCCATTGCGGCAGTGGAAGTTTTCCAGCCCGTCGTAGACAATACACGCGTGGTCGCCGGTCATTTCCGGGTCGCGTTCGAGTCGTTCACCGCGTTGAGCGACACACTAGCATCGAATTACAAAAATAATTATGTCCAGCCGGGAGTCGAGGCGGGCATGGGCGGTAAGGTTCTGGGAGCTTATTTAGAAAAGCTCGCTGAACAGGTGGTCCCCGCACAAAATTAAGCGGGTACCAGGCGTGCAATGAAACAAAAACAAAAGGTAAAGGTCATCGCGAAAAAGGAAACGCATTACCCGGCATATTACCTGGGCTTGGTTTTGGCCGGCGTGTTATTACTCGAGGGTCTGATGTTGGGCGCGACTTCACCGGAAGCATGGCAGCAAGGGCTGCAGGTCCTGGACATGTCGGACGCAGTTTCAATAGTGGTCGTGGACATCGGCTTGATGGTTTCTCCGATGATGGAGCAGGTCTCGTACGTGAACGATTTCTACCAGGCAGCGGCAACTGAAATGATCCTACTGATTGATTTCAGCGACCATGATTTCATGGCCGGCCCGCGGTTAGTCATGGATGCATACGACATGGCCAGCGTCGAGGTCGCAAACATGATCGACTTTACGGCGCAAGCGGAGTACTGGCCGCAGGTCGCGGGCGCATCTTTGCAAAGATAGGAGGGGCCGGGCTGACAGCGTAGGGAAGACAAAGTTTGCAAGGTTCACAAAAAGTTCGGCAAGTGCCCCAGGCCAAAACTAGCCGGGGCACGGGGTGCCAGCCAGGTGCAGGCCGCGGATGGATAAAAACAAAAATGACAAAAGTGCTTCACCAATCCATGTTCGGTTTCCTGGGCGCCCTCTTGATGGCGCTGCTTTTTGTCATCACACCCACCGAGACGCCGGAAGTCACCGCATTCCAGTTGGACGTGCAGGGCTTGTTCAAGTCCGCAGCAACGGAAGCGTGGGGGAGCGACAGCGTCACCGAGCCGTTCGCATTGATCTGGTCGGCATCGGAGGATTTTTACGCGCAGACCGCAGACCAGGCCATCGCCTTGCTTGAGCCGATGGAGTCGGTCACCAGGCTTGCGCTGTCGTTCGACTCGGGCTACCTGCTGGCCGTGGAGACCTTCACCGCCCCAAGGATAGTGAAGGCGCCGCACGAGGCTCCTCTCTATAACATCATCCCGATGCCGGACGATGCCGAGCGCCTGCTGGACCCGAGTTTCTCGGAAATCCTGGCTTACGGCGAATCGGACGAACGATTGGGCGGACAGGTCCTGGGCGAATCGACGTCGGCCCAGGAAGAATCGGGTTCGTTGGCCGCTGAAGAGGATGTGGCGCTACCGTCAGTCCCTCAGCAACAGGCTAACTGGGTGGAAGTGAGCGATTCGATAACCGGCGGGACGCATTGCGTGGCCGTATTCTACGGCACGGTTAATTCGTATGCTGGCCCGTGCGCCAGGGTAGAGGATAAATTTGCAGTCGTACAGCAAAACTAGCTCTCCTGGGCGATCTGGGCGAGTGTGGGGGCAATCTGTGCAAGGGCGAGGTAATAATTAGCCAATTTACATATGACGATCACAATAATACAAAATATGTTCGACATGATGAGCATTCCAATGGCCGCCAGGGCCGGAGTGCTCATTTTAAGACAGGAAGTTCACTCATTATTAACCCAAGGACCATGACATGAGACAATAACAAACAGGTCGCGGGCTTGTTCCGTTCAGTTCATCAGCGGTCGGTTCCACAAACCAATAGTTCACCCAAACAAAACGTCCCTCACGGGCCGTTTTTTAAATTGTTGACCCATGTGGGGCTTTGCGGTATCATTAGCGGGCTTTACAAGGAGGAAGCAATATAGTGGAGTAACTGGGCCGCCCTCACCCGCATCCTGCGGCGCACCGGCGTCCCCATAGCCAAAAGAGGACTTGCGTCATGAAATACGCAACCCTGGCACAAGGTCAGAAGGTTCTTGATCTCATCGTGAGAAAGCGCGTGCCCTGCGAACAGCTTACCGCCATTCTTGAGGGCGGGTTGCTGTCGGACTTGTTGGATGCCAACGTGGCAGAGGTCGACCGCGCCAAGCTGCGTGAGATCCTGGGCCTGATGCAGTACCACCAGGTCGACGTCGACTATTCCGTCGAGCCGATCGATGCAATCAGGTCCTTTACAACGGTAAAGTACCAGAACATTGAGAACTTCATCCACTACTATATGCACTGTTCTGTGAAGGACTGCCGAGATATAAAGCGGTCCATCAATATGACGGCCCTGCGCTTCCGAAGGAAGACCAGATCTGGGCACGCCGAACGGGAAATGAGTCGGAGATCGCTTCGTCCGGCCACTCTCCTGGAGACCGTCAACTTTGCTCATGTGTTGGGTTGTAATGACCCGATGGTGGCACTTGGCTCGCCGGGCGTTCACCCAATGCTCAACAGCTACCTGTTCATGGACCTGCTGTCCGATTTCGGTGTCACGGCTGCCTACGGTCCGTGGCCTCCGAAGTACTGCTTCCCGTGCGTGCGCGAATCGACAGCGGGGTAGAGCGGTAGGTTCGGTTCCCTTGCGGTTGGCAACGTGCCAGCCGCTTTTTTATTGCCACAAAAAACCCGCCGGTTGGCGGGCAGGATTCATGGTGGATGCTGTTTGTGAGGCGGCTATGAATCGGCCCTATTGCCGCTTAGAAAGTGATCCGGTAGACCTTGCTGCCGTTGAGGATGTACATCTGGCGCTGGGCCTCGTCCACGTACATGTCCCGCATGTCGGACAGTTCCGGGAAATGGACCTGGTTAAGCAGCTCGCCGGTCCGGCTGTAGATGAGCATGCGGTTGCTGATCGGGTCCAGGATGTAGATCTGGTTACCCACGCGGACACGGGTCATTTGCCTGGCGGGGTCGGACAGCGCGGTCAGCTGGAAGCTGGTCACGTTTCCCGTGCCGCTGTACTTGACCAGCCTGTCCGAGAACAGGACGTAAATGTCGGTGTCCACAGCCAAATCCTGGGCGTCCGCCATGTTGATGGTGCCCTTGAGCAGGTTGGTCGGGGCGGAAACGGCGGCCGAGCTGGCGGTCATGCGGATGACCTGGTTGGTGGCCTTGTTGATGGCGTAGATGCGGTTGGGGTCCAGGAACTTGAGGGCCAGCAGGTCCGCGCCGCTGATGTATTCCATCTGCTCGAATTCCTTGGACGTCTCGTTGGCCAGGTAAATCTTGTCCTTGGACGCGACCATGTTGCCCACGCCTGAGACGTGCGAGATGCCGCGGATGGTCCCGTCCGTGCTGTTGAGCATGAACAGGTTGCGCAAGACGCCTTCCGCATAAATGCCCAGCGAGTTCGGGTTGTCGTTGGAAATCAGGTAGCCGTTGCCGGCGCGGGCCATTGTGGTGACCGGGTATGGCATGTCGAACGTTGAGGACAAGCCGCGCAAGACCGTGACGCGGTTGACCTTGTTGTTCATCTCGTCGAACTTCTCGCGGAACGGCTTGGCCAGTTCCGGGTCCAGCTGGGACAGCTTGACCAGCTCGCTTTCCGCGGAAGACATCTGCTTCATGGCCTGGCTCTGGTTGCGGTAGAGGAGAGATGATTCGGCTTCCGACAGCAGGCCGGTGAAGGCCTCGGCTGAGGTGTTGAAGCGGGCGTCAAAATCGGTCTGCGACTTGCGCACGCCGTACGCGGCCAGGTTCATGCCGAAGAGCACGGCGAAGACGATGAAGCTGGCCAGGAAGAATTTCCCGGGCCAGGTCACGCCTTGCATGTACTTCATCCTGGGCAGCCAGGAAAAAGACCTGATGGCGTCCCAGGAAAAACTAGAAAAGTTCGGCCGGGGCAGAGACGGCATGGAAAACTTAGGCATGGCCAGCCTGGGCATGGACGGCATTGAAAGCAAGAACCCGGGCTTGGGTTCGGTCTCGGGTCCGCCCATGTCTTCCGGCAGCGGCGCGTAGATGGGCATGGCCGGGGCCGACTTGGCTATCGAGTCCGTGCGTGCTGCGGGTTTCTTGTCCTTGGTCGCGGCTGGCGTGAACGCCGGGACCGGCTTTTCCACTGCCACTATGGCCGGCTCAACCGGCTCGGGCAAGGACAGTGTGGCCATGGCCCTCCTGGACATGCCGAGCATGAACACCGCAAAGCCCTCTTCCGCCCGGGCCGAGCCGCGCAGTATCTCAGTGATGCCGGTGCAGGCCTGCTGCAGGGTGCCGGTGCTGAGCATCTTGCTGAACAGCTCCACGGACACGTAATTGAAAATCGACGAGGAGGCGAGGACCAAGCTATCGCCTTCAGCCAGGCGCCCGCTGGTGAAATTGGAAAAAATCTTGAGCGGCTGAGTTTCCGCCTTGTCCTGGCCCAAAAGCTCGTTCAGGCTGTTCTTCCTCTTGAGCCAGGCGCAGGTCCGCCCGGAATTGGCCAGGTAGACGTCGCTGCCGGACTTGAGCGCGACCAAGGCGGAGAACTTGCCGAGCCATGACTTGCGCCCCTTGTGGGCGATGCTACCCAACGCGGCATTGGCCTGTTTCAGGCTTTCCTGGAGCATCTGCTCGCCGTCGAGCCTGGCGTTGGCCTTGAAGGACGATATGATGGCCTCGGAAATCTTGCCCAAGTCATTGTGATCCATCTTCTTCTGGACCTCGCGCAGCTCGGCTAACAGGAAGAGGTGCTGGTCCGGGGACAATCGCTCCTCAAACAGCACCAGCGAGACTTTCTTGTCCTCGCCAGGGTTCAGGAAAATCTGGTTTATTTGTGTTTCAAGTTTCGGCATAACGTGCGCTGATTATACCATGAATCATTGGTATTTTCCACCTCGGTCGCGCGCTTTGCCAACGTTTGTCCGTGCAGGGCTTTGTGGTATAATCACCTATATGTTAAGTCTCCTCCTCACTTCCAAGAATAAGAGTGCCGTGGTCAACCTCTTCCTGGCGCACCCGCTCCGCAGTTTTTCCATGCCCGAGATCAAGGCCGCTTCCGGCTGCCCGCCCAAGGTCCTGGCCGAGACCATCAAGGAGCTCGTGAAGATGGGTTTCCTGGTCAGCACGGCCAGCGGCAAGGTCCGATTCTACCAGGTCGACAAGCGCTTTGCCCTGTTCCCGGAGCTTGTAGGAATGCTGCGCAAGGCCAAGAGGGTCCCGCCGGACCTGCTGGCCAAGGAACTGTCCAAGCTCAAGGAGTGCAAGCTCATCCTCATCACCGGCACCTTCACCGGCCGCCCGCGCATCGAATCCGACATACTTCTGGTCGGCAAGGTCGGGGAGGCCAAGATGGCCCGGATGCTCAAGGCGGTGGAGAAGCTGACCGGCCACCAGGTCAACTACACCCTCATGCCGGTGGCCGAGTTCGACTACCGCAAGATCATGAGCGACCGGTTCATCAAGAACGTGCTGGAGAACTGGCCGGTCATAGTCCTGGACAAGACCAAGAACAAGTCCATCACAAAATTACTCCAACACATGTGATCAACCAGTTTTCCTCAATATATTCCCAGTTCCTGTCCAATTTTCCGGACCAGTTCCACTGGCTGGTCTCCCTGATCCTGGCTGGCCTGCTGGTGTTTGCAATTTTCCAGACAATTAGGCGTAATTTCATCTGGATAATCCTGCTGGTCATACTGCTCCCGGCCTCGCTGCCGATCCTGACCAACATCTGGGAAAGCGTCCTGGAAGTCATCAAGTTCTTGCTGACCAAGAAATAATACCTACTGATCCATATGGCTGACGATTTGGGCCTGCCTGAAGAGGGGAATGAAGACGAGGAAAAGAAGATAAAAGTGGGCGAGGATGATCAGGATTCAGACCCCACCACTCCCGGCGACGACCGCTGCAACTAGCCGTTACTAATAGGGTTTGATAGCCGCCTCTAATGACCAAACATTAGGGGCGGTTTTTATGTGGAAAACGGGTTTGGGGACAACTGTGGAACCAAATGAAACCACTTCTCCCCACCATGCCAAAAATGGCGTAAATAAAGGGTAATATGGTGGAATCGCTAATATTCATGGGCTTTGACGTGTGTATTCTAGTGGCTTATAATGGTTTAGTAACGAATGAATGTGGCAAGAAGTGGGGAGAAGTGGGTGGATATGTGGATAACTTTCAACAATTAGAATCGAGAGCTTAATGTTTATAGGCGAGTACAAGATCAGCATGGACGCCAAGGGCCGTGTCGCCGTTCCCGTTAAATTCCGCAATAACCTTGCGGGCGGGGCCGTTTTGACCAGAGGCTTGGACAATTCCCTCTTCTTGTACACAAGGGTGGCATGGGAAGCGATAGCCGGAAAGCTTGCCGCACTGCCCTTGGCACAAGCCAATTCCCGCGCCTTCGCCCGCCTGATGCTGGCCGGCGCCTGGGATATTGAAATAGACAAACAAGGGCGCATGATGGTCCCGGATTACTTGCGTAAGTTCGCCAAGCTTAGCAAGAAGGTTGTTGCGGCGGGCCTTTACGACCGCATCGAAATCTGGGACGAGGAGGCCTGGGAGATTTACAAGCAGAATACGGAAAGCGAAAGCACGGCCATAGCAGAGGCCTTAGGGGGCCTGGGAGTCTAGCATGGGCCACTACCCCGTGCTGCTCAAGGAAACCCTGGAGTACATCGGCGCGGGCAGCGGCAGCACGTTCATAGACTGCACCGTGGGCGGCGGCGGGCACAGCAAGGCCATCCTGGCGGCCAACCGCAAGGCCAAGGTCCTGGGACTGGACCTGGACGGCGAGTCGCTGGCCAGGCTCCAGGATGACGTCACCGCCTCTAAGCTGGATGACCGGTTCACCCTGGCCCAGTCCAACTACAAGGACGTGGCCCAGGCCGCGTCAGCCGCGGGTTTTGAGAAAGTCTCCGGGATAATCCTGGACTTGGGTTTTTCTTCCCTACAGCTCGATGATCCCGAACGAGGGTTCAGTTTCCAGGGCCAGGCCCTTCTGGACATGCGGTATGACCGCAGGCAGGAGCTGACGGCCAAGGAGATCATAAACAAATACCCAGAAAAAAAATTAGCGGAAGTCCTCAGAAAATATGGCGAAGATAATAATAGCTCAAGGATCGCGCATGAGATCGTTCGTGCGCGTAAACTATCTGACGTTTCTACTGCTGATGAAGTTTTTCACCTGATCAAGGAAGCCCTGCCCGCGCCCATTCGGCACAAGGCGGCTGACTCGGTGCGCCGCATATTCCAGGCATTGCGCATAGAGACCAACCGCGAGCTGGAGAACCTGACCAAGGCGCTCCCTGACATGGTCAGCCTGCTGGAGCCAAAGGGCCGGCTGGTGGTGATATCCTTCCACTCGCTTGAGGACCGGATCACCAAGCAATTCTTCCTGGACCAGGCCAAGGACTGCACGTGCCCGCCTGATTTCCCCGAATGCATCTGCGGCACCAGCCCGAACTTGCGAATATTGACCAAGAAACCGATAACGGCGTCAGACGATGAAGCCGCGGAAAACCCGCGCAGCAAGCCGGCCAAATTAAGGGCCGCGGAACGGTCGTAAAATCAAAACCAACTAATCTCATACATAGGCGGCACCATGCGTGATTTAGGCTTAACCATCTCCCAACCCATCTTCCGGAAGCGCTCCAGGAGCGAGCCGGCTTCTTCCTTGGCCATCAACGTGGCCGTCATCGTCCTGATAGTGACCTGCGGGTTCCTGTACCTGTTCCAGATCAACGCCCTGGGCACCCGGGGCTATGAGATCCGCCAGATCGAGCAGAAGATCAAGGTCCTGCAGGTCGAGAACAAGGCCCTCCAGATCCACAGCTCGTCCTTGAGCTCGATCACGCAAATCCAGCGCGACGCCGAGGTCCTGGGGATGGTCCCGGCCGCCAACATCACCTACATCAAGGCCTCCGACTTCGCCTTGCGATAATCACCTAACCCGCGCACCCGCTGATGGCCTACCGCATGCCGCAAAAACCAGCGCCACAGAACAATTCTTATCACCTAAGAATTTTTTTGTTATTGGGTTTGGTCACCTGCTTCATCACCCTGATCATCTTCCGGATGTTCAGCCTGCAGGTCCTCAACCATGAGTACTACGCCGCTCTGGCCTCAGACCAGCACGGCCTGGACAAGACCCTGCTGGCTGGCCGCGGGGAGATCTACATGAATTCGGCGGGCTCAGACGAACCGGTCCTGGCCGCCACCAACCTGACCAAGCAGATAGTCTATGCCGTGCCCAAGGACATAACGGAGCCCAACGTGGTCGCGGCCAAGGTCTCCGCGGCACTCGGCATGCCGGTGGCGGAAATCCTGCCCAAGCTCGTGGGTGACGGCAGCTACTCAATCATCAAGAAGCAGGTGGACGACCAGACGGCCAAGCTCATCCGCGACATGGAAATCTTCGGCATCGGCATGGAGCCGGAGATCATCAGATTCTACCCGGAACGAAACCTGGCCAGCCACGTGCTCGGCTTCCTGGGCTTCAAGGGCAGCTCGCGCGTCGGGCAGTACGGCATTGAGGGCAACTTCAACGAGGCCCTGGCCGGGTCCAACGGCATCGTCGGGCTGGAGAAGGACGTGGCCGGCCGCTGGATCACGGTGGCCTCGCGCAACCTCGTCCCGGCCCGCAACGGCGACAACGTCTACCTGACCATCGACTCCGCCATCCAGTACAAGGTGCAAGAGGTCCTGAAAAGGACCGTGGAGGAACAGCAGGCCGCCCAGGGCAGCGTCATCGTCCTCAACCCTAAGTCCGGCGCCGTCATGGCCATGGCCAACTACCCGGATTTTGACCCCAACGAGTACAGCAAGGTCTCTGACATCAGGACCTATTCCAACATGGCGCTGACCGCCAACTATGAGCCGGGGTCCATCTTCAAGCCAATCACAATGGCCGCGGCCATGAACGAGGACAAGGTCCAGCCCGACAGCACGTATGAGGACATGGGCGTGGTGGAGATGGACGACTTCAAGATCAAGAACTCGGACGGCAAGGCCAACGGCGTGCAGACCATGGCCCAGGTCATGGAAAAATCCCTGAACACGGGCATGATCCATGTGGAACAGCAGCTCGGCCACTCGTCGTTCAAGGATTACGTCTATGACTTCGGCTTCGGGGAGAAGACGGAAGTCGAGCTGCCAAATGAGGTCTTGGGCAACCTCGATAACCTGGAGAAGAAAGGCAACATCTTCTTTGCCACCGCGTCATACGGCCAGGGCATTTCCGTGACGCCCATGCAGATGATCACGGCGTATACGGCCCTGGCCAACGGCGGCAAGCTCATGAAGCCGTACGTGGTCGACCGCCTGGTCCACCCGGACGGCAAGGAGAGCAAGACCGAGCCGGAAAAGGTCCGGCAGGTCATTGACGCCAAGACCGCGGCCCAGATTTCCGCCATACTTGTCAACGTGGTCGAGAACGGTCACGGCAAGCGCGCCGCGGTTCCGGGCTACTACATCGCCGGCAAGACAGGTACGGCCCAGGTGGCGTATACTGACCGTGTGGGATATGATCCCAGCAAGAACATCGGGTCCTTCGTGGGCTACGGCCCGGTGGACAACCCCCAGTTCCTGATGTTGGTCCGCATCGACCACCCCAAGAACGTCAACTTTGCGGAGAGCACGGCCGCCCCGGCATTCGGGGAGATTGCCAGCTTCATCTTAAATTACCTCCAGATCCCCCCGACCAGATAAATGAAAACCTTAGCAGCCAAAATTTTAGGAGTACTGACCCGCCTGGCCCTGATGAAGCACAAGCCAGTGGTCATCGGCGTTACCGGCAGCGTGGGCAAGACGTCCACCAAGGACGCCCTAGCCGCAGTTCTAGGCGCGCGGTATTCCGTCCGGGCCTCTTCCGGCAACTTCAACAACGAGTTTGGCCTGCCGCTGACCGTCTTGGGGCAGAACCATCCCGGCAGTAACACCTTGGCCTGGCTGTGGACGATGCTGACGTCCCTGCTGGCCATAATCGGCGGGAAGTACCCGCATGTCCTGATCCTGGAAATGGGCTCGGACAGGCCCGGCGACATCGCTTACTTATTGAAGCTGACCGGCCAGCTGGACTATGCCGTGGTCACGGACATCGGCGTCAGTCACCTGATGAACTATTCATCGCGCGACGCCCTGGCCAAGGAGAAGCTGACCCTGGCCCGCGGCATCAAGCCCAACGGCATGGCCGTGCTCAACTCGGACAACGACTATACGGCCGGGTTCCTGGCCGGCAAGAGCTCATTGCGCGTAAACACGTTCGGCCTGGACAACCCGGCAGACGTCATGGGGCTGGAAATTAAGATTTCCCACAAGGACGGCCAGCCCGGCCTGAATTTCAAGATCAAGCACGCGGGCAACATCGTCCCGGCGCTCGTCCCGGACGCCCTGGGTCGGCCCAATGCCTATGCCGCCCTGGCGGCGGCCACGGTGGCCCTGGGCATGGGTATGAATTTGGTGGAGATTTCCGAAGGCCTGGGCAATTACCACCCGCCGGCCGGCCGCCTGCGCCTGATGCCAGGCATCAAGCGGACGCAGGTAATCGACGACACGTACAATGCCGCGCCCAGCTCGACCGTCATGGCCCTGGACGTCCTCACTGAAGTGGCGGGCGGGCGCAAGATCGCCGCCCTCGGCGGCATGGCGGAACTTGGGGCGCAGAATGACGCCGGTCATAGGGAAGTCGCCATCAAGGTCCAGGAATGCGGCGTGGGCCTGGTCTTCCTGGTCGGCGGCGACGCCAAGATCATCCAGGACGAGCTGCGCAAGCGCCAGTTCAAGGGCATCGTCCACTGGTACCCGGATTCGGATTCCGCCCGCATGCCCGTCCAGAACGAGCTGCGGGAGGGCGACACAATCCTGGTCAAGGGCTCCCAGTCCGCACGCATGGAAAAGGTGGTCAAGGAAATCATGGCCGATCCCATGCAGGCGGAAAAGCTGCTAGTACGCCAGAGCGAATACTGGCTGGCCAATTAAAAAGGACCGACGCTATTGCAGGTCAGGTCGGATAGCTACGGCTAGCGGCATGATAGTCCACAAGGAGGCCGAAGTAGAAAGAGCGTTGAACTAGCAAATACCCCGCAAATGCGGGCTTTTTTAGTGTAACGCCAGGCCGGTCCAATCGATTAATACTGTGATAGGGGGAGAAAGACTATTTCACCATGCAAATGAACAAGAAAGCCTTGGGCGCGCTGGCCGTGGCGGCCATCATGATGACCGCAAGCGTGGCAATGGCCGGCAACATCACCGAGGACGTGAACACGGGCAAGCACCGCCGCGATTTTTATGAAGAAACCATGCCCGAGCGTAGCTCCGGAATTCCCCATCGCTGGTTCCGCGACGCGGACAATACTAAGCACGATGACAAGCATCCAGAAATTTCCGAGCACAAGTTCGTCGTGTTCGGCGAGGTAAGGTCCACCTCTTCCAGCGTGATGGTCGTCCACACCAACGATGTCGGCGATGGCCGCAAGGGATCCCGCAACGTCGGCGAGAACGAGAACGTGACCATCCGGCTAAATTCCGACACCAAGTTCCACCTGAAGGGCGGGGAAGCCGACTCAGGCGACATCGAGGACGGCATGAAGGTCATGGTCACCGGCCGCAAGGACGGCGACACCCTGACTGCCAAGCGCGTCCGCGTCATGTCGGACAAGAAGGCCGTCTACGGCGAGGTCACCGCGGTCTCCGACGATTCCGTGACCATCAAGGACGCCAGGACCGGCGAGACCCAGACCATCAGCCTTGATTCAGGCGCCAAGGTCGTGGTCAACGGGGACAAGTCCTCAATCGACGAAATCGAGGTCGGCGACAAGGGTTTCGTGAAGGTCAAGTCCATCCTGGGCGACATCTGGGGCAAGGTCGTGCGCATCTTCCGCAAGTAATATACCGCCAAAAAACCGGCCCTACTGGGGCCGGTTTTGCTTTATCAGAGCAAGCGCGCCGTAGATCCCGCTGAGCTGGCGGAGCCGGGACTTGATGATCCGTGGCTTGGGCTTGAGGATCTTGAGGTTCTTCTGGAGCCTCTTCTCAATGCGCTTGAAGGACAAGTGCTTGTTGAAGGCCACAGGGCCGCCGACCACCAGGACTTCCGGCGACCAAAGCACGATGGCGTTATTGAATCCCATGGTCAGCCAGAGCTCGATCTCGCGCCAGGCGTTGCGGTTTTCCAGCTTCTCGCCAGGTTTCTTGTACAGGGCCTGGATGGCGGAGCCGGATGACAATGACCCGAAATTCTTCAGCGGGTGGCCCTGCAGCAGTTGAAGGCGCGGCTCGAAACCGGCCGTGTTCCGGTCCAGGTGGCCGTCCACTATGCGCGCCCCGCCTATGCCGGTGCTGACTGTCAGGTAGGCCACGATTTTCTTACCCTTGCCGGCGCCAAAGTTAGCCTCCCCGATGGCGGCCAGGGCGGCGTCGTTTTCCAGGTGGATAGGGCAGTTGAAGGCCTTCTTGAGCGCGCCCTTGACCGATTTGCCTTGCCAGTCCGGCCTTTGAAAGTGGATGAGCTTGCCGGTCTTGTAGTCCAGCGGTCCGGCCAGGCCGGCTGCCACGGCCTTGGGCTTGCGCCCGTCCAGCAGCCTCTCGCCGGCTGCCTTGAGCATGGCCATGCCGTCCTTGAAGGTCTCCGGGGTCTTGAGGATGAGGACCTCATCCGGCGAGCTGCCGGACTTGGATATGGCCACCCGGGTGTTGGTGGCGCCGATGTCAAAAAGTAGATACATGTGTTTGCTTTGGCTTCATTATATCCGCGGAAAAATAAAAAACCAACCCCGCGTCATGCGATGTTGGTGGAATCGAACGGCACGACCTTGGCGGCCCTGCGCTCGACAAGCTCTTCATAGGCGCCCTGGGTGATGAATCCGCCGTTGGCGGCAAAGATGAACGCCCAGACCACGAACGGGAGCATGATGATCCCGGCGGACGTGAACTCCTGGCAGATGGTGGCGCGGAGCGTGAAGACTGCCACCGTGCCCTGCAGCGCGAACCCAGGCAGCCAGATGGCCGGCCGGATGCATTCGCGCAGGTTGGGCACTTCGGCCCTGCTGAAAGTCTCAAACCGCTTCAGATTCTTGAACATTTTCCCCCTGTGAGTTATACGCAATCATACTCCAAAAAACAGGGCCTGTAAAGGGGGATTGATTTCTGCCCGGGAAAACAGTATAATTCCAGGGCAAATTATGGCCCTATCGTCTAACGGTTAGGACAAGCGGTTCTCATCCGCTAAATCGGGGTTCGATTCCCCGTGGGGCTACCACAAAAGGCATCAACGCAAGTTGGTGTTTTTTGTTGGATAAAAAAACCGCCACATGTCACTTGTGGGCGGGAGGGGCGAACATTGAGTCGGTCACGGCGCTGACGGCTGCTCGCTGCAGTCAGCTTCCATGTCCTGGTAGACCGTGCACTGGAGAACGGCCCTGTTATCGTTCAGGAGCTTGATGACGTCTGCATTACTAGAGCTCCATGCCTTGATGCCGCCCGTACAGTCCAGGTCGACCGTCACAAGGCCGTCCTTGGAACGTGCTCCGGCGAAGGCGCACTGGGTGACGCCGACCTGCGTGACGTTGGCGCTGACCGTGGTCACCATTTTGCCCAGGAACGATACTTGGATAGCGACGACCAAGGCGGCGATGCCGAAGAAAAGCACTGTCACGAAGTTGGGGAGCTTGGACGCCACCCAGACCGGTTCTACCGGGACCGGCTCGGACCAGGTGACGGTCGGGCAGAAGCGTTCCTTGACCGCCTGAATGTATTCGCGGAACAGTTGGAACATCGACGGGTCCGTCAGTTCTGGCTGGACGGGCTGGGACTCTTCCTCCTTTTGCCGATCCCGCATTCTTTGCCGCTGGCGTTGTCGTTCCTCGGCCAGTCGATTTTCACGGGATTCCCCCCAGTTCTCAACTAGCCGTAACACCGCGAGCATGGCTTTCACCACCAGCACGATTCCGGCAATGATGGCAAGGCCGATGAGTGGCGCCAACCCTTGGTCCTGGAACGGCTTGAGAAGTAACCAGACCGCGGCCGCCGCGATTGAGGCATATAGCGCGAGGATCAACATGCCGGCAGCCGACACTTTCACGACGGTGCAGAGGTTCGTCCCTGAGGCCACCGTGGATCGGCGAAACCCTCCATCCATGAATGAGTTGAGGACGTCCAGGTAAAAAAGGAACCATCCGCCGCCGGCCCGGCGCGGGTTGAGCTTGGTCATTTAGCCTCCTAGCTGTTGTCCCAATTCGGGATAAGTTAGGATACAATAACCCGGGCAAACGGTCAACCGCCTGGGCCTGGCGGCTGCGGATGCTGGCGGGAGCCATAAATTGGGCATATACTTAACTCATATGAAAATACCGGAAGGGGGTGAATGAATTGAAGAATCTCCACATGATCACTTTCACCCTGTTGGTGGTCGGCGGGCTGAACTGGTTGTTGGTCGGCCTTTTTGACTACAACCTGGTCGCCAGCCTCGGATTGCCCATGGGCATCGTCAGGGCTGTTTATGTCCTGGTCGGCGTTTCTGCGGTCTGGGAAGCCTTTACCAACAAGCAGAACTGCAAGCAATGCAACAGCTCCATGTAAATGGAATAAAGGACGCCCGACAGGGCGTCTTTTGATTTGCTGTCACAAGAGTGACTTCATCCTTGAGCTCTAGGACCTGCTGTGCTCGCGCCTAATAAAGGCGTATAATTAGGGCATGGGGCATACACTCCCGGAAATAAACATAAAAGTGCCGGCAGGCTTTCTCTTAGGCGCGGCAATCTCCGCCCACCAGGTGGAGGGAAACAACGTTGACTCGGACTGGTGGCACTGGGAAAAGCAGGGCCGCGTGCCGGAATCCGGCCAGGCCTGTGACCACTATAACCGCTATTCCGCGGATTTTCAGATTGCCAGGGACATCGGCCTGAATGCCATGCGCATCTCGATCGAATGGGCGCGCATTGAGCCGGAGCAGGGCAAGTGGGACCACCAGGCGGTCGAGCACTACCGCCAGGTCCTGAAGGACATGAAGTCCAAGGGCCTGTCCCGCATGGTCACCCTGCACCATTTTACCCTTCCGCAATGGTTGGCCTTGAAGGGCGGGTTTGAGACGCAGGATGGGGTGGAGGCGTTCGCGCGCTACTCCTGGTTCGTGGCCGAGAACCTCGGCGATGAAATCGATCTCTGGTGCACCATCAACGAGCCGGAAGTCTTCTCCTCCCAGGGCTATTACAAGGGCATCTGGCCGCCGTTCAAGAGGAATGCCCTCAAGCTGGTCACCGTCTACCGCAACCTGACCAAGGCTCACATCCGGGCGTACCGGGCCATCAAGAGCGCCAAGCCTCAGGCTGAGGTCGGCATAGTCAAGAACAACGTCCACTACGAGCCGTACCAGGGCAATCCGGTCAACAGGATGGCTTGCGCCGCCGCCGATTATTTTGGCAACCGCTGGTTTTTGGACCGCATCCGCCGCGACACCGACTTCATCGGGCTGAATTTTTATTTCACCCGCGTCATCAGCATAGATTTTTCCGGCGCTCACGTGGCCAACAGCCCGGAGCGCCCCAAGTCAGACATGGGCTGGCAGACTTTTCCGGAGGGCATATACCATGCCTTGTCCGGACTGAAGAGGTACGGCAAGCCGGTTTACGTGACCGAGAACGGCATTGCCAACGCCCGTGACGACATGAGGATGGACTACATCCGCCAGCACATCGGCTGGGCATTGAAGGCGCGGGCGGAAGGACTGGACTTGCGCGGCTACTACTACTGGTCGCTCATGGACAACTACGAATGGTCCGACGGCTTCGGCCCGCTGTTCGGCCTGGTCGAGGTCGATTATTCCACCCAGGCCCGCAAGGTCCGGCCGAGCGCGGCAGTGGTCAAGGAGCTGATGAATGCCTAGCTACGTCATATACGCCCTGCTGGCGTACCTCCTGCTGGCCCTGCACGGGGTGGTGGACAAGTTTCTCCTGTCTGGACCCATCCGCCGGCCGATCGCCTACACCTTCTTTTCCGGCACGACCACCATCTTCGTGGTCCTGCTCGCACCGTTCGGCGCCCAAATGCTCTACGGCTGGGACATGGCCGCGGCGATTGCCGTGGGCGCGTCGTTCCTCTTTGCCACCTACTTCCTTTACTCCGGCATCCAGGAAAGCTCGGTCTCGCGCATCCTGCCCATCCAGGGCGGCCTGGTCCCGCTGTTTACCCTGGTCATGGCGTATTTCCTACTGGGTGAGAGCCTGAGCGCAGAGCAGGCCTGGGCCTTCGTCCTGCTGACCGCCGGTTCGGTCCTGGTCTCGCTCAAGCAGGAGGAAGGGAAATGGCGCATGCCCGCGCTGAAGAACGCCGTCCTTGCCGCGGTCCTGTTTGCGGCATCCCTGGTCTTGAGCAAGTACGTGTTTGACCAGAGCAACCTGGTTACCGGCCTGGTCTGGAGCCGGCTGGGCATGTTCGCCATAGCGGCCGGATTTTTATTGTACAAGCCCTGGCGCCAGGCCGTCCTGTCCACGCCGCACGAGGTGGGCAGGCGCGACGCCTTCCTGTTTTACTTCGTGAGGCTGATAGGCGCCCTGGCTGGCCTGATGCAGAACTACGCCATATCGATAGGCAGCGTGATCATCGTCAATGCCTTGCAGGGCTTCCAGTTCGCCTTCCTCCTGGCCCTGACCAGCGCCCTGTCCATTTACTTCCCGCTCGTCCTGAAGGAAAAAATCACCGGTCCCATCATGGCCCTGAAGATCTCCGCCATCTTCCTGATAACCGGCGGCCTAATCATACTTGGACTATGAAGAAAATCATCCTGTGCCTGGCCGGCGGGTTGCTGGCAGTCACCATCGCGGCCGGCCTATATTTCTACTCGCTCTATACGCCATCTGAGAAGACCGAATGGGGCGTGACGTTTTCCCATTCCCACGCGGAATACCTGGGTTTTGAGTGGAAGCCGGTGTTCCTGGACATGCTCAATGACCTCAAGCCCAAGAAGTTGCGCCTGATGGCGTACTGGGAGGACATCGAGCCGCAACCCAACGTCTACGACTTCGGGAAGGTCGCCCAGATGCTGGCCGAGACGGACAGCCGGGGGATAGACGTCATCCTGGTCCTGGGCCACAAGCAGCCGCGCTGGCCGGAATGCCACCATCCGGGCTGGTACAATGACCTCTCGCCGGAAAAGCGCGACGAGGCCCAGCTGAACATGGTCCGCAACGCCGTCAACTACTACAAGCAGTTCCGGTCCATCAAGACCTGGCAGGTGGAAAACGAGGCGCTGTTCAGCTTCGGCGCCGATTGCCCGCAGACGCCCAAGGATCTCATCCTCAAGGAAATGGAAATCGTCCGCGCCGCCGACCCCCGCCCGATACTGCTGACCGACAGCGGCGAGCTGGGCCGGTGGGTGCCGGTCGCGCGCCTGAAGCCCGACATCTTCGGCTCGACCATGTACCGCGTGGTCCACAACCCCAAGCTCGGCTACTTCAAGTACCCGCTGCCGCCGGCCTTCTTCAAGATCAAGGGCGGCATCATGGAAAAGATGACCGGCCTGGAGTCCAGCAAGACCATCGGGGTGGAACTGCAGGCCGAGCCGTGGTTCGCGGACAACATGTTCCTTGTCCCGCTCAGCGAGCAGTACGCCCTCATGAACCCGGGCATATTCCGGGAGTACGTCGATTACGCCAAGGAAGTCGGATTCTCCCAGAACTACCTGTGGGGCGTGGAATGGTGGTATTGGCTGGCCCAGAAGCACGGGGACTGGGGCATGTGGGAGGAGGCCAGGAAAGTCCTCCAGGAAAGCTAGTGTTGATAACTTACCGGTAAACACCTCCCAGCGGGACAAACTGACCTATTTTCTGCCCAAGCAATTGTAGATAACGCCAGCGTCAGGAATCGATTACCTAACCCAAGCTTGGCTAATGGCCAAATTTTTGTACGAAATATACAAAAATTTGGCTATTATTAGCATTGAGGGGTTGTAAACGGATAGATTTGTTGTATATTTTAAACATAAATGAATTAACCTAAAAAAGGGACATTATATGGAACTTACAGAGTTAATTGCAGAAAACATAGTAAATAAGCTGTCGGCGCTTCTGAAAAAGAAGATAATGGTCAGCAACCTGCGCGGCGACATCATGGCCAGCACGGACCTGGCGGAAACCGGCAAGAACCACGACCATCTCCGCGAGATTGCGGAAACCGGCAAGGATGCCGAAATCAAGGCTGGCGGAGCCAACGGCCTGAGCCAGGGCCTGGTCGTTCCCATCAGCTACAGCGGCGAATCCTGTGGCTTGGTCTTCATTGAGGACAAGCCGGAAGAATACAGTCATTACCGCCACATCCTGTCCACCACCATCGACTTGCTCCTGAACCAAAGCATGGTCATGGACAACTACCCTTATAAGGACAAGATCAAGGATAATTTCGTGTTCGGCCTGCTGCACCGCCAGGTCTCGGTCGAGGACGCTAAGGTTCGGGAGGAAGCTGAGCTGTTCGACATCAACCTGGCCCGCGACAAGGTCGTGCTGATAGTCAACGTGGACGGGTACTGGGAAAGCCTGATAGGCAATAACCTCAGCGCCTCGGAGGACGAGAAGCAGACCATGCTCTCGGCGTACAAGAAGAAGCTTTTCAGCACCTTAAGCCAGTTCTTCGGCCGGCTGTCCGGCTGCAGCGTGTCGTACTTCGGCTCGGATACCTTCATCATCATGGTCGACGAGCTCTATAGCATGGAAGGCAAGGAGATGGTCGACCTGATTCGCTCCAAGTCGGAGGAGTTCCACAAGCTCATCGCCGGGCAGTTTGGCGGCTATAGACGGCTGATGATAGGCATCGGGACCTTCTACCGCGGCCGAGAGGGCGTCATCCTGGCATACGAGGAGGCCCGCAGGGCGCTTAATTTGGCCCTCAGCATAGGCGATGTCCGTAGCCTCTATCATATAGACGACTTGGGCATGATCGCCACGCTGGCGGGCGGCAACAAGAAATGGCAGGATAACTTCGTTAAGCGCATGCTCATGAAGCTCATAGCCGAGGACTATCTCCTAGATACCGTGGAAAGGTTCTTTGACGAGAACATGAGCCTGACCCAAACCTCCAAGGATTTGAAAATCCACAGGAACACCCTGCTTTACCGGTTGGACAAAATAAGGAAAGTGACGGGCCTGGACCCGCGCAAGTTCAATGACGCCATGGAGCTGAAGGTGGCGCTGATATTGAACAAAGTGCTCAACCTTGAGAAGCTCGCCCTGCGTCAGGTCTAGGGCTTGTCCACAACCAAAGAATCGCGTTCCAATTCGTGCATAAGTACAGTTACCCTGGGCCACCCGTTGAGGTAAGATTCCAGTGCTAAGTGTTAACCGAGGAGACAAAATGCTTACAGGAATCGGCCGCAAGGCCCAAGCGTTCTGGCGGGGCAGCAAGAGGCGTAAGGGGCAGGACTTGGAACCCAGCGATGACATCCAGAGGGAAAATCTGGATGGCCAGGACGGGGAGTCCAAGGTCGAGATGTCCCGCATGGGCAGCCTGAAGGTCGACATCCGCAAGAACTGGTCGGAAGGGTTCGGGGGTGCCAACATTATTCAACAAATCAAACCCATGTCATTGAACCTGCTTTTGCTGTATGAGATAAAAGCCAAGGCTTCGGCCGTAACCAGCAAGCGGAAATTCCGCGAATTCGAGCGTTGGGTGGGCGACTTGCTTGAGACGTACAAGGACGCTGCGCTGGAGAGGGCTGCCAGGATCCAGCTGTTCCGCTTGCGGGACGAGTTCGCGGGCGGCATGGCATAAACAATAATTCTAAGTATTTCGCAAAAAAACCGCCATTTTTTGGCGGTTTTGACACAAGATAATATATGGCGGTATAATTTACGCACCTTAACTTGGCATCAAGTTAGCTCAATGCGCTGCAACAACGGCAACCCACTTTGAATGGTGAAGCAGCCAATAGAAAACGTTGGTCAAGACGCCAGATAGGCTAAATGTGTAAATTTGCTGGATGACGCAACCAGCACGAGAGTAGTAACGCCGTAAGGGGACTCGAACGCATGCAATCGCGAGAGCAGAATGTGCCTTCAGTTGGGCCTCACTCAGCAGTAGATTGAGGTCCAGCATCGAGAAATATTATTCGGCGGCGGAAAGGTCAGAAATGGCCAAAAACGAAACTACTAGTCGACGTGTAGCGTCGCTAGCATCTCGCCAGCTGCGCGGCAAGGCAACTTCCAAACCAGGAAAATCTGTTGCCGGTAGTGCACTTACTCAAAAAGTAGGCGGGCAAAGAAAAAAGCGGTAATCCGCTTTTTTCTTTTATGCTAGATTGCAGGCGGCTGTTCCGAAGGCGGGGCGGGGATCTCTATGTGCTTGGTGATCTCCTCGAAGTCCGGCAGGTCCTTGGAATCCTTCAGGCCCATGTGCATCATGAACTCGTGGGTGGTCTTGTACAGCTGGACGCGGCGGTCGGTGGTCGAGCCGGTCTTTTCTATCAGGCCGCGGATCATAAGGTGGCGGATGGTGTACTGCGAGTTCACGCCGCGGATGTTCTCTATTTCCGCCTTGCTGACCGGCTGGCGGTAGGCGATGACGGCCAGCGTCTCCAAGGCCGCGTCAGACAGCTTCTCGCGCATCTCCAGGGCCAGGAACTTCTTGACGGACGGGGAGTTGTCCGGGTTGGTGGCCAATTGCAGCCTGTCGTTGCTGGCCAGCAGAATGATGCCGCTCTGGTGGTTGTCGGAGACGATAAGGCCGACCGCCTCCCGGATTAGGCCTGCGTCGGTGTCCAGGGCGTCCTCGAGCTCCTTCAAGGACACCGGCTTGGATGAGACGAATAGTATGGAAAGTATTTGTGATTTCAGGGTGTTGGCGTCCATCAGGTTCTCTTTATCATTATATCCTCAAATAACTTGTTCTGCTCCAAGGAGACTATCCGCTGTTTGGTCAGCTCCAGGACGGCCAGGAAAGTCACGATGACCTCGGTCTTGCTCTTGGCCTCCTTGATCAGCGACGACAATGACGTCTCCACCTGTTCAGCGATCAGCCTCTGGATGTGTTCGATCTTCTCGGTGATGGACACGACTTCCGCCAGGATCTGCTGGGGGAGCCGGACGATTTCCTTCAGCTCGTTGGCCAGTACCCGGATGCTGTTGGCCAGCGCATCCGGGGTGGCGGCCGAGTCCGGGACAAATGTCACGCGGTCGTTGAAGTCGGATTCGCGGGTCCAGGACTGGTGGCGGCGCAGGTCAAACCGGCGCAGGTACTTGGCCGCCTCCTTGTACTTCTTGTACACCAAAAGCTGATGGGTCAGATCCATGGCCGATTCCTCCTCCTCTATGCCCAAGTCCAGGTTCGGCAGCAGGGCCTTGGACTTGATGACCAGGAGTTTGGCCGCGATGACCAGGAAGTCGGCCAGGTGGGTGGGATTCTTCTCCTCCAGCTGCTTGACGTAGTCCAGGAACTGCTCGGTGACGTTGGCCAGTGACATGGCCGTGACGTCCAGCTCCTGGCCCTCAATCAGCTGCAGGAGCAGGTCCAGCGGCCCCTCGAATTGTTCGACCTTGATCTTGACTGACATTTGTATTGGTTACTGCGAATCGCGGGAGGTTTCCTGCACGGCTTCGGGCTTGTCCTGTTCTGTACCCCAGATTTTCGCCATGATTTCCTTGGCCATCCGGTCAACGTCCTGACGGCCCTTGTTTATGCGGTCCTGTATCTCTGCCAGCTTTTCAGCGGGGAGAGTCTTGTTCCACGTCTTTCTCCATAAGTAGTCCTGATCATAATTATGCAGTTCATCTCTGTCTCTATAACCCGATGTTTCGTCGCCGGTCCTCGTGTGTTCCGCCTCGGTAACGGGAAACAGTCTAGTATTTGCTGTCCTGCTATCACTGCTGCTATCAATATAATTTCCATCCGATTCTTCACCGAAAAAGGGGGGTCGCCTTAACCTTTTTACGCCGCTGAACTTGTGAAATAGTTCCTTGCCCCAGGCAGCGTCACTTACTTTCGAATTACCATAGTCACCGATAAATATATCAGGTTTTGTACCGGCTGTTTTGTGCTTATTGGATAGTTTGGTCGATTTGCCATTCTTTTTTTTGCGTTGGTTATACTTATTCTCAAAAGCAAACCATGCCCGCAGGTAATCTTCCTGGCTCATTCCTTCTGCTTTGGTAAATTTTCCATCACGCACCAAAACCATATTTGATTTAGAAACCCTGTGTTTAGTTACCACAGCTATGTCAAAATTGAAATCCTCGAACAACCTGCTGAACTTTTTTAGGGTCCCTGCACCTTCCACATATTCCGTTATAAACAGGATTTTTCCCGGGTCACGCTTGTCAAGCAATTGCTGCAGCTCCTTTAGGGCAACGGCAGACCTCCCGAAAGCCAGGAAGAAAGTCGCTAGCTCTCTCCTGTTTGGAGACTTTTCTCTCAATATCTTATCCAATATAAGAGTAGGTATCCGCCCGCCGACCTCATCAGAAAGCAGGGTCTGGTAGTCGCCGCTGTCAATATGTTCCTTGAGCTTTTTTACCAGTTTGATCATGGCGGGCTTGGCCAGCTCCATCTCCGGGAAGTTGTACTTGGATTCCCTGGCCGACTCCTGCCCCTCGGGCGGTGCTTCGGCTGCCTCCTCAGGGCCGCCCTCCGGCCTTGCCGCTGCAGATCGCTCGCATCCGGGGGCGTGCTCCCCGGTCTTGTTGGGATACCCGCAGGACGGGCAGTTGTCGCTTTGTGTCTCGTTGTCCATGTTACCGTTTCTTGCTGAAGCTGCCCATGGTGGGTGACTCCAGCTTGGAATAATCCTTGGTTGAGATTTCTACTGACTCGGTGTACGAGCCGGCGGGGAGGTTGAGCTTCTTGTTCTTGGCCAGCTTCTTGTCCATGAACACGGGGATCTTGTACAGGCTGCCGAACGGAGCCAGCAGGCCGACCTTGGTCTTCATGTTTTTCTCTATATCCTTCTCCTTGGCCATGCTGACCTTGTCCGCGCACAGCTTGCCCAACGCCTTGAAGTCGCACAGTGATCCGGCAGGCAGGACGGCCATGTAAAAGCCCTTCTTGCCCTTGACCAAGACCGCCTTGGCCACGTCCGAGGTTTTTATGTGTTGCGTCTGCGTGGAGTCAAAGGCCGTGAAGACTTTCCGGTGCTTGAGGATCTTGTGCCTTGTCTTTGTTTCGGTCAGGAGTTTTTCCAGCTTTTTGAGGATCGCCATTGGTCTTGCGGTAGGAAGTTAGGCTTTCGGCTTGGGGAGTTCGGTCCTGATGTGCAGTTCCTTGAGCTGGCGTTCGGTGGCCGGGGCGGGGGATTCCATCATGAGGTCGCGGCCGTCGCCGGTCTTGGGGAAGGCGATGACTTCGCGGATGTTCGGCTCGTTGTTCATCAGGGTGATGAAGCGGTCCAGGCCCCAGGCGATGCCGCCGTGCGGCGGGGCGCCAAAGCCCAGCGCCTCTATCATGTGCCCGAAGTTGGCGTCGATGCGCGCGTCCTCAAAACCCATGATCTGGAACACGGCGCGCAGGGCGTCCGGCTGGTGGTTGCGGATGCTTCCGCCGCCGATCTCGAAGCCGTTCAGGGCCACGTCGTACTGGGTGGTCAGGATGTCGCCGATGTTCTGCTTGGCCATGAGGTCGGCCATGTGCTCGGGCTTGGCCGCGGAGAACGGGTTGTGGGTGAAGGTCCAGCCGCCCTCTTCCGTCTTCTCGAAGAACGGAAAGTCGATGACCCAGCAGAAGGCCAGGAGGCTCTTGTCGTTCTTGTCATTGCGCATGTCCGGGCGGTCGGTGCCGTACTTTTCCATGGCGTCCTTGTACGGGATGCGGGGGAAGGGGACTTCCTGGATTTTCTTTTCCGGGAAGTGCCTGGTGACGATGTCAATAAGGAGCTTTTCGTTGACCTGCATGACGTCCTCGCGGTCCACGAAGCTCAGTTCCATGTCCAGCTGGGTGAACTCCGGCTGGCGGTCGCCGCGGGTGTCCTCGTCCCTGAAGCAGCGGGCGATCTGGAAGTAGCGCTCCAGGCCGGCGACCATCAAGAGCTGCTTGTACTGCTGCGGCGATTGTGGCAGGGCGTAAAAGTTCCCGGGCTGCAGGCGGGCCGGCACCAGGTAGTCGCGGGCGCCTTCCGGCGTGGACTTGGTCAGGATGGGGGTCTCGATTTCCAGGAAGTCTTCGGCGTCCAGATAGTCGCGGATGTGCTTGATGACGCGGTGGCGCGACATGACGTTCTTCTTCATGCGCTCGCGGCGCAGGTCCAGGTAGCGGTACTTCATGCGGACGTCCTCGCCGATTTCCATGCCGTCCGTGTCCAGGGCCATGGGGACCGGCTCGGACTTGTTCAGGACCTTGAGCGAAGTGACTTCCAGCTCGATTTTGCCGGTCAGCATCTCGGCGTTGATCTGCTTTTCCATGCGGGGGTTAACTTTTCCCTCGACTTCCAGGACGTACTCGTTGCGGACTTCCTGGCAGGCGGCGTGCGCGTCAGCCGAGACCTTGGGGTTGACCACCAGCTGCATCAGACCGCTGCGATCGCGCAAATCAAGGAAAATAAGCTTGCCGTGGTCGCGACGAACGGCGACCCAGCCCTTCAGGGTTACCGTCTCTCCAGCTTTGTCTACCGTGTCCTTGATTTGTATGCGCATCTTTGAGGAAAAGTTAAGTTTTACCGCTAAACTATACCATAAATAAGCGGTTATTGCTAAATACAGGCTATATTTACTTTTTTTATCTATTTTTCTACAGGGCGTTGACAGAACACCTTCCAAGGTTTATATTATTGGGCTTTCATGGAGCATGAAGCAATAGGTTGCCACAAGTTCGTCATCAGTTCAATGGGGTAAGAGTATGGTCAAGTGCAACATGTCCTTTACGGATGCCGGCAGCGCGGTGATCCAGCACGCATGCGAGCATCTCAACGAACTCACTCGACAGGATTCGCTCTGTGGCGAGATACTCGCGGCGCTTACGATGGTAAGTTACGTGGAGATCCCGCTCGGTGACCGCGAAGCCTTCGTCAACAGGTGGCAGGGATTGCTTCCCGCCCTACTTCGGGAGTACGGGAGGGGTTGCTTCGCCGCCATCGTCGAGCAGAAGCTGGAGGAATTGCTGAGGCCGTAACTCCCAGTCCTCCGTCGTCAGGCTTAAGGTAACTGACGTTAAAGAGCGCTAAGCTGCTCGCCCGTCGTGAAGGGTAAAGTGCTGATGACCTTCCAGGCGCTCGATCTGATCGAGCGCCTTTTTCTTTGTAAAAAAAATCCCGCGAGGCAATTAAGCTTTAGCGGGCGGGGAGAAGATCATTCTGGTCAAGAGGTAGCTGACCGTAGTCAGGACCAATGTCGTCACGATTTGTGCGTCCATGTACCACATACCCAGGCGATCCACGAGCAAGTAGAGCATAAGTACGTTTGCCAGGAACAGCGCGACTGCCATGGCCGCATACGAGCCGGCTTGCAGCCGAATGTGGGTAGTATTTATGTCCTGGAACGTCCAGAATTTCTGCAGGGTGAAGTTCGTGGCTTGGTTAACCACTGAGGCCGTCACGGCTGAGGTGATGTACCAGATGCCCAACAGGTCCGTCATCACGTACAGGATGAAGTAATACAGGAGGACGCCAACCCCTCCTGCCCCCAGGAATTTGAGCAGTTGGGAAGGATTGCGTTTCCGTGTCATGAGTCCTCCATTTCACTTATCGCGCATTCTAGCAGGTTTGGGGCATAGGCTCAAGCCCAGGACATTGTGCTATAATTTTTTGGTAGTTAACCAACCCGAAACAAATGGCGGCCAATAAAATCGTTTTCGACCTTGAAACCCAGAAGTCGTTCCAGGAAGTCGGCGGCTTCGGGCACAATGACCAGCTCAAGATCTCCGTCATCGGCCTTTACTCATACAAGGACGACAAGTATTACTGCTTTGAGGAGGCCGAGGTCTACCGCGCCGGGGAGATGTTCCAGGAGGCGGACCAGATCATCGGCTATAACATCAAGAGCTTCGACTTTGAGGTGCTCAAGCCTTACGTTAACTTTGACGTGCACGCCCTGCCGTTCCTGGACATCATGCTGGAAGTCCAAAATGTCATCGGGCACCGCCTCAAGCTGGACAACCTGGCCACCACCACGTTGGGCATAGGCAAGACGGCGGACGGCCTGGAGGCCTTGCGCATGTACAAGCAGGGCCGCATGGACGAGCTGAAGAAGTACTGCCTGAGTGACGTGAAGATCACCAAGGACATTTATGACTACGTCCTGAAGAACAAGAAGCTCAAGTACAAGGATTACTTCGAGACCAAGGAGATCGACATTTCCTTTGCTGAACCTGGGGTAAAGACGCCAGCCGCCCGCCAGGCCTCGCTCTTCTAGCATGACCAACAGGATTATGGCGGCGATTGCGTTATTTGTCGCGGCCGTCGCCCTAATTTACTTCTTCTTCCTGCCGGTCTTTGCCGGCCGGATTATCATGAGCCCAGGCTTGATGCTGGGCGGTTTTGAGTTGCGTTGGTACGGCTTGACCTTGGCGGCCGCCGTCCTGGCCGGGCACTGGGTGGCCCGGGCGAACGCCTGGCGGTTTGGCCTGGCCAAGGAAGAGGTCGATAGGATTTCGTTTTGGCTGATAATCGTCTCCGCGGCATCCGCACGCCTGTACTTCGTGGCGTACGAGTGGGATTACTTTTTCCCCCGCTTATCTGAGGTCCCGCAAGTCTGGAACGGCGGACTGTCCATCTTTGGGGCCATTCTAGGCGGCCTGGCATTCCTGTGGGCGTATTCCCGCAAGAAGGTTTACGGGTTCTGGCAGCTGGCGGACCTGGCCGCGCTGGGATTCCCGCTAGGCCACGCCATCGGCAGGCTCGGCAACTTCTTCAACTACGAGGCTTATGGCAGGCCGACCGGCTTGCCCTGGAAGATGTTCGTGCCGGAGGCGCAACGCCTGGCTGAGGCGGAGTTCTACCACCCGACATTCCTGTACGAGGCCATCGGATCGCTGGTCATACTGGCAGTGTTGCTCAAGATGCGCGGCAAGAGCCGGCCGGGGACCATCGCATTATCTTATTTGGCCGCTTACGGCATTTTACGGTTTGCCATTGAAGGCTTGCGGATGGACTCGGTCATGGTGGGTGGTCTCCGCTTTGACCAGGTCATGGGCCTTGCGGTTTTCCTGGTCGCCGTCACTCTGCTTATCATCCGCCGTACCCGCCAGTCATAACTTGAGAAATTGGGCTAAAAATGGTATAGTGGATTCTGAATATGTTCAACAGAATCTCATCCTTGGTGCTCGGGATCGCCATGTTCATGGTCTTCATGGGCAGCGCCCGCGGCGGCAACGAATTTTACATCTTCCTGTTCTCCCTCGCCATATTATTGGTGGCCGCCCTGGCCATCAACATCAAGCGCCTGGGTTTTTCCTGGCCGCAACTGCTCCTGCCCCTGGTCTACATCATCGGCGTCGGGTGCATCTTCGTGGTCATAACCAGCCCATTCCTCAGGACCATCTTCCTGGGCGTGGCGTCCATCGTCCTCTTCGGCCTGGAGCTGCAGCTGGGACGCGAGAGCCATTATCTCCAGAACGTCTACCTTTTTTCGGTCTTCGCCTGGTTCCTGGGCCTGTTCGCCATCAACTTCTACCTGGATCTGTCCACGTTCTGGACCGTCCTGGCCGGGTTCCTGGCCTCCTACTTCCTGATCGTCCAGGGCTTCGCCGGATTCTCCCTGCCGGCCAAGAAGTACTTCAACTTCATCGTCGCGCTGGTCTGCGGGCAGGTCACGTACGGCCTGCTGTTCTGGCCCACCCATTATCTGGTGAACGCCGTGGTCCTGTTCAGCGTCTTCTACCTCCTTTGGATATTCTCCTTTTCCGCGTTCTTCGGCAAGCTGAGCATCAAGAAAATCTACTGGCAGATGGCGCTGGTCTTCCTGGTCCTGGTGGTCACGCTGGCCACGGCCGCTTGGGAACCGCTTTACTCGTAAGTTTCACATGACATGAGCATGAAAAAGAAAGTTGACTGGTCCAAGTACACGCCGTTCCAGCAGAAGGTCCTGAAGGCCATCTGCAAGATACCGGCCGGACAGGCCTGGACCTACGGGCAAGTCGCCCAAAATATCGGCCAGCCCAACGCCGCCAGGGCCGTGGGCCACGCGCTTTCCGTAAACCGCGACGCGCCAGACGTGCCGTGCCACCGGGTGGTCGGGGCAGACGGCAGGATGGTCGGGTATTCGGCGCCGGGCGGGGTCAAGACCAAGATTAATATGCTCAAGCAGGAAGGCTACCTCAAATAACATGTCCAAGAAACTTCTCATAAACATGGTCGTGGTCGCGTTCATAGTGGGGGCCATGGGCAGCGTGGTCCTCAACCGCTACGTCATCCCTTCCGCGTCCAACCTGCCCGGCCTGTCCTGGCTGTCCTCTCTTTCATATAACTCGCCCATAGTCATAACGCGCCGCGAGGAAGTCCGCCTCAACGAGGGCGTCAACCTCATAGAGCTGACCAAGCAGGCGCAGACGGTGACCGTCTCCATTTACGATTCCGCCCAGAAGTTCCTGGGCAACGGCATCATCATCACGTCTGACGGCACCATCTTCACCACCAAGGACGTCGTCGGCGCGCTGACGCAGGTCAGCGTGGTCAGCAACGACGGCACGGCCTACCAGGGCCTGGTCCGCGCCACTGACCCCAAGAGCCCGCTGGCCGTGGTGTCGGTGACCGGCAGCGACATGCCGGTGGCCCAGTTTGCCGACGCCGGCGCCATGCAGACGGCGCAGCGCATCCTGGCCTTGGGCCGGACCAGCCAGGAGTTCACCCGCAAGTTCGCTTCCGGGCTCATCACACAGACCATGAACAACCACACGGACACCGCCCAGACGCTGAGCACGGAGAACTTCGTGGCGACCATCTCGACTGACGCCAGCCTGGACGCCGGGTTCATCGGCGGGCCGGTGGTCAACCTCCAGGGCCAGATCGTCGGTTTGGTCACCGCCGCAAGCGGCCAGGTCCTGCCGTCCGAGGCCATCGACGGCGCCGTCCAGACCTACCTGCAGTTCGGCAAGATCCAGCGCCCGGTCATCGGCCTGTCCTACATGAATGTCCCCGGGAACATCGCCCGCCTGAGGAACCTGCCCGCCGCCGGCGCCCTGGTCACCGCCGTGGAAGCCAACGGCCCGGCCGCCCGCGCCGGGCTGGCCGCCAATGATTTGATTACCGCCGTCAACGGCCAGAAGATCGGCACCACGATTTTTGAGCAGTACATCACCACCCAGGGCATGAACGAGATGCGCCTGACAGTCCGCCGCGGAACGGCGGACGTGGAAGTCACATTAAAGCCGGGCGTCCGGTAGCCGCATGCCAGCTTTGCCTGACTGCATATTTTGCAAAATCGCCGCGGGAGAGATTCCGGCTGACGTCATCTTCCAGGACGACCGCGTCATGGCGTTCCTGGACATCCGCCCGGTCAGCAAGGGCCACACCCTGGTCATCCCCAAAAACCATTCCGCCAGCATGATGGAGGCGGACGACGACGACCTGGCCAGCCTGGCCACGCACGCCAAGCGCGTGGCGCACGCGGTCATGAGGGCCACGGGCGCCGCCGGCTTCAACCTGCACGTCAACACCGGCGCGGAAGCCGGGCAGGTGGTCATGCATACTCATTTTCACATTATCCCGCGCTACTCCGGCGACGGCCTGAAGCTCTGGCCGCACCTGGAAATAGAACCCAAGACCCGCGCCCAGATGGCGGAAGAAATCAAGAAATTTTTCTAGGTCCTTATGCGGCATCAGCAAACCAACAATAAGCCTGAACAAGCAGAATGAAAGAAAACCCGAAAATCCTGGTCATCGGCAGCAAGGGCGGCTTGGGTTCGCAGATACTAGCGGCCTGTAGCGAGCACGACGTGACCGGCTGGGACCGAGACGAGATCGACGTGACCAGCGAGCAGGAGGTCTGGGACAAGGTCACGGCGTTCAGGCCTGACCTGGTTTTCAATTGCGCCGCTTTCACTGACGTGGACAAGGCCGAAGAGGAGCGCGCCCTGGCCGAGAGCCTCAACGCCTACGCGCCAGGCTACCTGGCCAAGGCCTGCAAGTCCTTGGGCGCGACCATGGTCCATTACGGGACCGGCATGGTCTTTGACGGCAACAACCCGGCCGGCTATTCCGAGGACGACCCGCCGCACCCCGTCAACGCGTACGGCCGCAGCAAGCTGGCTGGCGAGCTCGAGGCCCTGGAGAACCTGGACGATCTTTACGTCATCCGAACCTGCTGGCTGTTCGGGCCGGCAGGCACCGGCGCCACAAACAAGAGGAGCTTCATCGACGCCATCGTGGCCAAGGCCGCGGGCGGCGAGATTTCCATAGTGGAGGACGAGTCCGGCAGCCCGACCTACAGCGTGGATCTGGCCCAGGCCAGCCTGGCGCTGGTGGAGATGGGCAAGCCGTTCGGGACCTACCACATCACCAACTCCGGCACCGTCAGCCGGCTCGACTGGGCCAAGGAGGTCTTTGCCATCAAGGGCATGACGCCCAAGGTCACGGCCATCAAGGGCAACTCGCTGGCCCGGATGGCCAAGCGCCCGCACTTCGAGGTCCTGGTCAACACCAAGTTCATCCAGATGCGCCCGTGGGCGGAAGCGCTCAAGGAATACCTAAGATAACCCTGACGTCGGGCGGGAAGCGTGCTAGAATTTAGGCAGAAGGTCCGGGCGCAAGCGAAACAAATGACAAACACATCATACAAGCACAAGGTCCTGTCGGTCAGCATCGCAACGGTGGCGGCCTACTTTGGATTCCAGGCGCTGGATCTCATCTCCGGCATCTACCAGGTCCACGAGTACTTCGCCGTCGCGTGGTACGTGGCGTTCTTTCACGCCTTCTGGCTGGCGTTCATCTTTGACCTCCACCTGAAGACCGGCGGCCACCTGACCGCGGCCAGGGAAGCCTATTCGGGCACCAGAGCCTTCTGGCACGCCTTCAAGACACGGACCCATCACCTCTACCACTGGCGCTACGTCCGCCATTACATGAACTACCTGATTCTGCCCACGGTCCTGTACTGGAGCGTGGTCATCCTGATCTACCTCAACCCGTTCCATGAGCTGTTCAAGGACGGCCTGATTATAGTTTCTACGGTGGGCATGGGCCTGACGTACTGGCACCTGAAGGAAGTCTTCACCATGAACATGGAAGTCCACCACCTGGGATTGCGCGTGCTGGCCCTGGTCAAGCTGCTGGCTGCCTACCTGGCCTTCACAGCGCTGATGGCGCTGGGCTGGTACTTCGGGCTGAACCTGCTGCTGGTCATGGTCGTGGTCGCGCTGATCGTCTTTTTGCTGCTCTACCAGGGGCTGTTCCAGCACAAGCTCATGCGGCTGGAGGTTTACCCCTTGGTGATCATGTTCTCCATCCTGGTGACCCTGGTCTTTGCCGTGGTCTTCCAGAAGTGGAACGTCAATTACTACACGGCCGGCCTGCTGGTGGCCGTGGTCTACAATACCGTCTGGGGACTGCTTCACCGCTACCTGGACCGGACCCTGACCCGCAAGCTGATGTGGGAATACATCTTCATGCTCGTCGTGCTGGTCTCATTGGTCCTGGCCACCCACGACTTCCAGGGGCGGATATAGGCTCGGCCTTGACATCCGGGAGAAATTTGGCTAATGTGCAGTTGTAAGGCTGTCATGCGATCCAAATTGGGTCGTTTGAAAACACTTGGAGTAATACCTTGAGCGAGAAAGTTCGGTTCATGGAGGATGGCAAGCCTGGCACCTGGCAGGATGGCCGCCTCGACAATCCTGGCAGCGTCGAACATCACAGTTCGCTGGTGGACTACACGACCGCTGATGTCCGCGACTCGAGCGGTACCGTCCACGAGGACGTGACCATCATCCCGCCCGACAGCAACCCCCGACGCTAGCGTCGGACCAGCCCGCCTTGCGGGGACCACGAATGAGCCGTGTTTCCCGCAAGGCCTTTTTTATTTCTTTCCATCAATCCAACCAAATAGAAATAAGGCCCTTTATCATGCTAGGGGCCTTCTGTATTGTCCTTGGCCGTTCTAGGCCATGTCGCCGCTCAGCGCAGCCTTGATGACGTTCATTACATCATTCTCCCTTCCGGATTCCAACGCCGCGCGCGGCATTGCCTTGTCCAGGAAGTGACAGGTCGTGCTCCGCCACATTACCAGGTTGAATTCGGAGACGGTGCAGCGGATTGTCTGGGTGACCTCGGCAGGGGGTTTGAGGCTTGGGCATTCGTCATCACATCCTCCTCGTACGAAAAATTTGCCAGAACTTGTCCAGCATGTTAAAAACCGCCCACCTGGGCGGTTTCATATATTCAGCCTACACCCACACGGTCATGAAGTTGACCACCGCAATGAGCAGCATCATCAGCGTATGCGGGCTGGACGGGATGTTTTCGCGGCGGACCTGCGCGCGGTGGATGATCAGCGAGTCCAGGAGCAGGAAGAAGGTGTAGATGCCGGCAAACAAGGCCAGCACGATTTTCAGGTAAAACAGGCCGGTGCCCTCTGACTGGTTAACAGGGGAGGCGTTGCTGGTGTTACCCACGGCCCCGGACGGCGGGGTATTGTCATCCGGCGTGTTGTCTGTGCTGGATGGGACCACCGGTTCCGGCTCGCGGCTGGTGTCCGTCTCAGAATCCACTACCGGCTCCGGTGCGGGGCTGGGTTCTGGTGTTGGGGTGGGTGCGGGTGAAAGGG